>MDTB01083437.1_pt1 | contig 68439 bp, 80 predicted proteins | sample 811161 | NCBI WGS metagenome assembly MDTB01 (sample SAMN05326650, study PRJNA326480) | marine metagenome | isolation source: seawater | place: Mediterranean Sea | collected 2009
AAGCTGAAGCTGCAACAGAACCACCTAAAACAGAACAGCCCTCGACTCCGTCAACTTCACCAGAACCTAAAGCTGAAGCTGAAGCTGCAACAGAACCACCTAAAACAGAACAGCCTGCACCTCCAGAAGAACCAAAGATTAATGGAGATATAGAAAGCTCTGATAAATCATCTGAAAACAAGAAAGATAAGAATAGTTGATCGTTATTGAATGAGTATAGGGAATATAAAATATCAAATACAAGAAAAATTGTCGTAGCAAAATTTGGAAAAATTGTGGGTATTAAAGGTGATTTATACTTACATAGTTTTTTTGCAAAAAAAAAAGATATTTTTAATTACAAAAAGTTTTTTATTGATCCCGATCAAGAGATAAACATTAAATTAACCTTAAGATCTCAAAAAATCATTTGTAGAATAGATAATATGAACGATACAGAAAAAGCAAAAAGTTACACTGGAAAGCTATTGTTAATAGATACGTATGAACTTCCCAAACTTCAAAAGAATCAGTTTTATTTTCATGACCTAACTAAATTAAATGTATATGTTGATGAAAAAATTGTTGGAGTTGTTAATGAAGTAAGAAATCATGGAGCTGGAGATTATCTGGAAATAAATAATGAAAAAAATGAACTATTAGTACCTTTAATTAAAACCCATGTTTTAGAGATTAACTTAAAAAAAAAGAAAATTCTTTTAAACCCAAAATATTATGAAGTTTAAAATTTTAACATTGTTTCCTGAAATTTTTCCGGGTCCACTTACTCACTCTATTTCAGGAAAGGCATTGTCCAAAAAACTATTCTCTATTGAAACTTTTAATATCCGAAAGTTTTCGGATAAAAAATCAAAAACAGTTGATGACTCTCCCTATGGAGGCGGAGCTGGAATGATTTTAAGACCAGATTGTATGCAAAATACTCTCGATCATGTTTTAAAAAAATCCAATTGCAAAAATAAAATTATTTTTCCATCACCTGGCGGCAAACAGTTGAATTCAAAAATGATAAAGGAATTTATGTTTTTTGAAGAGTTAATAATTATTTGTGGAAGGTATGAGGGAATCGACAATAGATTTCTTGAACACAACAAGATTCAGGAAGTTTCAGTTGGTGATTATATTCTTTCATGTGGAGAAATTGCTTCAATTATTTTAATTGATACTTGCGTAAGATTAATTCCTGAAGTATTAGGTAATGAGGAAAGTTTGAAATCTGAAAGTTTTCATAACCACCTACTTGAATATCCTCAATACACAAAACCATGTGATTGGTCGGGTTTAAAGGTTCCTGATATTCTATTAAGTGGTAATCACAAAGAAATTTCAGATTGGAGATTGCAAAAATCAATAGAAAAAACTAAAAAGGTAAGACCAGATTTATTTGAGAAATACATTAAAAGAAATAAGGAGGGAAAATGAACACGCTTGAAAAATTTGAAAAAGAACATCTGAAGGAATTACAGTCAGAAAAAAATATTCCCGAATTCAGCTCTGGAGATACTATAAAAGTTCATTTAAAGGTAAAAGAGGGAGAGAAAGAAAGAATTCAGGTTTTTGAAGGAGTTTGCATCTCTAAAAAAAATTCTGGAATTAATTCGGCATTTACTGTAAGAAAAATTTCTTATGGTGAGGGAATAGAAAGAGTTCTGCCTCTATATTCACCTCAAATTAGTAAAATTGAGGTTGTTAAGACAGGAAGTGTCAGAAGATCCAAGCTTTATTATCTCAGGGAAAGAAGTGGAAAGTCGGCAAGAATTGCAGAAAAAAATATTTTAAGTAAAAATGAGGATAAATCTTTAAACAAAAATGAAAAGCCAACAGATCCTAAAATTGTAAATACAAAAGAAGAAAATACCGCTACAAACAATTCTAATGAAAATAAAACTAAACCGATGACAGACACTAAAAACTTAGAGAAAAATGATGAAAAAAAATAATACTTTTTAGATCCTTCATGGGTTATATATTTATTATATGAAACCTAAAACATTATTCGATAAAATTTGGGAAAGTCATTTAGTTGAGCAACAACCTGATGGCACATGCCTACTTTATATTGACAGACACCTTGTTCATGAAGTAACAAGCCCACAAGCCTTCGAAGGACTAAGAAATAATAATAGAAAAGTAAGGAAACCTCAGCATACTTTTGCAGTCGCAGATCATAATGTTCCAACTAGTGACAGGTCTAATGGCATCAAAGATCATGAAAGCAAATTACAGGTAGAAACTCTTGAAAAGAATTGCGAAGAATTTAATGTTAATCTTTTTCCACTTCTTGATAAACGTCAAGGTATTGTTCATATTGTAGGACCAGAACAAGGAATAACACAACCTGGCATGACAATCGTTTGTGGAGACAGTCATACAGCTACTCACGGTGCATTTGGGGCTTTAGCTTTTGGAATTGGAACTAGTGAAGTAGAACATGTATTGGCAACTCAAACTTTGATCCAAAAACCAGCAAAAAATATGAGAATAAATGTTAAAGGTTCTTTAGGTCAAGGTGTAACCTCCAAAGATATTATATTAAATATTATAGGAAATATTGGAACTGCTGGAGGAACTGGTTATGTTATCGAATATTCTGGAGAAGCCATTTCTAATCTCTCCATAGAAGGAAGAATGACAATATGTAATATGAGTATAGAGGCTGGAGCCAGAGCTGGACTTATTGCTCCTGACAAAAAAACTTTCGATTATATCGCAGGTAGACCTTATGCTCCAAAAAAAGAAGACTGGCCAAAGGCAGTTTCTTATTGGGAAAATCTACCTTCTGACAATGGAGCTAATTACGATAAAGAAGTTATAATTAAGGCAAGTTCTATTGAACCACAAGTTACATGGGGAACAAGCCCACAAGATGTTGCTCCGATTAATGGACAAATACCTGACCCCGAAAAAATAAAAGATAAAAACAGGAAAAATGCAATTCTTCGATCTTTAAATTATATGGGACTTAAACCTAATCAAAAAATCAAAGATATAAAAATTGACCGAGTCTTTATAGGTTCATGTACAAATGGAAGGATTGAGGATCTTAGAGAAGTTGCAAAAGTTGTTGAAGGAAAAAAAGTTACTGTTAACTCTATGGTGGTGCCAGGTTCTGGTTTAGTTAAACAGCAAGCTGAAAAAGAAGGTATTGATAAAATTTTGATTGATGCTGGTTTTGATTGGAGAGAACCTGGTTGCTCAATGTGCCTTGCAATGAACCCTGATCAACTTAAACCTAAAGAGAGATGTGCATCAACTTCCAATCGTAATTTTGAGGGAAGACAAGGAAGAGAGGGTAGAACTCATCTTGTTAGTCCAGCAGTTGCAGCGGCCACAGCTTTGAGAGGCAAGCTAAGTATGGTGGAAGATCTTTGATGCAAAAATTTAAAACAATTAAAGGTATAGCCGCTAGTCTTCCAATGATGAATATTGACACAGATATGATAATTCCAAAACAATTTTTAAAAACAATTAAGCGATCAGGTTTAGGTAAAAATTTATTTTACGAACTACGTTATGATTTAAATGGGAATTTAAAAAACGATTTTGTTCTTAATTGGGATTATTTTAAGAAGTCTGAAATACTTATTACAGGTGAAAACTTTGGTTGTGGAAGTAGTAGAGAGCACGCTCCTTGGTCACTACTTGATTTTGGTTTAAGGTGTATAATTGCACCAAGTTTTGCTGATATTTTTTTTAATAATTGCTTTAAAAATGGTATCCTTCCTATAAAATTAAACCTTAATGATACTAATTATTTACAACAAGAAGCTGAAAATAAAAAATTAATTACGGTCGATCTTATCAATCAAGAAGTTTTTAGTGAAAAAGATAGAATTATCAATTTTGAAGTTGATCAATATAGAAAAAAGTGCCTTTTAGATGGTCTCGATGACATTGCAATAACATTAGAAAAATCGCAAAAAATTGATAGCTATGAATCTAAAATATCTAAAGCTAGACCGTGGTTAGCATTATAAAAAACAATTATTCTGATAATCAAATGAAAAAAAAAATTAATATTTCTCTATTACCAGGAGATGGAATTGGAAAAGAAATTTCTGTGGAAGCAAAAAAAGTTTTAAAATGGATATCAAATGAAACCCAATTTGAAATCAAAATAAATGAGGAGCTCGTGGGCGGAGCCTCTATTGATAAGTTTGGGTCACCACTGTCAGAAGAGACTTTAAGAAGAATAAAAAAATCTGATGCAATTATTTTAGGTGCTGTAGGAGGGCCAAAATGGGAAAATCTAGATTTTGAAAAAAGACCAGAGAGAGGTCTACTAAAAATTAGAAAGGAATTAGATTTATATGCTAATTTTAGACCTGCAACTGTTTATACTCCTCTTGTAAACTCATCAAGTTTAAAACCTGAAATTGTCAAAAACTTGGACTTACTGATCATCAGGGAGTTAACTGGAGGAATTTATTTTGGAGAACCTAGGGGGATTGAAAAATTAGGTGAAGACGATTACAAAGGTTTTAATACACTTGTTTATACAAGTAAAGAAATTCGAAGAATTGCCAAGGTAGCATTTGAAACAGCAATGATGAGATCAAAAAGATTATGTTCTGTTGATAAGGCTAATGTTCTGGAATCAACAGAGTTATGGAGAAATATAATGATAGAAACTTCAAAAAAATATCCAAATGTAGAGCTTTCTCACATGTACGTTGACAATGCATCGATGCAACTTGTAAGAGATCCAAAACAATTTGATGTTATTGTTACTTCAAACATGTTTGGTGATATTTTATCTGACTGCGCATCAATGCTTACTGGTTCACTGGGAATGCTACCATCTGCATCAGTTGGAATTAATAATTTAGGAGATAAAAAAGCTATGTATGAACCCGTGCATGGCTCAGCACCTGATATTGCAGGAAAAAACTTAGCTAACCCACTTGCAATGATCTTAAGTGTTGGAATGATGTTCAAATACTCATTTGAAAATGAAACTGTTACTCAATGTATTGATAATGCTGTCAAATCAGTTCTCAAAAAAGGTTTTAGAACAAGAGATATACTTAGCTATGGTCAAACAGAAGTTTCTACTAGTAAAATGGGTGATGAAGTTTTAAAGGAATTAAGTTTATGAAAAAATATAAAGTGGCAATAATTGGTGTAACAGGAAATGTTGGAAGAGAAATATTAAATATTTTGCATAATAGAAAATTTCCAATTGATAAAGTTTTTGGTGTTGCCTCAGAAAAATCAGAGGGAACAAAAATTTCATATGGAGATGACAAAAATATATTGGTAGAATCACTTGAAAAGTTTGATTTTAAAAATGTGGATATTGTTTTGTCTTCTCCAGGATCAAAAGTTTCTGCAAAATTTACTCCTAAAGCAACTAAAGAAGGGGCTATTGTTATCGACAATACTTCATACTTCAGAATGAAAAAAGAAGTTCCTCTTATTGTACCTGAAGTAAATCCCCAAGAAATATCAAAATTAAAAAAAAAAAATTATAGCCAACCCTAATTGTTCAACAATACAAATGGTAGTCGCCCTAAAACCAATACACGATCTTTTTAAAATTAAAAAAATCATTGTTTCCACTTATCAGTCAACATCTGGGGCTGGAAAATCAGCAATGGATGAGCTATTTCATCAAACTCTTGATGTTTATAAAAACAAACCATTGATTCCAAAGAAATTTACTAAAAGAATAGCTTTTAATCTTATACCACATATTGATGATTTTTTAGATGATGGTTCGACAAGAGAGGAACAAAAAATGGTTGAAGAAACAAAAAAAATTTTTAATTCTGAATTTGAAATTTTTTCAACATGCGTCAGAGTTCCAGTATTTGTTGGTCATGCAGAGTCAGTTTATATCGAAACTGAAAAAACTGTTGATCTAAAAAAACTCAAAACTAAGATTAAAAGCTTATCAGAACTTTCATTGGTTGATGAGCACATTGATGGAGGATATGTTACACCTGACGAAACCGCTGGAGAGGATGATGTTTTTGTAAGTAGAGTGAGGATGGGCCCCAACAAAAAATCTCTAGGACTATGGGTTGTTGCAGATAACCTTAGAAAAGGAGCGGCTCTGAATACAGTTCAAATTGCAGAATTACTGGTAAAACAAAGGATCATATAATGAAAAATTTTAAAAGCAGATATTTTGAAGATTACAAAATAAATGAAGAAATTGATCATAGTGTTCCTAGGACAATCACCGATGGTGATGTTTCAATTTATCTTGCAACAACAGGAAGTAGATTTCCAATGAACTATTCAATTGAATTTGCTAAAAGTCTTGGATTTAAAAAAATTCCCGTAGATGATATTTTATCCTTTCATTTAGTTTTTGGAAGAACAGTTCCAGATTTGTCATTAAACGCAATTGCCAATTTAGGTTATGCTGGTGTGATCTTCCATAAGCCAGTATTTGTTGGTGACACTGTATCGGCATACTCAAAAATAATTGGACTAAAAGAAAATTCAAATGGTAAAACTGGAACAGTTTACGTAAAGTCTGTAGGTAAAAATCAAAATGGAGAAGTTATACTAACATACTATAGGTGGCTGATGATGAGGAAAAAAAATGAGAGTATGATTGCTTCATTTAAAAATATAGTTCCTGAATTACCCAATATAGTTAAAACGTCAGAATTTGTAATGCCAAAAAACTTTGATCAAAATAATTGGTGCTCTTCCTTATCAGGAAGCCCTTTTTACTTTGATGATTTCAATGAAGGGGAAGAAATTCATCACCTGGATGGACAAACAATTGAAGAAGCTGAGCATCAAATTGCAACAAGATTGTATCAAAATAATGCTCGCGTTCATTTCAATCATCACATAGAAAAAAATGGAAGGTTTGGAAAAAGAATAATTTATGGTGGTTATATAATTTCACTTGCTAGAGCAATAAGTTGTAATGGTCTGGCAAACACTTTCAAAATTGCTGCCATTCATTCTGGAAAACACTCTGCACCGACATTCTCTGGAGACACCGTATATGCTTGGTCAAAAATATTAAATAAAGAAAAAATTGCTGACGGGATTGGATCTATGATGATCAGAACATTAGCCTCAAAAAATGACTCAGAAATGAACTTTCCCGACCAAACCAATCTCCCAGATAACATAGTATTAGATTTGGAATATTCAGTTTTAATTCCTATAAAAAGAAAATGAAAAAGCACAATTTACCATTATCTCCTCATCTTCAAATTTACAAGCCACAAATAACATCTATTCTATCTATATCTCATAGAATTACAGGCTTTGCACTTAATCTATGTCTAATTATTTTAGTTTTAGGACTTTTTTGCGTTATGCTTGGAGAAAAGTATTTCAATTTTTATTTAAAATTTTTTAATTCAACACCATCAAGAATAATTATTTATATAAGCTTACTTGGTTTTTTTTATCATATGTTAAACGGAATACGACACATAATCTGGGATTTTGGGTTTTTTTTAGAGAATAGATCTTCATCTATATTTGGATATCTGGTTATTTTTTTGTCAGTATTCGCTAGTGTTTATATATCTTTAATGTTGGGTTTATTTTAATGAAAATTGACTACACCTCAAAATGGTTGCTACAAAAACTTTTTGCTACATTATTTGTTTTGTCATTAGTTTATAATATTTATTCAATTCATAATTTGGAATTTAATAATTATGTAATAATTTCATTATGGTTTAAAAACTATTTAAATGCTATGTCTGTCCTGATAATGTTTTTATCAGTCTTTATTCATTCCAATATAGGTTTGAACTCAATCATTGATGACTATTTTCATAATCAAAATATTAAATCAAAAATATTGTTCATTAAAAACTTTTTCTTTGCAGTTCTTTTATTTATAACAATATTTAGTTTAATAGTATTGTTAATTAAATGAATAATATTGAAAAATTAAACTTTGACGTTGTTGTGATAGGTGCAGGTGGATCTGGTTTAAGAGCAGTTATGGGTTGTGCATCTTCCGGTTTGAAAACTGCTTGTATTTCAAAAGTCTTTCCTACTCGAAGTCATACTGTCGCGGCTCAAGGAGGAATCAGTGCAGCATTAGGTAATATGGGTGAAGACGATTGGAAATGGCATATGTATGATACTGTTAAAGGGTCGGATTGGTTAGGTGATCAAGACGCTATTGCATTTATGTGCAAAGAAGCGCCTGAAGCAGTCATTGAATTAGAACACTTCGGAGTTCCTTTTTCTAGAACAGAAAAAGGGAAAATCTATCAAAGACCTTTCGGAGGGATGACTACACATTTTGGTGAGGGGATTGCTCAAAGAACATGCGCAGCAGCTGATCGGACTGGACATGCAATGTTACATACCTTATATCAACAATCACTTTCAAATAATGCTGATTTTTTTATAGAATACTTTGCAATAGATTTATTAATGAATGAAAAAAATGAATGTTGTGGAGTTCTTACTTTTAATCTTCACGATGGAAAATATTATTTGTTTTCCGCTAAAATGGTTATTTTAGCTACTGGTGGTTATGGAAGGGCTTATTTCTCTTGTACATCTGCACACACATGCACTGGAGATGGTGGGGGGATGGCCTTGAGAGCAGGACTACCACTTCAAGATATGGAATTCACTCAATTTCATCCAACTGGTATATATGGAGTTGGTGTTTTAATTACTGAGGGTGCCAGAGGAGAAGGCGGATATTTAACTAATTCAGAGGGTGAAAGATTTATGGAACGATATGCACCAAATGCTAAAGACCTTGCAAGCAGAGATGTAGTATCAAGGTCAATGACAACCGAAATTATGGAGGGCAGAGGTTGTGGACCAAGAAAAGATCATATTCATTTAAATTTACACCACCTTGACCCTAAAGTTCTAGATGAAAAATTACCTGGTATTACAGAATCAGCAAAAATTTTTGCTGGAGTTGATGTTAGAAAAAAACCAATACCTGTTCAACCCACAGTTCATTATAATATGGGAGGAATTCCAACCAATATTCATGGTGAAGTTTTAAAATTAGATACAAAAGGTAAAGATCTAGTCGTTAAAGGTCTAATGTCAATTGGTGAAGCAGCTTGCGTTTCGGTGCATGGTGCTAACAGATTAGGTTCAAACTCTCTTCTTGATTTAGTTGTTTTTGGAAAATCTGCAGCAAAACGATGTGCGCAAATTATCGACTCAAAAAAAGAAAATCCAGAGATAAATGATAAACTAGTTAATAAAATTATAAATAATTTTGAAAGTATTCGAAATTCTAACGGGAAAAAAAGTGTTTCATCTATAAGACTTGAAATGCAGCACACAATGCAAAATTTTTGCCCAGTTTACAGAACTGAAGAAAAAATGATAAAAGGTAAAAAAAAATTATTATCACTACTTAGAGATTTTAAAAATATAAGAATTTCAGATAAGAGTTTGATTTGGAACACAGAAGTAATAGAAGCACTTGAATTAAAAAATCTTCTCCTTCAATCAATAGTTAGTGTCGAAAGTGCTTTAAATAGAAAAGAAAGTAGAGGGGCTCATTCAAGGATTGATTATAAAGTAAGAAATGATAAAAAATGGCTAAAACATTCTATGATATTCATTGACAGAGATGGTGAAACAAAGACGAAATACAGACAAGTAAATCTTAAGACTAATTCAAAAGAAATAAAAACTATTGAACCTAAAGCAAGAGTTTACTAACTTATCTATATGGTTCAATTGACTCTCCCAAAAGGTTCTGAAGTTACTAAGGGTAAAATCTTTGGTAAAGACGGAAAAGATAAGATTATATTCAACGTTTACAGATGGAACAGAGAGTCGAATCAAAACCCAAGATTAGACAAATTTTTCGTTGATAAATCTAAACTCGGCCCGATGGTGCTTGATGCATTGATGTTTATCAAAAACGATGTTGACCCTTCTTTAACCTTTCGCCGTTCCTGTAGAGAAGGTATTTGTGGTTCATGTTCCATGAACGTAAATGGAACAAATACATTAGCATGCTTAAAACCAATAGTTGGGAAAGAAATAAATATTTATCCTCTTCCTCACATGAAGGTTTTAAAAGATCTAATTCCAGATATGAGTGATTTCTATAAACAATACGAATCAATTCAACCATGGCTTCAAAGTAAAACGAAAGCCAAGAAAGAAAACCTACAATCACCCGAAGACAGAAAAAAGCTTGATGGTTTATATGAATGTGTTCTATGTGCCTGTTGCTCTACTTCATGTCCAAGCTATTGGTGGAATAGTGATAAATTTCTTGGGCCAGCAATACTATTACAAGCTTATAGATTTATAGTCGATAGTAGAGATAAAAATAAGAAAGAAAGGTTAGAATTTTTAAAAGATAAATTTAAACTTTACAGATGCCATACTATTATGAACTGTACAAAAACCTGCCCAAAAAACCTTAACCCAGCAAAGGCCATATCTGAAATAAAAAAACTCCAAGTTTTATCCTAACGTTGAAAAACCTTAACTTAAAACTCCTTTCACACCTTGAAAAAAACAATAATATCAGTCCTAACTCCTGCCAAATTAATGTTGCAACAGAGATTAATAAAGTTATCTCAAATAGCAAAAAACTAAAAATTTTTAAGTTTTCAAATAGTCAAAAATCAGGAGTCTATGTATTTGGCTCAGTTGGAGTTGGTAAAACAGTTTTGTTAAAAGCACTGGCTATAGTATATCCCTCATCAGAAATAGTACATTTTAATGATTTGATTTTTCACTTACAGTCAAAAAATAAAAAAAATTTAATTTTTATAAATAAATTAAAAAAAAAAAAATTAATACTTATTGATGAATTTTTCATTAATAACCTTACCAGTTTAATACTCTTCAGAAAGTTTATTAAAAATTTTAATGAAATCAAAATTCCTGTAATAATGAGTGGTAATAAAAAACTTTCAATAATTTACGACGATCCCGTCAACCCGAAATTATGTAAAGATACTATCAAAGAATTAGAACAGTTTTTTTTATCCTTTAAAATTAAATCAAAGATAGATTATCGATTAAATGAAAAAATTAATCATAATTTCTTTTTTATAAAAAAAACAAACACTCACCGTAAACAAAGCCTAATTATAAAAAAATTATCTTTAAGAAAAAAACCTGACGAAGTTATTTTTAAAAGAAGAGGAAATTCATTTAAATTAAATAAAATATATGGAAATATAATTGATTTAGACTTTGAAAGTTTTTTTTTGAAAAATCTAATTTTTCAAGACTATGAATTAATTACAAAAAAAATTAAAATTTTTATTATTAGAAATATAAAGCAAATGGACGAAAATTCAAAAAATCTTTTATCTAGATTTATTTCTTTTATTGACGTCTTATACGAGAATAAAAATATACTTTCTATATCCACCGATGTAGAATTAAAGTGTTTATATACAGGTAAAACAAACTCTAATGAATTTAAAAGAACCTTATCTAGACTAAAAGAAATGGGATCAAGTAACTATATTAACCATAACTTAAAACAATTGGTGCAGAATAAAAAATGAAATCTTTAGAAAAAAAATTTAAGGATATTGAAGACGAGATAAATTTTCTTAAAAAGAAAAACAACGCCATTATATTGTCTCATTTCTATCAGGATGAAGACATCCAGGATATTGCAGATTTTGTAGGTGATTCATTAGATTTGTCAAAAAAAGCACAAAAAAATAATGCTGATGTAATTGTTTTTTGTGGGGTTAGATTTATGGCCGAGGTTGCTAAAATTCTTAGTCCTAACAAAAAAGTTATTCTACCAGATATAAATGCTGGCTGCTCACTTGAAGAGTCATGTCAACCCGAGGAATTTAGAAAATTTAAAAATAAATATTCTGACCATATAGTCTTGTCATACATCAACTGTTCTGCAGACATTAAGGCTGAATCAGATATAATTGTTACATCATCAAATGCTGCAAAAATAATTGACAGTATTCCTTTGAATCAAAAAATTATATTTGCTCCAGACAGGCATCTTGGAAGATACTTAAATAAATTAACCAAAAGAAAAATGAAGCTCTGGAATGGATCATGTGTAGTCCACGAAACCTTTTCAGAAAGAGAACTTGTAAAAATAAAAGTTAGGAATTCTGAAGCAAAAATTATTGCTCACCCAGAATGCCCAGAAAACATACTAAATCATGCTGATTTTATAGGTTCTACGTCTGCCTTACTAAAATTCATTTCATCGAATCAATCTCAAAAATTTATTGTAGCTACAGAACCTCATATAATTCATCAAATGAAAAAAAGTCAGCCACACAAAGAGTTCATTATAGCTCCGGGAACCGACGGAAATTGCTCATGCTCAAATTGTCCTTATATGGAACTTAACACTCTCGATAAATTAAGAGATTGCCTTCAAAATCTTTCTCCAGAAATTAAAATTAATAATGAGCTAATTTTTAAAGCAAAAAAACCATTAAATACTATGCTCAAACTAAGTTAATTTTTCCAAGTGAACATCAACAAACTTCTAAACTTATCTAATAAAAAACTTTCCAAAGAAGTTCAAGAAGATCTAAATGGAAAAAGTTTTAATAATGATATTTCTTCAAAATATTTATTTACGAACTCTTCCAAGATAAAATGCAAAATTTGTAATCGTGAAAAAATTATATTATGTGGAGCAAAATTTATTGAAAATTTTTTAAAAAGTAATTTTCCAAAAATAAAATTTAATTCTCCGTTTAAAGATGGGGATAAAATAAGAAAAAATTCAAAAATTTTTTTAATATCTGGAAATGCCAAAATAATTTTAGGTATTGAGAGGACAATTCTAAATTTTTTACAACACCTCTCAAGTATCTCAACTACAACTCATGAGTTTGTAACTAAAATGGGGAAAGTTAATACAACGTTACTTAATACAAGAAAAACTACAATCGGATTGAGGAAGTTCGAAAAATACGCAACTTTAATTGGTGGTGCAAAAAATCATAGAATGGGTTTGTATGACGATATATTAATTAAAGACAATCACATTAAAATTATTGGCAATGTTGATAAAACAATTAAAAAATTAAAATCTCAAGGGATTGTAAATTATAAAATTGAATGTGAAAATTTTAGCGAAGTGAAAAAGTCGATTGAAATGGGTGCCAAATATATATTATTGGATAATATGAAAATATCTGAAATAAAAAAATGTATAAAATTAAAGAAAAATAAAATTCAATTTGAAATAACTGGTGGAATAACAATTGACAATGTAAATAAGTACTCAAGACTGGGGGCAGATTATATTTCTACAAGTAAAATTACAAATTCTTCTTATTCTGTAGATATTGGTTTAGACATAATATAGACTAGTTTGTATTTTGATGAGGGTAAATCTTGAAAAAAATTAGTCTTATAGGTGCCGGAAATATAGGAACTATTCTGGCAAACAATTTAACTAGAAAAAAAATTGGTAATATCACTATGGTTGATGTTGTTGAGGGCTTGGCCGCGGGGAAATGTTTAGATCTTGCTCAAAGCTTTCCAATTGAAAATATCAATATAAAAATAGAAGGAACAACGGAGATCTCTAAAATAGTAGATAGTGATGTAATCATAATAACTGCTGGAATAGCCAGAAAACCAGGAATGAGTAGAGATGATCTTATTGAAACTAATTTTAAAATCATGGATAAAATTGGAAAGGCAATAAAAACTTATTCGCCATCATCTTTTGTTATTTGTGTAACAAATCCACTTGATGCCATGGTTTGGTCATTAAAAAAAATTAGTGGTATCAAAGCAAATATGATCACAGGTATGGCAGGTATTCTAGACTCTGCTCGATTTAGATATTTTCTATCAGAAGCTTTAGAAGTTTCTGTAGAAAGTATTCAAACTATGGTTTTAGGCGGACATGGAGATACTATGGTTCCTTTGCTTGATTATACATCGGTTGGGGGGATTCCAATTAGTAATTTTATTGCAAAAGGAAAAATTAATAAAAGCAAAGTTGATGAGATAATCTTAAGAACAAGAACTGGTGGTGGAGAAATTGTATCTTTAATGAAAAATAGTTCAGCATTTTTTTCACCAGCTTGTAGTGCCATAGAAATGTTGGAATCCTTTATGTTTAACCAAAGAAAAATTCTCCCTTGTTCAGCATACTTGAATGGTCAATATGGTTTTAATGATATTTTTGTTGGTGTTCCTGTTATAATTGGAAAAAAAGGGATTGAAGAAATCATTGAACTTGAATTATCTTCAGAATCAAAAAAAAATTTTTCTGAATCGGTTAAAGCAGTAACCGAACTAATCAAAAAATGTAAAAAACTACTAGTCTAATCACTAAAATTCATATATATAATGCTGGTTACAGGTTTGTTGAATGTTTTCTACAATCCTGTTAAATATTTTGGGAAATTAAATGGATATTCACGAATATCAAGCAAAGCAACTTTTAGCAAAATTTGGAGTAAATATTCCTCCTGGTGAAGTGGTTTATCAAACGCATGAAGCAGAAAATATTGTAACATGGCTTAATGAAGAAAAAATTGTTGTTAAAGCACAAGTTCATGCTGGTGGCAGAGGCAAAGCAGGTGGGGTAAAAGTTTGTTACAAAGAGGAAGAGGTTATTAAGACTGTTGATAAAATGATTGGGATGAATATTGTAACACCCCAAACTTCAGATGCAGGAAAAATCGTTAGAAGAGTATATTTAGAAAAAGGATACGATATCAAAAATGAGCTTTACTTGTGTATTACAATAGATAGAGAAACTGGCGGAAACAACATAATTTATTCAAAAAAAGGCGGTGTAGATATCGAAGAAGTATCAGAGAAAAATCCAGAGGAAATTTTTAACTTAAAAATCTCTCCTGGATCTGATCTTTTAACACACCATGCTAGAACCATTGTCTATAACCTAGGTTTAACCAGCTCGGCAGCAAAAAAAGCACAGAAAAACATTCTTGCTATATATAAAGCTTTCGTAGAATTGGACGCTTCAATGATAGAAATAAACCCCTTTGCAATTACAAAAGATGATGATGTTGTTGTGCTTGATTGCAAAGCCTCATTTGACGATAATGCTCTTTACAGACAACGAGCTGTTGCAGAGATGAAAGATGAAAATGAATATGACTCATTAGAATTAGAAGCTGCAAGACATGATCTCAACTATGTTAAACTAGATGGTAACATTGGGCTCATGGTTAATGGAGCAGGATTGTCTATGGCTACTATGGACATCATTAAATATTACGGAGGTGAAGCAGCTAATTTTATGGATGTTGCTGGTGCAGCAACACCTGAAAGAGTGGCAGCTGCTTTTTAACTAATTTATAAAGATCCAGATGTTAAAGGAATACTTATTAATATTTTCGGAGGGATGATGAGATGTAATGATATTGCAACTGGTTTAGTTAATGCTTCAAAAGAAGTTGGGCTAAACAAGCCTCTAGTTGTAAGGTTGGAGGGAACAAATGTTGATATGGGCAAAGATATTCTCAAAAATTCAGGTTTTCCTATTAAACCAGTTGACACAATGGAGCAGGCAGCTATGGATGTCGTGGAAATGGTAAAGGTGAAAGTATAATGGCAGTTTTACTCACAAAACAATCAAAAATTATTTGTCAGGGCTTTACAGGTGCACAGGGTACCTTTCACTCAGAAAGAGCCATTGAATATAATACAAATATCGTAGGGGGTGTTACTCCGGAAAAAGGGGGGGCAAAGCACCTTAAAGTTCCTGTGTTCAATACAGTCGAAGAAGCTAAAAATAAAACTGATTGTAATGCTAGTGGTGTATTTGTACCTCCACCTTTTGCCGCAGACGCAATTCTTGAAGCGGTCGAAGCAGAACTTGATTTAGTGGTTTGTATAACAGACGGAATCCCAACTAGTGATATGCAAAGGGTAAAAAGAGAAATGAGAGGAAGTAAAACAAGATTAGTTGGACCTAATTGTCCTGGAGTATTGACACCTGGGGTTGGTAAAATTGGAATAATTCCTGGACATATTTGCAAACCAGGAAGAATTGGCGTTGTTTCTCGTTCAGGAACTCTTTCATATGAGTCTGCTGTTCAAACTGCTGAACTCGGACAATCAACAATCATTGGTATTGGAGGAGACCCAGTCAATGGAACAAACTTTGTTGATGCACTTGAACTTTTTCTAAATGATTCAGAAACAGATGGAATTGTTCTTATCGGTGAAATTGGTGGTACAGCCGAAATTGATGGTGCTGAATTTATTAAATCTTGGAAAGGTGATCACAAAAAACCAGTTGCTGCTTTCGTTGCAGGAGCTGCAGCTCCCAAAGGGAGAAAACTTGGTCATGCAGGAGCCATTGTTAATAGTGGTGCAGAAACAGCTGATGCTAAAAAAGATGCGCTAAGATCTGCTGGAGTTGAAGTTGCTGATACCATAACTAGAATTGGTGATGCAATGAGAAAGGCAATGAAAGTCTAATATGAGTAAAAGTGCAATAATTTCATTTCTGGGGGAGAATAAACCAAATCTAATCTCCCAAATAACATCTTATCTTACAGACTTGGGTGGAGAATTTTCTGGAGTAACATTTGCCACACTAGGTAGGGTTTGCGAATTAACTATGATTTATACAAAATCAGATTCAATTGAAATTAATGAATTAAAGCAAGGTCTTGAAAAACTAGAATTTTCTAAGGATGGTGAGTTCCAAATAAAGCCCCTTGAAACATCAACAGACTCAGGACCAACTACAAAAATTACTCATAGAATTGTTCTATCAGGTGAAGATCAAAAAGGTCTTCTTAATAAAATAATCAAAACCTTAAACGACAATAATGCACTTATAATAAGAATGAATACGGAAAAAATTACTTATCAAGAAAAAACACAATATATATGTAGATTTGCCATTTCAATCAGAGATGAAAATGCTCCTCAATGCTTATCTCAGATGGTAAAAGTTGCTGGCGAAATGAAACTTACATTTAGATACGAAACATCATAAATCAATCAGACCTTGGATGGCTCTTTTCTAAGATTTTTCTAATGTGATCCGTGTTAACCGAAGTATATTTCTGTGTTGTCGACAAAGAAGTATGACCAAGTAACTCTTGAATAGATCTTAAATCTGCAAAATTACTTAGTAACTCTGTTGCGAATGAATGCCTAAAAGAATGAGGAGTTGTATTATCAGGTAAGAATATTTTCTTTCGAATTTCCCTAATTAATCTTTGTATAATTTCAGGCTTAAGTTTCCTCCCTTTCTTTCCTATAAAGATATAACCATCACTTTCCAAATTAAATGGACACTCCCCAATCATTTTTGTAATAAATTTTACTAATTCCGTTGAAATTGGGATTACTCTTATTTTGTTGCCCTTTCCTAAAATTCTAAGTTCATCATTAATGATTTCCATTAATTTTAAATTAATAACTTCACTTATTCGTAGTCCATAACCCCACATCAAAATAACTGCTGACAAATTTCTCATCTTAATCCATTTTATTTTTTCATTCTTTATCTCAGCTATTATTTTCATTATTTGACTCTCCGATAAAGGTCGAGGAAGCGATTCTAAAAATTTTGGCCCTCTAATCTTTAAAATTTTTGAATTTTTAATTTTCTTTCTTAACACCAGAAAACTTAAAAAACTTTTCAAAGAAGATAGAGCTCGGGCATTAGATCTATGACTTATTCCTTTTTTCAATCTATTATAGAACCAAGCTGAAAGATCATCGTCATCTAATTTTTCAACTATATTCAAATTTATTTCTTCGTTAACATAACTCCCGAGAAAATCAAATATAGAATTTATATCAATTCTGTAGGATAAAATTGTTTTTGTACTAAGCCTTTTTTCATTTTTAATCCATGAAATCCATTCAAAGATTAATTTTTCACTAATATTATTCATATGAAAATTGATTTAATTTCTCTTGCACAACATTTGAAAAAAATAGAATTAATTCGTAAGCTTTATTATCAACAAAATGTTTATCTTTACTTCCAAAAACAAGTAAAGAAGGTGATCCAAAGATTTTATTCGATAAAGAAAATATAGCATTAGAATATATTTTGCTTGATTTCTCAAAAATAAGCACATCATGATCTACTGCATCCATAATTAACTGATTTTCAACCCCATAAATTTTATCGATTAAGTCTTTACTTTTTGAATAAAGATTGTATTTTTTTGAAACATCAAAATTACATGTTACTATATTAATAATTTCTAAATCAAAATAATGAGGAAGTTTTGTAGTTAAAAAATCAAAAAATTCAGACTTATTGTCTTTTTTAAGTATTTCGACGACTGATTTGTGGATTTTTTTTTGAGTGAAAAAATTATATCTAGCATTATCTATAATATTTTTCTGAGTGTTTTTTAAATTTTCAATTATCCAATCTTTGAACGTAATGATATTTTTATCTTTATTTTGTAATTTCATTGAATCTATTGGAAAATTTATTTTGTCTAGAATCTCGATATTTTCAACAAAAAAATCTGGATTATTTTCTAGAAAGACTAATACTTGTTTGTCTTTTATTTTTTTTTTAATCATTCTATATCTATAATATTTGATAAAAGAGATTAAACAATATTTTCATTAAATAATTTGATATGATCCTAAAATGATTTACGAGATTTTACTTCCTCTTCCAATCAATAAAACATTTTATTACAAACATCCCGAATCTTCACTTTATAAAAAAATCCAATCTAAAGGCACATTAGTAGAAGTTGAATTTAGAAATAAATTATTGGTTGGTGTTATAATAAACTTAAACAAATCCTATCCATCAAAGAGGCCTTTAAAGCAAATTAATAAATTTTTAGACCCCTTTTTTTTTAATGAAGAAATCATTAAAAGTATGGAGTTCATTTCACAATATAGTTGTAATAAACTATCCATGATTCTCAAGTTATTTCTTGCAGGGTTTTCCTATAAAAGAAAGAATTTAAAACAACTTCCAAAAGTAAATTTCAATCCATCAGAAAAAAAACTAGAAATAAATACAAACCAAAAAGAAATTATAAATAAAATAAAAAAAATTAATTTTAATCAATTTAATACAATTCTTTTAGAGGGTGTAACCGGCTCAGGAAAAACAAGAGTTTACATGAACAAGGTAAAAGAAGTTATTGATAGAGGATTTCAATGTTTAATTTTGGTACCTGAGATAATACTTACAACACAGTGGGTTGATGAGATAAGAAGAGATTTTGGCCTAAATCCGTCAGTTTATCATTCATCAGTCAAAAGAAAAGACAGAGAAATAATATGGACTGAAGTAAATAACAACAGAATAAAATTTGTAGTTGGAACAAGATCGGCTTTATTTCTACCATTCTCAAAGCTTGGATTATTAGTTATTGATGAAGAACACGACAGTTCATATAAACAAGAAGAACAAGTAATAATTAATGCTCGTGATTTTGCTATTGTAAGAGCTAAAAATTCTAATTGTATGATTATCTTGAGTTCTGCAACACCATCGTTAGAGTCCTTTTACAATGCTAAACTAAATAAATTCAAACTTTTTAGACTTTCAAAAAGAGTGAATAATATTAATCTTCCAAAAGTTGAAATTATAGATATGAGAAAAGAAGATGAGTTTATTTCACAAAAATTAAAAAAAACTATAGAAGAAAATTTAAAAAATAACTTTCAAACTTTAATATTTATTAACAAAAGAGGTTATGCTCCATTAGTCATTTGCAGAAAATGTGGTGATTCGAAGGTTTGTAATAATTGTAATTCATCTCTCGTTCTTCACAATTTCAAGGAAAAAAGTAAGAGTTTCTTGCTTTGTCATCACTGCAATTACAAAGAAGTTTTTTCTGACACATGTTCCAAATGTGGAGCCATTGGAAAGTTTAATCTACCTGGCTTTGGAATCGAAAAAATTTATGAATTTATTTTAGATTTATTCCCTAAGGCTAATACATGTATTTTATCAAGCGATACAATTAAAAAAAAAAAGATTTTTAAAAATATTCTTTCAGAAATAATCTCTAATAAAATTGATATTATTATAGGCACTCAACTTATCTCTAAAGGACATAATTTCCCTTCGCTTAAAACGGTTGGAATATTAAATATTGATAATCTTGCAAACGACTCAGATTTTCGTTCTTTTGAAAAAACAATTCAACAAGTAATGCAGGTTGGAGGAAGAGCTGGTAGAAAAAAACTTGAGGGTGAGGTATTTGTTCAAACATATCAACCAAATCATCCAGTAATGAAACTTTGCAAGAATAATGATATCCACGAATTTTTTGAATGGGAACTTAAATCTCGTAAAAAAAGTCAACAACCTCCTTATTATAACTATATTTCATTAATAGTATCATCAAAAAATGAAAAATTAGCACTAGAATTCTCCAAAAAAACATTTAGTTTTTTAAAAAAAAATATAATTAATTTACCAATTTTTGGACCTGCTCCTGCAATTATGTTCAAGAAGAGTTTACATTATCGCTTTAGACTCTTAATAAAATTAAAAAAATCAAATGATATTCAATTCAGAATTAAAAGTGTTCTCTCAGAAATCAATACTCCAAATAATGTTAAATTTTTTATTGATGTAGATCCAATAAACTTTGTATAAATATAATAAATTTTCAAATATTGATCAAAAATCGTTCTTGTGCTAATAACAAGTTTTAATTTGAGATAGAATTGACTAAAACATCAATGAACATAAATGAGATTTGTAATAGATATGCAAAAGCTATAATTCTATCATCTTCAAATGAAAGCGAAATTAAAGAAATTATCACAAATTTTAAAAAATTTAATTCTTTGATAAATAGTCATGAAGATTTTTACAAATATATGAATAATCCACTAATTAATTCTCAAAAAAAATCTAGAGCTCTTAGCAATTTATGTCGTAAGCTTTCATTCAGTGAAGTTTTTATTGGTCTTATTACCACTTTAGCAAAACACGGTAAGATACTATTATACAAGAGAGTTTTTGAGCAGTTTCAAAAAATCATAGATAACGACAACAATATAACTGAAATACAAATAACGACCTCAGAGCCACTTGATAATAAGATTGAAAACAAAATTAAAGACAAACTATCAGAACTATTAAACTTAAAAATTAAACTTGTAAAAATTGTAGACAAAGAAATTATAGGTGGGGTTATAATAAAAATTAAATCTATAATGATAGACAACTCTGTAAAAACGAAATTAATGGATTTTAAAATATAAAGAAAGGATTATTTAATGACTATTGATGCATCTGAAATATCAGCAATTCTTAAGTCCGAGATAAAAGGGTTGGGAGATGATCCGAAAATATCTGAAGTTGGAACGGTACTCACGGTTGGAGACGGTATTGCAAGAGTATACGGTTTGGATAATGTTCAAGCTGGAGAAATGGTTGAATTTCCAGGTAAGATTAAAGGCATGGCATTAAACTTAGAAGAAGATAATGTTGGCGTTGTTATTTTTGGAAGTGATAGATCAATTAAAGAAGGAGATTTGGTTAAAAGAACCAATTCAATTGTAGAAGTTCCAACAGGAAAAGCTTTATTAGGAAGAGTTGTAGATGGATTAGGAAACCCTATAGATGGTAAAGGTGCATTAAAAGATGTGGAATATAGAAGAGCTGAACTAAAAGCTCCAGGCATTATTCCAAGAAAATCAGTACATGAGCCTATGCAGACTGGTATTAAGGCTATTGATAGTCTTATACCAATTGGACGTGGCCAAAGAGAACTTATAATTGGTGACAGACAAACTGGAAAAACAGCAGTTATTGTCGATACAATAATCAATCAAAAAGAAAATAATAGATCCGAGGACGAACAAAAAAAACTTTACTGTATTTATGTTTCTATTGGTCAAAAGAGATCTACTGTTGCTCAGATTGTAAAAACCCTTGAAGATAATGATGCAATGAAATACTCAATTGTTGTAGCAGCAACTGCCTCCGACCCGGCACCACTTCAATTTCTCGCTCCTTATACTGGATGTGCAATGGGAGAGTTTTTTAGAGATAATGGAATGCATGCTGTTATTTTTTATGATGACCTTTCCAAGCAAGCAGTAGCATATCGTCAAATGTCACTGTTATTAAGGAGACCACCTGGTCGAGAAGCTTTTCCTGGAGATGTTTTTTATATTCATTCAAGATTACTTGAAAGAGCGGCCAAAATGGGTGAACAAAACGGTCTTGGTTCATTAACATCTTTACCTGTAATTGAAACTCAAGCAGGTGATGTATCAGCTTATATTCCGACAAATGTAATTTCAATTACCGATGGACAAATTTTTTTAGAAACAGAATTATTTTTCAAAGGAATAAGACCTGCAGTTAATGTTGGTTTGTCAGTTAGTAGAGTTGGTTCTGCGGCACAGATAAAAGCTATGAAACAAGTCTCTGGATCCATCAAGCTTGACCTTGCCCAATTTAGGGAAATGGAAGCATTTTCGCAATTTGCATCAGATCTTGATCAATCTACAAGAAACCTTCTCGAAAGAGGTAGGAGACTTACAGAAATACTAAAGCAACCACAATACTCTCCATTGAAAGTAGAAGAACAAGTTGTTGTTATTTATTCAGGCGTAAAAGGATTTTTAGATCAAATTGAAATTAAAGATATTACAAATTTCGAGACTTATCTTTTAAAGAAAGTTAGAACAGAAGGAAAAAAAATATTAGAAACAATTAACACAAAGCAAGCTCTTAGTGAAGACCTAGAAACCGATCTAAAAAACTTTTTAGATAAAACAATTAAAAATTTTCAAGAGGAAAATAATGCCAAGTCTTAAAGACCTTAGAAATAGAATATCGAGTGTTAAATCTACAAAAAAAATAACCTCAGCTATGAAGATGGTTGCAGCAGCAAAGCTAAAAAGAGCTCAAGACAATGCAGAAAGAACTAGACCTTATGCATTAAAAATGAGTGAAATAGTATCCTCTCTCATCAAAAATAAATGTGAAGGAAATTTTAAGTATTCCAAAAGGGACTCCATAAAAAATAAAAAAGTTCTTTTAATTATTTGCTCAGCTGACAGGGGATTATGCGGAGGTTTTAATGGTTCAATAATAAAATTTTCGAAAAATTTATCACATAATCTGACAAAGGATGGACACAAAACAAGTTATATTTTTGTGGGAAAAAAAGCTTATTTTTCTCTAAAGCGAATTTTTGAAGATTCGACAATTGATTCTTTTTCAGACATAGCCAATCCAACGATAAAGTTTGAACTAGCAAGTTCAATAAGGGATAAAGTCATAGAACTTTTTCATAATAATTCAATTGATGAGTGTCATTTAATATACACAAAGTTTCAAAGCGCTATTTCGCAAACTGTTAATTCTGTTCAGCTATTACCTATTAAAAATAATGAAAATGAAAATAAAGAAAAAGATCAAGAAAATAAAATTTCTTATGATTTTGAGCCAGATGAAGAAGTAATACTTGATGAAATTATTCCAAGAAACATTGCCATACAAATCCATTCTGCTTTGTTAGAAAATCTAGCTAGTGAACAGGGCTCTAGAATGACCGCAATGGACAATGCAACCAGAAACGCGAATGATATGATTGACAACTTAACACTATTTTATAATAGATCAAGACAAGCACTTATTACATCAGAACTAATTGAAATCATATCTGGAGCAGAAGCAGTTTAACAATTAAGGAGATTTAATTATGAGTAATAATGAGGGAAAGATAAAACAAGTTTTAGGAGCGGTAGTTGATGTTAGCTTTAAAGAAAAATTACCTCAGATTCTAGATGCTTTAGTTGTTAAGCACGATGGGAAAGATCTTGTATTAGAAGTGGCACAGCATCTAGGAGAAAATACCGTAAGAACAATTGCAATGGATTCAACCGATGGTCTTGTAAGAGGACAAGAGGTTTTTGATACTGGAAATCCAATATCTGTTCCAGTAGGGCCAGAAACTCTTGGAAGAATTCTAAATGTAGTTGGAGAGCCCGTGGATGAAAGAGGAAAATTAAAAACGAAATTAAGATCTCCCATTCATAAAAACGCACCTGAATTTATTGATCAATCAACTGAAACAGAAGTATTAGTTACTGGAATCAAAGTTGTAGATTTGTTGGCACCTTATGCAAAAGGTGGAAAAATTGGTCTATTTGGTGGAGCAGGTGTTGGTAAAACTGTATTAATCATGGAATTAATAAATAATATTGCTAAAGGTCATGGAGGATATTCTGTTTTCGCTGGAGTTGGAGAAAGAACCAGGGAAGGAAATGATCTTTACTATGAAATGATTGAATCTGGAGTAATAAAACTAGATGGCGATGATTCAAAAGCAGCTCTAGTTTATGGACAAATGAATGAACCACCTGGAGCTAGAGCCAGAGTAGCACTAACCGGACTAACTTTAGCTGAATACTTTAGGGATGAAGAGGGTCAAGACGTATTACTTTTTGTTGATAACATTTTTAGATTTACTCAAGCTGGCTCAGAAGTATCTGCTTTACTAGGAAGAATTCCTTCAGCTGTTGGTTATCAACCAACTTTATCAACTGACATGGGCGCTTTGCAGGAAAGAATCACATCCACAAATAAAGGCTCGATAACATCTGTTCAGGCTATTTATGTCCCAGCTGACGATCTTACAGATCCAGCTCCTGCAACATCTTTTGCACATCTTGATGCAACAACAGTATTATCAAGACAAATTGCTGAACTTGGTATATATCCAGCAGTTGATCCATTAGATTCCACTTCTAGAATACTTGATCCCAGAATAATTGGGGATGAACATTATGGTATTGCTAGAAGAGTTCAAGAAACTCTTCAAAAGTATAAATCTCTTCAAGATATTATTGCTATTCTAGGAATGGATGAGCTTTCTGAAGAAGACAGATTAGTTGTTGATAGAGCAAGAAAAATTCAAAGATTTTTATCTCAACCATTCCATGTTGCTGAAGTGTTTACTGGTTCACCCGGGGTATTTGTCAGTTTACCAGATACTATAAAAGGATTTAAAGGTTTAGTTGATGGAGATTATGATGAAATTCCTGAAGCAGCATTCTACATGGTTGGAACTATAGAGGAAGCGATAGAAAAATCAAAAAAAATGAAGAGTTAGTTAATGAGATTAAATCTTGAAATTATTTCCCCTCAAAAAATTGTTTATAATGAAGAAGTCGATCTTGTGATTTTTCCGGGTATTGAAGGTGACTTTGGTATCTTAAAAAATCACATGCCTTTCTTAACTTACCTAAGGATTGGTATAATATACATATATATAGATAATAAATTGGTTCAATCGTATGTAGTAAATGGAGGAGTTTTAGAAGTATCAAAAAATAGATGTAGTCTTTTGACTGAAGATATTATTAACACTAAGGAATATAAATTAGAAAATAAAGATGATAAAATTGAACAACTTAAGGACAAGATCGTAAGAAAACCTCATTATAGTTAATTTAATAAAGAATCAAATTCCTTCATTATAGATCTATACATATCCTTTTTAAAGGGAATCACTAAATCTAAACATCTAGATGGACTAATCCATTTCCATGAGGAAAATTCAGGCTTTCCATATCTATTAATATCTATTTGATTATCAGCCCCAGAAAATCTGCAAGCAAACCAAATTTGTTGCTGACCTAGGTATTTTCCACTCCAAACAGAATCAACCAAATCTAATGGTAATTCATATGTCAACCAGTTTTTAGTTCTACCAATAACTTTATAGTTATATTTCACCCCTGTTTCTTCCATTAACTCTCTTTTCATTGCGTCTTCAGGTGATTCAGCTCCATCAATGCCTCCTTGAGGCATTTGCCAATAATCATTTCTGGTATCAATTCTTTTACCAACCCACAACTGGTTTTTTTTATTAATCAGAAAAATACCGACTCCCCTACGATATTTTTTTTTCATTTTCGATTAATTTGGATTTAGTTTACTGATTTATTAATCAAATTTATAGCTAAAATAAGGTCAAAAGCTCTTGTTAGTTGATAATCATCAACATCATCATCACCTTTTTGGGATTCAGACTTATCATTTACTGTTTTTTCTTCTTTATTTTGATCATTTTCAATTGCACCCCGTAAATCTGATTCTTTTCTTTTTGTAACTTGATCAACTTTTTTTAATTCTGCTTGCTCAACTAATATATCTGGATCAATCCCAGTTTTCTGAATGGATCTGCCAGAGGGTGTATAATATTTTGCGGTAGTAAGTTTTATGGCAACATCCTCACCAGATGGAATAATAGTTTGTACTGAACCTTTTCCAAAAGATTTTGTACCCATAATGATTGCTCTCTTATGATCTTGCAAAGCACCTGCAACAATTTCTGAAGCTGAGGCACTACCTTGATTGATTAAAATAACAAGCGGTAAACCGTTTATTAAGTCTTTTTTAACAGCGTTATACCTACTCCCTTGCTTCCCATTTTTGCCCCTTGTTGAAACTATTTCACCTCTATCTAAGAAAATATCAGTAACATTTACAGCTTGATCTAATAATCCACCTGGATTATTTCTTAAATCCAGAACATATCCAATCAGATTTTTATTCTTAAAATTATTGATTGAATTAATTATTTCTTTGTCTACTTTCTGATTAAATGAAGAAACTCTGATGTAACCAATATTATTTTCAATTCTTGCTTTAACAGCTTTCAATTGAATAATCGCTCTTGTGATAAATATTTGAAGGTTTTCACTTTCATTTCTATTTACCGTTAATTTTATTTTTGAACCAACTTTTCCTCTCATAATTGTAACAGCTTCTGATAAAGTCATACCAAGAACAGGCTCATCGTCTAGGTGAGTTATAAGATCACCTGCTTTTATCCCAGCTTTAGCGGCTGGTGTATCATCTATTGGAGATATAACTTTTACAAATCCATTTTCGAGTGTAACTTCAATACCAAGCCCCCCAAATTCCCCTTTTGTTTGAACCTTTAGCTCATTAAGTTCATCATAATTCAAGTATGTTGAATGTGGATCTAACGAACTCAACATACCCTCAATTGCAGACTCAATAAGATCTTTTGATGTTACATCTTCCACATAATTATTTTTAATTTTCTCGAATGCTTCGCCAAATAGATTCAAATATTTGTAAACATCTTTATCTTCTTCAGAATTTGATGGAAATGGAATAATCAAAACTGAAAAAATTACAATTAATTTCTTAAAAAATAAATTCATATTCTTGATTATGCAGTTTTTTTATAAAATCTCAACTTTTGATTTGGGATCTACAATTTTACCATTTTCTCTTAATTCAAAATATAATTGACTTTTATCATTAGAATTGATCTTTGCAATAGGTTCTCCAGCTAAAACTTCATTTCCTGTTGTAATTAATAAGTTTCTCATACCAATTAAGACAGATGTAAATCCTTTATTATCTTTAATCATAACTAGATTACCAAAACTTCTAAATTTGTTTGCATAAACAACTGTGCCATTCATAGGTGAAATTACGAATGATTCCTCTTTAACTCTAAAAACCAATCCATTCTTAAGCTTATGCAAATCTTTACCTTCCCCAAAATCAGAAATCAATTCACCACTTACCGGCATTCGAATTTTTGATCTTATATTAGAAATAATTTTGCTTTTTGTTTCAGCAGCTTTTACAAGCTCATTAAGATTTTTTGCTTTTTTTTTTAATTTTTTTTCTTTAAGTTTTAATTTCGGATTTGATTTTAATTTTTTTTGAATAAAAGCAACTTCTTTTATTTTTTTTTCAAGTTTGATTAGTTTTTTTTTTAAAACTTTCTTCTTTCTTTTATAATTTTCTAACTCTAAAGCTAAGCTTTCATCAAGAATTTTTAAATTATCAAGATTTAAGAAATACTCACTAATACCTGTTTTCACTTCTTTCAAAAAAAACTCTCTTATTACTTGTTTAGTTATTAAATCGTCTGAAGAATTATTGAGATTTTTGACTATTCTAGTAAATTGATTAGTATAAAATTTATCTTGTAATAAAAAAATAATTCTTCTTCCTAAAAGATCTTTATCTTTTATGTATTTATTAAAGATTATTGTTTTTTGTTTATTACGATCAATATCAATCTTTATTTTTTGTAATTCTTTATTATTAATTAAAATATCATTGTGAATTTTAACTGTTTGTTTTTTTAGACCATTCAATTTTAACTTTAATTCGTTATCCTTGGCATAAGTATTAGTTAGAATAATTAAAAAAAAAATTATTAATTTTACCATTTTACAAGCGATAAACCATTCATTTCCGATGGAATCTTGATATCTAAAATGTTAAGTATAGTTGGAGCAATATCAGCTAACTTACCAATCGTTCTAGCATAATTAATTTTTTTACAAATTATAAAAGGTACAGGATTTATTGAATGAGTAGTGCAAACAAGTTCTTTATTTTTATCATACATATGATCTGCATTACCATGGTCTGACGTCAATATAAGTAAATAGCCATTTTTTTCACATTCTTGGTAGATTTCTCCAATACATTTATCTACTGTTTCAACTGCCTTAACTGTTGCATTGAGATTGCCAGTATGGCCAACCATATCAGGGTTTGCAAAATTTGATACTATTAGATTGTAGTCCTTATTTCTTAAATTTTTGAGAACTTGGTCTTTTACTTCGTAAGCAGACATTTCTGGTTTTCTATCATAAGTTTCAACTCGGGGTGATGGAACTAAAATTCTATCTTCTCCATTAAAAGATTCTTCAATACCTCCATTTAAAAAATATGTAACATGAGCGTATTTTTCAGTTTCAGCTATTCGCAACTGTTTCATCTGATTCAATGATAGAACTTCTCCAAGAGTATTTCTTATTTCAATATTTTCAAAGATTGGTTTAATTTTTTTTCTAAGTCGTTTTGAATATTCAACCATGCTTACAGGTTGAAAAAAATTAGTTTTTTTTTTTCTATTAAAATTTTCAAAGTTATCGTCAAAGACTGCTGATAGCAATTCTCTAACTCTATCAGCTCTATAATTAGTAATAAAAAAGCCATCTCCATCACAGGCACCATTATAATTACAGAAATTTGTTGGTTCAAAAAATTCATCGGTAATATGATTGGCATAACTTTCTTCCAACGCAGATAAAATATTTTTTCTTTTTTTTGCCTTACCTTCTATTATTGCTTTATAAGCTCTGTGAATCCTCTCCCATCTATTATCTCTGTCCATGGCAAAGAATCTTCCAGAAATACTTGCAATTTTAATATTTGATTTTTTGTCAATCTTGTTCATTAAAATTTTTATGTTTTCAATTCCACCTAATGGCGAACTATCCCTTCCATCTAAAAGACAATGAATAAAAATTTCAGATTTTTTTTTTCTAAGAATTTCTATCAATTCAAAAAGATGCTCCTGATGACCATGCACCCCTCCATCTGATATCAAACCTATGACATGAATTCTTTTACAATTATCAACAACATTTTTTATTATACTTTTATCTTTAATTTCATTTTTTTTAAAAGATTCTGAAATTCTCATTATGTCTTGAAGAATTATTCTCCCTGCACCAATATTAGTATGTCCAACTTCAGAATTACCAAATTGTCCCTTTGGCAAACCAACAAAATTTTCAGAAGCATTAAGTTTAATAAAACCATACTTTTCTGACAAAAAATTATAGTTTTTTTTTTTGGCCAGAAAAATTGCGTTCTTTGAATGATTTTCTCCCAAACCCCATCCATCTAGAATGCATAACAAGACTTTTTTTGACATAAACTTTCTATCTATGATAATTGGATTTTTTAATTATCTCAAAGGCTCTATAAATTTGTTCAATTAACATAACTCTGACAAGAAGGTGAGGCCATGTTTGATTTCCAAATGCAATATTTTGAAAAGATTTTTTAAAAGAATCATCTAAACCTTCTTCACTTCCAATAATAAAATTTAATTTTTTACATCCGTTATCAATTTTATTTTTCAAAATTTTTGAAAACCTCATACTGGACAAATTTTCTCCATGCTGATCAAGAACAAAAACAAAATCATCTTTATTAATATATTTTAAAATTTCTTTTTTTTCTAGGATACATTTCTTATCAGTTTTATATGTTTTTAATTCTATCAAGTTTGTTTTTACTCTAATTCTCATTCTGTAATATTCAAAAATTTTTTTGTGTTGTTGATTTAATTTAAATTTTCCTAATGACAAAATATTAATTTTCATTATCAACCATAACCAAGCTTTTCATCTCTGAGATCATTATCCTTCCATATTTTTTCTAATGAATAATGTTTTCTAGTTTCTGGTTTAAAAACATTCAAAATAATATCTCCAAAATCAACTATCAACCAATCAGTTGATTTAATGCCCTCGGTTGATAAAACAGACTTTTTATTACATTTAACAATCTTTGTCACAATAGAATTTATGTGTCTAGAAGAGGTTCCACTAACTATCACAATATAATCACCTAGTGCACTTCTATTTTTAATGTTAAGAACTTCTATATCTTGAGCTTTAAACTCTTCTAAGTCTTTAATTATTTTTTTTAAAAGTTTTTTGACTTCTTCATTAATTTTCATTGACTTTTCTAATAAATGATGATGATTGGTGATTTTTCAAACCACTAATGAAGATCCATTTTGGTGGCGTCATTAATTTCAAATTTGTTTTATAATTATTTTTAATTCTTGCCTTCCTAAAAAAAAATAGCGCCTTACTATTTGTTATATTTAAAGAGTAGGATGGTCTATCAAAAATTGCAATCGGAATATTATAAAAAAAATCTTTCCATTTTTTCCATAAATGTAAATTTACTGTATTATCAGCACCCATTATCCATACAAAATTATTTGTTTTAAATTTTTTTTTCAAATAAAAAATCGTATCTATAGCGAAAAAATTTTTATTTTCATCAATTTCCACAACTTTTATTCTTCTGGATTTGTTAAACTTTTTAGCTAAAGTTAATCTTCTTTTATATCTAGTACTATTTTCTTTCAGAGGATTTTTTGATGTTACAATCCACCACACCTCTTGGAGATTTAATTTCAATAATGCGTGATTACTAATAAGTCTATGTCCCTCATGAGGTGGATCGAAAGTTCCTCCAAGAATACCTATAAATTTTTTTTTAGATTTACTCAAACTAGGGTCTAACTTGTCCTTTCCCTCTAACTTTATATTTAAAACTAGTAAGTTGTGCAACCCCAACTGGCCCTCTGGCATGAACTTTTGATGTTGAAATCCCAATTTCTGCTCCCATGCCAAATTCACCTCCATCGGCAAATTGCGTTGAAGTATTATGCATTACTATTCCACTATCTATGTTATTAAGAAAATATTCCGCAATCTTCTTGTCTTTTGAAATAATTGCATCCGTGTGGCCAGATCCATAAAAATTTATGTGTTGCACAGCTTCATCAACACCTTTATTTATTGTTTTTATCGAAATAATTTTGTCTAAATATTCAGTAGCCCAGTCTTTATCATTTGCTGGAATTACTAAAGAATCAATCTTTTTTACTTGTTTGTCTCCTCTTACTTCACAACCTAGATCTCTCAATGATTTAATAACATTAGGCAAATGTGATTTTAAAACTTCTACATCACACAGAATTGTCTCAGTTGCTCCACAGATTCCTGGCCTTCTCATTTTTGCATTGATTACTACTTTTTTGCAGATATTAGGATCGGCAGATTTATGAACATAAGTATGACAAATACCATCTAAATGTTTAATAACATGAATCCTACTTTCTCTGCTCACTCTTTCAATCAAGGATTTCCCACCTCTTGGAATAATTACATCTACGTAATTATCCATTTTAAGTAATGCCCCAACTGCAGATCTATCGGTTGTTGGTATGTTTTGCAATGCTCCTTCTGGAAGTTCATGCTTTTCCATAGATTGTTTAATAATTTGAATAATTTTTGATGATGAATTATAACTCTCACTTCCGCCTCTTAAGATGAGAGTATTTCCAGACTTAAGACATAATCCTGCTGCATCTGCAGCTACATTAGGCCTAGACTCATATATTACACCAATTACTCCTAAAGGAATTGAAACTTTTTGAATTTTCAAACCATTCGGTCTAGTCCATTCACCTAAACTTTTTCCTATGGGATCATCAAGGCGTGCTATATCATTTAAGCCACTGCAAATATTATCAATTCTTTTAGAGTCTAACATGAGTCTATCTAATAAAGCTGAGTTTAATTTTTTCTTGTGCTCTTCGATATCCAGAGAGTTTTGCTGAATAATAATTTTTTTATTTTTGTAAATTTTGTCTGCAGCATCAAGTAAAACATCATTCTTTTTTTTGGATGACAACAACGAAACTTTCAGAGAAGCTTTCTTCGCTCTCTCACCTATTTTAAGAACTAGGTTATCAATTTTATTCATTTTATTCATTTAAAGTTAAATAGTCTCTGTGAACTATTTCATCTCTTCCATCATAACCAAGTAGCTTTTGAATTTCTGATGATTTTTTCCCTTTAATAATTTTGATCTCATCGGAATCATAATATGAGACTCCCTTTCCAATTCTTTTTCCACTTACACTTAATATTGCTATTATATCACCTTTAAAAAAATTTCCAGAAATTTTTTGGATACCACTTGGTAATAAACTTGCCCCTTTCAAAATAGCACTAGTAGCCCCATCATCAACAAATAATGAGCCTGTTACTCTGATTGTTCCTGCTAACCACCTTTTAAAACCACTATTATCTTTTAATGCTGAAAAAAATTTAGTACCTTCTGATTTTTTAAGAAAATTTTTAATTGGATTTTTTTTATTACCTTGGCAAATAATTGTATTGCATCCAGAATTTGCAGCAATTTCTGATGCTAATAATTTTGTATACATTCCACCCGTTCCATAGGTATTAGTTTCTTCGCTAGCCATTTTAAAAATTGTTTTATTTAATTTTTTTACTTCTGTTATTAATTTTGCTTTTGGATTCTTTTTCGGGTTTTCAGTATAAAGACCATCAACATCACTTAATAAAATCAAAGTGTTTGCACCAATAATTTGTGAAACTCTAGCTGCAAGTCTATCATTATCTCCAAACTTCAACTCTTCTGTTGCCACTGAATCATTTTCATTGATCACTGGTATTGTTTTCAATTTAAGAAGCTCTAAAATTGTCTCTCTTGAATTCAAACTTTTTCTTCTATCTTCTGTATCAGAATAAGTTAATAATATTTGAGCTACTGAAAGATTTTTTCTTTCGAATTCTTTTTTAAAACTATTCATTAATATTACTTGGCCACATGCAGCGCAAGCCTGTTTTTCATGAATTCGAAGTTTATTGTTATCATAATTTAAATATTTTTTTCCTAGAGAAACTGCTCCAGATGCAACAATAATAATCTCAATATTTTTCTTTCTTAAAAAAATTATGTCCTCAATAAATGAGTTCAACCACTTTGAATTGAATTTATTATTATGAATTAATAATGATGATCCAATTTTTACGACAATTCTTTTTGAATGATAAATGAAATTCTTGCTCATTTAATTGTTCTTGCTAACAGTGTTTTTAATTCATCTATTCTAAAGTTTGAATGACTCGACACTCCAATTATCTTAGATCGGGTATTTTTTTTTAGCAATATTATTCTTTCTTTAATGCTATTAGAGTCCAGTAAGTCGCATTTACTTAACATTATAATTTCTTTTTTCTTAGAGGCTTTTTTTCCGTATAATTCCAACTCATTTCTAATTACTTTATAGTTTTTAATTAAATCATTGAATTTTCTTGTAGATATATCACAAACATGCAAGAGTATTTTACATCTTTCAATATGAGCTAGAAACTTTAATCCCAGACCTACACCTTCTGAAGCACCTTCTATTAAACCTGGTAAATCAGCAATAACGATATCTTTGTCTTGAGCTCGAAGCAAACCTAATTGAGGATTAATTGTTGTAAATGGATAATCAGCAATCTTAGGATCTGCATTTGAAAGTTTTTTTAAAATAGTCGATTTACCTGCATTTGGAAGACCTATTAAGCCAATATCAGCAATTAATTTTAATCTTAGCCAGACCCACAAATCCTCACCTTTCTTCCCAAAATCAAATTTCCTAGGAGCCTGATTTGTCGAGGATTTGAATTTTGCATTACCCCTACCTCCAATACCACCTTTTAGGAATTCGTAAATTTCAAATTCTTTGGTAAAGTCTTTTATCACTGAATTTTTATCCTCTGATAAAATTACAGTTCCAACTGGGACTTGAATAACTAAATCTTTACCATTTGCACCTGTTCTATTTTTCCCTGATCCATTTTTACCTCTTTCAGCTTTAAAATGTTGTTTGTATCTAAAGTCAATTAATGTATTAAGATTTGAAACAGCTTTAAAAACTATGCTGCCTCCAGCTCCTCCGTCCCCACCATCTGGCCCCCCGAACTCTATATATTTTTCCCTTCTAAAACTAACACAGCCAACACCACCGTCACCTGCCTTAAGGTGAATTTTGGCTTCATCTAGAAACTTCATTTTTTTAAGATTATTTTTTTAAATCAACGTTTACGAATGATTTACTTCCTGATTTTTTTTTAAAGGAAACTACCCCTTCTTTTATGGCAAAAATAGTGTGGTCTTTACCAATTGACACATTTTTTCCAGGGTGAAACTTAGTTCCCCTTTGTCTGATTATTATATTACCAGGTATCACAGTTTCTCCACCAAACTTTTTAACTCCCAACCTCTTTCCAGCACTGTCTCTTCCATTTCTGGTGCTACCACCAGCTTTTTTATGAGCCATTGGATTCTCCTTTTACATTAGGGTTTTTAGGTTCTGAACTTTGAGTTTTAGATTTCGAAGTTGATGACGTATTTTTAGTTGAAATTTCTAGAACTTTTAGAAGAGTTAGATCTTGCCTATGACCAATTTTCCTTCTGTAATTGTGTCTTCGTTTCTTTTTAAAAACAATAATTTTCTTATCTCTTATTTGATCTACAACTTTAGTTTTAATCGAAATACCTTCAACCATAGGTGAGCCAATAAAAGATTCACCTTTATCGTTTTTAAAGAAAATTATTTCATTTAATAAAAATTCATCATTTTTTTTTAAACCATTAATTTTAGGAAGTTTTATAAAATCCCCAACCTTAACTTTATATTGTTTGCCTCTATTTTGAAAAATTATTGTCATTTTGTATAATGGTAGAATTAACCCAGTTTATACAACTTGCTTGAAATTTATCAAGAAAATTTTTCAATTTAATAACTTTAAGTAATTTTTATTTTTAAATTAAGAATTATTATGTTATTTAATCTTAAAAATTTTAAATTTATGACAAGTATAGTTATTACATCCGCAAAAAGAACTGCAATTGGAAAGTTTATGGGCAGTTTGTCTGGTTTATCTGCTCCCGAGTTAGGCAGTTTTGTTATAAATTCTATTTTAGAAGAAACTAGAGTAAATAAAGAAGTTATTGATGAAATAATAATGGGGCAGGTTCTTACTGGTGGTTCCGGTCAAAATCCAGCAAGACAAGCAGCCATGCTATCTGAACTTCCTCATAACACAAGTGCATTAACAGTAAACCAAGTATGTGGTTCTGGTTTAAGGTCAATTTCTATAGCAACTCAATCCATATTAGCAAATCAAAGTGATGTAATCATAGCGGGTGGACAGGAAAGTATGTCTAATGCCCATCATACTATGAATTTAAGAAATGGTATTAAAATGGGAGATGGAAAATTAAAAGATAGCATGATTATCGATGGTTTATGGTGTGCTATGAATAATTATCATATGGGAACAACTGCTGAAAATATTGCTGAAAATTTTAATATATCAAAAAAAGAACAAGATGAATTTGCCACACTATCTCAAAATAAAGCTGAAAAAGCTCAAAAAAATAGTCATTTTAAAAATGAAATTTTACCCATCGAAGTGAAAAATAAGAAGGATAAGATAACTTTTAATGAAGATGAGTTTCCAAGACATGGAACTACTTTCGAAAAAATTAATCAATTAAAACCAGTTTTTAATAAAGATGGAACCGTCACAGCAGGTAATGCATCTGGATTAAATGATGGTGCAGCTGCCGTTATGATTATGACCGAAAAAAAAGCTCAAGAATTAGATTTAAAACCTATAGTGAAAATCATTTCTTCCTCAACTGTTGGTGTTGATCCCGCTATAATGGGTATTGGTCCAGTTCCTGCTGTTAAAAAAGCACTAAAATTGGCTAACTGGAAATTGGAAGATATAGATCTCATTGAAGCTAATGAAGCATTCGCAGCGCAATCATTAGCTGTATCTAGAGAGCTTAAATTGGATATGAATAAAGTTAATGTAAATGGTGGAGCTATCGCACTAGGTCATCCAATTGGGGCTTCAGGCACAAGGATCCTAGTTACCTTAATTCATGAGCTAATAAGACAAAAAAAACAGAAAGGTATTGCAACATTGTGTATTGGTGGTGGTCAAGGTATTGCAATGTGTATAGAAACATTATTATGAGCAAAATAGCACTAGTAACTGGAGGCACAAGAGGTATAGGTGCATCGATATCCAAAAAACTTACTTCTGAAAATTATAAAGTAATTGCGAACTATGCCAGTAATGAGGAAGCTGCAAACAACTTTTCTAAAGAAAACAATATTGAAGTTTACAAATGGGATGTAAGTAGCCACGACGAGTGTAAAAAAAGCATATCTGCAATATACGATAAATTTAAAAATATTGATATTTTAGTAAATAATGCTGGTATAACTCGTGATGCTCCTCTTCATAAAATGGATATTGAAAAATGGAGGAAGGTTATAGATGTTAACCTAAATTCTATTTTTAACATGACCTCTCTTGTGATTAATAAAATGAGAGAAAATAATTTTGGTAGGATCATTCACATATCTTCAGTTAATGGGCAAAAAGGGCAGTTTGGTCAAACCAACTATTCTTCAACAAAATCTGCCTTAATAGGATTCTCAAAATCTCTTGCGCTAGAAAGTGCAAGTAAAGGAATTACTTCAAATGTTGTTTGTCCTGGTTATATAAATACGGAAATGGTAGCTGCTATCAGAGAAGATATTTTGAAATCGATAATTGAAACTATACCAAGTAAAAGACTTGGAGAGTCTGATGAAATTGGTGAGATGGTTGCTTATTTGGTATCAGATAAAGCTAGTTATATAAATGGAGCTACCCTGTCTATTAATGGTGGACTTTGGATGGATTAAAAATTATCTTTCATTTCTCTGATTTTCTTAAAATTATCAACATTAGAAATATTCTTAATACCAATTCTTCTCAAGTATTTTTCGTCATCAAATTTCATAAATGGATTCAAAATCAGTTCCTCTTCCATTGATGACGGCACAGTTGAAAGTGAGTTAGAGATTTTAGAGTCTATCTCATTTATTTTTTTTCTTAACAAACTATCCTTTGGGTCAAGATATAATGCAAATTTTGCATTCGACTGTGTGTATTCATGTCCACAAAATATTTTTGTTTCTTTTGGAAGAGACTTCAACTTTGTAATTGATAAAACCATTTGTTTATAAGATCCTTCAAAAAGTCTCCCACAACCAAGAGAAAAAATTGTATCACCTGCAAATAAATAACACTCCTTTTCAAAATAGAAACAAATATGACCAACGGTGTGTCCGGGTGTTTCAATTACTCTAAATTTTGAATCCCCAATACTAAAAAAATCATTCTCTTTTAATTTAATATCTATACCAGGAATTCTATGGCTATCACTAAAACTTCCTACAACCTTACATTTATATTTTTCCTTTAATTCTAAATTCCCTCCTACATGATCATAATGATGATGAGTACTAAAAATAAAGTCTAATTTCAAGTCATTGCTTTGGAGGACTTTAATTAATTCCTCTGAAACTGCTGGGTCAATACAACCTATCAATTTAGAGGAAGTATCTATAATTATATAAGAATAATTATCACTTAATAATGGAACTTGAATAACCTCTAACATAAAATTTATATCTTATTTCTTACAGACAAACAAAAAAGCGCTTGATACGCAAATAAATTTGAAAAATAATTTTTTTTTATTTCAACTCCTTTTTCATTAAGGAAAATCGATCTTTCAATGGTTATACTATTTTGTATGCAAAACTGAGTAAAATCTTCACATGAACATAAATGAATATTTGGAGTATTATACCATTCATAATTAAGAATTTCATTTCTAGGCATCAAACCTGTTAATAGAAAATCTCTTCTTACCTTCCAATATCCAAAATTTGGAAAGGAGATTATTGCTCTTTCACCTATTCTAACTAAATTTCTAATAACATTATCAGGAAATATCATTGCTTGAATAGTTTGACTAAGTATTACAGTACTGAAAGCATTGTTAGGATAATCATCTAAATCATAATTTGCATCTCCCTGAATCACTGATAATCCTTTTTTTACGCATGCATTCACTCCAGATTGTTTAATTTCAATTCCTCTGCAATCAGCACTTTTAGATTTAGAGAGATAGTTTAGAAGATTTCCATCACCACAACCAACATCAAGAATTTTTTCTTCTTCATTTATTAAATTTGAAATTACAAATAGATCATTTCTTAAATTATTGTTCATATACCTTGTTGAGTTATCTGTCCTTCAATAAATCCTCTCAATGTAGCATGAAATTCAGGTTCTTCTAATAAAAAAGCATCGTGCCCTTTATCTGTTTTGATCTCAACAAAACTGACCATTGAGTTTGAACTATTAAGAGACTTAATTATTGTTTTAGTTTCAGAGGTAGGAAATAACCAATCGGATGTAAACGTAAAAAAACAGAACTTTACATTTGTATCTTTAAAAACTTTTGGTAGACCACCTTTCTTTACAGACAAATCAAAATAATCCATTGCTTTAGTTATATAAAGATAACTATTTGCGTCAAATCTCTCTACAAAAGAATTTCCTTGATGTTTTAAATAACTTTCAATTTGAAAATCTGTATCGAATCCAAAAGATAGGAAATCACTTTTTTGAAGACTTCTTCCAAATTTTCTTTGTAAAGCTGTCTCAGATAGATAAGTTATATGAGCAATCATTCTTGCAACTGATAAGCCTCCTTTTGGATTTGCCTTGTTTCTGTAATAATTACCTTTAAGCCAACCTGGATCTGCCATTATTGCTTGCCTACCTATCTCATGAAATGCAATATTTTGAGCTGAATGTCTATAAGATGTGGCAATTGGAATTGCAGCATTTATTTTATTATTAAATTTTGTTGCCCACTCAAGTGTTTGCATTCCCCCCATGGAGCCACCAATTACAGCAAATAATTTTTTTATTCCGAGAGCAGATACCAATTTCTCTTGAACTTTAACCATATCACTAATAGTTATTACAGGAAATTTGAGACCATAAGCTTTTTTGGTTTTTGGATTTATTGACGACGGACCAGTGCTTCCCATACAACCACCTAGAACATTACTGCAAATCACAAAAAAAAATATTAGTATCTATAACTTTTCCAGGGCCGATAAGAATACTCCACCAACCCTTCCTCTTTGTTGATAGGTTTATGCCAGAGCAAAACTGATCTCCAGACAAAGCGTGACAAACTAAAATTGCATTAGAACGATCTTTATTTAAATGCCCAAATGTTTTATAAGCAACTTCACACCTATGTATAAGTTTACCGGAGTCGAGCTTTAGAGAATCCTTGAGTTTGAGTTTTTGAGTTTCATTCCTGTCTTTCATTTTATTTTAAATAAATTTATTTGACTTAAAACGCATCATAACTATGTTGAATAAGTAGTCAAAATAAATTTATTATGAAACCAAATTTAATTAAAAGTTTTAATTTTGAAGAAATAGTAAAACCAGCAATTGGAGAAATTGATAAATATCAACCAGGCGAATCAGAAATAGATGGTGAAAAAAAAATTATCAAATTATCATCAAATGAATCACCTTTTAAAATTCCCATTAATGTAATTAAAAAAACTAAAGACTTTCTTCAATTATCAAATCTTTATCCAGACAGCAATTCAGTTAAATTAAAGAAAACTTTGGCTAAAACCTTTAATATAAAATCAAAAAATATTATGTGTGGAAATGGCTCTGATGATGTACTTTCAGTGATTGCACAAACTTTCTCCACGGAAGGTAGTGAGGTAATATGTAGCGAATATGGCTTCACATATTACCCTATAATTGCAAAAGCATCTGGATGTAAAGTTATTACCGCGAATTCTGAAAAGCTGGGAGTTTCTTGTAAAAATATCTTAAAAAAGATTACAAAAAAAACAAAAATTATTTTTTTTGCAAATCCAAACAACCCTACAGGTACTATAATATTTCGAGACGAACTTATTGAATTTTTGCATAAAGTGCCAAAGAATATTATCGTTGTTTTGGACGGAGCTTACTCAGAGTTCATAAATGACAAAAGATATTCTGATGGAATTGATTTAGTTGAAAATTTTCAAAATCTGATTATCACAAGAACTTTCTCTAAAATCTTTTCTTTGGCCGGCCTTAGATTAGGATGGGGATATTCAAATACAAAAATAATTGAGTTGTTGGAAAAAGTCAGGGGGCCTTTTAATGTTAATATAATAGCTCAGAATGTTGGAAGATTTATTCTTGAGGAAAAAAAATTTTTAAGTAAATCAATTAAACATAATGATAAATGGCGAGTTATTCTTCCACAAGAAATAAATAGAATGGGTCTAAAGTCATATAAAACTTTTGCTAATTTTGTTCTAGTAAAGGTCGATCCAATAAAATTCTCAAAGTCAAATATACTTCAATTTCTAAAAAAAAAGAAAATTATTGTAAGAGACTTAGATGGTTATGGACTTAAAGATTTTTTTAGAGTTTCAATTGGGTCAACAAAAAACTTAGAAAGATTTTTAATTGAACTTAAAAAATCTCTGAAAGTGAAATAAGTTGTTTAAAGAAATCACTATTATTGGCCCTGGTCTTATTGGCGCATCCTTAGGAAGAGCAATAAAGTTAAAAAAGTTATCCAAAAAAATTGTTGGAATTGATTCATCTCAAAAAAATTTAAATGACGCAATTAAAATTAAGGCTATAGACGAGGCAAGAAAGACTATAGATGAAAGAATTCAAAATAGCTCAATTGTTTTTATATGTACTCCTGTAGGAAGCATTGATCAAATTGTAAATCAAATTTCCCTATTCTCCAGTAATAAACAAATTATCTCTGACGTAGGTTCTGTAAAAAATATTTTTAAAAAAAAAACATTACAACTAAATAATTTTAAGTTTAAGTTGGTTCCTGGCCATCCCATTGCGGGCACCGAACATTCTGGTGCAATTAATTCAGATCAAGATCTTTTTAAAAATAAATGGTGTATATTAACTCCATTAAAAAAAAATGATGCTTCCGTTAAAATAATTTCTAATGTTTGGGAGAAAGTTGGAATGAAAGTTTCAGTTATGAAAATTAAAGAACATGATAAGATCATGTCCATTACTTCTCATCTTCCACATTTGATTGCATTTACTATAGTTGGAACAGCATTTAACTTAGATATTAAAAAAAAAAAGAACTTATAAATTTTGCTGCTGGTGGTTTTAAAGATTTCACGAGAATAGGTTCCTCAGATCCAAAAATGTGGACCGATATTTTTCTTAATAATAATGAGTTTTTGATTGAAACACTTAATCTGTTTGTTAAAGACATAAATAAAATTAAAAATTTAATTCAAGAAGCAAAACATGATCAGATTTTTGATCTTCTTAGAAGAACAAAAAAAATAAGAAAGAGTATTCTACAAAAAGAAAACAATTAATAATAGTACTTTTCAAGTTTTTCGATAAGTTTATTTCTATCTTTTTTTTTTTTAATCAATGGAAAAATCTCAACTTTAATCGTACCCCGACGCTTTAAAAATTTCTTATTTAGCCAATATTCGCCTGAATTAAGATTTACTGGAAGAATTGGCAAACCATTAAATTTGTGAATAGCAAAAACTCCAGGGTTTAATTTAGTCTTTTGGTCTGGCCTTATTCTAGTTCCCTCTGGAAAAATAATAAAAACTTTTTTATCCTCATTCATTAATATCTTAATTGATTTAATGACTTTCCTAAGAGAATCAAATGCTTTATCTCTTTTAACAAAAATAAAACCTAGTTTCTTAAAATATTGTGAAAAGATTGGAATTCTTTTTAGCTCGTGCTTTAAAATAAAAACCGAGCCTGGAAATAATGATCCAAAGAAAAATGTTTCCCATGCAGACTGATGATTACTTGCTACTATAAATGAGCCTGATTTAGGAATATTTTCTATCCCAGAAATACTGTAATTTATTCCAAGAATTATTTTTGCAACTTTTATAACGTATGTTGTCCAAACGTTAGATAAAAAAACAACAAACTTATAACTAAAAAACTTTACAGGTGAAAATATTAAAAAGAATAAAGTGGTTCCTAGATAAAAAATAAAATAGAAAATCAAACATCTTAGATAATTCATTACAATGAAAATAGTGTGTAAATTACTTTAAAGAATTCTAGAACTAAAACTCTCATATGAAATAAAAAATTTTTAAATCTAATCTTTGAGTTTACAGGAACTAATTCTATTCTTTTATCTGGGATAACATTTTTAAATATTAAAAAACTTCGTGGCAAATGATAATATGAACTCACGAGAATTAAATTAGAAATCTCTGACTTTCCAATCAACCATTCCTTAACTTCGTAAGCATTCTCAATAGTGTTTTTAGAGTTCTTATCAAAAATTATACAACAATTTCTATTTTCTATTTGTTCATAAATCTCATCTTTTATTTCTAATTCTGATTCTTCAAATACTCCAGAAATAAAAAGAAATTTAGCAAAATTATTATCAAATAATTCTATACCTTTCTCAATTCTTCCTTTTCCACCGGTTAAAACAATTAAGGCTGTGTTTTCAGTGTTGAAATTATTTTGAGAAAAATAGAATTTTTTCGGAAAAGTATTAAAAACAAGAATTAACCACCATAAAAATCCTAGAATGCTAATTAAAGTTATAGAAATAATTATTTTTTTAAAATTTATCAAAAAATCTTTTCTCAAAAAAATAAAACATATAGGACATTAAAAAAAATAATAATAACACTAAAAATAATGCAATAAATATTATTAGTAGAATTAAAGTTTTTAAGTTTAGTTCTAAAAAAAAGGATGCATCAAAAAAATCAAAGTTAACTCCAAAGAGTTTCACTAGCATTGTGGATATTAAATAAACAAAAATTATACTTAATAATGCTCCTGGTATAATTTTTTTTACAATACTTTGCGCAATATTTTTTGACAACTCAAAACTACTTGCTCCCATTATTTGTAACATTTCTAAAAATTTAAAATTTCCTAACAAAACAGCTTTGGAAACATTTAACACTAGAAATGCAAACAAAGTAATAACTACTAGAAACATTATAAAAATTATTAGTTTGATTCTATTCACAACTGAAGAAATTTCGAATAGCTCGTCTTTGTGTGAATATTTTTCAATTAATCTATTTTCTGATATACTAATAATATTAGCATATACATCATCAATAACTCCTTCTTGTCCGGTCTCTACTTGAAAAATAAATGGAAGTCTAAGTCCTGACATATCGGCAAAACTAGTGAGACCGAGGCTTTCTTTAATGAGTTGAGTTTCAATTATTTCATATTTTAATATATCTATTTTTTTTGATAGAAAATCTTCTATATTTTCTGTAATGTTCAAAGGTATTTTCTTTTCGTTAGAAAAGTTACTTATAATAAATGTAGTTTTTTTAGACTCTGACTCCAGCCAATTACTTGAAAATTTATAAAAGTTGAAATAAACGGCTATATGTATAGTTATTAAACTTAGTATAATAAAGGCCAAACCATGAAAAAATTTTTCCTCTTCTTTCAACAAAATTTTTTTTAATATTTCTTGAACTTGGATCACAGTTTTAACCTAATTCTAGCATTTTATGTTTTACATTTATTTCTTTATTATTATTTGAAGTTAGGATTATTGTTACTCCGATTTTACTTAATGATTCTAACAAAAAAAAAAATTTTTTAATTGATTTCTCATCAAGAAATGTTTCTGGCTGATCAGCAACAATAACACTAGGATTATTAATCAATGCTCTTGCAATTACCACTTTCTGCTTTTGACTATTTGATAAATTTATTATTTTTTCATTTTTAATTTTTTCAAGCTCTAGCCATTCTGAAATTTCATCCATTCTTTTAGAAAAATTATTCTTCGAATTTTGAATTTGATTTGCTAACTGAATATTTTGATAAACAGAAAAAAAAGGTATTAAATAATCATTCTGCAAGATTACCCCCATTCTTTTTCTAAACTCTATTATTTGCTTTTTTGAATAACGTGAAACTTTATTTCCTTTTAAATATAAGTCTCCAGAGAAAGGAAGAACTTTTAAATAAAACAGCTTGAGTAAAAGTGATTTGCCGCTTGCATTTTGACCTTTAATAATTAAAAAATCTCCTACTTTAATTTCCAGCGTTATATTTTGAAGCTGTGCGTTCCTTGATGAAATAGAGATATTATTTAAAAAATAAATATTATCCATTTTAGTTGTTTGAAACTTTAATTTTTGTTTTTTTCAAGAACATCTCTTTAGCTTCATCTTTTAAATTATATTTTGATGACATACATGATGCATAAGCACCTGTTGAGCAAATGACCACAAGTTCACCTTTATTTAGCTTTTGAAGCTTTATATTTTTTCCAAACAAATCACTAGTTTCACATATTGGTCCAACAATATCATATGTTTGTTTATTAAAATTTTTTGAAATTTTAACAGGCAATATACTATGAAATGCCCCGTACAACGCTGGTCTAAGTAAATTATTCATTCCGGCATCAATGATCAAAAATTTCTTTCCTAATCCTTCTTTTATCCTTATTATTTTGGTTAAAATTATACCAGATGATCCGACTAAAAATCTTCCAGGTTCTATAATCACCTCTAAATTCATATCTGCAAAAATATCTTCTACTAATTTTGCATATTTATTTATATCTATTAACTTATTTTTTTTATTGTACATTATTCCAATTCCACCCCCTAAATCTATAGTTGATATACTATGTCCTAACTTCTTAAGTATTATTATTTGGTCTTTAATTTTACTAAAGGCTTTTTTAAAAGGTACAAGTGATTCTATTTGAGATCCAATATGTATTGACAAACCAATTATATTGATGAATTTATTATTTTTATATTTTTTAAATATATTTTGAATCTTTATGTTTGGAATTCCAAATTTATCCTCAGAGCGCCCAGTTGAAATTTTGTCATGAGTATTAGCGTTAACATCGGGATTAACTCTTAAACATATATCTATTTTCTTTTTTATTTTTTTACAAATCTCATCGATTTCTTCTAACTCTTCAATACTCTCAACATTTATTTGTTTAATTTTATTTAAAATGGCAAATTTTAATTCCTTTGTTGTTTTACCTACACCAGAAAAAACTATTTTATCCTTTCGCACACCACTCGATAAAGATTTCTTTAACTCACCTATTGAAACCACATCAATTCCTGAACCTAATTTTGATAAAATTTTTATAATTTCTGAATTAAAATTGGCTTTCATCGCATAACAAATTAATGGCTTTATTTTTTTAAAAGATTTTTTTAATAAGTTATAGTTGTACTCTATTTGTGAAACAGAGTAACAATATAATGGCGTATTAAAATTTTCTCCAATATCTTTCAGTGACAAGTCCTCCAGAAATAAATTTCTGTTTTTATAAGATAAAAATTTATTATATTTTGAAATATCACTCATTATTACTTGGATAATCCCTCGGATAATCACTTTCAGGATACCTATCTAAGCTAGATTTTTTCCCGCATGAAAATATTAAAAACAAAAAAAATATAATTGTTAACTTGTAAAAGATTTTCATATCTTTATATTTTTCTCTTCGCTCTTTTAATTGCCATTTTAATTTGTTTAAAATCAGTTCCACCATATGATTTTTTATTAGATACTGAACTGTCTATGGATAAGTAATTAAAAATGTCATTTGTGATTTTAGGTTCAATTGATTTCAACTCTTCTATACTTATTTCTGTTAGCAATTTATTTTTTTTTTCAGCCAAAAGAACTATCTCACCAGTCTTTTGATGTGCTTCTCTAAATGTTAAGTTCGTATGCTTAACCATCCAATCAGCCAAATCCGTAGCAGTAGTAAAACCCTTATTGGCAAGTTCATACATTTTACTTTTATTTATTTTGACTGAATTAATCATCTCATTAACAATATCAAGTAAAAGACTTATAGTTCTGTCAGCGTCAAAGACAGGCTCTTTATCTTCCTGAAGATCTTTACTATAACCAGTTGGGAGAGACTTTTGAATGATTAACAAATTTAATAGTGAGGAATAAATTCTTCCACATTTTGATCTTACTAATTCAGCAGCATCAGGATTTTTTTTTTGAGGCATAATTGATGAACCTGTGCATAAACTATCAGGAAAAGTTAAAAAATCATATGCACTTCCAGACCAATTAATAAAATCCTCTGATAGTCGTGAAAAATGCATGCTCATTATAGATAATATACTTAAATATTCGATCACAAAATCTCTATCTGAAACACTATCTAAAGAATTTTCTGTAGGTTTTTCAAAACCTAAATCTTTTGCTAGAATGTATCTATCTATTTCATAAAAATTCGAACCAGCAAGTGCGCCTGAACCCAGAGGACATTCGTTGATATTTTTTAATAATTGTTCTGCTCTTTTTTTATCTCTCTGCAGCATCTCAAAAAATGAGAGTAAATAATGGGAATAAGATATTGGTTGTGCATTTTGTGAATGAGTAAAGCCGGGCATTATAACATCAATATTAATTTCAGCTTTTTTAATTATTGAAATCTGTATCTTTTTCAACTTATATATTACAACTTTTAGTTTATTCTTAGTCCATAACTTAAGATCTGTAACAACTTGGTCATTCCTTGATTTACCAGTGTGAATTTTTCCTGACAATCTTCCAATCTTTTTTTTGAGCGCCATTTCAATATTCATATGAATATCTTCATATTTATTAGAAAACTTGAAATTACCTTTCTTTATCTCATCAGAAATATCATTTAAAGCTAGTTCAATTTTATTAAATTCTTCTTTTTTTAAAATTTTTGATTTTAACAAAGACTTAGCATAGGATCTGTTGAGCCTTATATCTTCCTCAGCTAAAACATAGTCAAAATCTATTGAATTATTTATTTCTTCTAGTAGGTCTGAAGATTGTTTTTTGAATCTTCCTCCCCAAACTAAATTTGTTGTTTTTTTCATTTATGATATTGTATCTATATGAAATATTTTTTCTTAGTATTATTTTTAATTATTTCAAATCTATCTCATTCATATGAGAACAATCAACTGTTTTTACACAATCAACCCAAAAAAATTGGAGAAATAAATCTTCAAAAATTCAGTGGAAAAGAAAAAAGTATTTTTTCAAATAATAAAAAAATTTACTTGTTAAATTTCTGGGCAACATGGTGTGCACCATGCTTAAAAGAAATACCCGAGCTACTAGAATTAAAAAAAAAGTATAGTAATGATTTAGATGTGATTTTTATTTCCGTAGATGCAAATCCACCAAAAGTTATTCCAAAGTTTTTGAAAAAAAATAATTTCAAGAATATATCAATTTACTTAGATAAAAATCTTAAATTATCAGAAAAGCTTGGAGTAAAGGTAATGCCAACCACCATCATTGTTAACAATAGCCTTGAAGAAATATCTCGAGTCAAAGGTTATATTGATTGGGCTGACAAAGCAATATTATTGAACATTACAAGTTTATTTTAGTTTATCTTCTAACTTTGGAAGAACTTCAAATAAATCACCAACTAAACCATAGTCTGAAAACTTAAATATTGGTGCTTCTTCATCTTTATTAATACAAGCTATAAATTTTGAGTCTTTTATTCCTGCAATATGTTGAATTGCTCCAGAAATGCCCACAGCTATGTACAAATCTGGGGCTACTATTTTTCCAGTTTGACCGACTTGCCAATCATTTGGAACAAAACCAGCATCAACTGCTGCTCTACTTGCACCCATTGCAGCACCTAGTTGATCCGCAATTCCCTCTAGAAGCTTAAAGTTCTCGCCATTCTGCATTCCTCTGCCACCAGAAATTACTATTTTAGCACTTGCAAGTTCAGGCCTATCTGACTCAGATTGATCATACCTTACAAAATTAACTAGTGCATTTTTATCTTCATTTATATCAATTTTTTCAACATCAGTTTCTGAATTATTGGAACATGGTTCAAAACAGGTCGGTCTAATTGTCACGACCTTTATTGAATCAGTTGACTTAACTTTCGCAATAGCATTGCCAGCATAAATAGGTCTTTCAAATGTATCATTGCTAACAATTTTAGTAATATCCGAAATTTGCTGAACGTCCAGACTTGCAGCTAGTTTTGGAGACATATTTTTACCAAAGGTTGTTGATGGAGAAAAAATATGTGAAAAATTTTTACCCTCAATAAATTTTAGTATTAATTTGCATACATCTTCAGCAATTGGGTTTTTGAAGCATTCATCATCTAAATAATGAATTTTTTTTAAATGGTCAGCTTTCTTTAATTTATCTAGAACAACACTCAATTCTTTTCCTAAAATTATTGCTTCAATATTTTCGCCAATTTGACTAGCAGCAGTAATAGTTGACAAGCTAGATTGTTTTATTTCTGAATTGTCGTGTTCAATAACTACAAGTATTTTCATAAAATTTTTGCCTCATTTTTTAATTTATCTACAAGTGAATCTACATCTTCAACTTTTATCCCAGGTTTTCTTTCTGGTGGTTCTGTTACTTCCAATAGTTCCAATCTATTTTTAATATCAATACCGAGACTGTCAATTTCAAGTATTTCTATTTTTTTTTGTTTGGCTTTCATTATATTTGGCAAAGAAGCATAGCGAGGTTCATTCAATCTCAAATCAGTAGTTATTACACATGGTGTTTTTATTCTTATAGTTTCGAGTCCTCCATCAACTTCTCTAGTTACGTCAAATGTATTATCATCATTCATTTTAAGCTGCGAGGCAAAAGTTGCTTGTGGATAATTAAGAAGTGTTGCAACAATTTGTCCTGTTTGGTTGCAATCATCATCTATAGCTTGTTTTCCAAGTATTATTAAATCTGGTTTTTCTTTATCTGAAATCACTTTTATAATTTTTCCAATACTTAGAGGTTCTAATGACTCTTGGTCTGTTTTTACAAGAATGCCGCTATCCCCACCCATTGCCAGGCCAGATCTAATCGTTTCTTGAGATTTATCATTACCAATTGATAGAACAACTATTTCCTTTACGCTCCCTTTTTCTTTCATTCTAACTGCTTCTTCAACAGCAATTTCATCGAAAGGGTTCATTGACATTTTTACATTTTCAGTTTCTACTCCGGTTTTATCTGATTTAACTCTGATTTTTACATTATAATCGATTACTCGTTTAACACACACCAATGCTTTCATTTTATATCCTAGTTATTTTTTGTTTGGAATCCAGAGTATATCACCATCTTTTTTATTCTCAAACCTTGCTGCAACAAAAAGAAAATCTGACAACCTATTAATATATTTCAATATATCCGTATTCACTTCTTCCTTTTGACTTAACTCAACTATTGACCTTTCAGCTCGCCTAACCAAAGACCTTGAAAGATGCAAGAAGGATGAAGCTTTGCTTCCACTTGGTAAAATAAAAGATTCTAATTTACCTAAATTTTTATTAATATCATCAATTTGTTTCTCAAGAAATTCAATATTAGCACTCAAGATTGTTACATTTTTCTTAGAGTCAGGAGGAAAACATAGATCTGCTCCTACATCAAATAGATCATTTTGGACTTGAATCAAAGTTTTATTAATCCTCTCTGAGGAAAAAGACATTGCTACTCCAATACATGAATTAGCTTCATCAATATCACCGAATGCTTTAATTCTTGAGTTACTTTTATTTACTCTTGTTCCATCACCCAAACTTGTCAAACCTTTATCTCCACCCCGAGTATAAATTTTATCAAGTTTAACCAAATTCTTTACCTAAGATCTTAAGAAAAGTGCAACTGTTAAAATAATCAATGTTATAAATTGTATCGTGACCCTATATCGCATAAACAAATTTATTTTATTATTTTCTTCATCACCCGATTTGGCTGTATGAAGGAGACCAATCAACAAGATAACGAAAGTTGCAACTAAACATATAACAATAACAGAATTAAGCAGAAAATCCATCTATCTAACTAGCAAACCTTTAACAATAATTTGAGCTTGGATTTCTGCTGCTCCCTCAAATATGTTCAAAATTCTAGAGTCGCATAAAACTCTACTTATGGGATACTCTAAAGCATATCCGTTTCCACCATGAATTTGAAGTGCACTATCTGCATTACTCCATGCAACTCTGGCAGCTAACAACTTTGCCATACCAGCCTCTATATCACATCTTATATCATTGTCTTTTTCCCTTGCAGAAAACAATGTTAGTTGTCTAGAAACAGTTGTTTCCATAGCCATCCACGCTAATTTACTAAAAATTCTTGGAAATTTTATAATTTGTTTTCCAAATTGACTTCTGTCTTTTGAGTATAGAAGACCAAGTTCAAGTGCGTTCTGGGCAACACCAACTGCTCTTGCGGCGGTCTGAATTCTTGCTGACTCGAATGTTTCCATTAACTGTTTAAAACCCTTACCTTCTTCTTCACCTAGTAGGTTTTCCTTTTTTACTTTAATATCATCGAGAGCAATTTCATATTCTTTCATCCCTCTATATCCTAGCACTTCAATTTCACTTCCAGACATACCCTCCATTGGGAATGGATTTTCACATGAACCTCTTGGCTTATCAACTAAAAACATGCTTAGCCCCTTATAACCTTTTTGTTCCATGTCAGTTCTGGCTAAAACAGTCATTAAATCTGATCTAGCTCCGTGAGTAATCCATGTTTTATTACCAGTTATAACATATTCATTACCTTTTAGCTGAGCCCGTGTTGATAAACTCCCAAGATCTGAACCAGTGTTTGGTTCGGTAAAAACTGCTGTCGTAAGGATTTTTCCAGAGGCTATTTCAGGTAGATATTTTTTTTTCTGAATTTCCGTGCCACCCAACCGAATCAATTCGCCAGCTATTTCTGCTCTAGTACCTAATGATCCTGCAGCCAAGAAACCTCTAGATAGTTCTTCTGTAACAACGCACATGGCAACCTTTCCCATGCCTAATCCTCCATAACTTTCTGGTATGGCAATACTGAACACACCAAGTTCTGCCATCTTTGAGAGCGTTTCATTGGGTATCAAATCATCTTTTAAATGCCATTCGTTAGCAAATGGCAGAATTTCTTCTTCAGTAAATTTTCTAAATTGATCTTGAATCATATCTAATGTTTCATCATTTAAGCCCAGAGAAGCATGAATACCGTTATCGAGGTTATCTACAATTGATTTTTTAATTCTATCCGAAAGCCCAATTTGAATCATATCTTGCAAAATATCATTATTCATAAAATTAAAATCTTTATCTTCAAGACCCAGATCTCGTGGTCTTATAATTTCAGATTGACTCATCATTATACCGTTTTTCATTTGGGTTAGATATTCCGCAAAAGCAAATATTGCGATTGATGCATCAATTTCAGAGGCTTTATCATCTTCATTCAATCTGACAAACCAATTAAATGTTTCTCTAAGACCAATTCTGTATGTTTCAAACCAGGCAAAACCATGAGTTTGGAATTGATAAAGTTCTAGCAATTGATTATCAATTCTCCCATCTTTTAATAAATTAGATTTCAGAGAGTTATTGGCTTTTTTTGCTAATTCCTCTAGATTATCTAAGATACCTTTGAAAGTCGATTGATTTGCAATTAGGTACTTTTTGTAATTTATTACATCTGAATTTATATTGACTGAACTATCCATGCGTTATTTATTTAATATATTAAAATTTTTATTCAAGTGTAATTATAATTCATTAAAATTCTTCATTCCAGTTTTTTTTGCTTGAATTAAAGCAGCCATATTTCCTGGTAAATGTTTGTTTTCCATCATCTTAGTATGGGCAGATGGAATTTTATCCCATTCAAAACACTCAGACATTAATGGGTTAATGAGTTTGTTAATCATCATATCATTTGCTTGTTTTGCCTGAAAAAGATTAGCAAAATGACTGCCCTGAATCCTTTTTTGTCTCATCCAAACATATCTTGCATCCATTGTAAGATTATAACCTGATGTTCCAGCACAAATCACAACCATACCCCCAGTTTTAACTAAATAGCAGGAAACAGGAAAAGTTGATTCTCCAGGATGTTCGAAAACAATATCAACATCTTTTTTTCCTGTAATATTCCAAATATCTTTTCCAAGAGCTCTACATTTTTTTATAAAATCCGTATACATTTCTTGGTCTTTAACATCTGGCAGTTGTCCAAAACAGTTGTAATTTTTTCTATTTAACACTCCTGATGCACCTAAATTCTCAACAAACGGAATCTTTTCATCATCAGATATAATACCAATTGCATTTGCACCTACAGCCTTGCAAATTTGCACAGCCATGCTTCCAATACCTCCAGATGCTCCCCAAATTAAAACATTCATACCAGGCTTTAATGAGTGGGGTGGGTGACCAAACAGCATTCTAAATGCAGTTGCCAATGTTAGTGTATAACAACCACTTTCTTCCCAAGATAGATGTTCTGGTTTTTTAAGTAATTGTCTTGACTGTACTGTTGTAAATTGTGCAAATGAACCATCATTAGTCTCATAACCCCATATTCTCTGGGACTTAGAATACATTGGTTCTCCTCCATTACACTCCTCATCGTCACCATCGTCACGATTACAATGTATGATTATTTCATCACCCACTTTCCATCTTTTTACATTTTCCCCAACAGCCCAAACAATTCCGGAGGCATCTGATCCTCCAATATGATAACCAGTGTCCTTTCCAATAACAGATATTGGTATACCCTGAGATGCCCAAACATTATTATAATTAATACCAACAGCCATTACCATAACCAAAACTTCGTCTTTTCCAGGTTTCTGAACAGGCATTTTTTCAATTTGCATTGCTTTTTCTGGTGCGCCTAATCTATCTTCTCTTATAACCCAAGCATACATTTGTTCTGGAACATCACCTAGCTTGGGAATTTCTCCAATCTCATAAATTTTCTTTGCAGTCATAACTATTCCTATGATAATTTAAAAAAGACTTTATATCACTTTGAAAAAAAAATACATGAATTTTCTTGTTAGGTAATAAAAATAATACTATTTATAAATCAAAAAAATGATTAAAGAAAAAGATAAACCATGGATGATAAGAACCTACGCAGGACACTCCTCAGCATCAGCATCAAATAAACTTTACAGACAAAATTTAAAAAAGGGACAAACTGGTCTGTCTGTTGCATTCGATTTACCAACTCAAACTGGATATGATTCCGATCATATTTTATCAAAAGGAGAAGTAGGGAAAGTTGGCGTTCCAATTAGTCATATAGGAAATATGCAAACACTTTTTGATAAAATACCTCTTGATAAAATGAATACTTCAATGACAATAAATGCACCTGCTCCTTGGCTACTTGCTCTTTACATTGCCACTGCAGAAAAACAAGGTGCAAAAAAAACCCTCTTATCTGGAACAACTCAAAATGATATTACAAAAGAGTATTTATCAAGAGGAACTTATATTTTTCCTCCTGAACCCAGTTTAAAGCTAACGACTGATATAATTAAATATACAACCAATGAAGTTCCAAAATGGAATCCTATTAATATTTGCTCTTATCACCTGCAAGAAGCAGGAGCAACACCTGAGCAAGAATTATCTTTTGCATTAGCCACTGCAATTGGCGTATTAGAATATTTACATCAATCTGAAAAAATAGAAAAAACTCTTTTTGAAAAAATTGTTGGGCGAATCAGTTTTTTTGTTAACTCTGGAATGAAGTTTGTAACCGAAACAGCTAAAATGGCTGCTTTTACTGAACTTTGGGATGAAATATGTAAAAAAAGATTTAAAATAATTAATCCAAAATACAGACGTTTTAGATATGGAATGCAAGTCAATTCTCTAGGCTTAACTGAACTCCAGCCTGAAAATAATGTTTACAGAATTTTAATTCAAATGCTACCAGTTGTTATCGCAAAAAATTCGCGCGCACGAGCTGTTCAACTCCCTGCGTGGAATGAAGCACTTGGTTTACCTAGGCCATGGGATCAGCAGTGGAGTTTAAGATTACAACAAATTATGGCATATGAAACAGATTTATTAGAATTTTCTGATATTTTTGAAGGTTCAAAAGTGCTAAGAAATAAAATTGAATTATTAAAGAAGTCAGCTAGTCATGAATTAAAAAAAATAGATAAAATTGGTGGTTTAACTAAGGCTATTGAAAATGGATATTTAAAGAGTAAATTGGTTGAATCTCAGACTTCTAGACAAAAAAATATAGAAAAAGGCGATCAAAAAGTTGTAGGAGTAAATTGTTTTTCAGAAGGAGAAAATTCGCCGTTAGTTAACGAAAAAGATGGAGGTTTTATGAAAGTTAATGATAAAGCCGAGAAACAACAAATTAACAATGTCAAAAAATGGAAATCACAAAGAAATAAAAAAGTAGTTTTAGAATGTTTGAAAAAATTAAAAGCATCTGCTTCTTCAGGAGAAAATATTATGAGCATATCTGTTGAGTGTGCACATAAAGGGGTAACTACAGGAGAATGGTCAAATGTAATGCGAGAAGTTTTTGGAGAATATAGAGCTCCAACAGGTATTGTTTCTTCTAATATCTCAAAAAATCAAACCAATGAGTCTGAGCTCGTCTTAATGCAAAAAGAGATCGAACGGGTATCTTCAAAATTAAAGAGAAGGCCAAAAATGTTAGTAGGTAAACCTGGATTAGATGGCCATTCTAATGGAGCAGAACAAATTGCAGTTAGAGCAAGAGATATTGGATTAGAGGTGGTTTACGATGGAATAAGATCTACACCTGAACAGCTTGTGGTTGCAGCAATTGAGGAAGGTGTGCATATTATTGGTTTGTCAATTCTATCTGGCTCACATATCCATCTTGTAAAAGTTATAATAAATCTTTTAAAAGAAAATAAATATTCTAAAATACCAGTTATAGTAGGTGGAATAATACCCCCAAAAGATGAAAAAAAATTAATTAAACTTGGTGTCAAGGCAGTCTTCACACCCAAAGACTTTAGGATAGAAGAAATAATGCGAAAAATAACTCAGATCATAAAAGAAACTTATGAGTAAAAAAAAACTTTAGAATTATCTATAGAACTTTTAAAAAAGATAAATCAATATAAATTAGATAATTTTTTACCAATAATTTATAGAAAAAAAAAAAATTGGTTGGTTTCACAAATCGCGACTATCTAAATTAAACAATTCATCAATTCTAAGATCATCATTAGATATCAAAACCGTTTTGGATTTTTCTATAAAAGATAGTAATAAAAAAGACAAAATTGAATACTGCCCCATATTTAATTTTAATGCACTAAAACCCAAAATGAATTTTAATCATAAAGAAAGTTTTTGCAAAGAAAGAATATTCATAATAAATCGAAAATATTTATCAATATTTGGACTTCCCGCCTATGGTGTACATTGCAACGTTTGGAGTAAATTTAAAAATTCAACTATCATACATTTAGCAAAAAGATCAAGAAAGCTCGATAAATTTCCAGGACTTTATGATAATTTAATTGCAGGAGGACAACCAATTGAAATATCAATTAAAGAAAATCTATACAAAGAAGCTTATGAAGAAGCCGGACTAACTTACGAATTATTGCACCAAGCAACTAAAAGTAAGACCGTCCATTACATCCATAATGAAGGTAAAAAATTAAACTCAGCTATTATTTTTATTTATCATTTACAAAAAAAAAAAGCGATGAAATTTATTAATTTAGATGGAGAAGTTGAAGATTTTATATCTATTGATATTAACAATCTATACAAAATTTTGGAAAACAAGAAACTTAAACCCAACTGTATAATACCTATTATTGACTTTTTTATACAAAAAAAAAATGATTTTATATCAAATAAAGCTATCATTGAGATCAATAAAATAATGAGCTCATATGAATAACATAATAAATGGCCCAATGATTTTTCCTGAAAAAGGGAAAAAAATTAAAAATGCATTAATTTTCTTACACGGATATGGTGCCAATGGAAATGACCTAATAAACATCGGGTCTGAATGGAAAAATCAACTTGAAAATACTCTTTTTGTTTCCCCTAATGCTCCTTTTCAATGCGATTCGGGAGGTGACGCTTATCAATGGTTTGATTTAACATCTATTTCACCTGATCACATAGGTGAAGGTCTGCAAAAAGCAGGGCCATACCTAAATGAGTTTATTGAAGATGTCAAAAAAGAATTTTCTGTTCAAGATGACCAAATTTTATTTTTTGGATTTTCTCAAGGAGCAATGATGGGTTTATATCATTTATGTAAAAGAAATAATAAATGTGCTGGTCTTTTAGCTTACTCTGGTCTTCTTTATGAAGATAAAGAGTTTGATAAAAATGTAAAATCAAAATTTCCTTTAAGAATATTTCACGGAAAGGATGATGAAATAATAGATTCAAACTATTCAATTAAATCTTACGAGAAATTTAAGTCCTTAAATTTTGATGTTGAATTTCACATCCAAGATAATCTTGGTCACGGTATTGATGGTTTTGGACTAGATTTTGGATTTAATTTCGTACAAAATATAATAAATATTTAAAATAATAATAATTTTCCAATATTATAAGTAATATTATGACTTTATCTTCAAACAACTGTCCTGCACTTGTGCTTAATGCAGATTACCAACCTTTAAGTTACTTTCCCTTGTCAACTTGGTCTTGGAAGGATGCACTTAAGGCAGTTTTTCTTGAGCGTGTAAATGTGGTTTCAGAGTATAACCAAGTAGTAAGGTCGCCATCAACTGAGTTTCGACTTCCAAGCGTTGTTTCACTAAAAGATTACATACCTCTTCCTGAAAAGGCTGCATTCACAAGATTCAATGTTTTCCTCAGAGACAAGTTCAATTGTCAATATTGCTCAAAAAACTTTAAAGTTGAAGAGCTAACTTTTGATCATGTTATTCCCAAGTCTAGAGGTGGTAAAACAACTTGGGAGAATGTTGTAACATCGTGCAGACGATGTAATACTTTGAAAGGCAATAAATCTTTAAAAAAAATTGGTGTGAAATTAAAATGTTCTCCCAATACCCCAAATAATTTTGAACTTAAAGAAATTGGGAGAATGTTTCCACCCAATTTTCTCCATAAAAGTTGGAATGACTTTCTTTATTGGGATTCAGAGCTAGAACCTTAAGTTATAATTTTTTTGAAACTTTAATAGCAAGTTTAGTTAGATTCTTGGTAAAGCTTTTAAAAAGCTCAACCCCTTTTTCATTCGAGTTTGACTTTTCAGCAAAATGTCTGTGTTCATCTTCATCAGCACAAAACTTTTTGATTTTTGAAAGAAGTTGCTTTTCAACCTTTTCTTTTTCCAATAGTTTAATTTGATCATTGTAATGCTCAACTATAACCTCTTCTACAGCTTGCGTGCATGCGTGAACATATTTTTCACCCATTAATGAAGTTACTGCACCTAAAAGATATCCTCCATGATTCCATATAGGGCTCATAATTGTAGGGCGTGATCTTTTTTTAACCATTACATCGTTAAAATACTTATAATGGATATATTCTTCATCAATAATGGATTGTAGTTTTTTCTTTAAATCTTTCTTTTTACAAAATCTTATTTGGCCGGAATATATTCTTTGAGCTCCATATTCACCAGCGTGGTTAACTCTAATTATCTCATCAATTTTTTGTTTATTTATTTTTTTCATAATTTAGTAAATAGTAAAGTGTTAATGATATTAAAAATAAAGAAATGATCAAGTTCATATTAGCAAGTGATAACCCCATTATTGAGAATGTAATTTCATCACATTTAATAATTGGAATTTTTTCCAAAAAATTTCTTAAATCCTCTATATTTGAGAAATTATTTTGCATAGAAGTACATCCTATTTCAAAATTCACTAATTTTCTTTCTACTAAACTATGAAAAATAGAAATACCCCCACTAGAAAGAAGTGAAATTAAAGAAAGATAAATAAATAGTCTTTTGTTTTTAAAAAAAAAACTTATAAAAGCTATCATCAAAAGACAAAAATATGGAATGCGTTGATATATGCAAAGCATACAAGGTGGGTGATTGAAAAAAAGCTCGAGAACAAATGCAGAAATCAGAACAGTTAAAGATACTAATACTAAAATTTTAAAATAATTTTTTTCATTAAAGAACATAGCTTAATCTTTGAATTTTTTTCTATAAATTAATAACATTTATTAATATTTAATTGATTATTTTTTAAATTAAATTGTAAACTTCGAATATGATAAAATCTTTCAAAGAGAAATATATTAAAAATTTATTTTTCTATCATGTTTACAGATATTTTAAGTATAAATTTAAATTTTTTCAATCATTTGGCGCAACTGGCGAAGATGTTTTTATAAATAAAATATTTAAAAAAAAAAATGGATTTTACGTGGACATTGGAGCACTTCACCCAATAAACGGATCATTAACCTACAATTTATATAAGAAAGGGTGGCATGGTGTTAACTTCGATCTGTTAGAAACCAATATAAGATTATTCAAATTTTTTCGAAAAAGAGATACCTCTCATGCCATAGCTTTGTCTTCAAAAAGTGGATATATAGACTCTTACATTTTTAATGCTGGCTCTGGACTAAATACTTTAAACAAAAATTGGGCAGACAAATGGTCAAAATTAATTAATAAAGATTATTCTATAGAAAAAATAGAAAAAAAGACTTTAAATGAAGCTATAAATCAATTCAATATTCCAAAAGATTTTGACTTCTTGAATATTGATGTTGAAGGGCATGAAATAGAAGTTCTAAGAGGAATTAATTTTAAAGATATAAGACCTAAAATTATATCAATCGAAATTCATGTAGATAAAACTGAGGATATTTTTACCACTAAAGTTTTTAAATTTTTGAAAAAACAAAAATATGAGCTTATTTCTCAGTATTTTCATACTTCTTTTTTTAAGAGAAAAAATTTTAAGATCAAAGGCTTATAATAATTTCAAGTAATATTTTATTAAATTTTAAGTTTCATTAGGTTTCCAACAAAAATAATATAAATTTTATAAAAAGAGTTATATTGATCGCAAATATATAAATGAAAAATTTAAGAAAATTATTCACTGCAAAAATTGTCAAAATCATAAGATGTTATTTAATTATTCTTTTTCTAAAAAAATTTCAAAGAATAAAAGTCATACGAAAACTAAATAAATATTTTGATCCTAATTGGTTAAGAAAAGTTCATGGATTTAAATATAAACAAAATCTTAAAATAATAAATTGGAATCAAATCAATCTATTTGTTGATATCAATGATCATATTGGATTTAGAAGTTTTATTGAAAATAAACCCTTTGAAATGTCTGTTTACTATGTTGCAAAGGAATTAAAACTTAAAAAAGATGATGTGATACTTGATATAGGTGCAAACGTTGGTCATGCCAGCGTTCCTATCTGTAATGAACTTTCGTGTTCTTTAATTGCTATTGAAGCTTCAAAAGAAAATGCATCATTATTACTAAGGAATATTTCTATAAATAATGTTAAAGCTGAAGTTTTAGTTTCTGCATTAGTAGCTCCAAATTTCAAAAAAGAATTTATAAAACTTTTTGTGAGAAATGGCAATCGAGGTGCTAATTCATTGATAGAAAAATGGAATCCATCAAGTTTGGGAGATGGTTTTGAATGGGTTCCATGCACTACTCTGGATAAAGTTATGAGAAACAAATTTAATACAAAAAATATTAAACTAATAAAAATAGATGTGGAAGGAATGGAACTTGAAGTCTTACAAGGTGGTATAAATTTTATCAAATCAAATCCAATACCTATTCTCATGGAATATAGACTTGACAAAAATACAATATTTAAACTAAAGAAGATACTAAGTAAGTTAAATAGGCTCTATAATGTAAGTGGAATTGACAAATTTGGAAAAAGAATTTTATTTAATCAAGATCTAAGTTATGAGAATATACTTTTTGAAAGAAAAAAATAATAATCTAGAAAGAAAATTTGATACATTTATAATAAAAAAATGTCATTTTTAAAAAATTTTTTCGAAAGAATAAAAAAAAATAAAAAAAAAAGATCTCAAAGAAAAAATAGTTTGATTTCCATCAAACATAATATCAATTTATTACATGATTTAATACATCAATATTTAACAATAAATTATCAAAAAAAACACCCCAATCCTTTGAATGCATTTGGTATGAAATGTTTCTCTCAGTCTGATGAGGATGGAATAACCATAGAAATTTTAAAAAGAATTAAAATTTTGAATACTGGTTTTTTTGCTGAGCTTGGTGTTGGTGATGGGACAGAAAATAATAGTTTGGTATTATCGGCACTTGGCTGGAAAGGATTTTGGGTAGGAGGAAATAAATTAGCTTTTAATCCCCCAAAAAATGAGAATTTTTTTTTTATGGAAAAATGGATAACTAGAGAGAATATCTCAAGTATTGTTAAGAGTGGAATGAAATATTTTAAAATAAAGAGTTTAGATTTAATTTCTCTTGATCTAGATGGCAACGATTATTATTTGATAAAAAAACTTCTGGAAGAGAAAATATTTCCTAAGATATTCATTTTAGAGTACAATGCCAAGTTTCCTCCTCCTATTAAATTTAAAATAAAATATAATAGTAATCATCAATGGGAGCAGGATGACTACTTTGGCTCATCAATAGAAACACTAAACGAACTTTTATCTTCATACGGATATAAGTTGATTTGCTGCAACTCACATACAGGAGCAAATTGTTTTTTCATAAATCATAAATATAAAAACTTATTTAAAGATATTCCAAATCAAATAGAAAAAATATATTCTCCACCAAGATACTTCTCTTCAAAAAGTATGATGCATAAAAAAAGCGTAAAATTAATTAAAGAAATCTTAACTTAACTTTTTAATTGATTCTGAACTATGGTTAAAAATAAAATGATATTCGTTTCTGAACCTTTACTCTCCAATGAAACTAAAAAGAATTTGTTGCAATGTATCAAGACAGAAATGATCTCCTCATCAGGTCCATACTTAAAAGAATTTGAAAAAAAATGGTCATCATATTGTGGAGTTAAGTATGGCGTTGCAGTCACAAATGGAACTAGTGCGCTTCAAATTGCTTTTAAAAGTTTAAATTTGAAACCAGGTGATGAGGTAATAATGCCCTCTTTTACAATAATCTCATGTGCTCTGGCAATAATTGAAACTGGTGCAATTCCAGTTATGGTTGATTGTTATGAAGACACATGGTGTTTAAATATTGATGAAATTGAAAAAAAAATTACAAAAAAAACAAAAGCAATCCTAGTTGTGCATATGTTTGGGCATCCAGCTGAGATGTCAAGACTAATGAAAATTAAAAAAAAGTATAAAATAAAAATTGTTGAGGATGCTGCTGAAGCTCATGGCGCGCTCTACAAAAAAAAAGTTGTTGGATCTTTTGGTGATTTAGCTTGTTTTAGTTTTTATGCCAATAAACTCGTAACTACTGGTGAGGGAGGAATGGTTATTTCAAATAATAAAAAACTTACAGAAAAATTAAGATCTCTTCGAAATTTATCATTTAGAAGCGATAGAAGGTTTTATCATACAGAGATTGGATATAACTATAGACTTACAAATTTGCAAGCAGCAGTTGGTCTAAGTCAAATTAAAAGAATTAAAAAGCACATCTTTATAAAAAGAAGTAACACCTTTTTTTATAACAAAATTTTAAATAAAATGAATTTACCCATTAAACTCCCATCGGAAAAAAGTTACTGCTCAAGCGTTTTTTGGATGTATGGTATAGTTATAAAAAATAAACTCATGAAAGCTTCGATTTTAGCAAAAAAACTTATGAGATATGGAATAGAAACTCGTCCACTTTTCTTAGGAATGCATAGGCAACCTGTGTTTAAACATTTAAATTTTTATAATGACAGAAAAAACTTTCCAGTAACAGATGAATTGTCGGATTATGGCTTGTATTTACCATCAGGTCTTAAATTAAAGAAAAAGGATATAATATACGTTTGTGAAAAATTAAAAAAAATCTTCAAAAATGAAAATAAAAAATAAAGTATTTGAAGCTAGTTATTCGCAGTATTACGATAAAATTTATTCAAGAAAAAATTATAAAGACGAGGTTATTTTTCTTGATTCAATATTTAAAGAATACAAGAGAAAAAAGCCTGTCATATTAGATGTAGGCTGCGGTACTGGCGAGCATTTAATAGAACTATTAAAACTGGGATATAATGTTATTGGTATAGATAATTCCCAGCATATGTTAGATCTGGCTAGAATTAAATTAAAAGATAGTGGTTTTATTAAAACTAAACTCCTAAAGATGAATGCCAATAATATTCATAAAACCAATTTTAAGTTCGATATTGTTATTATAATGTTTAACGTTGTTGGATATTTAAATAATTTTGAATTATTTTTTAAAAATCTAAAAAAAGTTTTAAATAAAAACGCAATAATTTTTTTTGACTTCTGGTGTGGTGAAGCAATTAAAAAAAATAAGCCTAAAATCTCAAATAAAAAGTATACATTCGAAGATTGTTTGTTGACCAAAAGGTCTGTTGGAAAATTAATTGAACATGATACTGTCAAAGTTGACATTGATATAAAACTAAGAAAAAAAAATAAAATATATCTAGATAAAGAAACTCATTATATTAGATATTTTTTTTTTGATTATCTAAAAATAACTTTATCTAAAATTGGCTACGAGGTTATTTTTCTTGACACTAAAAAAATAAGAAAGATCATGAATAGTAAAAGTAAATGGGAAGCTATGTGCTTGTTAAAGAATAATGGTTAAAACCAAACCAAAAGTATCTATATTTAAATACCATCATTTCAGTCACAGTGATTTGAGAAGAACAATAATTGGATTGTCTGGCAAACTAAAAATTGATTTAAAATTGAAACAAATGAAAGTAATTTTGGTTAATGAATATTCAATCAAAAACTCCAGTATAATAGGAAATCATCTACATAAAAAATCATCTAATCAATGGGAGTTTATTTATGTTTTAAATGAAGATAACAAAAAAGATTTATTTGAATTTAGATTTAAAAACTATGACGCTCCCACAGAAAAAAAAAATTTAAAATCAGGAGATTGTGCTATTGTTCCGCCTGGCTGTGCATTAGCTTTAAAGCCTTTATTAAAAAATTCAATTATTATAGAAATCTCAAATAAAATATATCATGATAACTATATAAGTGTTGAATTGTTTTAATTGATGAAAATTAATATTATTAACTTAGATAAAGAAGGTTGGATACTAACTAAATTTGCAAAAAGGATGTATATCAACCTAAAGTTAATGAAAATAGATTGCTACTTAAGCAGTAAGCCAAGACAAGATGTTGATGTAAATCACTCTATTATATTTTTGTTTTTAAAAGATAAAAATATATTATTTCCCAGGGAAACTATAAACACAACAATGTTAACTCACGTTAATGATCAATTTAGATATGATAAAGTTAAAAGTATTTCGCGCCATTTAGATGCAGGTATTACAATGTCGAAACATCACATGGACTATATAAAAACGAAAAAGTTAGGATTAAAAAAAATCTTTTCTGTTTTACCGCCTCACGATAATGACATTGATTTAAAAAAAATTCATATTGGCATTTTTTCAAATCTTTACACTGATGGAAGAAAAAATGAAGCTTTTTTTGAAAAAATTTTTTGTAATCTTGAAAATAGATTATTTAAAGTTTCAATAATTGGAAAAGGCTGGAGCAAAATAGTTCAGAAGCTTAGAAATAAAAATATTGAGGTTAAATATTATAATCATTTCTTCAGGACAATTTATATTAGAGAAATTAAAAAAATAGATTATCTTCTATATCTTGGTAACGATGAAGGTTCAATGACATTTATGGATGCAATCCAACTTGGAATAAAAACTATAATGATCCCTCAGGGCTTCCAGTATGATCTTAGAAAGCTAATAACCCATCCAATAAAGAAAGATTTATCTAATTTAAAATCAACTCTTGTGCATTTATCTAAAGAGAGAAAAAAGTTTATAGAATATAAAAATAAATTAACTTGGGATAATTATGTTAAAGAACACCTAAGTATATGGAAATATCTAAAAAAACTTAGACTTAATAAGGAAGATAAATAAAAAAATTATTAAAAGTAAACTAATCTGAAAGACATATTTTTTGATTAAATTAATAGATTTTTCTCCATATTTCAAAATAACATAACCAACTATAAAAAATCTAGCTCCCCTAGATATGAAAGAAAAAATTACGAATATAAAAAAGTTAATTCCTAAAATTCCTGAAGCCAAACAGGTTATTTTGTATGGAAATGGAGAAAACCCTCCTATTAAAATTAATATAAAACCTATACTTTGAAACTTTTCATTAAAACTACTTATAGATTTATTAACTGATGGGATTGATACCTCAACCCAATCTTTAATCTCAATCCAAAAGAATTTTCCAACGAGATATGCAAACATACCTCCTAAAACAGAGAAAAAAGTTGTAAAAAAGATAAGCTTATAAATTTTTTTATTTGCTATTATATAAGGAATTAAAAAAGGATCTGTAGGTATTGGAAAAAAAATAGATTCAAAAAATGAAACCAAATAAAGTAAATTTTTTGATTTTTTTTTTTACAAAAATTAATAACGTAATTAAAAATATTATTTGAAAAAATCACAACATCAATCTTATAGCATTAAAAGTTTAAAAATGATTTACTAATTTTATAATTAAACTGTTTAAAATAACATTGACAAAAAGCCTTAATTTTTAGAAAATTTTTTTAAAATGAAACAAACTTTTTTAATAGACCCAAGAAATAATAAAAAATTATCCAAAATAGACTTAACAAAGTTTAAAAGATTTTCAAATATTGTTGATTTATATATTGCAGATAAATCTAATATTTCGAATATACAAAGTGAATTTTATAACGACGTAAAATTTCCAAATTATGATGATATTGAAAATTTTGGCAACCTTATTGATAAAGCTAATAAATCAATTTTTGCTAAAATGCTTGACGATGAAATTCCTATGGGTGCTAAAGTTCTAGAAGCTGGTTGTGGAACTGGTCAATTAAGTATTTTTTTGAGCAGATATAATAGACAAATTCATGGCATAGACATATCAAAGGGCTCTTTAATTGAAGCCAAAAAATTTATGACTAATAATTCTATTGATAATGTAACTCTTTATAGAATGAATATATTTAATCTTTTTTTTGCTGAAAATACTTTTGATATAATAATATCTAATGGTGTTCTTCACCATACACATAACGCTGAACTTGCATTTGTAAATCTTTGTAAAATTCTTAAGAATAATGGAATTATAGTAGTGGGTCTTTATCATAAATTTGGTAGAATTTTTCATAATTTTAGAAAATTCTTAATAAAAAATTTTGGGCGCAGTTTTAATATTTTAGATAAGAGATTTAGAGATAATCTCTCTTCGAAAAAAGTTTATGCTTGGTATAAAGATCAATATGAAAATCCATCTGAAACAGTTCATACTTTTAAAGAAGTTATTAATTGGTTTGAAAAAAATAATATTGAATACTTGTCATCTATACCATTTGACTTTTATCCAAATGAAAAATTATTTTCAAAAAAAAAATTAAGAAGTAGTTTTGAATATTTCATAGATGAATTTCTGTTGGCATTTAATCTAAGGCAGATCTATGAAGGAGGGTTCTTTATCATGATAGGGAAAAAAACTTAATTAAATTAGCTAGGAATCAAAGCAATTGAGTTATTGGATATATTATTTAAAATTTAATTTAACTCTACTAGATTGATCTTATTTGAACTTACTTCTCTTTCCAACTCTCACAAAGCTCACTGGCCATTTTCAATCCCCATTCTCGATGCCCAATTCTATTATAATGTCCACTAGAGTTGTTAATATATTCATTTTTAACTAAATCTTCGCCAATTTCTTCAACTCTTTTCCCGGTCAAAACAGATCTCTGTGTATAGCTGTGAACACTAAAATATTCTCCAATTTCTTGTGGTCTTTCTCTCATATAAGTCCAGACAGGAATATATGTATATCCACCTTTATTCGATTCAAATTTCATTAAATCATCAAAATTTTTTTTTTTATCTCCAAAGTTTTCTTTCCAGTAACTATCAGGAATAAAGAAATCTCTAAAAAAACTAGAAGAGACGTAAAGAGGAATATTATCATTAGATAATTCTTGTGACCACATTTTAAAACCTGCTAAAAAAATTTCCCATGCTTCGTCCCAGTCTGGTGTTTCGTAATAAGGTATATACTTGCCGTATAATTCTTTATAATAATTTTTCACAGTTTTTATTCCCTGATTTTTCAGATAAACTTCATAACCCTGGGTTAAAAGTTGAAGCACTCTGGATTTATTTACTATTTTCATTCTTAAGTTGGAGTACTTAAGTTTTTTTAGAAACTCTTTATTTGATCTAAATGAAGTATCAATTACTATCTTTCCATTTTCTAGAGTCCAATAAGGATAAAAAATTCCTCTTTCTAATTTATTATAATTATTTCTAGGATCATTACTGTGAGCAATCGCAAGAATAATGTCGGTTTCATATTTTTTAGCAAACCCCTGTTGCATTTCAAACTGCCTCGCTTGGCCTGTTCCAGAGAGGGCAAAATTAATTATTTCAACTTTTTCATTTGGTTTATATTCACAATTATTAAGCTCATTTTCCATTATATAGGAAAATCTTTCATAAAAAGTTACTTGAAGACCTTCAGCCATAGAATCTCCAAATATTAAAATTCTATAAGTATCGTTGGGTTTATTAATTTTGTACTGATAGTTTTTTTTATCATTAGGCACTCTTATACCCTGAGAATTTATTGTAATTATTTGTTTAGATTCTTTAACATAATATCCTGTTTGAGATTCAAAATGTCGAACTCCCCCATCCATATCCCATCTTGATAAATGACGACGATTATAATCAATTAAGATTAAAAATAGTTCCAAAATAAAAAGGGTGAAAATTAACGAAGCAAGAACTAATAAAATATTAAGTCGCATTCTTTCCTTATGAAGTAAAATTTTATATCGCTATTATTCTTGGTTGAAATCTATCATAAAAAAAAAAAAAAACGAGCTAATTTTTACAATCATTCACAGTCATTTCTTAGAATATTTTTTAGAAAAATTTTTTTTATTTAATTTCAACATAACTTTTTTATGGCTTTCAAAGTGTTATCTTTTATAATAATTTTTTTATATAAAAATTTTAAGTAATAGTTTTAGTATTTTAAATAAAAGAATTTTATGAAAGGTATAATAATTTCAGGAACAGCAAGATGCGGTAAGAGCTTTCTAGCAAAAAATATAAAAGAGCAAAAAACTCTTAGCATTTACCAAGTAGATCTCTTACTTATTCAAAGTCTTGGTTACAAAAAACCAAAAAATATTTTGGAATTACAAAAGACATTAAATACATACTCAAAAAAAAAAAGATTTGTGAATGAAAAAAAAAATCAAACTCAAATATTATTCAATAATAAAGAATCTAATAAAGTATTAAAATACATTAAACTTAGTAAAAACAGAGCTATGCCAAATTATATAATTGAATTAATAGAAACAATTAATTTTTATCAAAAAAAAAAAAAATGGATTGCAGCAGATTTGAATGTAGAAATGATTTTTGATAAATTAAAAAGAATAAATAAAAATATATTTCTTATCGTACTTATGAGGAACCCGATAGAATCAACCACTGCCTCACTTTATTGGAGAACATTTCCAAATATTTGTGATGATTCAAAAAAAAAATTTTTCTACAAGTTATTACATTGGAAACTCACATTTAATGTTGCAAAAAATTTAAAAAAAAAATTTCCAAACTCTGTTAAGATAATCTTTTTAAATGAATTAAAAGAAACCTCTAAAAATTATATAAATTTCTTTAATGAAAGATGTGAATTAAAAAAATCTTTTTTTGAGAAAAATTTTTTTGATTTTGATTCGAATAAAGGTTCATTTTGTCCTGATGGGAAATGGAGATCACTTTTGACAGATGATCAGATTTATATAGTTAAAAGAATGACAGGGGAAAGAAAATTAAAAAAAAAATTCATTCTAAAGATATTTTTTTTAATATCGTTTTTTAAAATAATAGATATTATATCTAAGAAAAATCCTTTGCTCTCAAAGAATATTTTGGACTTCTGTTTTTTTCCGATAAATATGACGAAAAAAATATTTTTTCGAGCTCTTAATAAGTCAATATGATTTAATAAGATACAATTATTTATTTTGCCCCTATGGCGGAATTGGTAGACGCGACGGATTCAAAATCCGTTGAACTTCGGTTCATGTCCGTTCGAGTCGGACTAGGGGTACCACTTTCAGAGAAATTGTCT
>MDTB01100281.1_pt1 | contig 68416 bp, 64 predicted proteins | sample 811161 | NCBI WGS metagenome assembly MDTB01 (sample SAMN05326650, study PRJNA326480) | marine metagenome | isolation source: seawater | place: Mediterranean Sea | collected 2009
GGCCTTGCGGCCACTGGCACCTGAAGCCAGCGCGTCTACCAATTCCGCCACCTGGGCATTCGTCTCACTGCTATCAGCAAAACGAAGCGAGGGTATGCAATTCGACCTTTCCAATGTCAACCGCTTTTGCCGTTTTGGTTGACGCCATATGCCTCACTCTTTAATAGCCCCCTTGAACATAATTGGCGGAGGCTCAGCACAAATGGATGTTGTTACCGTATTCGGCGCGTCCGGTTTTATCGGTCGCTACGTCGTAGGCGAGATTGCAAAATCCGGCTCTCGGGTTCGGGCTGCTGTCCGGCGACCGGACCGTGCCAGCTTCCTCAAGCCAATGGGCGATGTAGGCCAAGTGACGCCGGTCGCCGCTAATATTCGCGACGACGCGTCGGTTGCGGCAGCTGTCGAGGGCGCGGATATAGTGATCAATCTAGTCGGTATCCTTTTCCCTGGTAAAAAACAGACATTCGAGAGCCTTCAAGTGGACGGCGCGCAGCGGGTAGCGCAGGCGGCGAAGGCGGCCGGTGCAAAGAGGCTTGTCCAGGTATCAGCGATCGGCGCGGACGCTCAATCAGGGTCGGCCTACGCCTCGAGCAAAGGCATAGGCGAACAAATCGTACGGGAAGCCTTTCCCGGCGCCACTGTTGTCCGCCCGAGTATTGTTTTTGGGCCGGAGGATGATTTCCTGAATCGATTTGCGACTCTTGCGATATTTAGCCCGGCCCTGCCACTGATCGGCGGCGGCCACACAAAACTCCAGCCGGTATATGTCGGCGACGTAGCCGATGCCATCACATCAATCTGTCAGGATCCTAAAACGGCCGGCGCAACATATGAATTGGGCGGGCCGCAGGTGCGCAGTTTCCGCGAGCTGATGGAGATCGTGCTCAAAGAGATCGATCGCAAGCGCCTGCTTGTGCCGCTGCCGTTCCCGATCGCAACCGCCCAGGCTTCCATCCTGGAACTGATCTTTCTACTGCCGCAGATGCTCAACCTCGGAGCCAACCCGCCGGTGACAGTCGATCAGATCAAATTGCTGCGCCACGACAATGTTGTGACGGGCGATCTGCCAGGCCTTGAAGAACTTGGGATAGATGCAACAGCGCTCGAGACCATTGTTCCAGCCTACCTACGGCGCTATCGGCGCGGTGTCTGGCACACTTGATTTTTCAGAAAGCCAGACCCGATCAAGCAACCAGTGCCGGCTTGCGATTTTAGCTGTATGCCCAGACAAGAATCCCCCCCCCGAGAAGCAGCCGATAGATCACGAAGGGTGTGAAGCTGGCAATTTTGAGCCAGCTCATCATCAAAACGATTGCAATAAATGCGGCGACGAACGCTATGGCACCAGCGACCAGTGCATCGGCCAGCAAATGCTGGGCGTCTTCTTCGATCAGCTTAATAGTAGCCGCGGCACCGGCGACCAGAATAGCCGGAATCGACATCAGCATCGAAAACCTCGTAGCTTCAGTCCGTTCAAAACCCAGCCATCGTGCCATGGTAATCGTGGTGCCGGCCCGACTGGCGCCCGGGATTAGGGAAAAAATCTGCGCCACGCCGATGATCAAGGCCCGTCCCCAGGTCATGTGTTCGACCCGATTGATTGTAACTGCGAACCGATCGACAAAGTACAGAATAACGCCAAATCCGATTGTAGCCCAACCAACCACGACAGCGCTACGCATCAAGTCGCCTACATGGCTAAAAAGAAACCAGCCAACGATCACCACTGGGGTTGTCGCTACCGCAAGCTGTACCAGCAGTTTCAGGCCTGGGTTGTGGCGAAAATTGACTGGCTTGCATAAGCCTTTAAGCATCATCCGGAGATCTTGCCACAAATACGCCATTACGGCCCCAAGTGTCCCGACATGCACGGCGACGTCGATTACCAACCCCTGATCCCGCCAGCTGGTAAAGCTGGGAATCAAGATGAGGTGGCCAGACGAGCTAACGGGCAGAAATTCCGTCAGTCCCTGAATAAGGGCGATGATAGTAAGTTGGGCGAGTGTCACGGAACTCTCCGGTGCAAAAAAGTTAACAGGCCTATACTCCATGGTCTTCCCTAACTCCAAGCGAAACAATTAGTCTATTTCCGGTATCAAAAATTCTGGGCGGTCATACCGGTCAAGATGGTCGACCGATATGAAAAACCCATGACCGCTCTGCGAAGCCGGCCCTGTAACGCCAACCGCAGAATAGTGACAGGTTAGCCGTTTCCGCGGCGCACTCGTTTGGGTAGACTGTGGGCAATGCGTACCCTTTATCATCTTTGGCTTTCACCCTTCAGTCGAAAGGTCCGCATCGCGCTTGCGGAGAAAAAACTCGACTTCGAACTGAAGGCGGAGAATCCAGCAGAACGCCGAGTGGAATTTTTAGCGCTGAATCCAGCCTGTGACGTGCCTGTGCTGGTGGAAGACAGCGGCCCGGTAATTTCTAATTCGGCGGCTATTGGCGAATACCTCGAAGAAATCTGTCCCAAGCCACCGCTCTATCCGGGTGGGGCCTCGGAACGCGCCGAGATCAGGCGGCTAATTTCATGGTTTGATATCAAGTTCAACATCGAGGTCACCACCAATCTAGTGGGCGAGAAACTGATGAAGCGACTGCTTCGGCAAGGAGCACCAAATTCACGCGCAATACGGGCCGGTCGTGAAAACTTTCACGTCCACATGGATTACATTGCCTGGCTGACCGAGAGGCGAAACTGGCTAGGCGGCGACGAGTTTTCGATGGCCGACATCGCGGCGGGGGCGCACCTGTCCTGCCTAGACTACATCAATGACGTGCCTTGGGGGGATCATGAACCGGCTCGTCAGTGGTATGCACGGCTAAAATCCCGGCCATCTTTTCGGGCTATCCTTGCCGATCACATCCCGGGTGAACCACCTCCGAAACATTACGCCAATCTGGATTTCTGATAGCGACAGAAATAATACGAAACAGCCGTCGCTCGGGGGACGGGGTAAGAAATCTGATCAACGGAATCCCGAATAAAATTTGCCATACACCGGCAATGATCCAAAAGGACTTTAACAGCGATGGCGGCATCGTCACGGCACCCCCCTCAATAAGAAAGCTATTCAAGAAAAACAACTAGTCGCATATTGCCGGCCTGGCGGATTATTTGTTTTCGAGCGCTTTCTGTTTAGCAAGGTTCTCGCGCGCTGCGTCGGCCGCGGGCGATTCTGCATCCAGCGAAATAATACGGCCCCAGTCCGCCGCCGCGGCGGCCATATTGCCACGGAACCACAATATGTTCCCGCGCTCGAGCAAAGCATCCACACTGCCCGGGGCCAGTTCCACCGCTCGCGCAATATCATCCTCGGCGAGATCCAGATTGTTCAACTTGCGCCACGCCGTCGCCCTCAAAACCAACGCGTCGACACGCCGAGGCTCCTGATCTATGGCTTGGTTAAGATCGTCAATTGCATCCCAATATTCTGCTATACTTGCATGCGTGATTGCTCGGTCAAGTAATAGCTCGATGCGCGGACCACCGAGCTTAAGCGCTCGGGTCTGAGCCAACAGCGCTTCGGTCGTCTTGCCAGCAATCAACCATGCCTGTCCCGCCTGCGCCAGCAATTCCGCTTTCAGCCGTTTGCCCCGCTCGCTTGAGCTTGCGGCGAGAGATTCGAGGCGACGCGCTGCTTCCTCATACGCACCGCTATTTAGGAGAGCTACCGCGGAACAGTGACGCGCACCGGCTCCGCCCCCTTTGCGCTCCCATGCGGCGGCGATACCGATCGCTTTTTCTGGTTTACCACGCGCGAACTCCATGCAGTCGGTATATTTCTTTGCGGTAGTCAGACCACCGGATGCCCGCGGCGCTTCCGGTGTTTGCGCAAGTGTCGGCTCGACAGGCGTCAATACCCCGAAAAGTACGCAGAGCACTGAAAAGTCTATTGCACAGCGGAGGACACGGGGTTGAACTCGTTCAACTTGCACCTGGTTTATCATAGGTCTTAAAGTCGCAATCCCAAACACCAAAGGCAAGCCAATTGACACGGAGACCTGGTTATGACGAAAAATAGAAACCTGTTCTGTTTCGGCCTGGGATACAGTGCGATGGCGCTATCGCGCCGCCTCGACGCGGCAGGTTGGACCATTTCGGGCACATGCCGGAAACCGTCACGAAAGGCCGCCCTCGGCGTACTCGGGATTTCCACGGCAATTTTCGACGGAGAGAGCCCAATGCAGCCGGCAGGTCTCCTTCAGGACATTACCCATGTCCTATTATCCATTCCGCCGAGCGACGACGGCGATCCCGCCTTCAAACAACACGCCAACGATATCGCGGCGACGGGCACGGTGGAATGGCTGGGTTATTTCTCCACCACCGGGGTGTACGGCGACAGGGGCGGCGACTGGGTCGACGAAACATCCGAGCTACGGCCCAACAGCGCACGTAGCCAGCGACGCGCGGATGCGGAACGAAGCTGGATTGACTGGGGCGATCGTCACGGCATATCTGTTCAGATATTCCGACTGCCGGGTATATATGGCCCCGGCCGCTCCGCCATCGATCAGGTGAAAGCCGGGACCGCCCGACGCATTTCAAAACCCGGCCACGTGTTCTCACGGATACATGTCGAGGATATCGCCACTACCGTCATCGCCTCGATTACACGGCCAAACGCGGGGGCAATTTATAACGTGTGTGACAACGAACCTGCGGCTCCGGGGGATGTCGTCTCTTATGTATGCGAATTGCTAGGCTGCGAGCCACCGCCGGAAATCCCCTATGACAAAGCCGACTTGTCCATAGTGGCTAAAAGTTTCTGGGCGGATAATCGCCGAGTCCGCAACGAGCGGATCAAGGACGAGCTTGGCGTCAGACTGGACTTCCCGGAATATCGCATCGGCATTCGCGGTATACTGGGCCTCGGGGGCTAGGCTTCGCCCGGGATATCCAATCCCTCCAGCTCGTTCATCAAGTCGCCCACCATCCCTTTGAGCCGGGCGATATCTTGATCACGCGACAGCCGGTGATCTCCGTCTTTGATCAGGAAGATACGAACTTTCTCTGAGAGAATTTTCTCAGCAATCCGGCTGGTGGTCATCCAGGGCACCGAAGAGTCTCGCATGCCTTGCAGCAGCATGACCGGGCAATGCAACGCTATCGGGCGCCGCAGTATCAAATGCTTCCTGCCATCTTCGATCAAATTACGGGTGATTGTGCGAGGCTGGTCTCCGCTGTCGGACCGCTCATAATAGACGCCATGCCGTTTCAGGGTTTCGCGCTTTGCGTCATCAAATCGATCCCACATCAAGTCTTCGGTAAAATCGGGCGCCGCAGCAATGCCTATCAATCCCGCTACACGATCCATCCGGGCAAGCGCTGCCAGCAGCATGATCCAGCCTCCCATCGAGGATCCGATCAGCACTTGCGGCCCTTCGGTGCATTCATCGAGCACCGCCACGGCATCGTCCACCCAGACGCCGATGGTGCCGTCGGCAAAATCGCCAGAAGATTCGCCGTGCCCCCGATAATCGAAACGCGCAAAGGCGCGTCCTTCCGCCCGGCAATAACGCTCGAGTTCAAGCGCCTTGGTGCCCCGCATATCGGACATAAAGCCACTTAAAAACATTACCCCGGGTGACTTGCCGTCAAGCCGTCGGTAGGCGATGGTGGTACCATCGTCTCTAAAGAGAAGTTCGGGCGGTCTATCATTGCCGTCGTTCATCGTCGCTGTCTTTCGTGGAAACTACATAAAACATCATGACGCCCGCCGAAGCGGAAACTCAGACAATGCATAGCGCGCCCGCAGCCAATGCGGAAGCGCCTGCTGTGTTACAGATTCTGCCATCGCTTGCAACCGGCGGCGTTGAGCGTGGGACCGTGGATATTGCGGCGGCACTGATAGCGGCAGGGTGGCGTGCCATCGTCGTCTCAGCCGGAGGACCAATGGCTTATGAGATAGAGCGAGTCGGCGGCACCCATATCACTCTGCCAGTAGACCGCAAGAATCCACTGATCATGCGCAAGAATATCGGCTCAATCGCCGCTGTCATCCGCAGCCATAATGTTGTTATCGTCCACGCTCGCAGCCGCGCGCCCGCTTGGAGTGCTCGCAGCGCAGCGCAACGATGCGGGGTACCATTCATGACAACGTTTCATGGCACATATAATTATGGCCATCCAGCCAAGAAGGCCTATAACGCAATCATGACCAAGGGAGAGCGCATCATCGCGATCTCCGAGTTTATCGGTCGCCACATCGAAGAAAATTATGACGTCGCGCGCGAAAAACTCCGGGTTATTCCGCGCGGCGTCGATATCGAAAACTTCAATCCCAATGCGGTTTCCGCCGAGCGAATGATCCAGCTATCGCAGGCATGGCGCCTGCCTGATGGCGCACCGGTGATTATGCTGCCGGGACGGCTGACTCGGTGGAAAGGCCAGAGCGTTCTGATCGAAGCGGCCCGCAGGCTGGACCGGGACAACGTCCGGGTACTGTTGGTTGGCGATGACCAAGGTCGCACAACATATCGCGACGAGCTCGAAGCCCAGATCCGCCGCATCGGCGCTGAAGGCATCATTCACCTAACAGGCCCGTGCCGCGACATGCCAGCCGCCTACATGCTGGCTGACGTCGTCATATCGGCATCGACCGACCCGGAGGCGTTTGGCCGGATTGCCGCCGAAGCCCATGCAATGGGGCGCCCAGTGATTGCCACTGATCATGGCGCAGCGCGCGAAACCGTTTTAGCGGGAAAGACAGGCTGGCTAACCCCGCCGGGAGAGGCGGATGCACTAACGCAGGCGTTGCGGAGAGCACTTTCGATGACCTCGGAGGAACGGGAAACCGTCGCAAAGTGTGCCATTTCCCACGTACGCAACAACTTCACCAAGCTGCAGATGTGTGCATCGACACTTGCGGTCTATGAAGAACTTCTTCCAAGGCCATGATCCGCGAGAGGGATCGCCTTCTGGTTGTCAAACTCGGCGCGCTTGGCGACTTTGTTCTTGCCACAGGCCCCTTCGCCGCAATCCGTGCGGCCCACCCGAATGAAGAAATCGTTTTACTGACGACAGCGCCGTTTGCCGATTTTGCCCGCGCCAGCGGATATTTCGACGAGGTATGGATTGACGAGCGTCCGTCGCGAGTCGCCCTGCTCGCGATCCAGCGCTTAAGACAACGGCTTCGCAGCGGCCGATTTTACCGAGTATACGATTTGCAGACCTCCAGCCGGTCTAGCTGGTATTTCTGGCTGATGGGTGGGTTCATGCGCCCGCAATGGTCGGGGATCGCGGTTGGCTGTTCGCACCCACATGCCAATCGCAATCGCAATTCGATGCATACGATCGAGCGTCAGGCCGAACAGCTGTCCATGGCGGGGATTGCCGAGACACCGTTTCCCGATCTGTCTTGGGCAACGTCGGACATCTCCCGTTTCGACCTGCCGGCACGGTTCGCCATAATGATTCCAGGCGGCGCCGCACATCGACCGGCCAAACGCTGGCCGCCAGAAGGATACAGGGCGCTTGGCGAAAACTGGCTGGAACAGGGGGTGACCCCGGTGATCGTCTGCGGTCCCGACGAAACTGATCTCGCGGCAGAGATCGCTGATGGCCGTGAGATGGTTAACCTCGCCGGCGAAACGTCTTTTGCCGATATCGCTGAGCTTTCCTGCCGGGCGGCGGGAGCGGTTGGCAACGATACCGGCCCGATGCATATCGCGGCGATTTGTAACTGCCCTTCCGTTGTTCTTTTTTCAGACGAATCGGATCCATCCATAACGGCGCCCCGCGGGCCAGATGTTCAGGTCCTTCGCCGCGAAAAACTGGCGGATTTGCCCGTATCGGAGGTTGCCGAAACGTTAAGTTTGCGGTAAATGCCCCGGTTGATAGTCAACCCGTGGACGCGAAAAATAAATCATGAGTAATGTGGCGATTACGCTACCTGATGGCAGCTTAAAACACTTTAACGGTCCAGTGACTGGGACAGAGCTAGCAGCAGCAATCGGGCCGGGTCTGGAAAAGGCCGCGCTCGCCCTAAAAATTGACGGCGAAGTGCTCGATATTTCCAGCAGCATCGAGACCGATAGCAGGGTCGAAATTATCACGCGAAAATCCGACGACGCGCTCGATTTGATCCGCCACGACACTGCCCATGTCATGGCAGAAGCGGTGCAGGAACTGTTTCCTGGCACCCAGGTGACAATCGGACCGTCAATCGAAAACGGCTTCTATTACGATTTTGCCCGCGAAGAACCGTTCACGCCAGTCGATCTGGAAAAAATCGAAGCTAAGATGATGGAAATCATCAAACGCGACGATGCGTTTGTCCGCGAGGTGTGGAGCCGAGACGAAGCCGTTCGCCATTTCACGGATATCGGTGAAAAATACAAGGCCCAACTTATCCACGACCTCCCAGCAGGGGAAACAATCACAATCTATCGCCAGGGCGACTGGATGGATCTTTGCCGCGGTCCGCATCTGCCATCAACCGGGCACGTGGGAAAAGGGTTCAAGCTCCTGAAGCTCGCCGGTGCGTATTGGCGAGGGGATTCAAATAATGAGATGCTCCAAAGGATCTACGGCACATCATGGCGCGACGAAAAAGAACTCAAAGCGCACCTGGATATGCTGGAAGAAGCAGAGAAACGTGACCACCGCCGGCTGGGGCGCGAAATGGACCTGTTCCATTTCCAGGAAGAAGCGGTTGGCAGCGTTTTCTGGCATCCAAAAGGCTGGACACTATTTCAATGTCTCATCGACTATATGCGCCAACGTCAGAACGAGGCTGGCTACGTCGAGATTAACACGCCAGATATAATGGATCGTGGGCTTTGGGAAAAATCCGGGCACTGGGAGAAATTCGGTGAAAACATGTTCACCACCGAAGCGAAAGAAGATCGCGTCTTTGCCCTGAAGCCGATGAACTGTCCAGGTGGGGTCCAAGTCTACAATCAGGGCATCAAAAGCTATCGCGACTTACCATTGCGCATAGCAGAGTTTGGAAAGGTGCACCGGTTCGAGCCATCCGGTGCGCTGCACGGCTTGATGCGGGTGCGAGCCTTCACCCAAGATGATGCGCACATTTTTTGCACGGAAAAGCAGATTACTGATGAATGCCGCATTGTTTGCCAGCTTATTCTGGACATATACAGCGATTTTGGTTTCGACGATGTCCGCATAAAGTTTTCTGATAGGCCAGACATGCGCATCGGCTCCGATGACATTTGGGATAAATCCGAAGCCGCACTGAAGTCGGCAGTAGAAGCAACGGGACTTGAATATTCCATCAATCCCGGAGAAGGGGCGTTCTATGGTCCAAAACTTGAATTCGTCCTACGAGATGCCATCGGCCGGGACTGGCAGTGTGGCACACTACAGGTGGATCTCAACTTGCCGGAGCGGCTGGATGCGTTCTACGTAGACACAGATGGGGAAAAGCATCACCCTGTTATGCTGCATAGGGCGCTCTTTGGCTCGCTTGAACGGTTTACCGGCATACTGCTGGAACACTACGCCGGAAGCCTTCCCCTATGGATGGCCCCGCTGCAGGCGGTGGTCGCGACGATCACATCTGACGCTGATGACTATGCGGTTGAGGTTCGCGACGCGTTGAAAGCCTCAGGTATTCGCACCAAATTGGACAGCCGGAATGAAAAGATCAATTACAAGGTGCGGGAGCACAGCCATGCCAAAGTCCCGGCGATACTGGTAGTCGGCCAGCGCGAGATCGCAGACCGCAAGGTGGCGCTGCGGCGCCTCGGTGGTAGAGACCAAGAATTCCTTGCGCTGGATGACGCCGTTGCTAGACTTGCTAAAGAAGGTGTAAGCCCCTCAGGGCGATAGTAGGAAAGTATGATTATGGCCTCTGCCCGAGCGATTGCACTTAAAAATGAAAATTTAACCGAAACAATCAGAGGAGAAATTCGATCGCAAGACATACAAGCATGGAGCCGCCCGTAAAAGACGATCGGCCCATCAATGAGATGATTCAAGCATCTCAGATCCGACTTATTGGCGCCGAAGGAGAACAGATCGGCGTCGTGACCCGGGACGATGCGCTGGACCGCGCAGAAAATCTAGGCCTCGACCTTGTTATCGTGGCGGATAATGCTGATCCGCCGGTTTGCAAGATCATGGATTACGGCAAGTTCAAATACGAAGAGCAGAAAAAGAAGAACGAAGCCCGTAAAAAACAGAAAACAATCGACGTTAAGGAAATCAAGCTACGGCCAAACATTGACGCGCATGATTACAACGTAAAAATGCGCGCTATGAACAAATTTTTGGGTGAAGGCGACAAAGTCAAGGTTACCATGCGCTTCCGCGGACGCGAAATGGCGCATCAAGACCTTGGCCTGAAAGTCCTTCACAGGGTCCGAGACGATCTAGAAGAATTGACAAAGATCGAGCAGTTTCCAAAAATGGAAGGTCGTCAGATGGTGATGGTGCTTGCGCCGAAGTGATAGCTTCGAGCAGCCTGCGCCTATGCATCCAGACTGGCAGGCAACCCGAACCCGATCTGGGGCATTCTCTTACATGCGCGGGAAAACTATAGCGGTCGAGTTCAATGCCCACCCGGCAGGGTAAACCCTGTTTTCAATATGAATACCTTGCCGCAATAAGGGCATGCGACCCTACGGTCTTCAAGTTTCAAAAAGACCTTCGGGTGGCCCGAGGCCCCGCCCCCGCCATCGCAGGACACGAAAGTTGCTTCGACTTCGACAGTCTCGGGCGGTTGGAGCGCCTGCGCCATGTTGTAGTTGCCTCGCACCAGCATTGACCTTATTTACAGCCGGATGATACCCAAACACGGCGCTGCGTGAAAGCCTCCTCCACGACGCTAGCTGAAAGCCATGTGACAAATATGAGAGCCGATATACCTGCCGTCGAAACAGCCGGGCTGTGCAAGGTCTATGCCGGCGTCAACGGTGCGCCTAAAGAGGCGCTGAAATCCATCGACCTCTCGGTGCAACCGGGATCAATCTTCGGCCTGCTAGGACCCAACGGTGCCGGAAAATCTACGCTTATCAATATTCTCGCAGGCCTAGTGGTGAAAACCTCTGGCTGGGCACGGGTCCTTGGGTGGGACATCGAACAAGACATGCGCCAGGCGCGAGCGTCGATTGGGATCGTGCCTCAGGAACTTAACCTCGACGCCTTTTTTTCTCCGCGCGAAGTCATGGAACTGCAGGCCGGTTTCTATGGCGTGCCCAAACTCGAACGGCGTACCATGGAAATTTTGACAGCGCTCGGGCTGGACGACAAGGCAGATGTTTATGCGCGATCGTTATCGGGAGGTATGCGGCGTAGGTTGCTAGTCGCTAAGGCGTTGGTACATGCCCCACCGGTGGTTATCCTCGATGAGCCTACAGCAGGCGTGGATGTAGAACTGCGACAATCACTTTGGGATTACATGAAAGAGCTGAACAACGCAGGCACCACGATCCTGCTGACTACCCACTATCTCGAAGAGGCCGAAGAGATGTGTGATGAAATCGCTATCATTAATCATGGCGAGATCATCGCTCAAGATACAACAACGGCCCTGCTCGCCCGCCTCGACCGCAAGGAAGCACGCATTACCGTCGATCGCAACATAGGCACGCTGCCCGACGGCCTGTTGGGCCCCGGTGTCGATGCCGAGATCAAATCGCCGCGCGAATTACTGGTACGCTTTCCGCCGAGCCAGGTGCACATGGGCACCTTGCTAGATGCCGTCAAAGACGCAGGGCTGGAAATCTCCGACCTGTCGACACGCGATACCGATCTCGAAGAAATCTTCGTAGCGCTTACCAGCGGCAGCGGCGACAAGCCAACGGCGCCGCGGGCTAGAGACCGCCAGGCGGGATCGCTCGAAAAAGCAAGAACCGGACCGACACCGTGAGGACGGTGCAACAGATGCTCTTGGCCGGAATGCTTGTTCTAGTTGGCGCCTGCACGCCGCGCCTAGAACTTGCAGGTCCATCCATCCAAGCACCTACCCTGACGGCGGGTGAGATTAACCTGGCGGATGGCGCCGCCCTGCCGGTCCGTCGGTGGCTGCCAAATGATGTGCCCCGCGCTGTTATCGTTGCCCTGCACGGATTCAACGATTATTCGCGCGCCTTCAAAAAACCAGGGACGTACTGGGCATCACGCGGCATCGCGACATACGCCTTTGACCAGCGCGGCTTCGGCGAGGCGCCCAATCGCGGCCTCTGGGCTGGACATGACACGATGGTCACCGACGCCGTCGTGGCTGTCGCCGTTATTCGCGAGCGCCACCCCAGCGTTCCGCTATTCGTTGTCGGCGAAAGTATGGGAGGAGCGATTGCAATGATTGCCTCCGCGCGCGGATTGCTCGAAGTCGATGGGCTGATCCTCGTTGCGCCCGCTCTGCGTGGACGCCGCTATATCGGCGCTTTTCCCCGGGCAATTCTTTGGCTCGGCGCGCGGACAATCCCGTGGTTTCAGCTGACTGGTCAAGGCCTGCGTATTCAGGCATCCAACAATATCCCGATGCTGCGCGCGATGGGACGCGACCCACTGATCATCAAGGAAACCCGTGTGGATGCGATCAAGGGTTTGGTTGACACGATGGATGCCGCTATTAATGCGGCATCCGCGATCAGGGCACGTTCATTTATTCTGTACGGCGGCCGGGATGAGCTAGTACCGCCCAAACCGACCTTCGATATGATCGCCGCTATGCCTCCGCAAACCGATCGCCGGCTGGCAGTATATCGCACCGGCTGGCATCTTCTGCTGCGAGACTTGGAAGCGCGAATAGTGTTGGACGACATCGTCGCTTGGATCGCCAAGCCCGCTGGCGCGCTGCCATCGGGCGCAGACAAAGCCGCGCTCGAGGCGATGACCGCCGTGGCAACCGGGGCACTGTCAAGAGACCGAGACTGATATCCCATCATTCCAATTGCCGCGTGCGTCTTGGCGCGCTATGCTTTCTCATCTTAGGTTTGGCTACTAAGATATGCTGCGACACGGGCACCCGTAGCTCAGCTGGATAGAGCGCTGCCCTCCGAAGGCAGAGGTCAGAGGTTCGAATCCTCTCGGGTGCGCCAATCTCCATAGAACACATTGGTTACACCATTGAATTCAAACGCTTCTCTCGGCGAGGTTGTTGGGGTGTATACCATTTCGTGTACCAACGGTTTTCCGTCCCTCTATCAAAGAGGTTCCATTTTCTACTTCAATAGAAGGGTGGCATCCGACCTGTAGAGGCATTACCGTTCTGACCGAATTGTTGTCTCCCTCAGAACCAGATCGATCAAAGCCGCCAAGGTAAAGTCTGCGTCTCTCTCTTCCCAGCTCGATGAGGTCTATGCCGGACAAATCACTTCTCTGACCGTTAGCGAAGGAAACGAATTGAACTCCACCCACACCCCATTCTCTCTACCCATTCCGAATATTCTCTGCCAGACCTCCCAGAGAAACCTACTACTCATCCTTCCTATCCTGCTCCTTACCCTCTTGTTGGGAACCCCGGCGTTCTTTGCTGATTTCTAAAAAGGTATAAACGCTACTCAAGGTGGGGACTACACAACTGCTCAACGTGAATGGACTGCCGCTGCGCTCAAAACCTGGCAAACCAAGAGAAGTTTCGAGAATAGGTTGGATCTTGGCGTTAGGTAACAACGAATATTGTACTTTCGGACGCGCCACGGGCTAGGCTCTATAATTTTTGCACCCTGTAACAGTTTTTTGTGAGCTAAGGTGTTGCACCCATCATAAAGGGTATTCTTTATCCAAAATGGCTGTGGTTCTCGTGTCAGAATGTCCCTCTCGATCCAACCCTCTTTTTCGCCAGTCTCGGACGCAGTGAATACACATAAAGGCCCATTCAAACCCGTTTTGCTTTTCTCCTAGAATAATCCAGCGACCCGCTGTCTCAGCTGCACCAGTTTGACATTCATGACACACGGTTATTCTCGGGCTCAATTCAAGTTTATTTCATATTCTGTGGAAGACCGTAAGCGCGCATACCTAAGTCTTTTGATAATGGCTGACATACTTTTGACTCGAAGTGCGCAACCTGGCTGACGTGCTTCTTCCCAACGCAGGTCGCCATAGCTCCAGTGACCGCCATTTCTAAATTCTTTAAAGCGTGCTCTGGTCGGAGTTTAACCAAATCAATGCTTTTCCTCTTCGAGAAATTAGGTAACCGATCATCCAAAATCGTGCAGACGCTACGAGTCTCAACGTGATTAATCACGGTACCGGAGCACCTGTCTGAGAAAGACCCTGTAACTGGGTCCTTTCCGAAAAGTCCTAAAACTGTATCTAGAATATTCTTTTCGGTCATTGACACCCCGCAATTCCATCATTTCCTGGAGATTGAGGCTAAAGTTTTTAGACAAAGGGTATCCTTGAGTTTTCTCTGTGGGCCATCGCTACTTCGCAATAGTCAGGTCCGTGTGAGTGAGATGCTCGAGCACGAACGGTTCCCAGAGATGAGAGATGTTCAAATAGGTAAGGAATAAGGTAAACGCTATAAAAAAAAGTAAAAGCGCATAGGCAGCAAGAATTTCATAAAAAATAGTTTTAATGTGTACCATAACAAAGATACGGAACAAAAATCATCCGAGATCACGCATTTGGCAACCTCTTTAATACCACATAGGAAGCGATTGCGAAGAGACTAAGTAAAGAAAACCCAACCGGGTGCCGTAAGTAGAAGAGAGCTCTCTAATCTCGCGTTGGCAGGTATATACGTCAGACAAGGCAGAAAATGGACAGTGTACGCTAACAACAGTTTACGCTTAGATAGGTTACCCCATAAATATGGGGAATATGTTTCCCACTTAAGACACCAAAACCGACCCAGTTTCCTTCATGGTTACTCGTATGTCATTGATTCGAAATCACCTTTCGTTTGTTAATTTCGAGAGTGCATCGTAGTTAATTCAGCATTCGTGTCACTGTCCAACGATCGCTCATCTATGGGCAAAATTCTGAGGTAGAAAAAACAAGTTGCTATGGATTAAAAATTTGAAATCAATCCCCAATTGTAGGTAGCCACGTACTAAGGTGCAACACACTCTACAAGTGGGATGATATAGTGTTAAATTGAGGTTTCCTGAGTGACCATTATAAAATCAAATTAGTATTTCATTTATGGGAAAAACCCAAGTGCGTTGGACATTAGTAAGTATATTTTCTTTTTGGTTATTGTTTGACACTTCGTTGACGAGCCAAGTGGCCATGGCTAACGATTGTCTCGTTACTAACTGGCAAATTTCGGGCACCGTTAAAGACAGAGTACCGGCAGACTTACGCAGAAAATTTACGCAAAAAGATAATCGCGTATTCGCTTTTATTAAATTGAGTTGCACCATGCCAGTAAATAACGTTCGCTTCTGCTTTAATCGTGATGAAATTCGGTATTCGTGCATTAAACAACCAGTCAAGAGTCCGATACATTGGAGAACATGGGCAAGCGTAAGAGCTTTGGCAGGGAGTTGGTCAGTTGTAGTTAGCGTAGATGAGCGCGTACTACTCTCTGATAATTTTTTGGTTGGTCGCTAAGCGCACTTCTTAAATCTTTAGATATAATCTGTTCAAAGGTGCAGCTAAAAGATCTCGGGGTAAATAGACCACTTTAACTGTGACAAAAAAAGCAGCGGTGATTGCAGAGTTATTCATCATGCGCGGCCAAGTCAAAAAGAGTTTAGACAATGGCTAAAAGCACCCGATACTTGGATAGCAATCAAAGAGAAATCACCTTATCCCGACGACCCGGTCGGGCAATTATGGAACGCTCAAATCGATAGGGCTGGCTTCAACGCAGCTTTCGGAGAACCAGCGAATATTGTTTAGCCAAAATTGGTCAAGATTTCGTTCTAACTTGCGTTGTTACTACCGAAAAACTCCCAGACTAAGTCAAACAGTAGTCATCTTTCACGGACCGTCCCTGTATATCATAACTCTCTTTATGACTAAGCTATCAGTTATTCGGTGCTCCACTTTTCCAACTCAACAGATTATCCGATCCACCCGATAATCATATCAGCGAGCTCATCAGAATTGTCCTCCATCATCAACATGTGGCCATTGCCGTTGATACCGCGATCAGGCAGCCACCAGTATTCAGCCTTTGCACCTGCATCGATTAGCCAGTCGACCACGGCACCGTCGATGTCTTTAGGGTGATCGGTATCTTGGGAACCGGTAAACACCATCACGGGAAGACCGTCGAATACCGACAGATTTTGGATCTTTAGCTGGCTCCCGCCGATATTCTGGCGTTCATATAGCAATCGTGGTGGAACCGCAGCGACATGGCCTGCATACATTGCGAGCATGCCTTCGGGAAACCTCGCGGACTGGCCGATCAATTTATGGGAAATGAATTCTAACCCGCCGGCATAGGCCCGGTCCCGTGCCAGCCGTCGGGTCATACCGAAAGATTCAACGACCACTTCATCGGCAGTCTCCTCTATCACGGTCGCCTCTGGCTGGATATTGCCCGGGGGGGCCGGCGCAACGGCAACAACCCGATCGATCAATGGTCTTTTCTGCTCAACCAATTTCCAGCCCATGGCGCCCGACATCGAATGGGTCATGAGCACGATTTTGCCGGTTGGCGATGCGGCGGCCGCTTCGGCGAGCACCGCGCCAAGGGCAGCGACTACGCGTTCACCGGTGAGATCTTTGAAGGGGACATCGCCGCTCCGCCCACAGCCCGGCCAGTCCGGCAGCCAGACCGGATAACCCGCCGCCGCGAATCGATAGGCCCAGCCAGGCCGGTTATCGGCCGTCAGTAGATAGCAGGCGCCGCTATGCCCACCGCCGTGGCTCATTACAACCGGCAGTTTTTCGGTCGTCGGCGCCGGCATCAATCGGTCGACATAGACAGTTATACCGTCGTTATGGACAAAACGCGCAGTATGGGTGTTGGACATGATTACTTTGCTCCGTGGCTTCTTGCCCCTTAATCCTGCACCATTCGCCGACATTAGAGAATTGCTATACTCAAAAAGTTGGTAAATTTATCGACTGATACATTGCTGAACGACCGCAAAATTCGCCATTAGGTCGGAATGGTAAGAATCGGAATAGTCCCTCAGGGGGAAAGCTTGGAAACGGGACGCGACGTCGTTGAATGCGAGCGCGGTGAAAAGTTCTCGGGCGACCAGTAAAAACGATGGCCATTCTTGCGAGTCTATCGCTGATGTGACTGATGTGGCGAGTATGCTACGCTATTTTCATGCGCATTGGCCTTATCATCGTTATCTAACGACCAAGGCCTCGCAGCGTTTGTCGCTACAAAGCTTTCAAACGAAAAGGGAAAGACTGATGCTTTACATGGTTTACGGGGTCGATGGACCCGATGCTGACCGGATCCGCGACGAAAATCGTGAGAGCCATTTCGCCTATCTGGCAGATAACGAAGATATTCTGGTTCTGGGCGGCGCCACATTAGCTGATGGGTCGGATGCCCGCACTGGGAGCCTTCTGGTTATCAACGTACCGTCGCGCGCGCATGCAGATACCTTTGCCGCCGGAGAGCCCTTTAACAAAGCCGGATTGTTCGAATCGTACACTGTATCGCGCATGCGGCGCGGTCAGTGGAATCCGGAGGCGGCACCAGCGAGTTCTGAAGGTAGCTGACTATCGACTGACCCACCGCGGAGCTGTGCCTCTGACGTTGTGCGAATGTCTTTACCAGAAAATCTTGAGCCTAAGGCCTAAGCCTCAAGCCCGATGTTTCGGGCGAATTTGGCCTGGATGATCTCGATCGTACGGCCGCATGATGTATTCACTGGCACGGTCAGGTCACCAAGTTATTCACGAACACTAATCACCAAAATCTCCAATCCTAGCACCACTAAATAGGGCATGCTTGTATGCTGATATCGAACACTACCAGACCATCTTAGGCCTTGCGTAAGACAGTGATATAGCCTTTTACCGCCGCTCCATACTCGGTTCTAAGGGTATCAGTACGCCCCACAATCTCCTCGAATCCCGCACTTTGGGCCGATTTTCGGATATAGGCCGGTTTGTGCGCGTACCGCCCAGAACTTGTCAGCGAATATCCCCGTTTGGATTGCGACTCCACCGAGAATAACAGCATGCCCTCGTTTTTCAGGGTCACTGACGCGGCCTCGAGCGATTCTTGGAGGTCGCCGATATAACAAAAAACATCGGCAGCGACGATCAGGTCAAACTTCGCCTCATTGGCACGCATGAACGCGGCAAGCTCTCCCTCGTGAAGTTTATCATAAATCCCGCGGTCCCCGGCAAACTCTAACATTTTGGGCGACAGGTCGACGCCGACCAAGTGGCTTGCTTGGGCTTTGAATTCTATACCGGCCAACCCGGTCCCACAGCCAGCATCGAGAATAACAAGATCCGCACCCGCACCCGGCCAGGCCTCGCGAAAGAGTGAATGGATTAGCTTGGGGGCTCGGTATCCCAGTTCTTCCAATAACTGTTTATCAAACTCCTCGGCAAAATGATCAAACGTCTCGCGCACATAACTATCGCTCGCGCGCAGAGGTTTCAGACCGTCGCCAAGAGCCGCCACCATATGACGCGCCTCATGGTCGACCGGGTACTTCTCGCCATAGGCCCGGTACCATTTCAGAGCTTCGTCAAAATCGCGCATGCCGTAATAGGATTCGGCAAGGCCCCAGATCGCGTCGTCGTAATCGGGATCCATATCGAGAATCTTGTTGTAGCACCTGATCGCCACATCGAAACGGCCATTGACCAGCGCCGTCTTGCCAACACTGTACGTGCTCTCGGTCTCAATATCGGTAACCACCTGACGTGCGGCATGGGGATCCCCCAATACACGACCTGCCTCAAGGGTCTCAGCTAATGCCTTGGCTGCTGCCAGGTGCTTTGGCTGACTACTCAGGATATCGCGATAAAGGGCGACAGCGGCGGATGCTTCTCCACGATCAGCAAGCGCGGTTGCTTGGGCAAACCGTTTTGTATTTTCAATCATGCGTCTTTTTCACATCCGTTCCCTGCCAATAATCTAACATGCGCAGAACGCAGAAGCAGGTAGGTTAAGGCACGGGGCACCATCGTCGCCTTTTAAAAGACCAAAGTTGTGGTATCAGGCAATCTTTTTGTTTACGTTATGTTCTCAATGAAACTTTTCGATAATAAATACGATGTGCCCGAGACCACTCGCCTGTTGACCCGTGGTGTATGCAAACTGTTTGAAGATCTAGGTTTCGGTGCACTCACCGAATTCAAACTAACAAATGGTCGCCGCGTCGACGTTATAGCAATCGACCGCAACGGCGAGTTTGTGATTGTAGAAGTCAAAAGCACTGTTTCAGATTTCCGCGCCGACCGGAAATGGCATGAATACCTCCCATTCTGCGACAGGTTCTATTTTGCCGTACCTGAAGATTTTCCCGTCGATCTGATGCCTAAAGATTGTGGCCTTATCGTCGCGGACCCATATACCGCCGCCGTCCGGCGCGAAAGCCTGACATGCAAGCTAAATAACAACCGTAAGCGTCGTCAACTTATCCGCTTCGCGCTCGCCGCGAGTAACCGCCTCAGTCATCTTAGGTGACAAACTGCTGACAACGCTGAACCCAATACGGTTCTTAACTCTGTCTGCCGCCAGCACCAAATGCAGCGGGCGGAAAATGCTCTCAAAGGCACTTACAAATTTGCTCGATAACAATGGGGTTGTCTCCCCGTTAGGTACCGTTTATCCGCTCGATGGTCGCCGTGGTACTGAACCCATTCACGATTTTTGCCAAAACTACCTTACCGCCATAGGATTGCACGAGGTCTGCGCCGACCACCGTCTCGATGGTGTAGTCGCCGCCTTTGACCAAAACATCAGGGCGCACTTCATCAAGCAGCTTCTCCGGCGTATCCTCATCAAAGATCACGACAAGGTCTACGGTCTCCAACGACGATAATACGACAGCCCGCGCGGCCTCGTTCTGCATCGGGCGGTTCTCGCCTTTCAACCGCTTCACCGATGCGTCGGAATTCAGGCCGACAACCAGTCGGTCGCAGGTCGCACGGGCTGACGCGAGAAGCGAGACATGTCCGGGATGCAGAAGATCGAAGCAGCCGTTTGTAAAACCGACTTTCTCGCCACGTGCCTTCCAAGTCTTTATCCGATCGAGCGCCGCATCCTGGCGAACCGGTAACTGCGAGCCACTAAGACCTGCCATCTCATTCAGTTCTTCCAGAAGATCATCCGCATACACTACGGCCGTTCCGGTCTTGCCAACAACAACCCCCGCCGCCACGTTGGCAATCTGAGCTGCCTCAAGCACCGGCACGCCGGCCGCGACACCTGCAGCCAGCACGGCGAGAACCGTATCGCCGGCACCTGAAACATCAAATACTTCTCGCGCCCGCGACGGGAAATGCTTCGCATTATCGACGGTTACCATCGACATACCCTGCGCACCGCGGGTGATCAACATAGTGCCTATATCCGTCTCGGTCAGCAAACCACGGGCGGCATTAACGATATTTTCCTCTGACGCCAGCCCGCCATCTACCGCTTCTCCGAGTTCTTTCAGGTTGGGGGTAATCAAGGTCGCACCAGCGTAGCGCCCAAAATCGGGGGATTTTGGGTCAACGATCACGGGTTTGCCCGCTGCAATAGCCGCCTCGATCAGACGCGATACAAGACCCTCAGTCAGCGTACCTTTCCCATAATCCGATAGGATCAGCGCACCAGCATCTCTCAGCTCCTTCTCCGTCGCCATAAAAATAGCATCAGCTATATCATCGGGAATCGGTGTCGTAACCTCACGGTCGGCACGGAGTAGTTGCTGGCCACCGGCGACATAGCGAATTTTTCTGGTTGTCGGGCGGTGTTTCTCACGGACAAGTGTAGGCGTTACGCCCGCGAGGTCGCGCAGCAATACATCAACATCGTCGGCGTTATCATCATCGCCGGTAACGCTGATAAATGAGACTGAGCCCCCGATAGCCACCAGGTTACGGACCACATTTCCGGCTCCTCCAAGCATCGCGGTCTCATTCGTTATCCGACACACCGGAATCGGTGCCTCCGGAGACATTCGACTAACATCACCATATACAAAGAAATCGAGCATGACATCGCCGACACAGACTAACTTCGCTGTCTGAAGGTCGGCAATTCGTGCAGCAAGGACGGCGTGATCAGGAAGTGTCATCAGCCACATTTACGTTCGATAACGTCACATAGCATCTGGCCAAGCAGGATGTGCATTTCCTGGATACGTGCCGTTGTATCCGAAGGAACAATTAAGAGTGGGTCTGCAAGTCCTACTAGGTTACCTCCATCTTTCCCGCTCAGTGCAACCGGAACAACCCCCATGTTACGCGCCGCTTCTAATGCCAGTATTACGTTCGGGCTTTGCCCCGAAGTCGTGATACCCATAGCGACGTCGCCCGGCTTGCACAGCGCCTCAACCTGTCGGGCGAAAATAGTCTCGTAGCCGAAGTCATTCGCCGCTGCGGTCAGCAGCGATGTGTCAGTGGTAAAAGCGATCGCGGGAAGCGCACGACGATTCACCTTGTAGCGACAGGTCAGTTCGGTGGCGAGGTGCTGCGCATCGCCAGCACTACCGCCATTTCCGAAAAAGACCAGTTTGTTGCCTGCATTCACGGCTACCTCGCAAATATCCGCGAGACGGATGAATTCTGCCTTCAGTGCGCGGGTCGCACGCGCAACCACATCGTGCTCGTCAAACTCAGAGTCAAAATAGGTATCAAGATTCATGGCGTCTGCCCCCGACTGTATTAGAGTGCGCATTCCTGAAAACCTCTGAATCCTTAATCACAAGCCTGCAGATTACGATCTTGACGGCTTTCTACGGGCTAACATTTACACCAATGCTCGTTTGATCGTTTGGCCGTCCCGCCGCAGGCAGGGCGTCTCCATCGCGCCAATTTAGCCCCGTTTAAATACAACAATCTTCACACTCTCTACTCCTCTCGGACGGGTTGTAGACTAATTAATCCACCATTGGAATTGCCGTCGTAAGGCCGCCAAATAACCTTAAAAGATCGGCGGTTTCCGGTACGACCGCATCCGCCGACCAGGCAAAGAATACTGCAGCCCTGGCGTCCCCATTCTCCACGGCGGGACTGACATCAAAGCGATGGGCTTTCTGCTCCACACCGAAACGGTACCAGTGTAACGAATCGACCGGGGACGAAAGGGTCCCCGCCAGAGCCTGTACCGCGAGGTTCGTGCCTCCCTGCCGGAACATGGCGCCGTCAACCCGCTCCCAGTCCGAGGGAAGAAGGAACCGTGTCTCCGCCTTTAGCATCCTGCCGCGCCAAAGATCAGCGATCAGCAGGCCCTTTCCCGGCCACAAGCAAACAGCTCGGCGCACATCAACACCAAGATGGCCGTAGCCGCTCTGCCAGCCAGCAGCGAATAAAGCGCCGGTCGGGGGGGCGAAATCAAGCTCGCCGGCATGTCCGCGCCGCCCGACCCGAAACGATCGCCAGAATTCTATGGGCTCTGCCCCGATCAGGCGCGGACCGTTATGTGCAGCAGCAGAACGCGATGAATTCCGGTCAATACCGGCGGTATAAGTTGGCACGCCAGTATCTACGAGGAACCGCATCCCGTTCGCTGTTGCTTCGACCGAGAGGAAATCCGCATGGGCATGCCCGGGGTTACTGTCAGGCCCACAACGACCACAATCGAACACAACCGAATCCCCACCCGCGCCGAGCCGAACATACCCGGTGTCGGTAAGCCTTGTGATACGCGCTGTCGTTGTCGTGTCAACCACGCTATCGGCGCGCGGTGCCTCGCCTATCCAAGAATCGTTCATCAGCGCAATTTCGCCATCGGCCAGCGTCATGACCTGCAGGGCCGCTGACATGCGGACCAACGTCTCATTAAGAAACGGCTGCCACGCATGTTGAAAAATGCCGCTTGCCACTAGGACCCTCACATCCACTATCGACAGGACATGATACATCGGACAACGCTCGGCCTGACCGCCGTCAACAAGCACGTTTTGGCAGATAGACCTCAGCACAGCAGTTTCTAGCAGGCTAAGGGAGGGTGGCAGTGAGGCGCACATCCCGGCATAAGCCGTCAGCGCCACATAGTTCTTCATCAGGTGATTGAACTGAAGATCACGTTCGAGATTGGCACGAATGTACGCGGCACAGAACCTCGCATGTTCCAAAAGCACGGCCTCGGCTGCGGAGTCACGTTGACCGCCCGCCTTGTGGTAAAGCGCAAGACCGGAAAGTAGGTTGATCAGCCTGTGGCTGGCGGTATAAGAATTCCACACATCGCGAAAGACGCCTGGGATTGACCAGGCGTTCTGCGTTTCCAGCGAATCCACAAGCGCACGTATCGCAGCCAAATCCTGCACCCGGCCCTGTGCCAACAGCGGTACCGCATATCCCATATAGGCAAGGTTCATCCGGCGCAGCGGGTTGTTGCCTTCATGAAAGTCGCCCCGCCAAGAAACATCCTCCACGCTACCAAAATCGTAAGCGCGGTTAAGAAGTGAGAATTTTCCCTCTGGGACACCCGCATAGCTCTCACCATGCACAGCGGCTTGAAGCTGCAAAACGATTTCTGCAATCGCGACCGCCTGGCCCGCGGTTGGATCTGCAAGCGGCAATTTACCGGCGGCGCGTTCAATTCGCCGGCGGCAGAAGTCAGAATGATAACGCATCACTAGGCGTTGTCCCTGGCAGATAAACCGGAACATCCACTGCTCCAAGGTCAGGTGACGTACTGTGCGCCAGAGGCGACCTAGAGACATATCAACTTGCGGACCTGATCGGGACGAACATCACAGATCCACCCGCGCGCCCCGCTGCAAGGACTCAAGCACGGCGATGGTCGCAAAACTCGACTGGACAAGCTCCGCCTCACTAGCCGGTGCTAGACCGCCCGATGCCACGGCCTCGACAAAGGCCGTCAGTTCGGCAGCATGGCCTTTATCCTGTTCTATTGAACGACCGACCTTGGATTGTTTTCCCCCCGCCGTAACCGTCAGAGCCCGGAAATCATCGATATTGATAACGGTGCCGCCGGCAAACGCCTCGATTAGCTCTTTCGAATAGGCGTTATCGCCCAGCGCCGTATAGGCAATTGTCGCAAGGCTGCCATCGGCGAAGTTGAGCGAAACAGTCAGATCGTCGCACGCGCCCCGAGACACCTGTGCTGCTGCTGCTTGAACGGTCTTGATATCATCACCGACCAAGAAACGGGCGAGATCGACGAAATGGCAGACCTCACCAAGGATACGCCCGTTGCCTTCTTCGGCAGTGTTCTGCCAGCTGTCCTCCGGCAACTGACCGGCATTCGCCCGCAGCAGCACGTATTTACTGCCCCCCGCCGCCGCGAGCCGATCGCGCGCCTGCACTGCAAGCGGCGCGAAACGGCGGTTAAAACCCACCTGCAGAAAAGCGTCTGACTGCAACCGGGCACGTATGACCGTATTCAGCTCTTGGCGGTCCAGCGCTAGCGGTTTTTCAACCAAGACGTTCTTGCCGGCAGCAAGCGCCCGGGCCGTCAACGACGCATGGTTCGCATGTGGCGTCGCAATCAGAACGGCATTGATATTGGGATTTTCGAAAATCGCGGATTCGTCTGTGTCCGAATAGGCAAAGCCGAAACTGCTGGCCGAATGATCAGCGGAAATACCGCGCTGGGTTACCAGGGTGTGCAATTCGACCGCGTCGATCTTTTTCAACCGCGGCAGCAGCACCGTCCGCGCGAAATTACCAGCACCGATAACACCGAGGATACATTTCCCCGATGAGGACCCTCCCCTCGAAACAGAGATCGGTGTGCGAAGTTTTGGTGATTTTTCCTTCGGGATCGTATCGTATTCAAGGATTACCCCAAGATGGGGCTCGTTGTTGTTCAACACCAAGTCATAGGCTTTCTCGGCATCGACGAACGGAATTTTATGAGTGATCAACTGTTCGACCTGTAAACGATGATCACGCCGGCGGGACATCAACCGCACGGATTCTTCAAGATTGCGGGTCTCAGTCCAGCGCACGAAACCGACCGGGTATTTGACGTGACGGCTCTCGTAATCGGGATCGTAGCGGCCCGGCCCATAGGACCGCGAAACCACCACCGACAGTTCTTTTTTCATGAACAATCGATAATCAAATTCAGTACCCGTGATACCTATCAGGCTGATCGTCGCCTTGTCGCGGGCGATGGTTGCCGCGGTATCAAATGGCTCGCTGGACTCGGTCGCAGCCGCGATAACAACACCATCACAGCCCCTTCCGCTGGATAAGTCCATAATCGCGGCGGTGGGGTCACCCTGCGATAGGTCGCAAACCAGTTCAGCCCCGCTATCGGCCGCAAGTTTCAGGCGTTCGGCATTATAGTCGAGCACGATTACCCGGCAGCCCGCCAAATCGAGAAACTGGGCCGCGAGCTGACCGACAAGCCCGGCTCCGATAACAGCCACGACATCACCGAGTTGGGCCTCAACCAGACGCGCGCCGTTCATGGCAATTGCCCCAAGGGTACCGAAACAGGCCTCCTCATCATTCACGTCATCAGGGACGGGCGCACAGAGATTTTCCGGCACCGCGCTCAGTTCCGAATGATTGGCGAGTCCAGCCCCGGCGACCGCAACGCGCTCACCATTGCGGAATTTTCCTTCAAGTCCGGCGCCCACTTCGACCACCTCGCCTACTGCAGAATAGCCTAGCGGCAAAGGCTCATCGAGCCGCGCCATGACCGCGCGCATAGTTGCACCAATACCATCACGCTTCGCCTTGTCGAGCACCTTCCGCACCAGATCAGGTCGCGCTCGGGCCTTGGCCGCGAGGCTCTTTTTCGCAAAGTTGACGACCAGACGCTCAGTCCCCGCAGAGATCAGCGAGGCGCGGGTGCGGATTAGAAGGTGGCCTGGCCTGACCCTCGCATCAGGCACTTCTTTCAGCGCCAGCTGACCTGATCGGGCGCTTTGAACGACCTGTTTCATTTATGCAACCACATCTTTCGGATTTCCACGCAATCTTTGCTGCTACTCGAGGCGGGCGCAACTATTGTCGCACATAGATGGTTTGTTTCGGATTAGTTCTGAGAGGGATGATGTCAGTTTGAAATTCATAAGCTTGACCTCATGGACTCGCAGTCTCTGCATTATCTAGCGCCCGGCACCATAACTCCATCGCCATCATCGGGAAAAGTGTGAAAGCAGCATCAACGCGCTGAGCGTAAAAGTCGTCTTTGAGATCGGCCACTGCATCGGCATCGAATAGGCCGCGGGATGATACAGCCGCTGGGGAGGTCAGCTCTTCCATCATGTCCCGCGCAGGGCCCTGCAGCCAACTACGAACCGGCACACCAAAACCCTGCTTTGGGCGGGTCAGGATCTCAGCCGGCAGACGGTCGTGTTGAGACGCACGCAAGATAAGTTTGGTATCGCGCAAGCTAATTTTGGCCGAAAGTGGTAATTGCATGGCGTAGGCCACAAGTCTCTGATCTATCAGCGGGACACGTACCTCGACCCCCGCCTCCATCGCCATCTTGTCTGTGTAGTTCAGATTATGATCGGGCATGAACCCGTTGAGTTCGAGATCAAGTAACCGTTCGACCGGATGATGCCCCCTCGTGCGATCAAGCGACATACGCAGTCCTTCGGCAATGCCGTCTGGGGGCATGGCGTCGCGCAAAGCGGGCGCCAGCAGCAGACGACGTCGATCTGTGCTAACTTCAGAATAACTCATCGCGTTGGCGAGCATCGCATCCTCGGGCATCGACAACAACGCGCCGATCCGTTTCAGGCGACGGCCGACAATGCTGGCCGGCGAAAACATCCCCAACACCATCGCACTAAACCCCCGCAGGCCGGGTATCCTGTTTGCTTTTGACCAGATCAGCCCTGCCGTGTGGCGGCCATACCCGGTAAACAGGTCGTCTCCACCAACACCCGACAATAATACCTTTATACCGTTCTCGCGTGCTGCACGGGCGAGTAGTAATGTCTGTATCCCAGCGAAGTCCGCCGTTGGTTCGTCGAGTTGCCAGACCATATCGGGCAGGGCGGCAATCAGGTCGGCATCAGTCGCAACCTCAATCAGCTTCACGCCAAGATGCTGCGCGACGGCCCGCGCATGGTTCTGATCATCGCCGAAATTATCGGTTCCAGAATCAGGTTTAGTGACCGCAGCACAGAAGGTTGTGATTTTCGACGGGTCAGTGGCGCGGCACATGGCGGCAACAATGGCACTCGAGTCGACCCCACCAGACAGTAACGCGCCAACTTCGACATCGGCGACCATCTGATCCGCCACGACCTGATCGATCATATCACGCAGCGCGGCGGCATCATTTGGCGTCGGGGCGGCAGAGGCGTCAAATTTCGGCGTACTGTAATAGCTTGAACGGGTCACCGAACCACCGGCCGAAACGGTTAGCGTGGAGCCGGGCCGCAGTTTTTTGACGGCTCGGATCATTGTGTTCTCACCTGCCGTCCATATAAAACCGAGATGATCCCCGACAGCCGTCGCATCGATATCCCGCGGAACATCGGGGCAAAGCGTCAACGATTTTAGATCCGAAGCGAATAAAAAACCCTGCGGCAACGTGGCATAGTAAAGCGGTTTTACGCCCATATGATCGCGGGCAATCGACAGCACGCGGTGATGTCGATCCCAAATGGCGAAAGCAAAAATACCATTCAGCCGGTCGACACAATCGAGCCCATCGCGCGCAAAAAGGGAGAGTAGAACCTCTGTGTCCGATCCGGTACGGAACTTTATCCCGGACTGTTGGAGTTCAAGTTGGAGATCGCGGAAGTTATAGATCTCCCCGTTGTAGGTAATGACATACCGATCATCGGCGCTGTGCATTGGCTGCGCCGCGGCATCCGAGAGGTCGATTATCGACAACCGCCGATGGCCGAGCGCCACGCCATCTTCAGACCATAGACCACTTCCATCGGGCCCACGATGGGCGAGCGCCGTCGTTATCGCACCAGCCAGCGCCGGGGCCCAAGAACCAACGAAACCCGCTATGCCGCACATTTCAACAGTCCTACTACGTTGCCAGCTGGAGATACCGGCTCTCCAAGTCGCAACTTGTCTTCTATCGTAAAATGCCGGCCGGCGACCCGTTCGAATACTTGGTTCTGATACAACCCTTGCTCGATTAACTTGCCCGTTTGCCGGTACATAAAAATATAGGGCATATCGGCGCGATACGCCACCACGGCCATAACCCGGCTGGTGTACATGTACGGTAAAGGCCAGTGCATCAGGCTGAACATGCCTACATCCACCCACAATTCTGGCTTGAGCGAAGAACGGGTCTCCCAGAAACGCAGCCTGTAGACGGCGAGGTATTTTACCACCACACGGGTAAGACCCATCAGGACCCCCGATCGAACATCGAGATTATCGGGATCCTTCACTCTCAACTGATAGATCGCAAGGTCATGGCGACACTGTGGCATTTCACGGAACACTCCCACACCGGCCTGTGACTGACCCTCTCCCTGAAGTAAGGGTTTCGCAAGTGCATTTTAAATTCGCATGTATATGCGGACGACGTTGGATCCATAAATTGTGTATGGTAGTGGTCCGACGCCGCGTCAACCTATTGCCGTGGCGGCCCACGGCACAGGCATCAGTATCTTGCATAACATCTTCCTAATTTTCGGAATACCGAAACCGCTCCATTCTCACCAAATAGGCCGCGCCTTATGTGCGGTATAGCCGGCATTTTTGCCTACGACAGCAGCGCGCCGCCGGTCGACCGGGACGCCCTTTTGCGGATGAGCAACTCTATGATTTCACGGGGCCCGGATGGCGAAGGAAATTGGGTCTCAGAAAATTTACGCACTGGGTTTGCGCACCGGCGTCTGTCGATTATCGACCTTTCTGATAGCGGCGCGCAGCCCATGCAGATGGATGGTGGCCGTCTGATGATTACCTACAATGGCGAAATATATAACTTCCGTGAGCTGCGCGCAGAGCTGGAACAGCAGGGCCGTCGATTTAGGTCAGAATCGGATACCGAGGTCTTATTGCATCTGTATGACAGGGATGGCGCCGCCATGGTCGAACGACTACGCGGGATGTTCGCTTTTGCGATCCATGACTGCAAGAAACAGGCCGTTTTTCTCGCGCGTGACGGGTTCGGAATCAAACCTCTTTATTATGCAAATGATGGCCGGACCCTACGTTTTGCATCGCAAGTTAAAGCTCTGCTTGCGGGCGGTGATATAGATACCGCACCATCCGCAGCGGGTCTCGCGGGTATTTATGTCTGGGGGTCGGTGCCGGAGCCGTGGACGTTGTTCGACAATATCCGCAGCCTGCCGGCAGGCAGTACGATGTGGGTTGACGCGACAGGTGCTGGCGAACCGGTTAAGTTTTTCGACGTTACACATGAGCTTGAACGAGCCTCAGAAACGCCTGAGCAATGGTCATGGGAAAACCTCCGCAATGCTTTGCTCGATACGCTGCAGCATCATCTCGTGGCCGATGTGCCCGTCGGCGCATTTCTATCTGCCGGCCTCGATTCGGCAACCATCGTCGCCCTTGCCGCCGAACTGCAACCCAACGCCCTCCGATCGGTGACGCTCGCCTTTGAAGAATTCGACAATACCGAGTTCGACGAGGCCGCTCTCGCGGAAAAAATCGCCTCGCATTATGACACTTCACACCGCACAGAACGCCTGAAAGGCGCCGACTTTCATGCCGAATATCGGCGACTGTGCAGCGCCATGGACCAGCCGACTATCGACGGGGTGAATACTTATTTTGTTAGCAAAGTCGCAGCTGAAACCGGATTGAAGGTCGCCATGTCTGGGCTGGGAGGCGACGAAATGTTCGGCGGATATCCCAGTTTTCGACAGATTCCGCAACTCGCAGAGACCCTCGGGAAAATTCCTGGAATGCGCTGTGCCGGGCAGCTATTCCGCAAAATCTTTGGGCCCACCATTAGTGCGGTAAAATCTCCCAAATACGCGGGTTTATTCGAATATGGCACCACCTACGCAGACGTGTATCTCTTGCGACGTGCGCTGTTTATGCCATGGGAGTTGCCGAACCTGATGGGCAGCACCATGGCTCGGGATGGTTGGGAGGAGCTTGAAGAAATCACCGGCAGACGACAGCAAGTCGATAGCCTGCATACACCGCGCACAAAAGTCTCCGCCCTCGAGGCAACATGGTATATGCGCCACCAGTTACTGCGCGATTCGGACTGGGCGGGGATGGCGCATTCGCTCGAAATCCGCGTCCCGCTGGTCGATACGGTCTTGTTCCGCCGGATTGCGCCAATGTTGGTTTCGAAAACACCGCCGGGTAAGCGCGATATGGCGGCAAGTCCAACAAAACCATTGCCTGACACGGTACTGAACCGGTCGAAGACTGGTTTCGCAGTGCCAATGCCTGATTGGTTGCTCAAGAACGATCCGGCCGCATTGAAGCAGGGCTATCGAGGGTGGCTACGCAAGATTATCGAAGACTGTTACGCCTGACCGATGACCACTACCTCTCAAAAAGATAGCGATCCACGGTCTCGTTAAGCTCGGCAATACGGCGCTCTGGATGCCTATATTTCATAAGCTAAACCCGGCACGGCCGAAGCCCGAAGACAAGCTCTAACGAACTGCCCCGTGGCCGCCGCCATGCCCTCTCTGCAGGCACTGTTAGTGGCGTCTGTTTTACTATCCGATTGACTAGCGAAGCCCCTCGTCACTCTGGATATTAGCCTTAGACTTTCGCGCGCGGGAGTTGGGCCTCTCTGTTAATGCCAATGCAGTCAAACCCACCCCTATCAATGATCCGCGCCGGACTGGGGATTCACAATCGGCGCATATAGCGACCGTTTGCGGCATTGTGTCAATAAAATGATTTGGTCGACATCACACCTTTAGCGGTCAGACAGAAGGTTGTCGAAATAGGCAATCGTCTGACGGAGTCCTTGATCAAGCTCGACCTTGGGTTCCCAACCGAGCTTCTCCTGCGCCAGCGTAATATCGGGGCGCCGGCGCGCCGGATCATCCTGAGGTAGCCGCTTATTCACGATTTTGCTTTTACTTCCTACAAAGTCGATGATCTTTTCCGCCAATTCTAAGATGGTAAATTCACCGGGGTTACCGATATTCACCGGCCCAACAAAGTCGTCATCCGACGCCATGATTCGCACAAACGCCTCAATTAAGTCATCGACATAGCAGAACGACCGGGTCTGAGACCCGTCCCCGTAAAGCGTAATGTCGTCGCCGCTCAGGGCCTGAACGATAAAGTTGGATACGACGCGCCCATCGTTCGGGTGCATCCGTGGGCCATAGGTATTGAAGATTCGTGCTACTTTAATCCGGACTTGGTGCTGACGCCAGTAGTCAAAGAATAGTGTTTCTGCGCAGCGCTTGCCTTCGTCATAACAGGCCCGCAACCCGATAGGGTTCGTGTTGCCCCAATATGACTCATGCTGCGGATGGATCTCCGGATCGCCATAGATCTCACTGGTTGACGCCTGAAAGACCTTGGCGCGCAAGCGTTTAGCGAGTCCCAGCAAGTTAATCGCGCCGTGCACACTAGTTTTAGTCGTTTGCACAGGGTCATATTGATAATGCACCGGAGATGCGGGACATGCCAGATTGTAGATCTCGTCAACTTCGACATATAGCGGGAATGTCACATCATGGCGCATGATCTCGAAACGAGGATTATCGAGCAAATGCGCGATATTTTCTCTAGTCCCGGTGAAGTAATTGTCGACACAAAGGACATCGGCGCCATCATTCAACAGCCGTTGACAGAGATGAGAGCCGATAAACCCGGATCCACCCGTGATCAGCACCTTCTTTGAAATCGACATATGAACTCCCTACTCACTAATTTAAACTGGTCAAAATCTTTTCAAGGCTAGCACCGACAGTCATGCAAAAGAACCTTGACAGCCTGTGCGGTCAATAAGCTGACTACCCGTCGCTCAATCCGTTTTTTCTCATCAAACCTGTCAAAGGGAGTCCGATGTTATTTAGTGCTAACCGTTACTCTTTGCCGCGCATAAATGCCCCGTTAAGGACATCTAAAGGCCAAAGTCGCCCTACCGTCCTTTGCCAGAGCTTTATCTATAAGTCTGGGGCGACCTCGTCTGAAGGCGCGGATTGTCAGGGTTTGTTAACCTTTCTAGCCGGATCTGATGGGATAACCAAGACCGGCGAGTCCCAGATATAGAAAATTTACACCATTATTTCTCGGCGGCCTCATCCAGGTGTCGTAACTCCCGCGATAAAAGCACAGCTGCGTCCCGGCTGCTTGAAAACCGAAGATGGTAGGTATCGGTGGAATCTACAAATCTAGTCATTGATGACAAAAGCTGAAGCGAGGAGATATGCGGCGCAAAGGCCGTGCGAACCATTGCCTTCAAAAGCTCCGGGCGGGACCCCGGACGCAAACTGGACTTGCCTGTCTCTGTCCTGACGAGAAACACAATTGCGCGGACCGGAGCCGTTTCGCCGAACGTACTGGCCTCACCTTCCCAGAGTTTGAGATAAGCCATGGCGTCACCCCGCATCGAAGTGTACCCATCCACAAACTCGCGGAATGGATCACCGCAATCATCAGGGAGAGGCAGACGTACTTTAGGCATAAGCCCGAGGCACATGCCTGAATATGGATTTTCGAGTTTCAACGCGATCTGGTCATCCCCAAAAAACCGATTTCCGAGAACGGCGAGATGAATTGCCACGCTTGACTTTCCCACAAACCGGTCGCCGATCACAACCACAAGGCCATCGCCCACACGGGCTGCCCCGGCGTGCAGACACACCGTTTGAGGCGCGCGGGAGACATAGGTGCTGACAAGTTCTCCAGAAAGGCCATTGGCTGCGTCGTAAGGATTGTCGAACGCCAAAGATGCTGCGCCAAGCCCACTGCTAATGACCCGGAAGGTCCCGTCGGAATTCTCAACCACTTGTATATCGGGTTTCCGATCATCGCCAGTTGCAGCCCATTTCAGAGGCCAGCCTGCCAGGTAATATGGCAGATATGGCATCACCGCCTCCGCGTTCTCTACCAGAACTGGGTTATCGTCAGGGCCAATCCACCAGAAAGCCGGGGCTTCCTCCGCTCTTCCGCGGACAGGATCAACCATCACCGGGAGGAGCCTCTCGCGGCGCACGCTTTGACAAGATTCGCTGGAGCGTTCTGCGATGCATATTCAGACGCCGCGCAGTTTCCGACACGTTACGGTCGCATTGCTCGTAAACACGCTGAATATGCTCCCAACGAACACGATCAGCCGACATGGGATTTTCAGGTGGGGGTGGCAGGCTATCACCTTTCGCCAGCAAAGCAGCTTCAATCGCATTGGCATCTGCTGGCTTCGCAAGATAATCCAGCGCGCCCGCTTTTACGGCGGCCACCGCCGTCGCTATATTGCCATAGCCTGTTAGCATAATGATTCGCGATTCGGCTCGGCCTTCCTGGATCGCTGACACAATTTCAAGACCGCTGCCGTCGGCCAGACGGAGATCAAGAACTGCAAATGCTGGAGGTTTGGAGCGCGCTTTTGACACACCATCCCTTACAGTCGCCGCCGTCATAACTTCAAAACCTCGACTTTCCATCGCACGGGCGAGACGGATCCTCAGGGGTTCGTCATCATCGACGATAAGAAGCGTTCTGTCTTCGAAATGTTCAAGTGTTTCTGCTATCATAATTATGGTCCCAGTTCCTGTACCTCTAGGTGGTCACGGCGCCAGACGATATCTACCTTCGCACCCTTTGGCCGATCATTCTCGAAAGCCACAGTGGCCCCTGATCGTTGCAGAAGCGTTTTGGCTATAAAAATACCCAGGCCCATATGACCGGCGGGGTTCATTCTCGAAGAGATATAGGGTTCACCGACATGCTCGAGAAGTCCGGGCGGAAAACCGGGACCGTCATCACGGATAGATACTCGAATTTCGTCAGCATCCCAGCCACTCGAGACATATACGGTAGATAATGCAAACTGGACGGCGTTTTGAATGATATTACCAATCCCGTGAATCACCTCAGGACTTCTTACGACAATAGGTTCGGGGCCAGCAGCATTTTCCTGCAACGGCATTGTCTCGAAAGAGAAAGTTACGTGATCCTGATGGTGACGCTCCGCTGCGGCTTGGACCAGGGCGTGAACCGGTAATAAGGAAAATGGTGATGAACGATCTTCGCCCTCATCCGACCGGTCGGAGAGTTCTGCCAGAATGTCCCGGCAGCGTGCCGTCTCACTTATGAGCAACTGGACATCGTCGGAAATGAGACTGTCGTCCGGCAAATCGCGGGCTATTTCACCAGACACGACAGCGATCGTACCCAATGGGCTGCCCAGTTCATGCGCAGCTGCAGCCGCAAGGCCGCCCAATGCCGCAAATTGTTGTTCCCGAGCAAGGGCAAGCTGACTGGCTGCAAGCGCATTGGACATGCGGCGAGCTTCCTCAGCAACGCGCCAGGTATAAATCGCAAAAAATACGATTCCGACGGCAAGCGCCACCCAGATTCCCAGCACATACATCTGCGGCACCGAGAACCCGCCTTCCTCCCACGGCAACGGATAATGCATTACAGCGAGCAGGGTGATGCTCGCGACCGACAATACACAGAGAGCAAATGTGCTGCGGATTGATAAAATCGTAGCTGACACGGCGACTGGCGCAAGCAACAAGAACGAGAATGGGTTCTCGAGACCGCCTGTCAGATACAGCAACGCCGCAAGTTGCATAATATCAAAGGCGAGAAAAGCTGCAGCCGGCCGGTCGCCCAACCGAACTGGCGTCGGGTGGCCAGACATCACGATAAGATTCAAGAGTAACGACGCACCCACCACGGAAAACGCCGCAGCCAAGGGCACTGGAAACCCCAGGCCGAAATGGACAATCAGCAGAGCCAGTGCCTGACCGACAATAGCAACCCACCGGATTAACGTGAGCGTCCGCAAGCGTACCGGGTCTGTCGCAGCCGGCGCCATTTCATAAGCCGCGTTCACCGACATAATATGGTCAATTTCACGGCCACCGCTCGGGGCATCCATATGTCACCTCAGAAATCGCTGGGTGAGGTCTATCGCGATGTTTCGTCGGTGTGAAGTTTATTCCACACATAGAAGCCAAACGGCAAAAGTTTCTGGCGCGCTGCGCCAGAAGTTCCCATATTCACGATATGGTCGAAATCGCAATCAAAGTAGAGAATCTTACCAAGAAGTTTGGCGATGTCGTCGCTATCAAAAGCCTGAGCTTCGATGCACGCGAAGGAGAGATCGTCGGTCTACTGGGTGGCAATGGTGCCGGAAAGACAACGACAATTTCCATGATCCTCGGCTTGCTGATTCCCACGTCAGGCACGTTAGAGGTGCTCGGTACCGATATGCTGCGCCATCGTTATCGTGTGTTGCCGCGGATTAATTTTTCGTCGCCATACGTGGATTTGCCCAAACGTCTTACATCCCGCGAAAACCTAATGGTGTACGCGAAGCTATACGGCGTCGCTTCCCCCCAAGACCGTCTTTCGGAATTGGCCGCAGGTCTGGCAATAGACGAGCTGCTCAACCGGCCCTTTGGAGAGCTCTCGTCGGGTCAAAAAACCCGCGTGTCCTTGGCAAAATCTCTTTTAAACGAACCCGAACTATTATTGCTAGACGAGCCAACGGCATCATTAGACCCCGATACCGCAGATTGGGTACGCACCTACCTCAAGGACTTCCAGAAGAAAAGAGGCGCGACCATCCTGCTCGCATCTCACAACATGGCGGAGGTCGAACGTCTCTGCGATCACGTCGTGATGATGAAAAGGGGCAGAATCGTCGACCGTGCAAGCCCCGCGGTCCTATTGGAAAAATACGGTCGGGCAACCCTGGAAGAGGTCTTCTTAGATATCGTCCGCGATCGCAGTATTCCCGGAGCACAGCAGGTGGCGCACTAGATATGCAGGCAATCAAACCGAGCCATGCTGACAGGGGATATTATTTTTCACCACGGCGAGTTGGCGCAATGGTCCTGCGATATTTTTATCTTCTGCGTGGCTCTCTGCCGCGAATTATCGAGCTTTCTTACTGGCCGACAATGCAGATGTTGATCTGGGGATTTATGTCCCAATTTCTCTACGAACATTCCGAATGGTTTTTCCGCGCCGGTGGCATTCTGATTGCGGCGGTCCTGCTATGGGACGTTATGTTCCGCTCGAATATCGGCGTTTCGATCTCATTCCTGGAAGAAATGTGGTCGCGAAATCTGGGGCAGCTTTTTGCGAGCCCGTTGCGCCCCTACGAGTGGGCATGCGCATTATTGATGATAAGCGGTATCCGGACCCTGATCGGCGTTGTCCCTGCGGCGTTACTCGCAATCCCGCTTTATCACTACTCGATTTTCGAAATGGGTTTGCCCCTCATTGCCTTTTTCATGAACCTACTCATATTCGGCGCTGCCGTCGGCTTGGCCGTATCAGGGCTAGTCCTGCGTTGCGGATTAGGGGCCGAGAGCCTTGCCTGGGCGGTTATTTTCGCGGTTGCCCCCTTAAGCGGTATTTATTATCCGATCAGCACCCTGCCCGACTGGCTGCAGCCAATTGCCTACAGCCTGCCATCTGCGCATGTCTTCGAAGGCATGCGGGCCGCAGCAAGGGACGGCGTATTCCTGTTCGATCGGTTTGTCTGGTCGGTATCGCTAAACATGGGTTATCTCGCCTTAGGTATGGCAGCGTTTCTTTGGGCATTCCGAGTCGCCCGGCATCGGGGCCAATTGCTGCAAATGGGCGAATAGCCAAAACGAACCACCAATGACGGACATGCCGTTGATTGCCTGCAGAGAGAGGTACTTTGAAACGTCGCGCGTCTTCAGAAATACGGGGCAGCGAGGACCTATAGAACCAACGTTAAAATACTGAGGCGGCCAGAGACCAAATAAAGCCTAATGGTAAGGACAATGCCGGTCGAGTTGGCAAAGGTGCGTCCACCGGCAATCCTTGCATTATAAGAAAACATCAGATGGTCCGGCAATCACGTGCCAGAACACCGGTACGACAGGACCGTCACCCAGTACGATCAAAAATATGTCCAGAGACACTAGGGCGAGTGCATCCTGATGGATATTATTAATTTCATCGTCGGCCTTACGGAGGAGGATACCACGTGCTCGCTACAGGCTTTTACCAGGTACAAGGCAGGTGCATTTTGCAATGGGTCACAGGGTTGAAGCGCATCCCGGCAAGAACGTTTTCGATAATCTTACCATTCGTTAGCCATCTCGAAAACTCCTCACCATAGGGCCCGAAGATTTCGTATAGTGAAAAGGATTTAGAACCAGCAACAGGTCAAGCGTGCACCAGCTGCGAATCGACCGATATTGACCGTTCAGCCGTCTAACCACTTGGTGTGCGAGAAAAGACTGATCGTTGTCGGCATCGATAATATGTGGAGGGAACTTGGGCGGCTACCGACTAGAAATTCGAACGGAAGGGCAGTTTAACACGCCATGAGCTGGCTTTGGCTCTGATAGAAACATTTCGTCAGAATAGGTATTATCCCCCACGGAGTTGCGCCGAAGACAATAATTACCTATTTAACTTAATTAGGTCCTCATCACCGTTTTTCGCGGATTTCAGATAGCGGATCACAAAGCGCCGCTCGTTTCGAACAGCCCAGTCATACGCAGTCCGGCCTGTGAAATCGGTCGTAGCGCTATCGGCTTTAAGCTCGATAAGGATTTGAACGGCTGCGAGGTTTCCCTCGGAGGCAGCAACCATCAGCGGGGTCATCCCCTGGCGATTCTGTTGATTAAGGTTTGCACCCTTTTTTGCTAGGATCTCGATAATCCCGATGTGGTTGGCAGCGGCAGCGTAATAGACTGGTGAACTACCATATTTATCAATCGCCCCAATTTTTGAATTAAACTGAAGAAGCAGGTCGGCAAAATCTTCGTTGCCGTGAATTGCAGCATAAAATAGTGCTGTCCGGCGATTTTCATCACGCGCGTCCACATCGTGCTTACGCACAAGCATATCCTCAGCCGCTTGAAGGTCATTCGCTTTTACAGCCTCTATCAATCGGTCATTTTTCAACAGACTGATCTCAGCGGCCACACCGATGGGAAAGATCGCAATCAAGCCCGCTACGATGCAGGTGGTGACAGAAATAAGACAAATACGCATAACACAAGCTTGTGCATCTGAACGCAGGTGGTCAAGTCTTTCTGTAGCCTTCGGGGCTGCTCGTGCTTATACCTTTCTTAGCTCGAATATCAGAGGAGTAAGAGTCTGGTGCGCGTCTATCAGGTTTTACTATTGGGTGTATCCGGAATGGCGATAGCAGCTTTTGCGGTGTTTATTTTTTATGGCGGCGGTACAGGCGGTAAAGGTCTCTCTTCGATCGGTGGGTCGTTTGCATTAATCGACCACAAAGCCCAACCGAAAACGGACAAAGATTTTCGAGGTCGCTATATGTTGATCTACTTTGGTTACACCTACTGTCCCGATGTCTGCCCTACGGCCCTGCAGTCGATGACCGAGGCGATGGACAATCTTGATCCCAAGACCCAGAAAAAAATCACTCCAATATTTATTACAGTCGATCCGGAACGCGACACAGTAAAACAACTGAATGCTTATGTTGAAAATTTTCATCCGACTACAGTAGGTCTGACAGGAACCGTCGAGGAAATTGCCAAAACCGCTCGGGTATACAGAGTTTATTTCGGCCGTGCGAAGGGCGTTGAAGAGGACTCGACAGATTACCTAATGGATCATAGTTCCATAGTCTTTTTGATGGATCCAGATGGGGAGTACGTGACCCATTTCACCCATGCGACGCCGCCGAAAAAATTGGCGGAACGGTTAGCGAAGGTAGTGGGTCCCTGAGACGTGACAAGCACTGTACCCTTCTGGGAGTCGAAGACCATCGACGAAATGGATGCCGACGAGTGGGAATCGCTTTGTGACGGCTGCGCCAAATGCTGCCTAATCAAGCTAGAAGACATCGAAACAGGTGACATTGCATTTACCGAGATCGTCTGCCGATTGCTTGAGCTCGGCACTTGCGCCTGCTCAGATTATCCCAACCGGTCAACACGTGTCCCAGATTGCCTGCAAGTAACGCCTGATCTCGCGCGGACAGCGAATTGGCTGCCATCCACCTGTGCATATCGGTTGATTGCCGAGGGTAAAGAACTGAGCTGGTGGCACCCCCTAGTTTCCGGCAGTCACGAGACAGTCCACACTGCGGGCATATCAGTCCGTGACAAAGTCGTGCATGAATCCCAACGCATAGACCCGGAAGACCATATTGTATCTTGGCCCGAGCAACGGCAGGGCGGTGAGCCGGGCGACACCTAACCCGTTTCGGCGTAACCGGAAGACTGGCACCAACCTATGAGCATACTTTCACCAATCGACGGCGGCGTGATGGCAGCTGTCCTAACGCCTCTGAATGACAATTTTTCACCAAATCATGCTGCGTGGCTCGACTATAGCCGCTTCGAGAAGCTGAACTAGTTGGCTTCGCTCGTCGTCCCGAGTACCGACAGTCGGGTGCATCCCTGATCTACCAAGTCGCGGCTATGGATTCGGCACGCTGGTCTCGGGTCAGATTACCCGCCGGGTTGGGATCAATCGGATGATTTTTTTTGACAGGTTGGTCATGAAGATTTTCGGTGAGATCGACGTAAACCTGCCGATTCTTGGCTATTTCAACATCTGGACCGTTGTTATACCATTTTATCGTTTTTCCTTTGGTACAGGTTTTTTTTCGCGAGCGGGCAGACAGGTGCAATCTCGCCCAACCCGAAAATGGCGGGAGCCGCATAATCAGTGCTGAGCTGCCTGCAAATGTCGACCGCAGAAATAATCGGTGCAGCGACAGCACAGATGCTGGACGGGTCGACTATACCCATGGCTTAGACCGTATTCGTAATGGGGCGCGTGCTCTTATTGAGCTTCTATCTTCTAGTTATGCGGAACCCCCACAAAAAAACAGGCGCGGTCTCTTGAGGGGCTCGATGACGCTATGGCGATAACGCCCGGCTTTCAGTCGCCTTTGTTATAATCTTCATCATCTACCGTCTTTGACGGACCCAACCGACGCCACCACGGCACCTGGATCTCCACGGCGGGCTTCTCGTCGGCAACTGAATTTGACGGTGGCTGACCAAGAAAGACGTGGGGTTTGGCGGGAACTCCGTCGAGGGCAGTGATCATGAAATCGCGCCACAAACGGGCCGGCAGACTGCCACCAGTCACACGCTTCATCGGCGCGCCGTTATCGTTCCCCATCCAGACGCCGGTCACCAGTTCGCCGGTGTATCCGATAAACCATGCATCTCGGAATTCTTGGCTTGTGCCGGTTTTACCTGCGGCGGGGCGGCTCGGATTAGCAGCTTTACCCGCCCCCCAGGCAACGACGGCCCGTAACAAGTCGTCAACCCGCCGCACCGCCGCAGGGTCAACCACCTGTGCAGCGGCACCGTCTACACGACGATACAAAACGCGTCCGCTACGCTCACGGATCTCTGAAATCCCATGCGGCCAGACAGCCACACCGCCATTAGCGATAACACTGTAGGCCGCCGTCAATTCAATCAGCGAGACCTCGCTAGCACCAAGCGCAATACTGGGATGAGATTTCAGAGACGAGGTAATACCGAGGCGACGGGCAACATCGATGACCTTGCTGCGGCCGACCCTTTCCGACACCTGAACCGCAACCGTATTGATCGATCGGGCCGCCGCTTCACGCAACGTGACGCTACCGAGAAAGTTCCCACCGTAATTCTGAGGTTTCCATTTTCCAATCCGCAGCGGACCATCGACGGCCCGGTCGTCCGGGGTAAATCCGTTTTCCATCGCCGCCAGGTAGACGAATAGTTTAAAGGCCGATCCCGGCTGGCGCTGTGCCTGGAAAGCCCTGTTAAATTGACTAGTTGCATAGTCGCGTCCGCCCACCAGCGCTTTTACCGCACCGCCCGGCGACATAGATACCAACGCTGCTTGGCTGACCCGCTTGGCCTTGCTGGTCTTGGCGAGCGTTGCCCGCAGGCGTTGTTCAGCCAGCCGCTGCAGGCGGGCGTCCATCGTAGTTCGAACAATCAGATCAACGCCCCTACGACCGACAAACCCCGACACCATTTCGAGCGCCCAATCGGCGAAGTAATTGGCAGCGTTATTCCGTTTCTTGCCGGCGGCAAGGCGCAATCTCTGGCGCGCGACGCGCTTTGCCGTTTGCGGTTCGAGGAATTTGGCGGCGACCATAGAGCCGAGGACAGCGCGCGCACGGTCCTCGGCGGCCTTGCGACTACGGTGTGGGGAATAGCGGGACGGTGCTTTAAGCAATCCGGCCAACACAGCGGCTTCATGGAGAGAAACATTGCGCGCCGATTTTCCGAAATAACGCCGCGCGGCAGCGTCGACGCCATAGGTGCCCGAACCTAGATACACGCGGTTGATATAGATTGTGAAAATCTGCTCTTTGGTCAAATTCGCTTCAAGCCAAAATGCCAGAAGCAACTCTTGCACTTTGCGCCGAAGCGTTCTGTCAGGTTTGAGAAAAACGTTTTTGGCAAGCTGTTGGGTCAGCGTACTACCGCCCTGGCGCACACGTCCTGCCCGGATATTGGCCACAGCCGCACGAACCAGCGCGATAGGATCAAAGCCCAGGTGCTCAAAAAACCGCCGATCTTCGGTAGCAACGATCGCCTGCATCAAATAGGGCGGTATGTCGGCGAGGCTAAGTGCATCTCCGTAGAGATCGCCGTAGGTCGCGATCTCGCGTCCGTCCGCATCCATTAAAGTCACGCTTGCTTTCCGGGGCGTAACAGCAAGATTATCGATATCCGGCAGATCATAGGCATACCATGCAACCATTATACTGAGCGCAACCGCACCCCAGATTCCGACAATGAACGACCATTTTAGCGTGCCCATAACCAAACGTGACCGCCGCGATCTCTGGGTCTTTTTGCCTGATTTATCCGACTCGATTTTTGTCGCACTCATGCCTTTTTCGCCACTCCCTCCGAAAACCATGGCGCCTATTTTTCCGGTTTTTAGTTCAGGTTTCCCAGCCCGCGGAACCGAGGATTTGCGCGCCAGATTTTTAGCCTTTTTCTTGACTCATCCTTTTGAAGACGATTTCGGTTTTATCGGTTTTCGCTCGGCCATAGCGATATATGTTGTAGATTAGGAATTGCATAAAATCCAATTCACCAATGTGACGTCAGCAAGGCAACATGTCCGACAGCAAAACCGACGATACACATTCGATAAATGTGCGTCCCGCCCAGCGTGACGACGCCGACGCGATCGCGCGTATGGCGCGGGCGCTCAGCAAATCGGATGGCGAGCGCATATCCCGCTTTTCCGCCACGGCCTTTTTGCGCGATGGGTTTAGCGACTCTCCTGCGTTTTTCGCACTAGTTGCAGAATGCGACGGTATTCCCGCCGGTTATGCCGTTTATTATTGGGGATATGATACCGACAGTGCGACTCGCGGAATTTATCTCGCCGATTTGTACGTCGATAAAAAGCGTAGGCGGGCGGGCGTCGGTACGGCGTTAATGACCTTTATATCCCTCCATACCAGAGAGCAGGGGGGTCGTTGGCTTTTCTGGTCCGTGCTAAAAAGAAACAAAGCGGCCCGGAAATTTTACCGGCATATCGCCCCCGAACTTAAAGATGTTGTGATCTGCGCGGCATTTGGAACAACCTTCGATCAAATCGCTGATCGCGCCCAAAACGCGGGACACTGAGTTTTAAACGTCGAGATTGACGACCTTGAGCGCGTTATCCTGGATAAAATCTCGACGCGGTTCGACCACGTCACCCATCAGCGTGGAGAATACCTCTTCCGCATGGTCAACATGTTCGATGCCAACCCGCAGCAGGGTCCGAACTTCCGGATCAAGCGTCGTTTCCCAGAGCTGTTCGGGATTCATCTCACCCAGCCCTTTATAGCGCTGGACACCAACACCCTTTCTGCCGAGGGCCAAAATAGAATCGAACAGTTCGACCGGCCCAGTGACTCGTTTTTCCAATTCCTTGGCCATCAGCCTTGCCGGCCGCGCATAGAGCGCCTGAAGCTCCGGTGCGATTTCATCAAGCCGGCGCGCTTCGGTTGACCGCAGCAAGGCACCATCAATTATCTGGCGTTCGGTGACACCGCGACGCGTGCGTATGAAACCGATACCGCCACCTTCGATTATTTCCGCGTGCCAGCCGCGATCGGCGGGCTCGGCTAAACCGTCCAGTCGGCGCGCCAATGCATCAGCAACTAGCTGCGACTGTTCTTCAGAATCAAGAAGAATCTGGTTGAATGCGCCCAGCACCGCGGCCTGTTCGGCGACTTCGGCATTGGTCAACTTGGACGACATCGGTTCCAGCAGACGTTTCGCCCGTTGGGCTTGTTTGACCCGGTTGTAAAGATCTTCCCCCGCGATCTGAGCGCCATCGCTAATCGACAGGACTGCATCGCGCAGCCCAGCCCGAATCAGGTATTCCTCCATCTCCGGATCGTCTTTGAGGTATTGTTCGCTGTCACCTTTTTTAGCACGATAAAGCGGCGGCTGAGCAATATAGAGATAACCGCGTTCAATAATTTCCGGCATCTGACGATAGAAGAATGTCAAAAGAAGTGTGCGGATATGGCTGCCGTCGACATCGGCGTCGGTCATGATGATGATCTTTTGATATCTCGCTTTTTCTATATCGAACTCTTCAGCTCCGATTCCAGCACCGAGGGCTGTTATGAGTGTACCGAGCTCCGCAGACGACAATACCTTATCGAAACGCGCGCGTTCGACATTGAGAATTTTACCGCGCAGCGGCAACACCGCCTGATTTTTGCGGTTGCGCGCTTGCTTAGCGGAGCCACCGGCAGAATCGCCCTCAACGATAAACAATTCAGATTTTGACGGGTCGCGTTCCTGGCAATCGGCAAGCTTTCCGGGAAGCGACGAAATATCTAGGGCGCCCTTGCGCCGCGTCAGATCCCGCGCCTTGCGCGCCGCTTCCCGCGCGACCGCCGCCTCGACGACTTTGCTAATGACCTTCCTCGCTTCGTTCGGATGTTCTTCGAACCATTGGCCCAGCTTTTCGGTCGCAATACTCTCGACAACTGGTCGCACTTCCGACGAGACCAGCTTGTCCTTAGTTTGGGACGAGAATTTGGGATCCGGCACTTTAACCGAAAGAACGCAGGTCAACCCTTCGCGCGCATCATCGCCCGATAGCGAAATTTTTGCCTTCTTGGCGATGCCGCTGTCATTGGCGTAACCGTTAACGGTGCGCGTCAAGGCAGCACGGAAGCCAGCGAGATGCGTGCCGCCATCTGACTGTGGAATTGTGTTGGTAAAACACAGCGTCGTTTCGTGATAACTTTCCGACCATTCCAGCGCCATATCGACGCTGAGCCCACTCTGTTCTCCACTGATGACTATAGGGGTTTCAATCAGCGGTGCCTTACCCCGATCGAGATGCTTAACAAATGCCTCGATACCGCCTTCGTATTCAAGAACCGTCTCAATCGGGTCGACGCCGCGAGCATCGGTCAGCACCAAGCGCACCCCCGAATTCAGGAATGCCAGTTCTCGCAACCGGTGTTCCAGCGTCGCGATATTGAAATCAATCATCGTAAAAGTTTCAGTCGACGGCAAAAACGTTACAGATGTACCCTTTTTCCCGTTAGCATCGCCGACGGTCTTAAGCGGGCTATCTGCTTCACCATCGTGGAAACGGATAACATGCTCCTTGCCCTCACGCCATATTCGCAGTTCCAGCCATTCCGACAAGGCATTGACAACAGACACGCCCACGCCGTGGAGCCCGCCGGAAACCTTGTAGGAGTTCTGATCGAACTTACCTCCAGCATGAAGCTGTGTCATGATGACTTCGGCGGCTGAAACGCCCTCTTCTTCATGTACCTCGACCGGAATACCGCGCCCGTCATCCGTTACCGTGACTGATCCGTCGCCATTCAGCGTCACGGTTACTTCGGAACAGTGTCCGGCGAGCGCTTCATCGATCCCGTTATCGACAACCTCGTACACCATGTGGTGTAAGCCTGAGCCATCATCAGTGTCGCCGATATACATACCAGGCCGTTTCCGAACCGCTTCGAGCCCTCTCAAAACCTGGATCGAACCCGCGCCGTACTCGGCTTCAGTACCTTCTGTCGGTGGTGTGTCTGCTGGTGCCGTCATATTATCCTCAAACTCCGCGCACGGTGGCGCAATCGACCCGGAAGTACTGCGCCCGATCGCCGAATGCTTCAAAAAACTCGGGGTCAGTGCCAGTCATCCAAGCCTGTGCACCGACCGCACAAATCTCGTCAAACAACGCCGACCGCCGATCGCTATCCAAGTGGGCAGCTATCTCATCCATAAGCAACAGGGGTGCCGTAGCGCGGTCAAGCGATACGAGCCGGGCGTGCGCCAACACGATACTAATCAGAAGTGCTTTCTGTTCGCCGGTCGAACAACCAGCGGCGGGCCGATTTTTTCGTATATTTACCACATCGATATCCGACCGGTGTGGCCCGGTGAGGGCACGGCCCGCTTCGCGGTCTGCCGCGCGGGATGATGCAAGCGAATCGCGAAACAGATCTTCGGCTTCAAGGGCCGACCTGTTCTCAAGCCATCCTTCGGCGTCGCCAACTAATGATATAGCCGCTGCCGGAAAAGGCCCGACGCCAAGCTGGCAGGCTGCCGCCAGCCGCTGCACAAAGACCCGACGCGCTGCCGCAAGCGCAATGCCGCTTTCCGCCATTCTTTTTTCGAGCGCGGACACCCACTTGGCATCGACAGCTCGAAGTCCTGTTCTATCATCCCGCAGCAATCGGGTACGTTCCCGCATTGCCTGCTCGTATTCGTTCAGACGCGCCGTATGGGCGGCATCGAAGGCGGCCACCAGGCGGTCGAGAAACCGGCGGCGCGCCGCCGCGCCCTCCATAAACAGTCTGTCCATATCAGGCACCAACCACACGACGGAGAGAACCTGACCGATCGCCGATTGACTTCGCGCCGGCGCGCCATTCATGCGTGACACGCGCCGACCGCCATCTTCACCTTCAGCAGTGGCTTCAAAGCCGGTGCCGATTTCGGTAGGGCCCGTTGCGGTATCCAGTGTGGCCGCGATCGCCCAACGCATGCCGCCTGGTAAAACATCGCGGGCATCGCTGCGGGTAACATCAGTCAAACGGGCGCGACGCAGACCACGCCCCGGCAACAAAAAAGAAATAGCTTCGAGTAAATTGGTTTTTCCGGCGCCGTTCGGCCCCGTAAGCACTACCGGGCGCATATCGCATTTCAGCTTCAACGACGCGTAACTGCGAAAATCGGTCAACGAGAGCCTGACCACTGCGCTTCGTTCGGGCGAAACGGTGAAGTCGGGAGAATTTTGCAGGACACGATACACCAACCGGTCTGGCCGCGTCAGACGCGCATCGGCATGAGAACATACAGTGCACTGGTGTCGCCGAGATCCTGCACCAAAGTCGGCGATGCACCGTCGGAGAGCATGAATCTAGCGTCGGCACCCTCGATTTGCTGCGTGATATCAAGCAAGTACTTAGAATTGAACCCAATTTCCAAAGAACCGTCATTGTAGTCGACGTCGAGCTCTTCGCGGGCGCTGCCGGCCTCCGGGCTTGTCGCGGTCAGCACCAGACTGCCATCTTCGAGTGATAGCTTTATAGCGCGGGATTTTTCGGTGGAAATGGTCGACACTAGGTCCACCGCCTTTACGAATTCTGTCCGCTTTACTTCAAGCGTCTTGTCATTGCCGAACGGAATAACCCGGTCGTAATCGGGGAAAGTACCATCGATCAGCTTCGATGTGAGAACAACATCAGAAAATTCAAAACGGACCTTGGTTTCAGACAGCGCGATTTCCACATCGTCTTCGACCTCATCGATAAGCTTCCGGATTTCGGCAACCGCTTTGCGCGGCACGATTACGCCAGGCATCCCGGCCGCGCCATCAGGCAAAGGCACCTCTACGCGCGCGAGACGATGCCCATCCGTTGCGACAATCCGCAGAACCGGTTTACCATCCGTTTCAGCAGCGTGAAAATATAGCCCGTTCAAATAATAGCGAGTTTCCTCAGTCGACATGGCAAAGCGCGTCCGGTCTATTAGACGGCGCAGCATGGCGGCTGGCAACGTAAACCTGTGTGGCAGATCACCGTCCGACATTACCGGGAAGTCCTCGCTTGGCAGCGTTGTCAGGCTGAGCTTTGAGCGCCCGGATTTAATTTCCAGCTGTCCCTGTTCGCCGCCAGAGCCGATTTCGAGCTGGGAGCCTTCCGGCAGTTTGCGAACAATATCATAGAGCGTGTGCGCCGGGACTGTTGTCGACCCATCCTGTGCGACGTCGGCGTCCGTACCTTCTATTATGGCAAGATCCATATCCGTTGCAGTCAGACCGAGCTTGCCGCCATTGGCCTGAAGCAGAACGTTCGACAGGATCGGGATTGTCGTTCGCCGCTCGACGACGCCCTGCACATGGGTGAGGGACCTGAGGAGAGTGCTGCGTTCGATGGTAAATTGCATGGCTGTGTGTCGGCTTTCACGCTGTTAGGGCCACCGGAATAGCTTGCTGCCGAATGGCGCGCTTAGCGGACACATTCATTATGGCAACGAGGCCTTTGAGAGATCCCAAATTATACCACAAGTCATTGAAATCCCAAGAGAAGTCAAGAATGCAAAGCCCGTCTGAACGGGCCCTAAAAGGCCAGTGTTATCAGAGGGTTACAGCTCGCAAAAGCGCATACACCCGGTCCCGCGAATCAAGAAAGGAAGGACCAGGACCAATCGGGCGGTTTTTAGCAGAAAGTCATGGCTGGTGGCGCCTAGGCCAAGTAAGGTCTGTGGCGGTAATCATCCCTCAAGCATACGCCGCAGCAGATCAACATCTTCAGCGAAGTTTATATCCGACGTCCGCAGTTCTTCTACCTTTTTAACGGCGTGTATGACAGTCGTGTGATCACGACCGCCGAACTTCCGTCCGATTTCCGGCAACGACCGGGACGTAAGCTGCTTAGATAGATACATAGCAACCTGGCGTGGGCGCGCAACCGCCCTCGATCGGCGCGCCGAATGCATGTCGGCCATCCGGATATTGAAATGCTCCGCTACCCGTTTCTGGATTTCCTCGATCGTGATTCGCCGATCGCTGGCCCGCAGTAGGTCATGCAAGACCTCTTGACAGCTTTCCAGCGTGATGTCGCGGCCGATCAGCGTGGAATGAGCGGACACCCGATTCAGCGCTCCCTCAAGCTCGCGCACACTTGATGTGATCTTGTGAGCGAGGAACTCAAGCACCTTGTCCGGAACGACCGCTTCCAGCTCGTCTTTCTTGGCATGCAGAATACCGAGCCGCAACTCGTAAGTGGTGGCATGGATATCCGCGACCAAACCCCATCCGAGCCGGGAGCGCAAACGCTCCTCCATCCCTTCTAGGTCCGACGGTGACTTGTCTGCCGATACGACGACCTGACGGTTATTATCAACAAGATCGTTAAACGTATGGAAAAACTCTTCCTGCGTGGACTCTTTGCCGTTGATGAACTGGACATCATCGATCATCAGCACGTCGACAGACCGGAACCGTTCCTTAAAGGCCATCGTGTCTTGAAATCGGAGCGCTCGGATAAAGTGGTACATGAACTTTTCAGCCGAAAGATACACTACCTTGCGATCCGGCTGGTGCTCCCGAATATGCCACGCAATCGCGTGCATCAAATGGGTTTTACCAAGACCTACCCCGCCGTAGAGGAACAACGGATTGTATGTGGCCGTCGGCGAGTCCGCAACCCGGCGCGCCGCCGCGTAGGCCAGTTCGTTCGGCTTGCCCACAACAAAATTATCGAACTTGAACCTAGGGTCCAGTGCCGCACCGACGTCGCCCTCGGCACGATCAGGCGAGATCCTGGCCCCTTCGGAGGCACGCACCATGGTTTCGGAAGCTGGTTTCGCGGCGGTAGTCGCCCTGATGTCTTCCTTATCGGCCAGCACGAAGATATCAACATCGGACACCGGCGAATTACCGTCCGACCAAAGAGTGGAAATCCGATCGCCATAGTGATTTGCCACCCAATCGCGCATGAAACGGGTAGGGACCGACAGTTTCACAACGCCATCAGCATATTCTACGAGATTTAATGGCTTCAGCCAGCTTTTATAGGCTGAATCGCCGACTTCAGCCCGTAGAACGCCGCGGACACGTGTCCAGCGCGCATTAATATCCTGGGTTAAACCGTTCTTTGCCATGAGCTTACCCCTGAACCCAGGGAAGACCACTGGCCTTCCAGCCAGCGGAAGATCCACGATGTCGGTTCTGATCGTGCGGACCCTCAAAGCCCTCGCTGATATTGAAACACGCCGCGTAACCCGCCTGAGTCAGCGCCATGGCGGCCGATTTTGAACGCACGCCGGACCGGCAAAGAAAATATATCGGCTGTGATTTATCAGGCGACGCCGCGATGACTGCATCCACAAAAGATGCATTAACATCCATTGTCGGAAAAACCTGCCATTCGATCAGAACCGGTTCCCTGCCAGCCCCCGAAAGGTCGGGAGTACCTACAAAGTTCCATTCTGCTGTCGTCCGTACATCGACCAGAACAGCACTAGGATTATTCTTCACCCCTTCCCATGCTTCCAACACGTCAACATCCCCGGCGTAACCAACGCTAAATGCCTGCCCGTCGGTGGTTACCCCAGACTCGGATGATTGACCCATTGACCGTCCCCTTTAACGACTCGCACAGAGCTCGTCGACGATTACTTTAGCGACTATTCTCAAAGAATTAGCGTTGCGTTTCTCAGCATACAGACGCTGAATACGTTATTTTTTCGTAATTTTTACGGATCACCCTGTCGAACCGAAAGTCGACTGTAACCATCACAAAGCACAGGCGCAACGGCTTGATAGCCTCTCGTGACGAAAATATTGCCGATTCGGAACATTTATAGGGTTGACAGAATAGAACGGTGCATAACCCTGTGGAAGAACCCTGAAGCCGTCGTGGGCGCGGGTTTTCACCAATTACCATAAACGCAAAAGGCCGGCGGTAAGCCGGCCTATTCTAAAGTCTCGGAAGCGATTGACTCTAAAGCACTATCCGCCGGTTAGGCGAAAAATTAGATCGCCTTGATACGCCGCGACAAACGCGAAATCTTACGCGACGCTGCATTCTTATTGACGACACCGCGCGAAACACCGCGCATCAATTCGGGCTGTGCCGATTTAAGAGCTGCATTTGCAGAGTCTATATCACCGGTCTCAATCGCAGTTTCGACCCTTTTAATAAAGGTCCGAATTCGACTACGTCGATTGATATTGGTTGCCGTCTTGCGCTCGTCACGCCGGCCGCGTTTTTTCGCGGATGTTGTATTCGCCATCGGTATCCCTCTCAAACGAGGGGTGTTTCTACGAAGGAAGTTGCCCGGCGTCAAGGGTTTCTGCGGGCTTAGAGACGATTATTTGACCCCTCTGTCAGGCGCCATGATGGTCGCTATCCTCCCGCCTTGGGCTGCGCCGGAACGACCCGAATTTCAAGCCGTACCACGCTGCCCCGGGCTTTGAGCTCAAAGTTCAGCACTTCTCCATCCCTACTATAGTTGCCGCCCCGTGCCATGGACCAGCCAAGAGGGGGCAGGGCCTTGCGATAAAACGCCCGAATCGCTTCTGGATTGGCTTTTCCCGTCGCAACCGCCATCACAATCCGCCCTGTTGGACTGTCAAACGTGACGCCATCCTCAACAACCTCGGCCAGCCCGGGCGCCAGCGGCAAATCATCGATCGAGGCGAAAAATTCGGACGCGACAAGCTGTATCGGCGCAAATAGGAGTCCCGAAACCACCAGAATCGCGAGCATAGAGCCTATTTTAGCCGCCTGAGAGGCAATTCTACAGGACAGAAAGGCCGGTTTAGCGTTGAATTTCAGCATGAGGCCTTACCTTTGCCGTTTTGCGCAATAAAAAGTCGATCGACCCGATTGTACAATCCGGCTGACCGACTGGCCACAGTCGCATCCGGGGCACGGCTCCCCGGTGCGGCCATAGACTTTGAAGCTGTGCTGGAAGTAACCCAGTTCGCCGGTGGGTGCGATGTGGTCGCGCAACGACGAGCCACCTGCCTCAATCGCGTCACCAAGAACATCGCTAACCGCTTTCGCCAGCCGGTTGGCGCGATGACCCTGAACCGTCGCCGCTTGTCGCCGCGGCGATATGCCTGCCGCATACAACGCTTCGCAAGCATAGATATTGCCAACCCCGGCGATAATCGTTTGGTCCAGCAGCGCTGATTTAATAGGCGTTTTCTTTCCCTTTAAACGTGCCGCAAGTACGGGGCCGGTAAAATCTCCCCCCGTGGGCTCGGGGCCCAAATGGCCAATAAGCTTGTGGCGAGCAAAACTTTGGCGATCTGTCAGGACCATCAGCCCGAAGCGCCTAGGGTCGGAGAACCGGATTACCGTGCCGTTCCCGACATGAAAAACGATATGCTCGTGTTTGGCATGGCGGCCGGTATCGTGCGCAAATTCTGCCGGGCGGCGACCCGCATCGTCCGGCGTCTCGATAATCATTCTGCCCGACATGCCTAGATGCGCCAGCAGGACGGTTCCGTCATCAAATTCGCCGACGAGGTACTTCGCCCGCCGTCCCAGTTTTTCGAGGGTACGACCTTCGAGGCGCTGGTCGAAATCTTCTGGCACCGGCATCCGGAGGTCGTGTCGCCGCACCTCGACCCTCTCGACCCGACGACCTTCCATGACCTGGGCCAGTCCACGGCGGACGATTTCGACTTCGGGGAGTTCGGGCATATCGTGAAGGTAGCGGGAAGCGCGCCCGCACGCTATCCTCAAACGTATGGGATCACCGACAAATCAGCAATCAGACGCGCCGGACAAGAACGCCGAGGATAACAGCGAAACCGATTTCGGGTTTCGCCGGGTAGATTTGGCGGATCACACCGGTCTCGTCCGCGGCGTCTTTGACTCCGTCGCCAGGCAGTATGACCTGATGAACGATCTGATGTCCGGCGGTCTCCATCGGGTATGGAAAGCCGCGCTTCAGAACCGCTTGAATCCAAGGCCCGACATGACCCTGCTAGATGTCGCCGGCGGCACCGGCGATATTGCAGAAGGTTTTCTTAAACGCGGCGGGGGCGGCGCCATCATCTGCGATATCAACCGCGAAATGCTAACGGCCGGGATGGACCGGGCGCTGGACCGCGGAAACACAGCGGGCCCGTCCTGGGTTTGCGGCGACGCGGCGGCATTACCGTTAGCACGCGCCAGTGCCGATGCTTGCACCATCGCTTTCGGGCTCCGCAACGTGACCTGTCGAACACATGCACTCGCGGAGATGCACCGGGTACTAAAAACTGGCGGCCATTTTATCTGCCTTGAATTCAGCCCGGCCGTTCTGCCCCAGTTGCAGGCACTCTACGACACCTATTCTTTCAAGGTCATACCTTGGCTAGGCCAGCATGTTGCCGGGGACGCGGACGCCTACGCTTATCTCGCCGAGAGCATTCGAAAATTTCCACCCCCCGAGCAACTCGCAGCCGAAATGCAGGATGCCGGGTTCGGCAACGTGACCCAGACGCCGATGTCAGGCGGAGTCGTCTGGATGCACTCAGGTTGGCGTATCTGACAAATGTTCGCCGTTCTGCGTCATTTTCGCCGAATAATTACGGTCAGTCGCATCCTAGCGCGCCACGACACGCTGTTCCCGCTGGAGCGGGCAGGGGTGCCCGGCGCGGTGGTCAGCCTGTTGCGGATCATTCTACTGGCGCCGCGCAAATCCGAAGTCCAGAAGATGCGGCCGGGCAAACGGCTGACAATAGCCTTAACCGCGCTCGGGCCGGCCTACGTCAAGCTGGGCCAGGCGCTGTCAGTGCGCCCCGATCTGGTGGGCGATACCTTGGCCGACGACCTGACGTCGCTGCAGGATGACCTACCGGCATTCAGCGGTGCCGATGCGCGGGCCGCGATCGAGGCGGAACTGAACGGCACAGTCGACGAGCTGTTTGGATCGTTCGACGACACTGCAATCGCCGCAGCCTCCATCGCGCAAGTACACAAGGCGACAAACCCGGAAGGCCACCCGATCGCGGTTAAAGTTCTCCGGCCCGGAATTGAAGCCGCGTTTGCCCGGGATCTCGATGTCGCCCTATGGGGCGCTGGACAGCTCGAGAAACTGCGTCCCGATATGTGCCGGCTGCGCCCCGTGGAGGCGGTCCGAACGATTATACGTTCGGTCGAAATCGAAATGGACCTGCGGTTCGAGGCAGCGGCGGCCGACGAACTACGCCAGAACTTTGAAGACGACCCAACGTTTTCGGTGCCCGCCGTGGACTGGCAGCGGACGGGCAGGCGGGTGATGACAACCGCCTGGATCGATGCGACGCCTATGAACGAAATAGACGCGGACTCGGACAAGTTCAACCGGGAGAATATCGTCGCAAGCTTTGCGCGGGCATTTTTCCTGCAGGTGTTCCGGGACGGCTTTTTCCATGCCGACTTGCATCCCGGCAATATATTCGTTGACGCCGGGGGCGTGGTCCATGCGGTGGACTTTGGCATCATGGGCCGGCTGGACCGCCAGACGCGGCAGTACCTCGCAGAGATGCTGCACGGATTTCTGACGGGCAACTACAAACGCGTCGCCGACATTCATATCCAGGCGGGCTACGTGCCCGCTGACCAGTCGGCGGACGAGTTCGCACAGGCCGCCAGGTCGATTGCCGAGCCGATTCTGGGGTTGCCATTGAGCGAAATCTCACTCGCCCGACTGCTGGCGCAACTTTTTGCCATAGCCGAAAAATTCGAAATGCGCGCCCAGCCCCAACTTCTACTGCTGCAGAAAACGATGCTGGTCGCCGAGGGAAGCGGTAGGCATTTATACCCCGACATCAATATGTGGGAGCTCGCCCGACCACTGATCGAAGAATGGATGATGGAAAATATGGGGCCGGAGGCACGCATGCGCGAGGCCACGGAGGACCTTCTCGACCGGCTCGAACGCCTGCCGCAACTGATCGCCGATATGGAAGGTTCTATCAGTGCCATCACCCGAGACGGGCTGCGGGTCAATCCGGCATCTCTGGAATCCCTGACCGGCGCCCAGGCACGACGCGGGACTTGGCGGATATGGGCGGTCGCAGCAGCGACGGGGGCGCTCGTTCTCGTCGCATTGGACTGACCACAATTTGTTGCCAAAATGCTTTAAAATCATTAGGTTAACAGCTTTCCGGTGAGGGGATGTCCGCGAATGCTCCATGGCAAACGCATACTTCTGATTATATCGGGCGGGATCGCGGCATATAAAAGCCTCGACCTGATCCGGCGGCTGCGCGAACGAGGCACCGCTGTGCGTTGTGTCCTAACGGATTCGGCAACCCAGTTCGTTACACCGCTTTCAGTGTCGGCGCTAAGCGAAGACAGAGTTTATGGCGATCTGTTTTCACTAACGGATGAAGCAGAAATAGGCCATATCCAGCTATCGCGGGATGCCGACCTGCTGGTAGTAGCGCCGGCGACAACGAATATCATGGCCAAGATGGCCCAGGGAATCGGTGATGACCTGGCCACCACGGTTCTGCTGGCGACCGACAAAGACGTTCTCGTAGCGCCGTCTATGAATGTACGCATGTGGGAACATGCGGCTACACAGACAAACATCGCGACGCTAAAATCACGCGGGATTTGGTTTGCGGGACCGACCGAAGGTGCAATGGCCTGTGGCGAATTCGGCGAGGGCCGGATGGTCGAACCGCTGGAGGTCCTAGCGGAAATCGAGAGCTATTTTACGACGTCTGCGCCGCTTGCCGGGCGGCGGGCGATTGTCACCAGCGGGCCTACCTTGGAAGCGATTGATCCGGTGCGATATATCGCTAACCGCTCATCAGGCAAGCAGGGCCACGCGATTGCCGCAGCGCTGGCCCATATGGGTGCGGAAACGATCCTGGTGACTGGCCCCACGAACGAAACAGCGCCAGCAGGCGTAGATGTCCGGCATATTGAATCCGCGCGGGAAATGTATGATGTCTGTGTCGGCGCACTGCCGGCGGATATCGCCGTCTGTGCCGCCGCCGTCGCCGACTGGCGGCCCGCACGGCAGGGCGACCGCAAGATCAAGAAAGAGAAAGGCGCGGCCCCACCCAGCATTGAAATGGTCGAGAACCCGGACATCCTGCGTACTTTATCCTCTGCTGGAAACCAGCGTCCTGCGCTAGTCGTAGGCTTCGCCGCCGAAACTGGTGACCTGATCGCGAACGCCACCGCAAAACTGATGCGCAAGGAATGCGACTGGATCGTCGCCAACGACGTCTCGGCCGATACCGGGACCTTTGGCGGCGACACAAATACAGTCCATCTCATTACCGCAAACGGATCGGAAGACTGGCCCGTAATGCGCAAGAACGAGGTGGCCGACCGCCTGGCAGAACGCATTGCCGGACGTTTTAATCAATCCACAGAGGCTGTCGGATGATGAAGGTAGACATCGCCGTTACCCGTTTACCCCACAACGCAGACCTGCCGCTGCCCGCCTATGAGACGGCGCTTTCCGCCGGGATGGACCTCGCGGCGGCAATCGAGGCGCCTGTGACGTTAGCGCCGGGTGGGCGTACCGTGGTGCCAACGGGCCTCGCCATCGCGCTGCCGGCAGGCTACGAGGCGCAGGTTCGGCCACGGTCCGGCCTTGCCGCCAAGAATGGAATCACCGTGCTGAACACGCCAGGGACGATCGACGCCGATTACCGCGGCGAAGTAAGGGTGATCCTCGTAAATCTCGGTGACGATGCTTTTGAAATCGAACGGGGCATGCGTATCGCCCAGATGGTTATCGCCCCCATCACCCAGGCAAGCTTTGCCGAGGTCGACACCCTGCCCGAGACGGCGCGCGGCGCTGGCGGCTTCGGGTCAACCGGCACCTGAAGCGGCGCCACACCCATGGATTTCACCGACGATCAGGTCCAACGCTATGCGCGCCATATTGTGCTGCCAGAAGTGGGCGGTGCCGGCCAAGAGAAGTTACTCAACGCACGCGTCCTTGTAATCGGCGCTGGCGGCCTGGGTGCACCATTGCTCATGTATCTCGCCGCCGCGGGCGTCGGCACACTCGGCGTGATCGATCACGATGTGGTAGACCTGTCGAACCTGCATCGCCAAGTAATCCATGGCACTGGAAAGCTTGGCAAAGCAAAGGTAGACAGTGCCGCCAGCTCGATCGCGGACATCAATCCGGAAGTATCGGTCGTGCCACATCAGGCACGCCTTACCGCGGCGAACGTCGACACGCTGATCGGCGGCTACGATCTGATTGCCGATGGAAGTGACAATTTCGAAACGCGATTTCTGGTGAATGATGCCTGCCATCTTGCCGGTAAAACCCTAGTTTCTGCCGCGATCCTGCGTTTCGAAGGACAGATCGCAACCTTCCGGTCGGCGCGCGGACAGGGCGAACCTTGTTACCGGTGCCTTTATCGCGAAGCGCCGCCGCCGGGACTCGTGCCGAGCTGTTCCGAAGGGGGAGTTCTCGGCGCGCTGGCGGGCGCTGTCGGCTCCCTACAGGCAATCGAAGTTCTGAAAGAAATCATGAGTATTGGGGACAGCCTCGCGGGCTGGCTGATGATCTATGATGCACTTACCAGCGACGTACAGAAGATGAAACTACCCCGCGATCCGGTCTGCCCGCTCTGCGGCGATGCACCGTCTATCACCGATCTTTCTGCGCACGCAGCGTGATGACCTCGCCCGACAAGCTCTCGCTGATCATTCAGTCCGGCGCGTATGAACGCATTCACTATGCATTGGTGATAGCGAGCGCCGCCCTTGCCGTCGGCAAACCCGTGACACTTTTGTTCACCATGGGTGGCACCCGTGCACTCACCGAGGACTGGGCGGACCAGGCCCGAGAGAAAGCCTTTGCCGCAGACGGTCTCGCTACCTTCGAAGACCTGCTCAGCGCCTGTCAGGAACTCGAGGCCACTTTTATGGTATGTGCGCTGGGATTGCGCTCCGAGAAGCTGGATACCGGCGATTTACGAGCCGATATCCCAATTACCGAAGGCAGCGCAGTGAGCTTTTTATCCGACGCATCGGACAAGGGTGCAATCCTTTACGTATGAATGTCAGGCCCGACGGGCCGGCTCAGATTTGATAGACCCGGTCTCGCGGATTGTGCTGGTCGACGAAGCTGCGAATATTCACGATGACTTTTTCGCCCATCGCGACTCGCCCTTCATGGGTCGCCGAGCCGAGATGAGGAGCCAGCACCACATTGTCGAGCCCCAGCAGTGCAGGTTCGATCTCCGGCTCCCGCTCATAGACGTCCAGTCCAGCGCCCGCGATTTTATTTTCCGCTAGCAGCCGCGCGAGAGCGCCTTCCTCTATGATTTCGCCGCGCGCGGTGTTGATCACGAACGCATGCGGCTTGAGCAGATTCAGCCGCTCTTCGTTGAGCAGATGATGGGTTTCCTTGGTATGCGGACAATTTATAGAAACGAAATCCATATGAGCCAGCATCTGATCAAGGTTTTCCCAGTACGTCGCTTCCAATTTGGTCTCAACATCTTCATGGAGACGGCGCCGGTTGTGATAGTGGACGGTCATCCCAAAACCTTTGACGCGTCGGGCCACCGCCTGACCGATTCGTCCCATACCAATAACTCCAAGGCGTTTTCCAGAAATCCGGTGACCAATCATAAAGGTCGGCGACCAGCCCTCCCATTTTCCCGACCGGACAAGCCTGTCACCCTCAGCAAGGCGGCGGGATGCGGCAAGCAGCAAACAGACCGTCATATCCGCCGTATCGTCAGTGAGCACCCCAGGTGTATTAGTGACCGCGATTTTTCTCGCATTGGCGGCCTCAAGGTCGATATGGTTCACACCAACACCGAAATTTGCAATCAGTTTGACCGAGTCGGGCAGGCGGTCGATCAGCCCGGAATCTATCTTGTCAGTTACCGTCGGGACAAGCACGTTTGCGCCTTCTACTGCAGCAATGATTTCATCAGAGGTCATCGGCACGTCGCTTGCATTCAGGCGCGCCTCGAACAACTCCATCATGCGCGTTTCCACAACGTCTGGCAGCGTCCGGGTAACAGTGACGACGGGTTTGCGTTGTGGCATCTTTAGCCCATCTCCATGAGTCCGTGTTCTTGCGATCCAATTTTTCTCTGGCGTATCAGGGCCAAGTGCGGTTGTCCAGAGGTCTTGAACTTGACGCTGCCGAGTATATTTTCTCCGGGTCAAAGGGGCGGTCTACCAAACACATGGAGCGACTCACCGCACTGGTTTATAGTGAAGGCATGAGTCGCTCTATGATCATCGCGATCGCTTTTGCCGGCGCCACAGCAATGCTTCTGGCAACGCCGATGGTCGCGATCGCTGATACAGGATTGCCTTTGCCGCGTTTTGCCTCGCTGCGCGCGGACAAGGTGCACCTTAGAACTGGCCCCGGGATGCGCTATCCGGTCGATTGGATCTTCGTGCAGCGCAACATGCCAGTCGAAATTGTCGCCGAGTTCGAAAATTGGCGAAAAGTCGGTGACTGGCAAGGAACCGAGGGCTGGGTGCATCGCTCGATGCTCTCAGGGAAGCGGACGGCAGTCATAAAGGATGGTATCCAGCCGCTTCGCCGCGGGCCCGCTTCAAATGCAATGCTGGTAGCCAGGGTGATGGAAAAAGTGGTCGCCAGCATCCTCGAATGCGAAAGCGATTGGTGCCGCGTTGAGGTCGCGAAAAAACGCGGCTGGATGAGACGCACCCATATCTGGGGCGTTTACCGGAACGAACAGTTGAATTGACGCAGACTAGCTAACAATAGATGGGAAATATTTCGTTTAGATAATTCGCTTCAGTCAAAATCCCGGGCGAGAGCGGTTCTAACCGCGGGTGGCATCCCGGCAGTATGGGCATAGCTCTGGTGACCGAAGCTTACGCTTACCTCAGTATCTTCCGCTCGGAATTCTGTAATCTGGACATCAGTGAATGCAAAATGGAGGAACTGAACAGATGACGCCTTTCCATCGGCCTTTGTGCGGTCAACATCTGTTTCCGCAATACCCAGTATTCTTGCTCCACCAACGGTGATTGAGATTGTCTCTTCGACGCCGCCAAGCGTCGAGAGTACCTTAGCACGTCGGTCTGGGTCGCCGATTTCAAACATGACGGTTGCAACTAGTTCACGCCCCTGCGGGATCAGCGGATTGTAGGCGGCGAGTTCATCCGAAATCTGGTTTTCACCGCCGCGCTCAATGTAAAGCATCTCGTGGACCTGGTTCCACATCGTCTCATAATTTTCGAAGTAGAAGGTGGCATGTGGGCCAACTTCCATCCGACGGTCTTTTTTGACTGCCATCAGCGCCTTTTTTCTCTCCCGGCGGCTCGAGGCATAGTCGTCGAACGGAAGAATGTCTGCGCGGGTAATTTCTTTAAGCGTGTTCATGCTATTTCCTGTCGTCGCGATAGGCCTGCGCCAGCAACTGCACCGGATGCGGCGCATGTATCGGCACCGCTGGCGGTGGCGTTTCTTTCTCGGCAAGTCTTTCCATTCCCTGAAGGATGTGAACACCAGCAAGCGGGCATTCCGACACCACATATTTCGGCGCGGTTTCTATGGCCTTTCGAGCGGCAGGCCGGCCGACCTTGATTGCGGTTTCAAAATTTTCTTTCATCATGCCCCAGGACCCACCGTGGCCAGAGCAGCGTTCGATCACAGTCACGTCTGAATCGGGGATCAGCCGCAATAATTCTGCGGCCTTTTGACCCATATTCTGCGCCCTTGAGTGACAAGCGAGATGGACGGTCACAGGGCCGTCTAACGGCTGCATGCCGTCAGACAGACCCTCATTCTTGGCAATATCGACTACATACTGGCTGATATCATGGGTCGAACCGGAAAGAAGTTTGATGTCGTCGTCATCCGGCAGGATTAGCGGCCATTCAAATTTGAGCATTAAGGAGCAACTGGGCGTCAGCGCAACAACGTCGTATCCCTTCTCAATCCACGGCCGGAAAACAGCGGCAATCTGCTTGGCGCTTTCAGCAACGCCAGCTATATCACCATGCTCCAACTTGGGCATACCGCAACAGGCGGGGTGCAGAACCTCTGTCTCGACGCCGTTTCGCGCCAAAACTTTAAGCACATCCATCCCTATTGAAGGATCGTTATAGTTGACGAAACACGTACCATAGACCACAGCTTTTCGCGCTTTGGCCGGGGCGTCGGCATCTCTCGCCGGCGGGTTTTTTCTTGCCTGGGCGATCAGGGTCTTGCTGTAGAATTTAGGGAGAGCGGCTTTCTCATCAATGCCGGCCGTTGCCTGAATCACAGGGCGCGTCAGTTTATTACCCCTCTCTGTCGTCCAGTTCGTCAACGGCGCGAGAGAACCTGCGAGCTTCCCGTTTCGATCGGTCTTGGAAATCTGTTTGGCGACGAAAGGGGCATCTCCTTTCTTTAGCTCGACTGCTCGGTAACGTAGCATCAGGTGCGGTACATCAAGATTGAATTCATGCGGCGGCACGTACGGACATTTTGTCATAAAGCACATATCGCACAATGTGCAGGCGTCAATGACTGGCTTGAAATCCTGTGAGTCGACAGTGTCGAGTTCCATGCTCTCAGCTTCATCGATAAGATCGAAAAGCAGCGGAAAGGAGTCACATAGATTGTGGCAACGGCGGCATCCATGGCAGATGTCAAACTGGCGGCGCAGCTCTGCATCCAGTTTTTTCTCATCATAGAATTCGCTATCCTGCCATGGGATAGGATGGCGTTCCGGCGCACCAAGGCTGCCCTCAGACATATGTCGGCCTCATCTTTCGTAGAAAATTTCCCGTGGGGCGCACTTAATAGACAAGCACCAATAGCACTAACGTGGGTCCTTCACAGGCGCGCAACCGGCCACCGATCCTACTACAGGCCAGTGGCCGGTCTAATTAGGTGAGGTCGTCGAGCGCCTTCTGGAAACGTCCGGCATGGGAACGCTCGGCCTTGGCAAGTGTCTCGAACCAATCGGCAATTTCGTCAAAGCCTTCATCACGGGCTTCTCGGGCCATGCCAGGATACATATCGGTGTATTCATGAGTTTCGCCAGCAACAGCCGCTTTAAGGTTGTTCGATGTCGAACCGATGGGCTCACCCGTTGCAGGATCCCCCGTTTCTTCAAGATATTCGAGATGTCCATGCGCATGGCCGGTTTCGCCTTCGGCAGTCGACCGGAACACAGCCGCAACATCGTTATAGCCCTCTACGTCGGCCTTTTGGGCGAAGTAGAGATAGCGACGATTGGCCTGGGATTCGCCCGCAAAAGCGTCTTTCAAATTGTTTTCGGTCTTTGTTCCACCAAGTGACGGCATGTCACCCTCCTTATTCTAGTTATGAATTGAGTCGCTCTGGTTTTCTGAAGGACGAGAGGCTTCGTCCTGCGATCCGTTTTCTGCCGGACCAAGTACCATCCATTTGAGACGGGCCTTTGACTTTATATAGGTGGCGGAAACCCAACCGTCAATAGTTTGGAATTATTCCAGAGAAGAGAATCGTCTCATTATTAGATTTTATTCCTGACCACTAACCCGCACAATAACATCTACGCGCTTGACGGATTTACCCTCAGGTGCGGCTGGTAGTTCGGACACATTGATCTGATCGCTCGGAATATCTTCCAGAGAACCGGTATCTTCGTGAAAGAAGTGATGATGGTCACCGGTGTTGGTATCGAAGTAGGATCGGCCTGCTTCTACCCCAACTTCGCGCATGATTCCGACACCAGTAAACTGGTGGAGCGAATTATAAACCGTAGCAAGAGAAACACTTACGCCGGCTTTCTGTGCTTCAATGTGCAAGTCCTCCGCCGTAACATGTCGATTTTCCCCCTCAAACAGCAGTTTGGCCAGCGCAATTCGCTGCCTAGTCGGGCGAAGACCAGCCTGCTTCAGGAAGGCGATCACGCCGGAATACGGTCGCTTTTGAGAGGTGTTCTCAGCCATGGAATAGGTATAGGACGTACGGCGAAAATTTTAAACCCCACGAAAAATTCGAGGTGCTAAATAGGTGTTCAGAAATTCTTGAAATTACCCCTGCCGGCACCGGAATAATTGACCCTAATCGCCGGTATGGAGCCGGGCGACTAGCTCCTTGACCGTTGGGATAAAACCGTTCGAATAAAACGGATCGTCCCTGAACTTGTAGGCGTTGTGGCCCGCAAACATCAGCTGTTCATCGACCGGGTCTCCATGGACGATATCCTGCAGCGTTTTCTGGATACAGTACGACCGAGGGTCAGGGCGACGACCCGTGGTTCCACCTTCATTCTGCGCCCAGTTCGAAAACTGGCATTGTGACAAGCAACCCATACAGTCTGACTGGTCGGTCTGGATTTGCTTGCCCTTTTCCGCCGAAACGAAGATGACAGTGGAATCCGGTGTCCTCAAACCTTCTGTATATCCCTCGGTAACCCATTGCTCGGCCCGCGACTTGTCGGCGGCAGTAACAAAAACCTTGCGGCCACGGGCGCCAATCTTGAATTCCTCATTCAGCTCACCCACTGGCTCTTCGACAAAAGCGACCTGGCGGTCGGAACGTCCCTTTAGCTCTTGCAGGAATGGATTGCGCACGGCCGATGAATAAAAACCGGTCGGACTGAATTTATTCAGAAAAACGTCACCTTCCTCAAGCGTCATAAGGCGTGTTTTCCATTCTTTGGAAATCGGACTTTCCTGGGTGAGTAGCGGGCGCGTGCCGTACTGAAAAGCGATCGGCGCGATATCGGGATCTTCGATCCAATCCGCCCAGTCCCGCAGATACCATACACCGCCGGCCATAACAATTGGCACGATATTTAGACCAAGTTCGTTCATGACCTTGCGCAGTTCCGCTACCCGTGGCCGCGGACCTTCAGGCACATGGGGGTCTTCGCTGTTCGACAGGCCATTGTGGCCGCCGGCCCGCCAAGGGTCTTCATAAACTACACCGCCAAGCCATTCAGGGTATTTGTTATATGAACGCTTCCACAACGCTCGGAATGCCCGCGCAGAAGAAACGATCGGATAGTAATAGACGCCGTATTCTGCCGAAATCTGGGCAATTTTATACGGCATGCCAGCACCGCAGGTGACGCCATGAATAAGGCCCTTCGCCCCACCCAGAACACCATGCAGGACCCGTTCAGCGCCCGCCATTTCCCACAAAACGTTCATGTGGATGCGGCCTTCGCCGCCAGAAACGTCATGGGCAATGCGAGCCTGAACCAGCCCGCCCTGAATCGCATAGGCTAAAAGTTCCTCATGTCGGTCACGCCGAGTTCTTCCATGATATACAGGCAGAATGGGATTTCCGTTTCCGTCAAAGGAATCGGCGTTGACGCCGGAAAATGTTCCGATACCACCGGCCGCCGCCCACGCGCCAGAGCTTTCGCCATTCGACACGGCGATGCCCTTGCCGCCCTCAACGAGGGGGGCGACCTCCTTGCCGGAGATGACAAGCGGTTGCAACGGTTTCAGAATCTATCTCCCTGACACGTGCCCTATGTTGCATATTATATGAAGGGTTTCCAAAACGGCCAGTCCCGGACAACGAATTATTCTCATTGCTCGGAACAAAAGCACGTTTTCCAGAAAACCGACGATCAAACGTCGCTATCTGCTTCTTCCTTCTTCTCGGACAGGTCTTGACCGGTTTCCTGATTAACGACTTTCATAGATAGGCGAACCTTCCCGCGGTCGTCGACCGCGAGGACCTTGACCTTGACCTGATCGCCTTCGTTAACGACATCTGTGACCTTGTCCACCCGGCGATTTTCGAGTTCGGAAATATGAACTAAGCCATCCCGGGAACCCATGAAGTTCACGAATGCGCCGAAATCGACGACCTTCACTACCTTGCCGGTATAAATCACGCCGATTTCCGGCTCAGCAACGATACCCTTAATCCAGTTCACCGCCGCTTCAGCTGCGGCATTGTCTACCGACGAGACCTTAATCGTGCCATCGTCTTCAATATCCACCTTAGCGCCAGTTTCATCGCAGATTTCGCGAATTACCTTGCCTCCCGTGCCGATCACCTCACGGATCTTATCTTTCGCAATCTGAAAAGTCGTGATCCGCGGAGCAAAATCGCTGACCTCTTCCCGGCCGGATGTCAGCGCGGCAGCCATCTCACCCAGAATGTGCATCCGACCGCCTTTGGCTTGTCCCAGTGCAACCTGCATAATCTCTTCGGTTATGCCGGTGATCTTGATATCCATCTGGAGAGCAGTGATACCTGCCTCGGTACCGGCTACTTTGAAATCCATATCGCCAAGGTGATCCTCATCGCCAAGAATATCGGAGAGAACGGCAAAGCGTTCATCCTCCTTGATCAAACCCATAGCGATGCCTGCACAGGGACGCCGCAGTGGAACGCCGGCATCCATCAGCGATAGCGAGGTGCCGCAGACAGTCGCCATCGATGACGAACCATTGGACTCGGTGATCTCCGACACGATTCGCATTGTGTAAGGGAAATCCTCTTTCTTCGGCAGCAAGGCGCGAATAGCACGCCAAGCGAGCTTTCCATGGCCAATTTCACGGCGCCCCGGAGAACGCAGGAAGCTGGCTTCACCGACCGAGTAGGGCGGGAAGTTGTAGTGCAGCAAAAAGTGTTCGCGATACTCTCCTTCGAGCGCGTCAATGATCTGCTCGTCCTGACCCGTGCCGAGCGTGGCTGTCACGATCGCCTGAGTTTCGCCCCGGGTAAACAGGGCCGAACCATGGGCGCGAGGTAGAATTCCTACCTCGGAGGAGATCGGGCGAACAGTCTCCAGATCCCGACCATCGATACGCTGCTTCGTATCTAGGATCGCATTACGAACAATATCCTTCTCTACCGTCTTCAGCATTCCCTTGGCACGTTCTCGAATACTGTCATCGTCATCAGCAAAAGTTTCCATCGCGGCGGACTTGGCGGCACCGATTTTTTCGACACGAGCCTGCTTGACGGTTTCCTGATAGGCATCACGAAGGCCAGCTTCGGCCGCAGCACTTACGCGCGCCAGAAGGGTATCTTCATCTGCAGGCGCCTCAGGAATGTCCCACGGTTCCTTCGCGCAAACCTCCGCCAGTTCGACGATAGCATCGATCACCGGCTGGAAACCTTGATGCGCAAACATAACTGCGCCGAGCATAATATCTTCAGAAAGCTCGTTCGCTTCTGATTCCACCATGTTAACGGCGTTGGCCGTGCCGGCCACGACCATGTCTAGATCGGTAACGTCCATCTGGTCTTGAAGCGGGTTGAGCACGTAATCACCCTCAATATAGGCAACGCGTGCAGCACCAATCGGGCCCATAAACGGGATACCGGAAATCGTGAGCGCCGCTGACGAGCCCACCAACGACACGATGTCGGGATCGTTTTCCAAGTCGTGCGCCATCACGGTACAGATCACTTGGGTTTCGTTCCGGAACCCGGAAGCGAAAAGCGGACGTAGCGGACGGTCGATAAGCCGCGAGGTCAGCGTTTCCTTTTCAGACGGACGGCCTTCGCGCTTGAAAAAGCCGCCTGGGATTTTACCAGCGGCAAATGTCTTTTCCTGATAATTGATCGTCAACGGGAAAAAATCGATCCCTGGCTTCGGCGATTTCTGCGCTACAGCGGTACAAAGAACCTGCGTGCCGCCATAAGTAACCATCACGGCGCCATCTGCCTGCCGGGCGATTTTCCCGGTTTCGATTATAAGAGGACGTCCGCCCCATTCAATTTCTTTACGGTGTTCAGTGAACATATCGTATATTCCTTCCTAAGCCCGCCGCCCTGCGCGGCCGGGCCGGTTTCGCATCGGCAGTTTGCCTGTGCGGCCGGCTAGCGTTCGACCCTTGCCGGACTTTGAGCGCGACCCCCATGGCCGCGACAGTTTATCCGCATTCGCATACACGTAACACCGGCCTGCAATATCGCGGGCCGGTTTAGGTATCAAACCGAATACAGCTTTCTGATCAGCGCCGAAGTCCGAGGCTTACGATCAGCTTCTTATAGCGCGATTGATCTTTGCGCTTGAGATAATCCAGCAAGCGCCGTCTCTGACCAACCATCATCAGCAGGCCACGTCGCGAGTGGAAATCCTTTTTATGTTCTTTAAGGTGTTCCGTAAGGTTTCCGATACGCTCCGACAGGATAGCAACCTGAACCTCCGGCGAACCTGTATCGTATTCTCCGGTGGAATATTCTTTAATTAGCTCTGTCTTGCGCTCTTGCGTAATCGACATCGTTTACTCCGTTTCCGCGCTCGGCCTGTGAGCGCCTTCGATGTTAAGTACCCGAACCGGCTGGATTTCCTCTCCTTCGAGACGGACGAGCGCAACCGGGATTTCACCCGACATGGCGCACAGCACATCCCCGTCTCTTAGTGCGTCCAACTTGTTCGCATCGACGAATATGGTACTGCCTCTTCGCGCCCGGACCGCGCGTCCATGACGCAGGTGATCGGTTTGGGTATCCGTCATGGCCAACGCCGGGATGTCGTCCAGCGCGGTCGTGACGGGCAGCAATGTATCTTGCGGAGTGGCAGATAGCATGGATTCGGCCAGTTTATCCAGAGAAATCGCATCTTTTTCGGAAAATGGTCCGCACAAGGTGCGGCGCAATTCCGACACATACGCAACAGTGCCCAGACGAACCCCGAGATCGCGGGCGAGGCTGCGGATATAGGTACCTTTTCCGCACTCGACTTCAAAGACCGCATGATCGGGGTCCAGCCTATCAACAAGCTCAAACCGGCTGATTTCAACGTTCCTCGCGGGCGGCGATTCACCGTCGCCATCACGCGCTTTCTTGTAGGATCGCACGCCCGCGATCTTAATTGCCGAATAGACCGGCGGCACCTGCGAAAGGGTGCCGGTAAATGCGGGCAAAGCCGCAAGAATCGCCGCGTCGTCAGGTCTGATATCGCTGGACGCGATCACACGGCCCTCAAGATCGTCCGTATCGCGGGCCTCGCCGAAACCGGCGGTAAAGCGGTAGACTTTGGTCCCATCCATCACGTATGGAACGGTTTTTGTGGCCTCGCCCAGGGCGATCGGCAGGACCCCTGTCGCCAATGGATCGAGCGTGCCAGCATGACCGGCTTTCTGGGCATCGAAAATAGAGCGGACGCGGCCCACCACCTGTGTCGATGTGAAACCGATATCCTTGTCGACCGCAACCCAGCCGTGAATTGGCTGCCCCCGGCGTTTACGTCTCATCTTCTTCTACATCGACTTCGTCGGGTACATAAACATCTGCAGACACCGCCGGGCTGCGCAGCAGGGCATCGATATGGCCCGCATTATCGAAACTGGAATCAAGCTCAAATGACAACGACGGCAGGCGTCGAAGGTCGACTTCAGACGCTACCCGGCGACGAAAAAACGGCGCTGCCCGTCTCAGACTCTCAAGAATTTCATTGCTACCGGTGCCTCCAAGCGGCATCACAAACGCCGTGGCATTGCGTAGATCGGAGCTGACGCGGACCTCAGTCACAGTAATCGTGACGCCATCGAGCCCAGGATCATTCGCTTCTCCACGACCGATCAGCTGCACCAGTGCATGCCGGATTACTTCACCGATACGCAGCTGCCTCTGGCTGCGGGGTTTCAATTCACCGCGCTTCATCCCCATAATCCGCTATACGACCCGTTGGTAACCAACATCGGCAACAAAACCGAACTCTGTGCTAAAGGGTCCTGGCGATTTCTTCGACGTCGAAGCATTCGATGACGTCGCCGGCCTTAAGATCTTGATAGTTCTCAAATGCCATGCCACACTCGAAAGCCTGCGCGACTTCACGCACTTCATCCTTGAAGCGTTTGAGGGTCGACAATTTCCCTTCATGGATAACGACGTCGTCACGCAACAGGCGAACACTGGAGCCCCGCCGTACAACACCCTCGGTAACTTCGCAACCTGCGACCCGGCCTACCTTAGTAATGTTAAACACCTCCTTGATAGCCGCGTTCCCAAGGAAAGTCTCACGAATCTGCGGTGCCAGCATGCCACTTAGCATCGATTTCAGGTCGTCCACCAAATCATAGATAATCGCGTAATAGCGAATATCCGCTCCCTCGCTCGCGGCAAGCTGACGCGCCTGAGAATTAGCTCGAACATTGAAACCAACCAGCATCGCTCCCGATGCTTGGGCAAGCGTGACATCTGATTCGTTGATCGCACCGACACCGGAATGAAGCACCCGGACAGAGACTTCGTCGGTACCAAGGTTATTGGCACTCTGAATGATAGCCTCCACCGAGCCCTGCACGTCGCCCTTTACGACGACCGGAATCTCTTTCACGTCGCCCGCCTGAATCTTATCGAACATCTGGTCCAACGTACCGCGGGCACCCGCCTGAACCTTAGCGTCACGATTGCGGCGCTGCCGGAATTCGGTAATTTCACGCGCTCGAGCCTCGTTCTCGACAACGCCGAATTCGTCACCCGCATCAGGTGTGCCATTCAAACCTAGGATTTCGACTGGCATGGACGGTGAGGCACTTTTAGTTCGCGA
>MDTB01068133.1_pt1 | contig 68413 bp, 70 predicted proteins | sample 811161 | NCBI WGS metagenome assembly MDTB01 (sample SAMN05326650, study PRJNA326480) | marine metagenome | isolation source: seawater | place: Mediterranean Sea | collected 2009
AAAAAAGTAATTTCTTCTCCAAGTGGCCACAAAACTTTGGTTATCGAATCGATTAGACTGTTATAGTCACCTCGTGGGAAATCTGTTCTACCTATAGACCCTTTAAAAAGAACATCCCCAACTATGGCGATTTTGTTTTTTGGCTCAAAAAAAACAATGTGTCCTGGTGTATGCCCCGGGCAATGCAACACATCCAGTCTAACTTTTCCAAAAGAGACTGTATCACCTTGGTTTAGCCATCGGTCAGGCTCAAATGTTTCAAGATTCCCCATCCCAAACTGAGCCCCTTGCTGAGGAAGCTGTAAAATCCAAAAATTATCTGCTTGGTGCGGCCCCTCAATTCTAACATTTAGTTTTTTCTTAAGTTCGGCAGCATGTCCGCAATGATCCAAATGACCGTGGGTTATCAAAATTAATTCAACCCAGACTCCCAGAGTTTCTAATTTTCCTAAAATTAAGTCACTGTCTCCACCCGGATCTACAATGGCGGCTTTATTTGTCTCTTTGCAAATAAGGATCGAGCAATTTTGTTCGAAAGGGGTGACCGGAACAACTTCTACTTGCATTTTGCATTCCTAACAGAATTCAAATAGGCTACTCTTTAAAGCCTATAAATAACGAACTATACAGGAGCGAAATAGACAATGGAAAGATTGCGCAATTTTGTTGGAGGTGAGTGGTTAGACCAAGGTGTAGATTCGACCGATATTAACCCATCGGACGTTAAAGATGTAATAGCGGAGTATGCGCAGGCCGATTCAAAAGTCACCGCGGATGCTATCGAGGCCTCTTCTAACGCTGCTAACAAATGGGGAACGTCTAATGTTCAACAAAGAGCAGATATTTTAGATTCGATTGGTGATGAAATTTTAAATAAAAGAGACATCCTTGGGAAATTATTGTCGAGAGAAGAAGGAAAAACATTGCCCGAGGGTATTGGTGAAGTTACAAGGGCAGGAAATATTTTTAAATTTTTCGCAGGAGAGGCTCTACGATTAACTGGTGACTTAGTTCCCTCAGTCAGAAGCGGGGTTGATGTAGAGGTTATTAGGCAACCAGTCGGCGTGGTAGGGGTTATAGCGCCATGGAATTTTCCTGCAGCCATTCCTGCATGGAAAATAGCGCCAGCCCTTGCGTTTGGTAATAGTGTAGTTTTTAAGCCAGCAAATCTTGTTCCAGCTATGGCATTTGAATTAGCGAAAATTATAGGTAATTCTGGTTTACCCCCAGGGGTTTTTAACTTTGTAATGGGAAAGGGTAGCCAGGTAGGGGAGACAATTGTTAACGATGACCGCGTCAATGCACTCAGTTTTACGGGTTCGGTTGATACAGGGCAGGAAATTGCAAAAAAAGCAGTAGGCAGAATGGCTAAATTTCAGCTTGAAATGGGAGGTAAAAACCCTCTCGTAATTTTAGACGATGCTGATCTAGACATAGCAGTGCAATGTGCTATAAACGGGGCCTATTTCTCTACTGGTCAAAGGTGTACAGCATCTTCTCGGCTTATCGTCACGAGCGGAATTCATGATAAATTTATTAATTCTATGCGGGAACAGTTATCAAAAACAATCGTAGACAATCCATTGAAAGAGGGTACGCACATTGGGCCAGTCGTTGATAAAAATCAATTAAATCAAGATTTGTTTTATATAGAGAAAGCAAAAAAAGAAGGGGCTGAGTTAGCTTTCGGTGGAAGGTTGTTAGAGAGGGATACTGAGGGTTTTTATTTGGAACCAGCGCTCTTCACCCAGACAAAAAATGAGATGACAATAAATCAAGAAGAGGTTTTCGGTCCAGTGGCAAGCGTGATTGAGGTGACCGATTACGAAGAGGCTCTTCACTTAGCTAATGCTACCGATTTTGGTCTGTCTTCTGGAATTGTAACCAGCTCGCTTAAGCACTCTTCGCACTTTAAGAAAAATGCCCAAGCAGGGATGGTAATGGTAAATCTTCCTACAGCTGGAGTTGATTATCACGTGCCATTTGGTGGAATCAAAGGGTCAAGTTATGGATCGCGGGAACAGGGAAGCTATGCAAAAGAATTTTACACCTCAGTTAAAACTAGTTACGTTTTTTCTGGTTGAGCATATATCTTAATTATTTAGATCTTAGTGCGTCGACTATTTCCAGATTTGCGGCATGGAAGGCCGGAAAGGTGCCTCCAATGACACCCATTAGCGTTGCAATTATCAAGGCTTTCAAGGCTATAATGGGAGTCATAACAAATCCAAAAGAGAGATCCGCAAAGGTTTGGAAGTTAGTAGTAGTAAAATCGGAAAATTCCATAAAAGTTGCTCCAAATACTCCGATTAGTCCACCAATTAACGCAAGGACAATAGACTCTATTAAAAATGCCGTCAAAATTTCTATTTTTTTAAAACCTAAAGCTCGTAGGGTTCCTATTTCATTAGTTCGATTAGCTACTGCAGCATTCATAGTGATCATTGACCCAATTGTTGCGCCGACAGAGAAAATGATGGTTAAAGTCATACCTAAAATATTGATAAATTTGGATAGTGCTTTGGACTGATCTTTATAAAAATCTTGTTCTAATTTAACATCCAGGGATAGTCTTGGGTCACTGTCAAACTCTTTTTGAATAGTGTTGATCGATTGTTTTTCGGTAGATCGAAATACAATGATAGAAAAATTTTTTCTACGAAAAGCTTGCATCAGTTGCTCTCTACTCACCCAAATTTCGGAATCAAAAGCAGTTTTTTTTGCATCGAAAACACCCACTATAGTCCATAACCTTTGTGCGAAATATATCTGATCACCGAGATTAGTATTTGAGTATTCCTTAGCGATTGCAGATCCAATTACTATATCTGAGCTGCCAGATCGAAAAAAATTTCCCTTAGAAATTTGGACATCTGGTCTAAGTTCAAATCCTTTAGTAGATGTGCCTCTGACAACAACGTTTGATTGTTGCTTGGCATTGCTTTTTTGTAGAGATATTAAGACAACTAGTTCTTTGGAAAGCAAAGGAGTTGCATCAACTGAATTTGCAACGATTGGTTTGGTTTCAATTATTGATGCTTGATCTCTGTAAATTGTACTTTGTACTTCTGTATCGGATCCTTTCCTAGTCAAAATAATATTATTAATCTCTCCAGTGTTAACAAGTGTTTTTTTGAGTCCTTCATCTAACATCAAAATTGAAGCAAAAACGAAAACTACAAGAGCCATTCCGCCGGCTGTTAGTCCAGTGGTTACTTTTCTAACCAACAAGTTACGAATAATATATTGGAAAGGTACTCGCATACTTTAGTTGACGGTCCTTAGCCCATCGACTACGTTTATTCGGTAAACATTAATAGCGGGAATAAATGCGGCTAGAATACCAACAGAACAAGCACAGAAAAATTGAAGCCCAATAGTTTTATTTGAGACCAAAAAAACCGGAAAAATATTATCAGTTGCCATCTGAAATAAATATGCAGATGGGTGAGTAATCATTATACCTATTCCACCGCCAATCATTGCGATAAAAATTGATTCTGAAAATACAAGAAAACCTAAGAAATTCGGCTTGAACCCCAGCGCTTTCATGGTTGCAAATTCCTGAGTTCTTTCCCTGACACTCATCGCCATAGTATTTGCCATCACGGCTAGAATTATTACTACAATGACATATGAAACAGTCCTGATAGCCTCGATAATTTGATCAGACATCGCAACAAAACCTAATTGGAAGGCCTGCTCTGTTTCGGTATAACTAGGAGCAATAGAGTTTTTAAAAACATCATCAATTCTCATTGAGACCTCTGCAGCGTAATCTGCGTCCTGAACTGTTGAGATAAAAACTCCAACAGTATTAGGTTCTAAAATAGTAGTTTTAGACATTGACTCGACGTGCGCATTTAAGTAATCCCAGTGGAAGAACATTCTGTCGGTGACTTTGGATTCGTCAGATCCTTCATAAATTCCTTTTACAATAAATTCCCAATTACCCGGGTACAGCGTTCCCTTCAATTGGATAATATCTTCTTTTTCGAACGAAAAACGATCTGCGAGTTGTCGCCCGACAATCGCACCCCTTTTTTCATTATTCCAAGATATTCGATCTGACTCATTTAGTTCAAAATCTGGATAAACATCTAAATAGTTTTTCGAGACGGCAAACTGAGGAAAAAAATTTTGAGGTTTCTTGTATACGCCACCAAACCACTGTGCAAAAGCCACTTTATCGACTCCCTCTACTCCCTTAATTTGTTCTTTAAAAAATACTGGCAGGTCAAAAATTAGTGAGGTCGCATTTCTGGTGACCAGTCTTGCAGTCGATGCCGAAGTCGCTTTTGAATACCAAGCTGTAATCACAGTTTGGAGTAAACCATACGCTAAAATAGCAATGGCTAGTCCTAAGATTGTTAGCATCGTTCTAACTTTATGGCGGAACGCATTCTTTAACGATGTTCTTAGAATAAACACGTGGAATCTACTTGTTGGATGCTTCGTTAGATATGAGTTCGCCTTTATCCAGATGTACAACCTCATTAGCTACGTGGGTGGCACTGATATCGTGGGTAACCATTATGATGGTTTTTCCAGCCTCTGAGTTAAGGCGTTGCAAAAGATTTAAAACATCGGAAGCGGAATTCCTATCCAAATCCCCTGTTGGCTCGTCAGCTACAATTAGTGTCGGATCCGTTACTATAGCGCGAGCAATGGCAACTCTCTGTTGTTGACCTCCTGATAGTTCGTTAGGGTAGTGGTCAAGGCGATCCCCTAAGCCAACCATCTCTAAAATCGTGCGGGACCTCGATTTACGGCTTTTTGCATCTAAGTCTGATAAAAGTAGCGGGAGCTCAACATTTTGCTCTGCGGTTAATACCGGCATCAAGTTGTAAAATTGAAAGATAAAACCTACATTATTCGACCGCCACTCTGCTAAATCATTCTCCGATAGTGAACTGATATCGAGTCCGGAAATGGTTAGACTGCCTACATCAGGTTTATCAATCCCTGCGATAAGGTTAAGAAGTGTGCTTTTGCCCGACCCGGAAGGTCCCATTAAAGCGGTGAATCCACCTTCCGAAACTTTGAGGTTTATTCCTTTGAGAACTTCTACAACCTGCTCTCCTCGGAAGTAGGATTTTCTAAGATCTGTAATTTCAACTATCGGAGTAGTCAATGGGTCTTCACTATCTAAGCTCTACTCGCGTACCGGTCTTTAGTTGAGCCGAGGGGTTCAAAACTAGTTGGTCCCCTGCACTGACCCCAGAAACTTCTATTTTACCGTTTATTTTTTTACCCAGAAGTACCGGAATTTCACTTGTATAATTATCAATGATTTTGAAAACAACATATCCAGATGCCCTTTTTAAAATCGATTCAGGAAGTACGACAGTAACAGGTTTTTTTTCATTTGATGGAACTTTTTTTTCAAGGAACGCAACTTTAGCACTCATGTCAGGTAATATCCTAGGGTCTGACTCGGTAAAACGAATTTTTACTAATATCGTTGCCTTTGACCTATTCACTGTGGGAACCATCCGTGAAACTACAGCCGAAAAACGCCTTTCAGGAATTGCCTCAAGTAGAACCTCGCACGGTTGGTCAATTTTTATTTGATGAATTTTGGCTTCGGATACGTCCGCCTCAATTTCTAGAGTCTTCATATCTGCTATGGTGACAACAGCCCCTTTGCTGTCGGCGGCAGAAGAGAATGGCGTGATGTTATCTCCAACATTTGCTGATTTGGTTAGAACAATACCATCAAAAGGAGCAGTGATAATAGTTTGATTGACGGCTATTTCTGCAGCCTTAATATTCGCATCAGCTGATTTGAGTGTAGCTTTTAATCCCTCAAGATTTGCATCTATTTTCTCAACACGACTCAAATTTTTATCATGCTGAGCTTGCGGAATAAATTGCTTGTCTAAAAGTTCGGCAGATCTTTTTAGATTAAGGTTAGCTTCCCTAAGATCTGCCCTCCCCTTATTTAAGTTGGCTTGAGCTATTTGTTTTTGTGCGATTGCTTGCTGGAGCGCTGCCTCCACGTCTTCTTTTTCTAATCGGGCAATTATCTGGCCTTTTTGCACCTTGCTTCCCTCCAAAACTCCCAGCCATTCAAGTCTTCCCTGGGCTTTAGAGGAGAGTGCAGCTTGGCGCTGAGGTACTACGTAACCGGAGGCGTTTAGCACGGTATATTGTTGTGAGGGCTGGATTACACTGACCTTTGATGTAAAGACCTTTGGAGCTGTAAAGAATTGCTGGTGGATAAAAAAGATAGAAAGAGTAATGATCAATGAGACAAAAAACAAATTCCAGCGCCTTTTTCTGGTGTTCCTGAATGTATTTTTTGGGGAACTATTTTTTGTGATTTTGATTTTCGACAGATTTATAGGCGACATGCTTGTTACCAAATTATTTTAAAATAAAAATATTTCTTGAACTATAAGGGATTATTGGAGCAGGTCAAATTTATTCGGCTAAGTTTGACTGACTTATTTTACTTAACTCTATTGATTGCATTTAATAAAGAAGGTTCTATTCGATTATCATTATTGTTTAAAATTTGAAGTTTTTTGAGAAATTTTTTGTTATTTTCGTTGATGCCAATAATAATATATTCTTTCGCGTTTTCTTTTGCGAAAGTAATTGCGTCGTTGATTACCATTGCAATAGAGGTGTCAAGTTTTTCAAGCTTAGTGAGATTAAATATCACGACATCACATTTTGATAATCTTGAAAGAGAATTTGCTAATGTTTTTACGGAGCAAAACGAATTGATTCCCGACAGCTCAACAATTCCAATAGATTTTGAAACATCGCGAATCATTTTTAATTCGTCAGCCAAAAGAAACTCACAATGTTCACTTTCTAATGAGGAAAACGTTTTGATACGTCGTGCTTCAATTTCTTCTCGGTGTTTCGATGACAATAAAAATTGAATGATTAACCCAACTCCAACAGCAGTTATAAGGTCAACTAAAACCGTCATTGTTAGTACGGAAAGCATTACTACGAGACCAGTCAAATCAAACCAATTAACCCGTTTTAAATAGTTCCAATCTATAATATCCCACCCCACCTTTATTAAAATTCCGGCTAAAACCGCTAAAGGGATTTGCTCTGCAATGGGCGCTAATCCTAGCAACATGAAAGCCAGAACCAACGAATGTAATATGCCGGAAAAATTTGTACGAGCTCCAGCTTTTATATTGACCACCGTCCTCATTGTTGCCCCGGCCCCGGGAATACCACCAAACAGACCTGCAGCAATGTTTCCGATGCCTTGACCAATAAGTTCACGATTAGGGTTATGTTGCGTACGCGTTAATTTATCGGCGACTAATGAGGTTAGAAGGCTATCTATAGTTCCTAGTGTGGCTAATATACAAGCAGATCCCAGCAAACCAGGCAAATCGCTAAGCGAAAAATCAGGTGTCAGAAATGTTGGGATACCACGGGGGATTTCACCAATTGTCGGCACGCCAGACAAAAACAAATAACCAACGGAACTGCCGACTATTAATCCTACCAAGGGAGGTGGGGTAACCGAGTGTATTTTTTTTGGAAGGAATAAAATTACACACACGGTTGTGAAACCCACTAACACAGCCTCTTTATTAAGGGTAGAAATTAATGTTGGCAGCATGGTTAGGGTGGCTATCAAGCCATCTTTAACCCCAGGGTGGCCAAGCAATACAGGTAGTTGAAGTATGATGATAATACAGCCAATGCCGCTCATAAAGCCAGAAATCAAAGGATAAGGCATATAAGCGACAAATTTTCCCCAACCTATTTTTCCCATCATGATTTGGATAATTCCACCGATGATGACGACAACAAAAGCTAAAGAGGGTTGATGAGCGTACTGCATAATAATTGTGGTCATTACTACCGTCATCGGCCCGGTAGGGCCCGATACTTGAGTTGGAGTTCCTCCAAAAAGTGCGGCAAAAAAACCAACTAAAATCGCACCGTAAAGACCAGAGATTGCACCGGCTCCCGAGGCCACACCGAAAGCTAATGCTAGCGGAAGGGCCACTACGGCCGCGGTTAACCCTCCAAAAATGTCACCGCGGATTGCTAAAAAATTTTCTGGCAAACGCTTTTTGCTATTCATTTTCAAAAGACCTGAAAAGTTTTCTGATAATTTTTTCAATCGATTCATGGTTCCAATCAACTTCCCCCATAACCATGTGCGTAATTTGTCCTTTTTTGTTAATTAAGTACGTCACAGGAAGCCCTTTTGTGACCCAAAAGTTGCCCGACAGTTTATCTTGATCCAAATAGATATCTGATGGATTGGAAAGTGATTTCGAAAAATCTCTTACTTTTTGTGTATTTTCACCAAAATTTACCATTACTAACTTGAACGAAAAATCTTTGAATTTTTCGGAAAGTTTGATTAAAGCCGGCATTTCGTTGACACATGGGGCGCACCAACTTGCCCAAAAATTCAGGAGAATAACGGATTCTCGAAAATCCTTAAGTTCTAAAATATTGCCTTCAAGATCTGAAAATTTTAGATTTACATCGCCAGCACCGTCCCACTTTTTTAACTTCTCCGCATCAGAAAAAGTCGGAGACGATATGAATAGAAATATTAAAAAGCTTGACAAAAAGACGGCTATTTTTATGAGATTTAAACTATATTTCATCTTCGCCAAGGGTCTGGAGTGTCGGTCGCGATCGAATATTTGTCAATTGCGTTTTGCAGGATTTTTTCGGAGATTATTTTTTCTTTTGACAACGCATAGAGCGCGGTCAAAGCTATATGTTTTTCGCTGACTTCAAAAAAATCTCTCAAATTTTCCCGAGTATCACTTCGGCCGTATCCATCGGTTCCTAGTGTGTAATATTCCTTTTTTACCCATGGTCGAATAAGTTCGGAGACGCCACACATGTAATCAGTTGCCGCAATAACTGGACCCTTCGAATCGTTAAGGCACGATTCAACCCATGATTTTTGCGGCCTTGATTTAGTATTAAGCTTGTTTTTTCTATCAGTGCTTTGGCCATTTCTTTGTAGCTCTGTAAAGCTTGTCACACTCCAAACATCACTTGTAATGCCCCAGTCATTTTTTAGTAGAATTGCGGCCTTTAAAACCTCGTTCAATATGACCCCTGATCCTAAAAGTTGGACATGCGATTTCTCTTTCTTCTCTGTATTTTTTTGGTTTGTAAGTAGATACATACCTCTAACGATTCCTTCTTCAGAGCCTTCGAGTAACGGTGGCTGAATGTAGTTTTCGTTCATGACTGTGATGTAATAGAAAACATCCTCCTGGTCCGCAAGCATGCGCTTTATTCCGTCTTTAATAATTATAGCAAGTTCGTATCCAAAAGCAGGATCGTAAGAAACGCAGTTTGGCACAGTTGACATTAACAAATGGCTAGATCCATCCTCATGTTGTAATCCTTCTCCAGACAATGTTGTTCGCCCTGCTGTTGCGCCGATAAGAAAGCCACGAGCTCGCGAATCACCGGCGGCCCATATAAGGTCTCCTATCCTTTGAAAACCAAAGCAGGAGTAAAAAATATAAAAGGGCAGCGTCTGGGTGTTAAAGGTGGAATACGAAGTTGCCGCTGCAATCCATGACGAAATGGCTCCGGCCTCCGTTATTCCCTCTTCAAGTATTTGTCCTTTGCTTGATTCTTTGTAAAAGAGCAGTTCATCTTTGTCCTCGGGTTCATAGAATTGGCCAAATGGCGAGTAAATAGCAATCTGCCTAAACAAAGCTTGCATTCCGAAAGTTCTTGCTTCATCAGCAACAATTGGAACTATTTTTTTCCCTAAAGATTCGTCTTTTAATAATGTTGAAAGTAGATTAACAAACACCATCGTGGTTGATAGTTCGCGTTTACCTGATCCTTTGTTGATTTTTGAGAAAATATCCTCAGGCGTTGATATTGGGTTATCAGCCCGGGTTCTCCTTGATGGCAAATAGCCGCCAAGTTTTTTTCTTTGTTCATGAAGATACTCCATCTCCCTACTATTTCGAGGAGGTTTTACAAAATTCAACTCTTTAACATCCTCGTCTGAAATGTCTAGTTCGAAGCGCTCTCTAAATGCCATAAGCGCATCCAATTCCAATTTCTTTTGCTGATGTGCTCCCATTTTTCCTTGTCCCCAATTACCCATTCCAAAACCTTTTTTGGTTTGGGCGAGTATTACGGTTGGTGTTCCTTGGGTTGCTTGTGCTTGATGGTAGGCTGCATGAATTTTTAGGGGATCGTGTCCCCCGCGTTGCAATTGGTCGATGTCATCGTCACTGAGATGTGCGACTAAATTTCTTAATTCAGGATATTTGTGGAACACACGTTCACGGTTAAAACGCCCATCCATTGCAGCATAGGTTTGTAACTCCCCATCAACCATTTCATGGAGTCTCCTCAGAATAAGATTATGTTTGTCTTTTGCGAAAAGTGGATCCCAATTCGATCCCCACAAGACTTTTATGACTTTCCACGAGGCCCCGGCAAACAAACCTTCGAGTTCTTGGATTATTGAACCATTGCCTCTAACTGGTCCGTCCAACCTTTGCAGGTTACAATTTACGACAAAAATTAAATTATCCAGTTTTTCACGAGCGGCGAGTGATAAAGCTGCTAGAGACTCCGGTTCATCCATCTCTCCATCACCCACAAAACACCAGACTGTTCTGCCCTTTCCCCGAATGATGTCTCTATTCTCTAAATATCGCATGAACCTTGCCTGGTAAATAGCATTTATCGGTCCGAGCCCCATGGATCCCGTTGGAAATTGCCAAAAGTCTGGCATTAACCAAGGGTGGCAGTAGGAAGACAAGCCGTTTCCTCCAGATTCTCTTCGATAATTATCTAACTGTTGGCGAGTCAAGCGTCCCTCTAAAAAAGCCCTAGCATAAACACCTGGAGCTGAGTGGGGTTGAAAGTATACAAAATCGCCATCTTCCCCAGCCTTAAAAAAATGATTAAAGCCTACTTCAAACAAATCTGCTGAGGACGCATAGGTAGCAATATGCCCTCCGAGCTCAGGATGGCGTCTGTTAGCTTTTACAACCATCGCTAGTGCATTCCACCTTACTAGGGCTGAAATTTTTTTCTCTAGCTTCGGTTCTCCAGAAAAAAATGGTTGTTGATCCGGGCTTATTGTATTGAAATACGGCGACTGCAGGGTACCAGAAAGGGAGATTTTATTTTCTCTAGCTACATTGACTAAGGTTCTTAGGAGAAACTCGGCCCTGTCTTCTCCCTCGACATGTATTGTTTGTCGAAAAGCTTCAACCCATTCAGCAGTCTCCACAGGATCGACATCAGTAGGTAGATCCTTCAAAGCTGTGGCTAATTTTTTTGTTTCTTCAGGGCTATTCAATTTTCCTCCGAGTTCTTGATATCTTACCCGCCTTTGCTATTACTCGCGGTACAAATATTACCGTAATTTTTAAAGCATTTAATTTTTTATTTATTACTATTTTCCTAATTAATAGAATAAAATATCATAAATCAATAAAATTTAGGTGGAATATGCTAGATAAAAAGTTAGATGTAGTGGATTGGAAAATATTGACTCTTTTACAAACCAATGCCGATCTAACAAACGTCGAATTATCCAGGGAGGTTGGTTTATCGCCATCGCCATGCTTGGCTCGGGTTCGATCGTTGAAAGCAGCCGGGTACATAGATCGTTATGTAACGCTGTTGGATCCCATCAAGGTTGGGCTCAAAGTTAGTGTCTTTATTCACGTTACTCTTGAAAAACAGGTTGAAGCAGTGCTTGAGAATTTTGAAAGCGCGGTTTTAAAGAGGGCTGAGGTTATGGAATGTTATTTAATGACCGGAGAGTCAGATTATTTGCTGAGAGTAATAGTGACTGATATACAGGCGTTAGAGCACTTTATTCTTGACTTTTTATCCAAGGTTCCAGGTGTAGGAAACATAAAGTCTAGCTTTTCTTTGAAACAGGTGAAGTATAAAACAGCTTTACCGATACCAATATAACGGGGTGAGGGTGGAGAGCGTGAGTATGTCGGTAAAAAATGTCTGCGTTTTTTGTGGCTCCCGCGAGGGATCGACAGGAATTTATGCGAGTAAAGCAGCTTCTCTCGGTAAGTATCTGGCTAAAAATAAAATCCGCCTAATATTTGGAGGAGGGCAGGTTGGCTTAATGGGATTACTTGCGAATGCAGTATCACAAGCGGGTGGGGAGGTTCTCGGGGTTATTCCGCGACTGTTATATGACAAAGAGTTGGCTAACCCTGCGGTTCATAAACTACTAATTGTTGATTCTATGCATCAAAGGAAACAAAAAATGTATCAACTTGCAGATGCTTTTATTGTATTGCCGGGCGGGGTTGGTACAATGGAAGAAGCGTTCGAGGCTTGGACTTGGTTGCAACTTGGTATTCATAAAAAACCTATAGGCCTCCTTAATGTTAATGGTTTTTACGATTTTCTTCTGCATTTTATCGAGGTAATGTATCAAGAGGACTTTATTAAAGTTTCACACAAAAAATTGTTATGTGTTGGCACCGATATCGAAAGAATTTTTTACGATCTGAACGCCAGCCTCGAGCAATATTTATGAGTTGAAAACATTTTAAGGGAATTAAGGTCGATGAATAAAATTAAGGTTTTAACTTTTGATACTGGAGGTACTGTACTCGACTGGCATTCTGGTTTTCGTGATGCTTTTAAGTTAATTGGGGAGAAATATGGTTTGAAAAAAGATTGGGCAAAATTGGCAAACAAGCTACGTACAAAGTCCATGAGCGCGATGCTCCAGCTTGGAGAGTTTAGAGCCCCAGAATATAATTTTGACGGGGCACATGAATTTTGCTTGAGAGAGGTCCTGTCTGAAGAAAAAATAGATCAATTTTCAGAAAAGGATATTCAATTTATAGCTTACGATACGCCACATCGATTTGATTGCTGGCCTGATTTTTCCTCGACAATCGAAAGACTGCGTAGCGACTTTCTGGTGTGCTCTTTTACTATACTCAGTTATCGATTGATTATGGATACGGCTCGACACAATAATTTGGTATGGGATGCTGTGTTTTCATGCGAGGGGATTGGAAAGTACAAAATGTTGCCGGAACCCTACGAAAAAGTGGCGGCCTATTTACAGGTTGATCCCTCCGAATGCCTTATGGTGGCTGCGCACCCCTGGGATTTAAATGCGGCGCGAGACTGCGGTTATCGTACCGCTTTTGTATCTCGGTCTCGGGAATGGGGTGATGAAGTTGCTCCGTGGTCAGAAAAAGAGAAAATTACGCCGGATTCATTTGATATCGTTGTAGATGATTTTTCTGCATTGGCAACAGCATTGAAAGTATGACTGAAGGTTTTTAATCGAAATTCCGTGGTTTCCACCACGGGTAATAATCAGGCATGTCCTTGTTCACTGAATCTATGAAATTTGCTGGTCGTTTTTCTAAAAAAGATTTAATTCCTTCAATTCCGTCTCTCGAACTTCCCCTAATTTGAATACCACGTGAGTCGATTTTGTGTGCCTCGATTGGGTGGTCAGCACCCAGCATTTTCCACATCATTTGGCGGGTTAATGCAATTGATACCGGTGAGGATTTTTTTGTCAGCTCTGTTGCAATTTCAACTGCACGGGGCATTAGTTTTTCGGGAGTGGTAATTTCTTTAATTAGGCCTGCTTGAAGGGCCTGATTGGCGTCAAATACATCCCCGCTAAAGCACCATTCTAACGCTTTTGAGATGCCAACAATTCTGGGCAAAAACCAACTCGAGCATGCCTCTGGAACAAGTCCACGGTTGGAAAAAACAAAACCGAACCGGGCGAGGGAGGATCCTATTCGTATATCCATCGGAAGTTGTAGAGTCGCACCAATTCCTACCGCGGGACCATTAACTGCAGCAATGAGGGGTTTTTTACAGTCGAAAAGCCTGAGAGTTAAAAGACCACCTTCGTCAGGCGCTATGCCATTAACCTTGTCTTTGCGTTTTGAAAAATCAAATGTTTCTCCCTTCTTAGAGAGGTCAGCCCCTGCACAAAATGCTCGCCCCTTTCCAGTAAATATTATGGCTCTAACAGAATCATCGTTCTCAGCATAATCCACAGCTTTAATTAATTCGATCATCATTTGATGAGTAAAACTGTTAAGACTTTTCGATCTATTAAAAAATATTGTCAATATTCCGCGAGTTTTGCTGCATTGTATTGTTTCGAAGTTATCTAACATGATTTTCCTATCAGACTAGGGACGCGATTTCTTTTCCCAGTTCTGTCGTGGTCGCGTTTCCCCCCATGTCAGGGGTCCTTGGACCATCCTTAACACATAGCTGGATGGCATGCATAATGGATTTTCCGGCCTCGGTTTCACCTAAGTGATCAAGCATCATGGATGCAGACCAGATTTGCGCTATGGGATTGGCAACCATTTTGCCAAAAATATCAGGAGCTGAACCATGGACTGGTTCGAAAAGGGAGGGGAAAACTTTCTCCGGATTTATATTTCCTGACGGTGCGATCCCGATCGTGCCGGTAGTTGCAGGACCAAGATCAGATATTATATCGCCAAACAAGTTGGAGCCCACGATGACATCAAACCGTGTCGGGTCTAAAATTAGCTGAATTGTCAACCCATCAATATGATATTGACTAACTGTGACGTCATCATGTTTTTTTGCCATAGCCTGAAAACGTTCATCCCAATACGGCATGGTGATCGATATTCCATTTGATTTCGTGGCTGACGTGAGGTGTTTTTTCGGTCGTTTTTTTGCCAGTTTGAAAGCGTAGTCCATGATTCTGTCGACTCCTTTTCGGGTGAACACAGTTTCCTGCACAACAAATTCTCTTTCCGTTCCCTCAAAGATGCGACCACCAATTGATGAATATTCGCCCTCGGTATTTTCTCTAACTACCATATAGTCAATGTCTCCTACCTCTCTGTTTGATAAAGGAGACGGAATTCCGGAAAGTAGCCTAACAGGCCGTAGGTTAACGTATTGATCAAAGGTTCGCCGAAATTGAATCAGTGAGCCCCAAAGGGATACGTGGTCAGGAACCAACTCCGGCCAGCCAGTCGCTCCAAAAAAAATCGTGTCTACACCACCGAGTTGCTCGAGCCAATCGGGAGGCATCCACCAACCATGTTTTTCGTAATTTTGACAGCTCCAATCAAACTGTCTCAACGATAATGAGAAATTATATTTTTTGGCGGCAGCTTCGAGGACCCTTAAGCCCTCAGGCATGACTTCCTTCCCAATCCCGTCACCGGCAATAACTGCTACTTTATAGTTTTTCATTTTTGATTCATCCTTAAAGGCTGGATTACTTACCTAGCTCACACTAATGGTTTTTAATAAATTCACCTATCAAGCGTATTACTTCTTTTGGATTTTCTTGCTGCACCCAGTGCCCAGCTCCGGCGATAAGGGTTGTTCCTAAAAAACTGCTGCAGATTTCTTTCTCCATTTTCTTCAAAGCACCTGGAACTTGGAAAACACCCCAGTCCATCTTTCCAGCGATAAAGGCCGACGGCACTTTTATTTGATGGTTTTTATACTCTAACAGGCGCTCAATAAAGCTAGATTTAGTGGTGTTCCAATAGCAATTCAAGCCTCCCTGAAAACTTGATCTACTGTATTCTTTAACGTAAAAATCTAGCTCGATATCGGTCAACCATTTGCACTCTTGGATTTCTTTTTCGGAAGGCATTTCTGGAGCTACGGTCTCCGCCATAGTTTTTGATGCGTCCATGATGTAGTAACGTGGTAGTTGTGAGAGCTGACTCGCATTCCAATCGCTTAGTTGGTATGGTTCGTTACCTTCCCAATCACCGCTTTTCATGTGGTAGTAAGCTCTTAAAAAAGCCTTGAGGCCTTGCTTACTTTTTAGCATATCGTTGTTAGCCCCTCTTTCTGTGTAATACCACTGATAGTGTTTACGAGGCGGAATAAGGGCCAATAAATCTTTGTGAATTTTATTTTTTGAACGCTCTATTTTAGGAGCGCCAGTGAAAGGAGCGCTCATCAATACAACCGATGAAAAAACATCAGGTCTGGTCAGAGCACACCAACCTGCAACAGGAGAACCAAAATCATGACCGGCAACAGTCTTGACGGTGTTGTGTCCAAGGGCGAAGGTTAGCTGAGTAATGTCCTCCACAAAATTTAGGATATAAAAATCCGATGGATTATCCTCATATTTATGCATTAAAGTTACAGTTCTGCCATAGCCTCTGAGATCCGGGGCCACAACATGAAAACCTTGTTCAGCTAATGGAGCTAGAATTTTTCTCCAGCTATAGGCGAGCTCTGGAAAACCATGTAAGAGTAATACTAAGGGTCTTTTAGAATCTTGAAACCCTGCCTCCAAAATATGAATGTCGATACCGTTTACGTCATTAATAATTCTAGATCTAACACCCCTGCTGAGCAGGTTGGGTTTTATGGGGGAAGGGTTGTGGCTTTTGATAACGATGAGTTAACCTCCAATCAGCGAAATGCGCTATATTTCTTAATTTTAGATTAATCTTAGCATGTCATGCCTAGCAAGGGGAAAACTAAGCCATGAGCAAGGACGAAGAATATTTTGAGGCGATGTACAACGTTAGAGCTTCCGTGGCGGACGCACACGATTATTTTGATTTATGGAAACAAAGATCGGAAGAGTTTCTCAAATCTAGAGCACACAGAGCCAATATGGAGGTTTCATACGGCGCAGATAAAATGGAAACCATGGATGTATTCCGGCCAAAAGGAAGAAGTGCTGGGTTGCTAATGTTTATTCACGGTGGATATTGGCGGTCACTCGACAAAAAAGATCACTCGTTTGTTGCCGAGCCCTATGTTAAGGCCGGTTTCACCGTGGCTGTAATAAATTACTCACTATGTCCCCAAGTGGATATCAGCCATATTTGTCGTCAAGTCGCCAGCGCAGGAGGTTTTTTATATCGGAATGCCGCGGCGATGGGCTTCCCGCCAGAGCGAATGTATGTGGCCGGACACTCTGCAGGAGGACATTTGGCAACAATGGCCCTAGCCTGTTTATGGAGACAAATCGATTATCGATTTCCAGAAAAGGTGTTCAGTGCTGGTTTAAGCGTAAGTGGAATTTATGATTTGAGAGTCTTAACTCAAGTCCACTCTGTCAATGCGGATTTGCAGCTTACTTTTGATTCGGCAAAAAAAGTGAGCCCTGCATTGATGCCTCCTCCCAAAGATGTTTTGTTGACCATCGCTGTTGGTGAGGAAGAAATAGGAGGTTTTTTAGATCAACATCATCAAATAGCAAGACGCTGGCCTAAAGTAGTAGAGGAAAACATCCTCTGCGCAAATAATCATCATTTTGATATTTTGCTCGGATTTGCCGATGAAAATCATGTTTTGGGTAAAGCCATGATGAGGATATTACAAAGTACGATAGATACTTAATCGCCTTTGAAAATAGGCTTCCTTTTTTGATTGAATGCGTTGACTCCTTCAACTCTATCATTGGATAAAACTGTTCGGTTGTAAGCCTCAATCTCAAAAGCCATTCCATCACGTATGGATGACTGTAAGCCGCGGTGAATGGATTGCTTCGCTTGTCGGACTGCTAGAGGGGCATTCTCTGCTATGGTTTTTGCGGTGTGGAAAACAGCAATAAGCAATTCATCAGGCGGTCTGACTTCGTTTACAAGCCCCCAATCAGAGGCTTTTTTTGCTGAAAAGGGCTTGCCTGTGAAGATGATTTCCTTTGCTCTTCTTTCTCCTACAGCTCGCGATAGAGTCTGTGTTCCTCCAGCTCCTGGAATAATGCCGATTTTTGTTTCGGTTTGTGCAAATTTTGCCGTTTCTGCTGCATATACAAAATCGAGAGCTCCGACTATCTCACATCCCCCTCCAAAAGCTGCTCCATTTATCGCGCCGATAGTTGGTATCGGGCAGTCAATGAGAGCTCTGACCATTCTCTCAAAAATCAAATGTTGTTTGTTCCAATCTGTATTTGTCATCCCTTTGCGTTCTTTTAGGTCAGCCCCTGCACAGAAGGCTTTTTTGCCTTTGCCGGTGATGACAATAACTCGGGTTTTTGTTTCTCCCATTGAAAAGTTCTCAAACAGGCGAATAAGTTCCCAAGCCATTTGGGTATTAAAAGCGTTTGAGTATGCGGGTCTGTTTAATTCAACCAGAGCAACATGCTCGTAAGGGTATGTTAGTTCTATTGTAGAAAGCTTGTTTTCCATTCGATCGGATAAACTTCGCATATTGTTAACATTTTCTGATTTTATCAGTATTTTTTTTTTTTGATAGGAAGTTGCACTTTTTAATATTTTCAAAATCTCCACTGAACTCATTTAATGATATTATTAAGGCTAACTTTGATTTTAGTAAATGGCGTGGCTGGCATCATTTACAGTTGTTGGCCAAAGATAAAGTAAACTTGCGGATGGAGCCCATGATATACAAAATATTTAAAAATTTAGATGCTATTTTTTCTTTCGCGGTAGCTAAAGCGCACTGTGATATTCCTTGTAAAATATACGATCCAATAGAAGCTCAGCTGGGATGTCTAACCATTATTAGACTCAACGACTTATTGGAAGAGTTGCTGAATAAAGACCTAAATGACTCTACGGCGAAGGGGCAAGTGTCGCGGCTAATTGCACAAAAAGAGGAACACGGAGTTAAGGTAAAGGAGGCTATTAGGGTAATATGGGGAGACTATTTTAAGCAGCCGCAAATTGAACAGTTCCCTGAAATTCACGATCTGGTTCATAAGATTATGATGCAGGCTTCGAAGGCTAAGCAGAATGTTGATAGACAAGCGGGTGTCGATTTGCTTGATCAGGTTAACAAATTTGCTGAGATTTTTTGGAAGACGAAAAATATTTCTACCTACTCAGCGACCAGTCCTTATCCTCCAAACCAAGAAGTGGTTTATCCTGACCTTAAAAGCTGAGGTTATTTTGTGATAGCTGGCGTTTGCCGTGTGGTGGGAGATAGCATGCAGCCTACCATTGGAGCAGAGGCTTATGTCGTGTATGCTGATCTAAAATTATTTGGTTTGCCAGTTGGACAAATATATGTTTTCAGGCACGCCGAACTGGGTTTGATGGTTAAGCGCTTGCGAGGTAAAAACGGAGAAGGGTATATTTTTGTCGGAGACAATCCGGTTAGTATCAGACCCGAAAAAATGGGGCTGGTGCCTAGAAGAGATATCAAGGGACGGGTTATATGTAGTTTTGCAGAAAACGGTGGCATTAAGTTCCATTATTATCCTGCCAAACATTTTTTAGCAAAATGTAAGGATTGAACCAATTGGCTTTTTTCGTGGGATACAAAATGATACGGTATTTTTACTTAAATGGGGGTGAGAAAAATGTTAAATCCGTTAGATTCGCTTTGGGGAACAGTCATAGCTGGTGTCATATTAACGATATTTCTTTATTTCATTGCTAGATTTCTGATGGGGCTGTAAAAAATGGAGGTTGTACCGGGAATTGCCCGCTGGATTCACTTTCTAGCTGGGTTTATGTGGATTGGTCTTTTGTATTATTTTAATTTCGTTCAGGCCCCTGCTTTAAAAGATGCTCAGAGTGATGGTACGGCCGCCGGCATTACCAAACATGTTGCCCCGAGAGCTCTCTTTTACTTCAGGTGGGCCGCGGTTGTCACTTGGCTGGCTGGAGCAGCGCTACTCGGCGATAGGTTTGTTGATACATTTCTACTTGCAGAGGGATATGAGGCTATGGGATTTGGTGTGTGGCTAGGGACGATTATGCTCGGAAATGTTTGGGGTATTATCTGGCCAAGCCAAAAAAAAGTTCTTGGGATTGTAGGGTGCACAGACGAGGAGAAAAAAGTGGCTAGTCGGAAAGCATTTTTGGCTTCTCGGCTAAATACAATGCTTTCGATTCCAATGTTATTTTTCATGGCCGGTGGCTGGAGTCATCATTCCGTCTACTTCGGGTTTTAAAACAAAATTATAATCAACGGGCTGAGGGTATTTTTTTAATACCTTTCAGCTTATCACCTGGTTTAATGCTATTTTCGAAAAACCAACCTCTTCGCATTTCCAAAGCGTATTTTGCCGGGCTATTTGATTTATGGGGGGTAAGATCCAAGGGTTCCATTTTTTCGATATTGATTATCACACCATCGCCATCTACAAAAGCGACTGACAGCGGTATCAAGGTGTTCTTCATCCACATCGCCGCTAACCGAGCTGTATCGTAGACGAAAATCATCCCGGCATTCTCTGATAGTTTTTTCCTGTGCATCAACCCTTGCTTCCTTAATTTTTCGGTGTTTGCCACCTCAACCCGAATTTTTTTTCCATTTATATCAATAGGATAAGTCAATAGCGGAGCAGTGAATGCCGAACCGCAAAACAGTAGAGCAAAAACAAAAATTAGCTTGAGGACGGTAATCATAGACGGGCTAGAAGGTAAATTTTGCGCCCATTGTAACTCATGTTTATTAATTATCCACTCAGACAGCATCAATAGAATGGGCTTGCAAGGGCAGAATTTTTATATTTGTACATGTAATGTATGGGTTGACAAGCATTTGCGGTTGTTCTACCTTGCTAATGGTCTAGACACGCTTACGCTTGGAAAGACAAAAAAAATTTTAATCATGATTAACATTTTGTCTGACGATTAATTTTGATTGTTGGACTCTATACTGGGAGGTATGTTTAATGTTGAAGCGTACTGTTGTGTCGCTTGCTGCCATGTTGGCATTGGGCTTCACCGGTTTAGTATCTGCTCAGGGTGTAGATAGATTGGAGTCAACTTTGTATCCAAACTATGTGACCCAAGACATGTTGCTAAATGCTGGTGTTGACCATCAAAACTGGTTGCATTACGGCAAAGACTATGAAACAACTCGTTACAGTGCTTTGTCGGCTGTTAACAGAGACAATATTAAGAGTTTAGTGCCTGCTTGGAATCTTTCCTTCGGTGTTTTAGAGGGTCAGGACAGCCAAGCTGTAGCAGTAAATGGAACGGTATATGTTACCACTTCATTCAACAAGGTTTTAGCTGTCAATGGTGAGACCGGGGAGCAGCTGTGGAAGTATGAGCGCGAACTGCCTGGTGACGTATTTCCAAAGCTATGCTGCGACGTGGTGAACCGTGGTGTTGCCGTGTACAAGAACCGTCTGTATCTAGCTACGCTTGATGCACACGTTGTTGCGCTTGACAACCAAACCGGAAAAGTTATTTGGGATAAAAAAATCGGAGATTATACTTACGCCGAAACCTTTACTGTTATGCCATTAGTGGTGAACAATAAAGTCATCTTCGGTACAGCTGGCGCTGAGTATGGTGTTCGCGGATGGGTTGCTGCTATTGATGCTGATACCGGCGCTCCAGCGTGGAAAACTTATACGATCCCAGCTCCAGGAGAGCCAGGCAACGATACATGGGCTGGTGAGTCTTGGAAGTATGGTGGTGGTTCCGCTTGGATTACTGGAGCCTATGACCCAACAAACAATTCACTCTATTGGGGAATTGGAAACCCAGGACCAGACTTTGATCGTCACGTTCGCCTAGGTGATAACTTATTCAGTAATTCAACACTTGTGATGGATGCTGATAGTGGAAAAATCAAGAGTTATTTTGCCTACACACCAAACGATCCATATGATTACGACGGTGTTAATGAGCATATCTTAGTTGACTTGGGTGGTAAAAAAATGTGGATTCACGCCTCTCGTAACGGACACATTTACGGGATGGATAGAGTTAACACGATTAGTAGAGGTCCTGGCCTAAACGAGCATAAGTGCTTGTGGGTCAACACACTGTTAGTTGTTAACTATATTTCGCAGCCAATTAGCCCATCGCATAAAAACTGCCGTCCAGTTTACGACTGGCCAAAGATGGACGTTGTTTATGATCGTGTAACCACGAACATAGCTCCTTCTCTTGACGGTGGTAAAGAGTGGCACCCAGCTGCGTACAGCCATCGCACAAAAATGGTTTATGTACCGGTCTACGACTTCAGCATGGATCTCCAAGCTAAGAAAATGGAATGGAAACGTGGTGAGTGGTATCTCGGCGCGAAGGTCATCACCTTCAACGCGGGCGCGGGTCATAACAAAGCATATGATGCTGCGACTGGTAAGCTTGTCTGGTCCAAGTCCCAAAGCTGGCCTGCCACTAGTGGTATGTTAGCAACTGGCGGTGGATTAGTGTTTTACGGTGATCCAGACGGGTACTTTAATGCAGTGAACGATGAGACTGGTGAACACCTCTGGGCGTTCCAAACAGGTTCATCCATTCACGGTAACCCAACAACCTACACCAGAAACGGTGAGCAGTATGTTGCCATCGTGTATGGTCGTGGTGGTGGCGGTATTTGGCCACTTTACTACGCAGAGTATGGTAAGACCCACAATAAGGGCGCTGGCCTAATGGTCTTTAAGTTGCACAATCAATAATCGCAACTGAAGACGCTGGGTTTATACCTTGCTGTATTATCACAAGGGGGGCATTTTTAGCCCCCCTTGTTTTTTTTTTGGTATTAGTTTAAAAAGGGCTTCATAGTTTTGCCAATAATAAAAAGATTGAGTTACGGAGGTGTTGTGGTTTGTAAAATTTTAGGGCCAGCTTTGGCCGTGTGTTTTTTTGTTTTTTCTGGAATAGTCGTAGCGCAAACAACCACTGATCCAGATGAAATTCTTACGAAGGACCCTAATGACATATCGGATTCTCTTGAGAGGGCGCAAGCTAAGGGTAAGATAGTTGCATGTGCTGATCCGTATGGCTACCCCTATGCTAACCAAAACATGAATCCCCCTGGATTTGATGTTGAAATCATGGAGGCATTGGCGGCGCGTGGGGATATGCGATTGGAAATGTACTGGGCTGATACAGGTACCAGGGGAGGGATGTCTCGTGCCCTCAGACGATCGCTAATGAAAGGCCGGTGCGACCTTTTTATGGGAGTTTCTGATTCTGGAGATGAGGATCAACTTATGGGTAAGTTAATTTTCACTAACCCGTACCTTGGAATCGGGTATGTGATTGTCACTCAAGGGGCCGCAGTTGGGAAGAAATCCTTCGAGGAACTAAATGAGGCAGGCATAAAGATTGGAGTGCCAATGTCCACCCCAATTGATAACATGTTGTTTGAAAGAGGGATACCGCGCGAACTATACCTTGATAATCGGCGTATTATGAGAGGCATGGCAAACGGCGAAGTCGATGCGGCGATAGTGTGGGCGACGGCGATGGCCGTTGCGAGGCGGGAAGTCCCAGGGTTCGAGGTCAAAATGGCCGAGGGTTATGTACCTGTGGAGGGTCAGAGATGGAATCTGTCGTACATGATGATGAAAAGAGATAAGTCTTTGATAAATTTTTTGAACGAAGGAATTGCCGAGCTTTTAGAGAATGGAACTATCAAGAAAAAAGTTGAGTCTTATGGAGTTCCGTTTTATGCTCCTTTCAATTAATTAAATAGTTTCTGTTTTGTAGCTTGGGGGAATAAAGTAATGATATTTTGTGTAAAAAGATTTTTAAGTTTTCTGATTTTAGTTTTTGGGATCGCATTTATTGGTAGTTCCATAGCTGGACACAAAATGCACGATAACGATCTGGAGTTAGATGTTGATAACGCTGAACTTGTAGCCGAGGGTAAATATTGGTTTGCAAGGAGGTGCGCCTTCTGTCATGGAGGTGATGGAATAGGCGGAAAAGGACCTTGCCTCACATGCGGAAAGTTTACCTATTCAGCGAACACCAACATAGATATTATGACTACGATATCTGTGGGTATTCCTCTTAATCGTGGAGGATCCATGGGAGCATTTGGTACCTCCATGCCGGCTGAAGCGATAATAGCAGTTGTTACTTTTATGAGAGCGGAGGAGGCTAGACGCATTAAGTCTGGAGAGGTTCCTGATCCGTATGGAGCTCAAGAAGAAGCCATGGTTTTCCCGGAATAGCCCAGGAAATTTCCAAAGAATTACAGCCCGTGAGAACGACAGTTCAGCGGGCTGATTATTATGTGGTTCCTGTACTTCCGAAGCCGGCTTGCCCTCTATCACTTTGAGTAAATTCTTCGACTTCTTTGAATTCTGCTTTTATTATTGGTATGAAAACCAGTTGAGCGAGGCGATACATGGGTTCGATATTAAATTTTTCTTTTCCCCGATTCCATGCTGAGATAAATAGTTGCCCCTGATAATCTGCGTCAATCAACCCGACCAAGTTGCCGAGCACTATTCCATATTTATGTCCAAGTCCAGATCGGGGAAGAATTACTCCTGCTATCTCGGGATTCCCTATGAACACGGATATGCCAGTTGGGATCAACCTAGTTTCGTTAGGTTTTATTTGAAACGAATTATCGATACAAGCCCGCAAGTCTAGTCCTGCAGATCCCGCTGTCGAGTAGGTTGGCATGTTAGATTTGATACGAGGGTCAAGTATCTTAAGTTCTACTAAATTATTATTCATAAATTTTACTGATATGGTTTAGCAAATTTTTCGCGTGTTTGATCTTGGTATCTCTCGGTAATTTGTGAATTCCATTTTTATCAATAAGTAACAGTTCATTAAAATCAGATCCGATTGCTTGCGGGATCAGATTTCCAACAATCAATGGTATGTTTTTTAACTGACGTTTGTCTTGAGCATTTTTCTCCAAATTCTCTGTTTCAGCAGCGAATCCTACACAGAAAGGAGAATTTTTCATGGTACTTATCTTCTTCAAGATATCCTCTGTCGGTTCTAGCTGTAGTTGGTGCAGAAATTGTGAATCTTTTTTTAATTTGTGGCTGACAGTCTCTTTTGCCCTGTAGTCAGACACCGCAGCCGCGCTGATGAAAATGTCAGTAGTCTCTATATGGTCAAGAACAGCTGCAAGCATATCAGCAGCTGATTGCACTTTCACTAACTCGCACCCTATCGGCGGAGATGCCGAGTGTGTTCCAACGATAAGAATCACCTCCGCTCCGTACTCAATTGCTGCCTGAGCAATTGCAAATCCCATTCGTCCGGAACTTTGATTTGTTATTCCTCTGACCGCATCGATTTTTTCGAATGTTCCTCCAGCGGTTATCACGATTTTTTTATTTTTGAACAATCGTGGTTGGAAAAATTTTAACGTGGTTTCGTATATTGTTTCGGGTTCTGCCATCCTTCCTAAACCAACCTCTCCGCAAGCTTGATCTCCACCAACTGGCCCAACGATGTGAACCCCATCTCTTTTTAGCGTTTCAATATTTCTTTGTGTTGATTTATTGTCCCACATTTCTTTATTCATCGCGGGTGCAATCAATAATTCACAATTTCTGGCGAGGCAAATGGTAGATAGTAGATCGTTTGCCGTTCCTGTGGCTAACTTTGCAATGAAGTTGGCAGAGGCAGGAGCCACCAGAATCAGACGACATCCTCTCGATGTTTCAATATGAGCCATTCCGTGCCCTTGTTCCTCGGCCCACATGTTGTCGTATACCGGCTTTCCCGATAACGCCTGCATAGTTAGTTTAGATATAAATTGTGTGGCTGCCTCCGTCATAACTACTTGAATATCGACATCAGTTTTCTTTAACAAACGCAGAAGAAAGGCAGATTTATATGCCGCGATTCCTCCGGTTATACCGAGCAACATTTTTCGTTTTTGGTCGTTAATCATTACCGCTGCCACCTAAATTTTTGTCGTGAATTAAAAAATGCCCAACTTGATGTGTTCAAGCATCAATTAATTTTCTGTTATGTTAACCAAATTTAAAAGTTTTTCTATATGAAAATTGGCAATAGTAAAAACTTGCGATTTCACTAAAATATAGCGGCTTAAAGTATCTGGAGCAACATCTCCGACCGAAATTCTCAAGTCAGGAGATAAATCGTTAGGATCTTTGAAGATCAATATGTACATGTTGGAATTTACAACCCCATATTCGTCTTTTCTTAAGTCGAAAGAGAAGTTTCGTTCTTTTTGAGTTCTTCCGAATCCGGTTAAAGTGCCAGCTATCACATCAGTATATTCTCCGATTGTATCATGGCTATGTGTTTTGTGATGTCCAGCATGTGGCATATGAAAAAACCAGATATTTTTATCGTTTTTTTGATATCGATGAATTTTTTGCGAAATTACTATTTCTATTGCACCGATTCCGTCTATTTTATCAGGAATTAGAAACTTAGAAGTTCCGTGAAATTCATGATTATGTACTGGTTTTTGTTCGTCTAGGCCTTTTGATTTTAAGAGCCCAATTATCAAAAGCAATACAGCGAGGATAGTCCACAGTTGCCAGGAGTTACGTAAAATTTTTAACATGTGTGTGTCAACGCTGCCTCCACCAGACCGCAACTCCTATCAGCGCCATGAGCCCTGGAATTAAAATCATACTTAGGAAAAAGGTACCTTTCATTTGACGATTTGTAAGATTGACTCGAGGAAGGTCGTAAGTCTTCGGCTCTATGCCTATTAGGTTTTCCTGTGCTGCTAGATAGTTTATGGTGTTCAAAAATAAATTTCCGTTGCCGAGAATATGAAAAAATGAGTTTGTGGCAAAATCAGAGTCACCAATAATTGCTATTCTTGACTTTTTAATTAATTTTGGTGAGGTTTTCTCATCCTCAGTTATATTTATTAAATCGGAAGGACTAATAAAATTCGGGCTTCGAACAATTATAGCCATAATTGTAATAGGTCCAGGTTTATCGATACCTAATTCAAATTCAACTTTATTTTTATTTGTCTCTGCAAAACTGCGTTTAGAAGAATTAATCAATGGTTTAATAGCGTTTCCGGCGACTGGCTGTTGCGTCGGCGACAAAGACCTTGCTCCCATAAAAAAAGTGAGAGGTAGGCCCTCTGTAACAGCGTGACGGTTATAACTTGTTACTGCTGGAGCTGAGATATCAGTCCAGAAATGGCTTGCTTCATCAATAATTAGAGTGTCATCTAGTTTTACCCCGAGATTCTCGATAATCTTTTCAAGGCCACTTTTTATGAAAGGGTCTAACATGAAGAAAGCGTTACCACCTTGGTCAAGAAAATTTTTAATTATTTGAATTTCATTTTTTCTAATCTCAAATTGAGGACCAGCAACTATGAAAACGTCACAATTTCGTAGGCTATCAGACATATCCAAAAGGCGAACTGATTTTATCCGATAATTCATGCTTTCAAGGCTGTGTCGAGCTTTTGCCATTCCGTGCCTCTCATGGACGACTAGCTTTGTTGCAAGTCCGTGAGAGTGCCCTTGATCGCCCTCAAAGTGATCATGATGTTCAAGGCTAAAGGGATCACTTTCAGCATGTCCTTCAAGGAAGCATAATAGTTGTACCTCTTTTTGAGATACCCTGAGAATTCCGTTGGCAATATCTATTTCTGTGGGGCCATTAACTTTGACTGATCGCCCTTCACTTTCCATTAATGCAGTCCCGGCAAATTCAACACCTTTCATCCTTGCTTGCGCGGGATTAACCATTGGGTCTAAAAATTCAATAGTAACTTTGTCTGTGTAACTAGCGATAAGCTTATATAAATCGCCTGTTTCTTTCATCATTGGATCATGGAAAAAAATAATATGGACCGGTTTTTGTAATGTTTCTAACATTTGTATAGTTTGTTTTGATAAGGAATGTGCTCCCTCTTTTGTCATGTCTATTCTTATCGAGAAGTGATTACTTAAATAGCCCAAGGCGAGCACTATACAAAGCGCGCCTGCAGTAGTAATAAGAATCTCCGTACGTTGTCCCCTGAAGAGGCCAAAAATATATTTTCTCAATTGGAAACCACTAAAGATAATAAGCCCGATTCCAACAATCAAAAGGATTAAATGAAGAAAGTTGGTCTCCAATAAAATAGCATGACTGATAATAGCGGCAGATGCTAATGTTATCCCAGCCAGTAAAATTATAATGGCACCAAAAGATTTATCCATATCTCAACGGCGCCATTTGATATAGTTCGTCGTTAGTATTAAAGAGGTCATGGATACCAAGATATAATATGCTATGGCCTCTGAGCGTAGGAGACCTCGTATTAAATCACCATAATGAAATGAAAAGGCTAGGTATCCAAGTAATTCCCGGAAAAAAAGATTAGTTTGCATGTTTTGTAAATGCCCAACCCACCAGAAACCAAGGAGAGTTGGAAGAGTGAGTAAGGCGGCAACAATTTGGTTTTTTGTCAAAGCTGAATAAAGTTGTCCAATAGATATAGATGCCATTCCTAATAGAATAAAGCCCAGGTAACCCGAAATAATATTAGTTATGTGAGGGTTACCGTACAAAAACATTGGGATTAAATTGACGAAGGTAGCAGCTGTCATGATTAGCAAAATTGTCACGGCACCCAAATATTTTCCAATAACTATTTGCCAAGTGCTAATTGGTAGGGCGATTAACAGTTCCATTGTTTTTCCAGAATATTCACCGGAAAAAATACGCATTGTTAGTACTGGAGTTAATACCATCAGCAAAAAAGCCATGTCCCTGAAGGTCATTTCCATTGTCGCAGTGCCTGTACTGAAGACGTTATATATATAAAAGTATCCCGTACCCACCAGGAAAGATGATATTAGAAAATATGCTATTGGGGATCGAAAGTAAGTAATCAATTCCTTTGAGTAAATTGCTAATAAACCGTTCACTTCTTCTCCTTTGAATTCTTTCCCTTTTTTATGTATTGTAAAAAAACGTTTTCGAGCGTGGGGCCGTGTCTCTCAAGTTGATACAATTTTGTTTTTTCAGTTGCTAATTTTGCAATTATATTTTCAGTATCGTTGTTAGAATTCAAATGACAAACTATGAGAACTTTGTCTTTATCTTGTTTAAAAACGTCAACTTTTTGAATGTCGTCAATTTCTTTAAGCGCAATTTTTAAATTTTCTACATTTCCTGAGACAAGAAGGCTAACTCTATTGCTCTGCTCAGATGCCTGCCTTAACCCGCTGGGGGTATCAATAGCAAGCAGTTTCCCCTCATTGATGATGGCGACTCGGGCGCAAAGCAACGTTACCTCGGTCAATATATGAGTGCTTAATAATACTGACTGTTTTACACCACATTGTTTTATAACATCCCGTGTTTCTTGGATTTGTCCAGGGTCAAGTCCGGAGGTTGGTTCGTCTAACAAAAGTACTTCGGGATCGCCTATCAAGGCTTGAGCCAACCCCAATCTTTGTCTATAGCCTTTAGACAGTTTATAGATTTCACTTTTGGTTACTTTTTCTAGTTTGCATGCGCTTATCACTTGATCTAAGGATTGTTTGACTCGCTTTTTTGGGACCTTTTTTGCTCTAGCGATAAAATGTAGGTACCCTTTCACTTGGAATACATCATACAGGGGCGGATGTTCTGGAAGGTAGCCGATTTTTTTTGCTCCTAGCTCCTGCTGCGTTGACATATCAAGCCCTTTTACACTCACAGTTCCTGAAGTCGCTGTGGTGGTCCCGGCTATCATTTTAATAGTTGTCGTTTTGCCAGCACCGTTAGGACCTAAGAATCCTAAGATTTCACCCGGCATTACCTCAAATGAAATGTTTTTTATTATCTCTTTTGGTCCATAGCGTTTTGATACATTGACCAAGGATATTGCTGAGGGATTCATTTCGTAAATTTCTTAGTAAAGGGGGCCGTAAAGCCCCCAAAACTAAACTTACCTACATCATATTTTCTTGATTAATGATTCTAACTCAATACCATTTGTCTCCGCCGGCTGCCCATTGCGCTTCGTCGTGTCCCATGTATAGCGGCGCACCTTGTAAGTCACGCATCATTTTTAAACGGGTCACAGATTTATTGTAATCTTGCACGCTGTAATTAAGACCAGCTGGGTAGCCGTCTAAATTTTCTTGCATCCAAATCGCGTCCTGCGCCAAAATCATCACACCAGATTTTTCTGTTACAACTCTCATAGATTGGTGCCCTAAGGTATGTCCAGGAGTAGATAAAATTTGCACTGAGCCATCACCAAAAACATCGTAGTCACCCTCGAGTTCTAAATAGTTGAAGTCTCTGGCGTTATCCAAGTCCGCGAGTACGAATGGTCCTTTCCCATCACGCCCTTGAAATTTTTCGGGCCACCAACCTTGATATAGCTCCTTCTTTTGGAAAATATGAATCGCGTTTGGGAACATTTCGATATTTCCGGCATGGTCAAGGTGCGCATGCGAAGAGACTACGGCTTTTACATCAGCTACGCTGTATCCTAATTTTTTAAGCAGCCCGTCTATGGATGTATCCTTTGTTTGACTTGGTTTCAAAAAGTCACATAGTCCTGGAGACCAATAACCCTTACAATTGTCAACAACCTCTACATTGTTTCCAGAATCATAAACAATTAGCCCTTTAGGATGGTCAATAATCCACATGCTGATTGGAATAGTTATATCTCGCGCTTTATCCTCCGGGAGTGTAGGAATTAGTCCTCTGATGTCAAACGGACCAAACATTCCGCTTGTGCCCCAATAAACCTTAACTCCTCCATGGTGGCCTGCCATCGCTCCGGATGACGCCCCCATTAATCCGATTATTAGAATCAAAAATAAATTTCTCATTTTTACAACTCCCTTAGTAATGTAAAGCTTGCGCAATTTCAGCTAAGCTTAAAAAAAACTTATCAACGATGACGAGGTTATTAAAGATTATTGAGCTTGTAAAGCCCTTACAATAGCTTCGAACTGCAAGATTTTTTAAAAATAAATACAGATGAAACTAATTTTAATTTATAGTATCTAAATGTATGATTTTTTTAAATAAAATATGATATATTGTATCATCTTTTTTTCATTTTTTTTTTTTAAAAAAAACAACAAAACTCAAGAGAAACTTGATTGCGATCGGTTATCGTGTTATAAATCGCCTTCTCAAAATAGCGGTGGAGATACCTAAAGATATGTCTCGTGTATGCCAAGTGACGGGTAAAAAGCCCATGGCTGGAAATAATGTTTCGCATGCCAACAATAGAACGAAGCGTAGATTTTTGCCGAACTTACATTCGAAACGGTTCTGGGTCGAAAGCGAAAAAAGGTGGGTTCGTATGCGTGTATCTCATGCAGGTATAAGGATAATCGATAAGAAGGGTATCGACGTTGTCTTAGCTGATTTGAGGAAACAAGGTGTGAAATTGTAATTTGACCCGAGGGGAAAATGCGAGAAAAAATTAAATTAGAATCAAGTGCTGGAACCGGTCATTTCTACACCACGACAAAAAACAAAAGGGCGAAGCCTGAAAAAATTGAAATAAAAAAATTTGATCCGGTGGTGAGGAAGCATGTTTTATATAAAGAAGCTAAGATCAAATAAATTTAGGTGTATTTACACTTAGTTTTTGTTCTATATCTATCGATAGCTTCTGAGCATCTTAGAGAAATCGATTAGCGTGACGATTTCAGATTCTTCAGCTTTGTAACACCAACTTTCCAGATGTATCAACAGCTGCTCTTTCGTCAGCAATGATGGTTTCCATATTTCTGATAATTCCTGTCGCATGTGGTAAACAGTCTTTAAAACGGAACTTTGCTCAAGCAGGTTTTCAAAAGTTTCAACGTCTTTTGCTTTAATTTCTTTAGGATCGCTGTGCACCCAAGTTTTGAATTGAGACCAACTTACGGACCAGCCATCACCCGGATCAGTTATTTTATTAATCTCTTCAAGGTAAGTTTTTTTGATGCTTGCCGAAAATCGCGATAATACTTCATATTGATTTAAAATAACCGCTCTCAGGGTATTTGCATTACAAATATTTTCGGTTCGATTTAATTTAACTTGCGGTGCGATTTTTTTTATATGCGCTAATTTTAATGCTGAAAAAATCTTAATGTAGAGCCATCCAATGTCAAATTCATACCATTTTGAGGATAATTTAGCGGAGGTTGGATAAGCGTGGTGATTGTTATGTAGCTCCTCACCACCAATTAGGATCCCGAACGGAAAAATGTTTTTGCTTGCATCTTTAGTTTGAAAGTTTCTATAACCCCAATAATGACCTACACCATTAATTACTCCGGCCGCTGTGAGTGGAATCCACAGCATTTGAACGGCCCATATTGATAGTCCTATTGGGCCAAATATTATAATATTTAGTACCAACATTATTCCAACCCCGGTAGTGCTCAGTGGACTATAAATTCGATTTTCTAGCCAATCGTTTGGAGTTCCGTGTCCATATTTTTCCAAAGTCACCTTATTTTGACTCTCGGCGCGGTAAAGTTCTGCACCCTCAAAAAAAACTTTCCTTATTCCCTTAATTTGAGGGCTATGGGGATCATCTTTAGTCTCGCATGTTGCATGATGTTTTCTGTGAATCGCCGTCCAGGCTTTAGTCGACATGCCAGTGGTCAACCACAACCAAAATCGAAAAAAATGCGATAGTAAGGGATGAAGCTCTAATGCTCGGTGGGCCGAGTGTCTGTGCAGAAATATCGTAACTGAGGAAATAGTTACATGGGTTAACAGCAATGTCACTAAAACATATCCCCACCAAGGAAAATTTGCCAAACCGAAAACCCACATTGGAAACGTAGTGTGATCTTCCATCTACATCCTAAGTTGCCTATATTTAAAAAGTAGATTCGATTGTACCCAAATTTCAAAGAAACATATAGTTATCACTCTTTTTGTTAGTTATTTTTGAGTTTGGATATTAATCATACTCTATCGATATTTTTTTTAAAATTGATTCAAAAGACCTTCCTTTTTTATTTGTAAACTTAATTTTGACCGGCAAATAATTATGTTTTTTAGAAAGCCATATTTCAAATTTTCGTTTGTCGTTTTTGTCAATAACTTTTATTAATCGCAGGGTATTAAAAACACCTGCTGGCGTTGTTATTTTTTCTGTGTTTTTTCCCATATATTTATAGCTTTTTAGTCTTCTTCCATCTGTCAGTGAGATTTCCATTAGTTTCCCTGGTGGTTTAACTAAAAATGAGAATAAGAAACTTGCTTGGTCTATAGTGTTTGGATTAATGGGAATCTTTTTTATGCTGTTAGCGTTGGTGATGATAATACTCTTGTTTATCCAATCAAAATTAGCGGATCTCTTTCCTTTATAACGCCCACGTTCTTCAAAAAGTTTTGGTTTAAGTCCTGCGGTGGTAACTATACCTTTTGAAACTCTGTGAATTTTTTCTAAAAAAAGGCTTGCAATCCCCTTCGGGTTTGTTGTGCTTATGATTTCGTAATCTGAGCCTGATCGCTTAAAAGTTTCGGTGTTTTTGCCGATGGTAATTCCACTTGTAGTTATTTCGAATTGTAAAATAACGATCTTCGGTATAACAGTTTTCGCGCAAACGATACAGGATGATAGTAATAATATTACAGCAACGATTAATCGCATGGGCTTCATGGTTTGAGACAAATGATAGACATATCCAATCGCATTTTAATTTTTCGCTATAATCGAATTTTTTTTATTTAAGAAAAAAGCTCAATAAATTTGAAATTCAAGTATCCCTAAACAATAATAAACTCGAAAATTTAGGGTCTTCGTCTACGAAAACTTTGTCATCTTTTATTCGCAGTTTTTTTTCTAAAAACCATTTCACAGCGATAGGATAGATTTGATGCTCTTGTTCTAGTACTTTTTTCGCTAAAGATTCTTCGTCGTCTTTGGGATTTACTGGAATAGCCGACTGAACTATTATTGGACCCGCATCTAATGAAGGTGTTACAAAATGAACGGTACAGCCGTGGATGCGTACACCCTTTTTAATGGCTTGCTTATGGCTATGTTGGCCTGGAAATGCTGGAAGAAGTGAGGGGTGAATATTTAAAACTTTATTCTCAAATCTTGATAAAAATTGTTTTGATAAGACTCTCATAAATCCTGCAAGAAGAATTAAGTCAGGTTCATATTCTTCCAATTTTTTCGCCAAAGCCAAGTCAAAATCTTGCCTGTTTGAATATGTTTTATGGTCTATAATCGCTGTTCTTATCCCCATATTTTTTGCTCTTTTTAAACCGCCCGCATGTGGGTTATTACTGGCAACTAATACAAATTTGCCAGGAATATCAGAACTAACTAGGTTTTCCATGTTACTGCCTCTGCCGGATATCAGCACTACAATTTTATTCATGGCTAGCCTGTTTTATTATTAAAGAGGAATTATTAGATTTTTTAACTATACTTCCAATAATCACGGATTGTTCACCTTCATCGTGAAGTATTTTTTGAGCGGTAGGGACGTTTTTCTCTGAAGCTATCACAATCATTCCGATACCGCAGTTAAAAATTCTTAGCATAGATAATTGATCTAAATCTCCTTCGGTGCTGATCCATTGGAAAATTTCTGGCATTTGCCAAGAATCTGGTGTAATCAAGCCAGCTAATTCTTTCGGCAAAATACGAGGTAAATTTTCTATTATTCCGCCGCCGGTTATGTGGGCTAATCCATTAATAGAGAGTTGTCGGTTAAGTTGCAGTATAGAATTTGCGTAAATGCGGGTAGGTGTAATTAGAACTTCACCTAGCGTAGTTTCTTGCAGTGGCGTTGTAAGCGGTATGCCGGTTTTCGCAAGTATATTATGAACCATTGAGAACCCATTGGAGTGGAGCCCACTGCTTTTAAGACCGATTAATATATCTCCTTCTTTGATATTTTGCCCTGTGATTATTTTTTGTTTTTCTACCACCCCCACGGCGAAGCCAGCTAAATCGTATTCGCCGTCCTTGTACATTCCTGGCATTTCCGCTGTTTCTCCCCCGATTAAAGAGCAATTTGAGCTCAAACAACCTTCCGCAATTCCACTAATGACATCTTTAGCAGTTTTTACGTCTAATTTTCCACACGCATAATAATCTTGAAAAAAAAGTGGAGTAGCTCCTTGAGTCAGTATGTCATTGACGCACATTGCTACTAGGTCAATTCCAATAGTGGTGTGTTTCGCCATTTGGAAAGCTAGTTTTAGCTTGGTTCCAACGCCGTCAGATCCAGATACGAGAACCGGATTTTTAATCGATTTGGGCAATTCATACATTGCCCCAAACCCTCCGATACCGCCAAGAACTCGGCCTGTCTTGGTTCTTGCTGCAATTGGCTTGATGGCGTCAACAAGTTGATTCCCAGAATCAATATCCACTCCGGCTGCTTTGTAAGGATCAGGTTTTAAATTATCTTTTTTCAATTTATACAATTATATTTTTCGATAGTAAAATTTTGACAGAAACTACAATTTTTTTGCAGCTATTTTTTTTTTATTCAATATAATAGTTCAATTATATTTAAAATGGTGAGGACGTGAATAGTTTGGGTCAAAAATTCTTAATTAAGGTTGTAACGGCATTCATCTCGAGATTTGCCTTTTTCCTAAAATAGTGTCGTGAGCACCAGGCAACTCTCGCTTTTGTTTGATATAAAGCCTGCTCCTAGCTTTGATAACTTTGTCACTGGTAAAAATATGGAATTAGTTGATAAGCTTAAGTCCGCTTGCTCCAGAGTGTTTGACGAGGGATTTATTTATATTTGGGGTAACAAAGGAACAGGAAAAAGTCACCTATTAGCGGCCATGCGGAAGTTGTCAGATGAGAATGGAGTTTCAACCTTTTTTTTTAGAAAGAATCAAAAAATCAAAAAATACCGCAGGCGGTGTGGTTCCTCCCTGCTACTTGTTGATGATGTGCATCTACGCACTGATAATGATCAATATTTTATTTTTGATTGGTATAATGAACTCAAAGCAAACCACGGAGCCTTGGTTGTGGCTGGGGACGAACCTCCTTACGCTCTTAATATTAGGGCGGATTTACTGACTCGTTTAGGCTGGGGATTGGTTTATCGAGTGCACGAACTGACCGATTCCCAGAAGCTTGAGGCAATGGTGAAATATAGCTTGGAGAGGGGATTTTATTTGTCCAGCGAGGTGATAAACTATGTTTTGCGGCATAGGGCGAGAGATTTAAATTGTTTGCTAGAAATTTTAGAAGGAATAGACTACTACTCGATTGAAACTCGGAGGCGAGTAACGGTGCCCTTAGTAAAAGAGTTTTTTGCGATTAGTCAAAGCATTTAACTTGAATAAGAAGGTTTTCTGGAATTTTAATGATTTTGAGAGGTTTTTTGATATGCGTTTGGCGCTTTTTGACTTGGATAATACCCTCCTAAACGGAGACAGTGATTACGAATGGGGTCAATTTCTAATTCAAAAAGGAGTTCTGGATAAGGCTGTTCATGAAGCAAAAAATCAAGCGTTTTATGACGCATATAATGCGGGGAATATGAATATTAACGAATTTCTCTCTTACCAGCTCGGCAATTTAGCTGAACACAGCCGACGAAAATTGAAGAAATGGCGAGAGGAATTTTTACCAAAAAGAATATTACCCTTAATCACCTCTCAAGCGAGATCCTTACTAAAATCTCATGATGATGACGTAAAAATAATCATAACGGCTACAAATAGCTTTGTGACTGAGCCTATAGCGAAGGAGCTGGGTATTAATAATTTAATAGCTACAGAACCACAGATAAAAAACGGGGAATTTAATGGCTTAGTTGAGGGAATTCCTGCTTTTCGAGAAGGTAAGGTTGATCGGTTAAAAAAATGGCTCAGAGAGAATGAGATGATTTTTTCGGATTTTTCTGAAACTTGGTTTTACAGTGACTCTATGAACGACTTGCCTCTTTTGTCGTTTGTTTCGCACCCCGTAGCTGTGGATCCTGATCCAGCTCTCGAAGGATATGCCATCAAGCACGGATGGCAAATAATTAGTCTGCGCACTATTAATGGGTGATAACCAGAATGATAACCCTCTTTGTTAGTTTTCTCCCCCAAACAATTTTATGATCTTCGGTTTTCTAAAGCATTTAAGGAGACAATCAAAAGGCGAAAGTCAAAAAAACCGAGTGCTTATATACAAAAACGAACACTCGATTGACCCTGGTAAAATAAGCATTGCTGCAAATAAGGCAATAAAAGGTCTTCAAGAAAAGGGTTATCGCGCTTTTATTGTTGGTGGTGCCGTTAGAGATTTGTTGCTTGGCCTTACTCCTAAAGATTTTGATATTGCCACGAATGCTACACCCGAGGAGATTAAAGAAATTTTCCGGCGATCAAAAATTATTGGTCGAAGATTCCGGTTAGTGCATGTCTATTTTAGTAGAGAGGTGCTAGAAATCTCTACTTTTAGAGCGACGGTATCAACAAATCGTAATTCCATGTTTTTGCGAGATACAACAGGTCGAATTATTAGAGACAACATATTTGGTACTCAAGAAGAAGATGCTCTACGGAGAGACTTTACTGTTAATGCGATGTTTTATAGCCCGGATGAGGAAGTGCTGATTGACTATAGCAATGGTTACCGTGATCTGGTGGCCAAGAAACTTAAGATTATAGGAAAACCTGATACTAGATTTAGGGAGGATCCAATTAGGATTCTCCGCGCCGTTCGGTTCTCTACTCAACTCGGATTAAGTATTGATAAATTGAGTTTAAAGTCGATGAGATTGCAGAAAAATTTACTTTTAAATGTGCCTTCGTCTAGATTATTTGAGGAAACCTTGAAGGTTTTGTTATGTGGCGAAGCGGTAAAAGCACTGAGTGAACCGGAATCCTACGAGTTTTTAGGACTTCTATTGCCGGAAATAAAAGGGGCCATGAGCAAAACGGGGAACAAAGAGTTTTTGTTAAATGCACTCAATAAAACAGATGAAAGAGTTGCAAATAATCAACCTAACTCTCCAGCGTTTGTATTGGCAGCTATTTTTTGGCATGAGATTTTAAGCCGATGGCAAAAGGAAGAATTGACGGGTAAGAAGCCATTCTCAGCAATTGTTTCGGCGATTGATGAGTTTATTAACAAACGCTCAAGAAGTTCGATCTTAGAAGTCCCTAAGCGGTTTGAATTAGATATGAGAAATATATGGTTAATGCAAGCTAAGTTTCAAAAAACAGCAGGGCGGCAGTCCTATGCGCTACTTAGGACAAACCGGTTTCGGGCGGGTTACGATTTTATGCTTTTGAGAGCGGATGTTGGTCAATTGGATACCAAGATTGCAAATTGGTGGCAAGTTTTTCTAAGAAATAATGGTGATGAAAAGAAAACTATATCTAGACATCAATTGGGTTCGTTCCCAGGTAAAGGGTACAAAAAACGCTTTAATATGCATCGATCCGAGGAGGGATAACTTGTATGAGTCCTGTGTGTGTGGACGTATATATTGGTTTAGGTAGTAATGTTGGAGATTCTCAAATCGAATTAGCAACAGCAATCAAAATGATTTCCGAATTGGAAAACTGTAGTTTAATTAAGTCGTCCTCATTCTACGAAACAAGTCCAGAGGGGGATAAGAAGCAGCGAAATTACTTAAATGCGGTTGTTAAAATAAAAACTACAATAGGTCCGGACGCGCTACTGGCGGAATTGTTGCTCATTGAAACTCAGCGAGGACGAATCAGACAGGGCAAAAATAAGCCCCGAGTGTTAGATCTTGATTTACTTTTGTATGGGAATCTCTCAATAGCAAATTCGGGTTTGACAATACCGCATCCAAGAATGCATCTAAGAGCATTTGTTTTGGAACCACTAATAGAGATAGACTTTGATTTAAAGATAAACGGCATTGGGCTGGCCAGATGTCTATTGAGTGACATTTCCGGCACATTAGTAAAAAAGTTAGATGGAAAAAGAATTTAAATACATTGCGGTTGAAGGTCCAATTGGCGCGGGGAAAACCAGTCTCACCCGACTTTTGAGTGAGCATTTGGGCAAAGAAGTTCTTTTGGAGGAGCCAGATAGCAATCCGTTCTTAGAAGAGTTTTATAAAAATAGGGAGCGCTATGCGTTAGCTGTACAGCTGAATTTTTTCTTGCGCCGCGTTGAACAAATAAATCAGGTTAAGCAGATGAACCTTTTTCACAGTGGTACAGTGGCTGATTTCCTTATTGAGAAAGACCCCATATTTGCTCGACTAAACCTCAGCAATGACGAGCTGAAATTGTACAGACAAATTTATGACTATTTGAAGCCCAACATGCCTGTGCCGGATTTGGTAATATACTTGCAGGCATCGCCGACGAAGTTGATTGAGCGAGTCAAAACAAGGGGCAAAGTTTACGAAAGGAATGTCACCAAAGAATATATCACTTCGGTATTTGTTGAGTATCAAAATTTTTTTCACTCCTATGACACTGCTCCTATTTTGATTGTAAACAGCGACAACTTGAATTTTGTTGATAAAACAGCGCATTTTGATATGTTGCTAGAGCGTATTTTTGGGATGAGGAGCCCACGAGAATTTTTTGGTTTGGCTGGTTAGTTGTTTCCATAAGAATTTAAAATATGAAAATTATTAGACACGTAACAGATCTAAGAGAATTTCTAGAAAAATCCACGAACGTAGCTTGCGTACCGACGATGGGCAATATTCATGCGGGGCATTTGAGCCTAGTAGATTTGGCAAAAAAAAACAGCGATTTCGTGGTGACAACGATTTTTGTCAATAGATTGCAATTTAATCAAGCGGGTGACTTCACGGATTATCCCCGTACTCTAGAAGAGGATTTTAAAAAATTAGAAAAAGCAAACAACGATATTGTATTTTGTCCTGAAGAGAACGATATTTATCCGCAAAAACAGCAATATTTTATTGATCCGCCGAAGATTGCTAAAAAGCTTGAGGGCAGATTCAGGCCTGATCACTTTCGTGGAGTGTGCACAGTTGTCATGAAGCTCTTCAATATTGTTCAACCACAAGTAGCAGTGTTTGGAAAAAAAGACTACCAGCAATTGGCTATAATAAAAGGCCTAGTGAAGGATTTTGCGTTACCGATTCGCATTTTATCTGGTGAGACAGTAAGAGCGCAGAGCGGACTCGCACTGTCCTCGCGAAACGTTCGTCTAAACCAATCGGAGCTCAAAGAAGCTCCAAGGTTAAGGTCTGCCATGCAGATTATCTACGATGCGATAAAATCGGGGGATCGTAATTTTGTTGCAATGGAGTATGCTGCAGGGGAGCTGCTTGCCAGACATGGATGGAAGGTGGATTATGTGGTCGTTCGTACGCAAGTGGGGTTGCTTCGACCCTCCGAAAAAGACAAGAATTTCGTAATTCTTGGCGCTGCGACTTTAGGTAAAACCCGATTAATAGATGATTTAGAGGTATCTAGTCCATGACTACTCGGTTAGATTTTGTGGGACAAAAATCCACTCAGCCATGGCTGTGATTTTCGTCCCCGATAGAGAGGGTGATATCTCCGACATTCGGTGGAAAAATGCTTTTGAACGTCATTTGCCAAATTTGAGTTTCTTCCAATGGCCCATACAGAAAAAAGCACCAGAAATAAAATACGCGATTGTTTGGAAGCCACCGGAAAAAATTTGGAGATTTTTGCCAAATCTGGAGGCCGTGTTCGTTTTGGGAGCAGGTGTTGATTCGGTATTACAGGGGGGAAGGATTCCAAATGAAGTTCGAATTGTGCGGATAGTAGATGGCGGAATGGCGAGACCCATGTCGTTCTACGCGCTTCACGCCTGCCTATTTTTTCAGGGAGGATTTCAAAAATATAGGGAAAATCAACTATCTGGTATGTGGAAAGTTTTTGATTATTCCCCCCCCGAAAAATGGCCAGTTGGAGTAATGGGAGTGGGAGTAATTGGCCATCAAGTCGCTAATACGCTATTAGAAAACGGCTTTCCCGTTATCGGATGGGCCAGGACAAAAAAAATAAATAGAAAGTATAAGGTTTTTACAGGTAAAGAAGAATTGAATTTATTTTTATCAAATCTAAAAATTTTAATAAATGTTTTGCCTTATACTAAATCGACGCGGGGGATACTTAATTCTAAAACACTTTGCCAAGTACCTCGAGGAAGCTTTCTTATAAACATTGGTCGTGGAGAAGCAATTGTCGAGAATGATCTTGTAGCAGCGATAGAATGCGAGCACATTCACGGCGCGTTTTTGGATGTATTTTTAAATGAGCCCTTGCCTTCTGATCATCCATTTTTTCATAACAAATCGATTTTTATAACACCTCACATTGCAGCACCTACATTCGTTGAGGAGGCTATTGAGCAGATTATTAGCAACATTAACCTTATGAATAGCGGACAAAATCCAATTGGTTTAGTAGATAAGCAGCAAGGTTATTGAATTATATTTTAAGAGATCGGGAGCTTGTAATTAGCGTACTCCTCTCTAAGTTTATTTTTTTGAAGTTTACCTGTTGCTGTATGAGGTAGTTCATTAACAAAAACCACATCATCTGGAATCCACCATTTGGCAACTTTATCTTTGAAAAACTCGATCAATTCTTTTTTTGATACTGTCGCTCCTTGTTTTTTTACAGCTATTAGCAAAGGTCTTTCATCCCATTTTGGATGGTACACCGCAATAACAGCTGCTTCTATAACATCTGGATGCGAGACCGCGGTATTTTCTAGATCAATTGAGCTTATCCATTCCCCTCCAGTTTTGATCACGTCTTTCGCTCTATCAGTGATTTGCATGAAGCCCTCCGGATCGATCGTGGCAACATCACCAGTAGGAAACCAGTCGAGACCATCTGAGTCTTTTCGCAAGCTATCATTTTTTTCGTTTCGAAAGTAATTGTTTAATATCCATGGGCCACGAACCAACAGTTCACCGAAAGCTTTACCATCCCAAGGCAACTCTACTCCATTGTCGTCAACTATTTTTAAATCGACTCCAAAAATTGCACGACCTTGTTTGTCCTTAATTGCTAATTGTTCTTCCCGATCTAGTGAAAGATGTTTATTTTTTAGGGAAGAGACTGTTCCTAAAGGACTCATCTCTGTCATACCCCAAGCGTGTATTACCTCAACGTTGTAATCTTTCTCAAAGCTTCTTGTCATAGCGGGTGGAACCGCAGAGCCACCGATTACAGTTCTTTTGAGAGTCGAGAATTTTAAATTTTTGTCTTTGAGATGGCTAACTAATCCCATCCAAATGGTGGGGACTCCTGCAGATAAAGTAACTTTTTCTTTTTCAAATAATTCAAACAGACTCGCGCCATCCATACCGGCCCCCGGCAACACCAATTTAGCGCCGGTCAAAGCAGCAGCATAGGGAAGACCCCATGCATTAGCATGAAACATTGGCACCACCGGGAGAATGACATCTCGGGCTGAAAGGTTCAGCGCATCTGGCATTGCAGCCGCATAGCTATGCAAAATTGTAGTTCGATGCTGGTACATGACACCCTTCGGGTTGCCAGTAGTCCCCGACGTATAGCAAAGTGAAGAATCAGTTTTTTCATCAAGGTCGGGCCAAGCGAATTCTGTCGATGCTTGCGATAATATCTCCTCGTAACAAAGCAGATTGGGTACATTGCTTTTTTGAAGATTTGATTTGTCTGACATAAGTATATAGTGATTAACATGCTGCAAAAGAGGTGCTAGTTTTTCAACAATCGGAGAAAAAGTTAGGTCAAAGAATAGGCAACAATCGCCAGCGTGATTAATAATGTAGGCAATTTGCTCAAGAAACAGTCGGGGGTTGACAGTATGACAAATTACACCGCTGCCTGACACTCCGTAATATATTTCCAGATGCCTGTGAGTGTTCCAAGCTAGTGTTGCAATGCGATCTCCTTTTTTAACGCCTAAATTTGCTAAAGCGTTAGCTAGGGTTTTGGACCTTCTGTGGGCTTCCGAGTAGGTATAGCGGTGAATTGGTCCTTCAACTGTACGGGTGACTATCTCTGTATTGCCGTGATAACGATCAGCAAATTTTATCAGCGACGAAATTAATAAGGGCACATCCATCATATGAGCATTCATATCGTAATTTCCTTAATTACAAGTTTCTATTTCGAAATCTTTTTTTTGGAATTTGGCTTTTTATATTTTCTCTTTCGGTCAAATTATAATGGCAGACAACCATTATTTTGAAGCACATCAAGAAATTAATTCTAATGCAAAAAATTACACTAAAGCAAAAACTCTGAGTAGCCGCTAGATTTTTACCATTTACTTGATATACTAATTACTGGTTAAACAATTAATAATAATTAGGGGAAGGAAAGTTTTTGGAGTTTTTTCTTGTAACAGTACTAAACAGTCTGTCCTACGGCTTGTTATTGTTTATGCTCTCGTCTGGCTTGACTCTTATTTTCAGTATGATGGGGGTGCTGAACTTTGCGCACGCGAGTTTTTACATGCTGGGGGCTTATCTTGCTTATCAGGTTGGATATTTTACGGGTTTCTGGCCCGCTTTGTTTCTAGCCCCTATTTTGGTAGGTGCTTTCGGAGCTGTTGTAGAGAGATACGGACTTCGTACTGTTCATAAGTTTGGACATGTTGCTGAGCTTTTGTTTACTTTCGGACTTGCGTATGTAATTGAAGAGGTCGTCCACCTTATCTGGGGGCGCGCACCGGTAGACTACCGGGTTCCAGCTTCCCTTGACTTCACAATATTTACCATTTTCACCACCAAATATCCAGCATACAGGGCATTTATGATGGCGATATCTGTCTCGATGCTAGTAGTCCTATACCTGTTGCTGACCCGGACCCGAGTGGGACTTATAGTTCAGGCATCGCTGACCCATCCAGATATGGTGGAGGCTCTTGGACATAATGTTCCCAGAGTTTTTATGTTTGTCTTTGCGGGAGGCGCGGCTTTAGCTGGCTTGGCAGGAGTTCTAGGAGGGAATTTATTTATAACAGAGCCGGGAATGGCATTTGCTGTCGGAACTATTATCTTCGTTGTTGTTGTTTTTGGAGGAATGGGATCGCTGCCGGGAGCTTTTGTGGCATCTTTGTTTATCGGAACCATCCAAACTTTTTCAGTTGCTCTTGATTATTCTTTTATAAATTTTCTTCAGTTTGTTGGTTTTGAAATATCCCAAAATTCGATTTTTTATGGGTTATCTACGATCACCCTATCTCAATTGGCTCCTGTTTTACCTTACCTCCTACTCGTTTTGATGTTGATTTTCCGACCCAGCGGATTAATGGGAAATAGGGAGACGTAAACACGGTATGATGAACTTTACTAAAAATAATTATGTTTGGTTTATTTTGGCCGCTCTTTTTTTAGTGCTTCCCCTTATATTCACCCAGAGCTTTGCTTTGTCTTTAATGACTCAAATGGGTATAGCCATAATATTTGCACTTTCTTACAATATGCTTTTGGGTCAGGTTGGCTTACTGTCTTTTGGACATGCCGTCTATTATGGATTGGGGGCATTTTTTACAGCGCATATTCTTAATTTGATAGCGGATGGAATAATTTGGCTTCCGATAACATTTGTACCCATTTTTGGTGGACTTTTCGGAATGTTTTTCGGTTTTATTATAGGGATTGTCACCACCCGACGACCAGGTACGCCTTTCGCAATGATCTCTCTAGGAATAGCGGAGATGGTGGCTGCCAGCGCCCTTATGTTTACCGCTTTTTTTGGTGGCGAAGCGGGTATCGATGCTAATCGCACCTCGGGAGGGGCGATGTTAGGTATCAGTTACGGACCCCAAATCCAAGTTTATTATTTAGTTATGACCTGGTGCTTAATAAGTATTGCGGGTATGTACGCTATTACCAGAACGCCTTTGGGTAGGATGGCGAACGCCGTGAGGGACAATCCTGAGAGGGCGAAATTTATTGGTTACAACCCGACCCGGGTCCGTTGGATGTCTTTAACTTTAGCCGGTTTTTTTGCTGGACTTGCAGGTAGCTTATACATTATTAACTATGAGATAGTAACATTTGAGACACTTGGTATACTTGAATCAGGCAGAGTTGTTCTCATGGCATTTATTGGGGGGATAGGACATTTTTGGGGGCCAATAATAGGTGCCGTTTTAGTTACTTTTTTGCAGTCAGCTCTCTCGAACTACACTGAGGCGTGGTTGTTGTATTTCGGTTTATTGTTTTTGGTGATTATAATGTTTTCGCCAGGAGGGATCGCTGGACTGATCGCAAAGCATGAGCCGGTAGTGCGCGCTAAATTGCTCAGGAGATTAATCCCTTCCTATTCTGTGGTTGCGGCGACGGGAGCGGTTATGCTGCTGGGCTTTGTATCCATAATAGAAATGATTTACCACGTTGAATCAGCTATATCTGGACATGAACCAATGCTTCTTTTTGGGGTTTTGATTAATCCATCAAGCTTAAATCCATGGCTCGTGATTGTTTTGGTTTTTGTGGTGGGTACCTCTTTGTTTGTCAGGTCGACAAAAAATGTTGGGAAGGCCTGGGATGATTTAGGTCCGGATTTACAGAAAAAGGGTTTAATTTGAACAAGTCGGCGATAAAACTTTCGGAGATTAAAAAAAATTTTGGTCAAACCGAAATTATAAAGGGAGTCAGTCTAGATATATTTGATGGCGAGCGCCACGCAATAATTGGCCCTAACGGAGCAGGTAAGTCTACACTTTTTAATTTAATTAGTGGAAGGTTTGCTCCGACGACTGGAAAAATAGAATTACACGGGGAAGATATCACCAATCTAGATCCTCAGATAATCAATCGAAAAGGGTTGGCGCGTAGTTTTCAAATCACCAATATATTTCCTAAAATGTCAGTCTACGAGAACGTTAGGTGTGCCGTGCTATGGTCTCTCGGTTACAAATATTCTTTTTGGGAGAGGGTCAACGGACTGGTGGATGCGAATCAAAAAACGGAAGAGGTTGTTGAGTTAATAGGACTGAAAGATCGTCATGCTAGACTGGCAGGAGTCTTGACATATGCGGAGCAGCGCGCGCTAGAGATCGGCGTCACGATTGCGGGAGGGGCGAAGGCAATATTGTTAGATGAACCAACGGCGGGGATGAGTTTAAGTGAGCGTAATGATGCCGTGGATTTGGTAAAAAAAGTTACAGAAGGTAAAACATTGGTAATGGTGGAGCATGATATGAGTGTGGTTTTTGGTCTTGCGGATAGGATTACAGTTTTGGTATACGGTCAGGTCATCGCCACCGGCACCCCATCTGAAATTGAGGCTAATTCAGCTGTACAAGAAGCCTACCTTGGGACGGAGCAGGAATAATGTTGGAGGTAAAGGAGCTTAATTCGTATTACGGGAAAAGTCACATCTTACATGGGGTTGATTTGGAGGTGGGAGATCGAGAAATTGTTAGTTTGTTGGGTAGAAATGGCGTAGGTCGTTCAACCACCATTAAATCTATAATGGGTCAAGTTGATTGCACTGGCTCAATCCGTTTCAAGGAAAAGGAATTGTGTGGTAGCCCGGCTTACCTTGTGTCACGGTCAGGACTAGGTTACGTTCCAGAGAATAGAGATATCTTTCCCGCGATCACTGTTAGGCAAAATTTGTTGCTCGGCATAAAAGGCGGCATTAAAAATAAGCGATGGACTATTGATGACATGTTTGACCTTTTTCCTCAATTAAGGGACAGGGCAGATGCCCCAGCTGGAGTTTTATCAGGAGGGGAGCAACAAATGCTTACTCTCTGTAGAACACTAATGGGTGATCCAGATCTAGTGATGATTGACGAGCCGACTGAAGGCCTGGCGCCAAAAATTGTGGAGCAGATGGCGGAGCTTTTTGAAGAGATAAAAAAGCGAGGTGTTTCTATTTTATTAGTTGAGCAAAAGTTAACGATTGCCCTTAGGATATCGACGCGTGTTTATGTTATGGGACATGGGCAGATTGTTTTTGAGGGAACTCCTACTCAGCTTTCTGAAAACGAATCTATTCGTAAAGAGTGGCTTGAGGTAACTGGTTAGTCTCATTTTAAATTAATGATTTTTTATCCGCTGGGCTATCTTATTGGGACATTTTTTCTAAATACGCATCAGTATTAATAAATGCGTAGCACAAAGTTTATAGGGGACTTAAAATGAGCGAGTTTGTTGATTATGAAATTCACTCCAGTATCGGTGTAATCAAAATAAATAACCCACCGGTTAACGCAATGTCGGTAAATAAGGGGGTTCCGCAAGGAATTCTTGATGCGATAAAAAACGGTGAGCATGATCCTAAAGTAAACAAACTTCTTCTTGTTGGTCAAGGAAGAAATTTTTGTGGAGGCGCCGACATCAGTGAGTTTGGAGGTAAATATAATCCCGATATGGCAACTTTGATGGATCTCATAGAGTATATGGATACGGTTACAAAACCGATTTTTGGCGCCCTTTCAGGGCCTACTATGGGGGGAGGGCTTGAACTTGCTCTAGCTTGCCATTACAGATGCGGAATCGAAGGGGTCTTGCTTGGTTTGCCTGAGGTTAAGCTGGGTATTATGCCAGGCGCTGGAGGCACGCAAAGATTGCCGCGTCTTATTGATGGGCGAATAGCGACAGATATGATGATAAAAGGGGATCCAGTTGGTGCACAAAAAGGTCTAGAGTTAGGCATTATAGACAAAATAGTTGAAGGAGACGTTCTAGAGGGTGCTTTAAAGTGGATCAAGGAAGATCACAAGCGAACAGACTCTATTAGGAGAACTAGTGAACTACCTGCGCAAGGGAATGTTGACTTTGAATCTGAAAGAGCAAAGGTCCAAAAAAAGTTGAAAGGGTATCCTGCTCCTCTGGCTATAGTTGATACCATTGAAGTTGGTTACAAGAAATCGTTTTCCGATGGTATCTCGTTCGAAAGAGATCAAATTAATCACTTAATGGGTACAAATGAATCCTTAGCGCTCAGGCATTTGTTTTTTACAGAGAGGCTCGCGGCTAAAATACCCGATATAGATAAAAATACGCCCGTTCTAAAGATTAAAAAGGCTGCAGTGATTGGCGGCGGGTTAATGGGAGGTGGCATTACAATGAATTTCGCCAATGCCGGGATTCCAGTAACTATCGTTGAGACATCAGATCAGGCCCTTAATAAAGGTATTAACACTATCAAGGGTAATTACGCGGCTACGGTATCTAAAGGGCGATTAACCCAAGACAAGATGAATACACGGATGGCATTGATTACTCCGACCGTTGATTTTAATCAAATCAGCGATGCAGATATTGTCATTGAAGCCGTCTATGAAGAAATGAATTTAAAAAAAGAGATTTTCAAAAAGTTGGATTCTATTGTAAAAGTGGAGGCAATTCTTGCTACAAATACGTCTACCCTCGATGTTAATGAAATTGCCAGTGTTACTAAACGACCCCAATCGGTGGTAGGGACGCATTTTTTTAGTCCAGCAAATGTTATGCGTTTATTGGAAGTTGTGAGGGGAGCATCGACCTCTAATAGCGTGTTAGCTACGACAATGAATCTTGGAAAGAAGATCAATAAAGTTTCTGTTTGTGTTGGTGTATGTGATGGTTTTGTTGGGAACAGAATGATTCATCATTATATAAGAGAGGCTGGTTATTTGATTGAAGAGGGCGCTCTGCCGCAGGAAGTCGATAAGGCTATTGAGAAATTCGGTTTTGCTATGGGCCCTTTCCGTATGAGCGATTTGGCTGGTTTAGATATAGGGTGGGCCATACGAAAGCGCCAAGCAGCAAACCGAACAGCAGATGAAAGATATAGCCGAGTGGCAGACTTAATCTGTGAGATGGGGAGGTTTGGGCAAAAAACTGGTGCTGGCTTTTATAAGTACGAGCCCGGTAGTAGAATGGCGATTCCAGATGAGGAAATAGATAGGCTTATTGCACAAGAATCACAAGACCAAGGGATCGATAGGCGAGAGATAAGTGAGAAAGAGATCGTTGACAGACTTATGTATTCTTTGATTAATGAAGGTGCAAAAATTCTCGAAGAAGGCATCGCGCAGCGCTCCTCAGATATTGATGTGATATATGCCTACGGGTATGGATTTCCGAGGTTTAGGGGCGGGCCTATGTTTTATGCTGACACCGTTGGGCTAACAAAGATTGTAGATTCTATAAAAAGTTTTAGAGAAGGTTATAGAGGGGAACATTGGATAGCGGCTCCCCTCTTGTTATCTTTAGCTTCAAAAGAAAAAAAGTTTGTTGATTGGGTAAAATGATCGAAAAAGACACTTAAAATAATAATAGGGGGTTTTATGAAAGATGCAGTTGTGGTTTCGACAGCTCGCACTGGATTATGTAAGAGTTGGAAAGGTGGGTTAAACATGACACACGGTGCAACCATGGGAGGTCATGTAGTAAGGGAGGCGGTCAACCGGGCTGGAATAGAGTTGGATCAAGTCGATGACATAATTATGGGTTGTGCCACTCCGGAGGGTGCGACTGGGGGTAATATTGCGAGACAAATTGCAATACGGGCCGGGATGCCGGTATCAGTAGGTGGTATGACGGTTAACCGTTTTTGCTCATCGGGATTACAAACGGTAGCAATGGCATCGCAGCGGGTGATATCCGGCGAGGCAGATATTTTTGTGGCTGGAGGCGTAGAATCGATATCTTGCGTACAGAATGAGGCAAACAAAGTTATGGCTGAAGAAAATTGGTTGAATGAGAATAAACCAGAAATATATTGGTCCATGCTTGAAACCGCAGAGATGGTGTCGAAAAGATATGGTATTCCGCGCGAAGAACAAGATCGCTATGGTGCTCGCAGTCAGCAACGCGCGGAAAAAGCTCGTGATGAGGGTAAATTTGATCAGGAGATAACTCCGTTCCCTACCGAAATGAAAATAGTCGATAAAGAAACAGGTCAAAGCTCAATCAAATCAATTGTTGTAGATAAAGACGAAGGTATCCGCCCTGGAACAACTTTTGAGGGAGTGTCACAAATTAAGCCAGCATTAGAAGGTGGTGTAATAGCAGCAGGTAATGCAAGTCAATTCTCTGATGGTGCCTCTGCTCAGGTCATAATGAGTGAAAAATTGGCTTCATCGAAAAATATAACTCCATTGGGCGTTTTTAGAGGTTTTGCCGTAGCTGGTTGCGAGCCCGATGAGATGGGAATTGGTCCCATTTTTGCTATTCCAAAGTTATTAAGACAGACAGGAAAAAAAATAGAGGATATCGACTTATGGGAGCTAAATGAGGCTTTTGCCGTCCAAGTTATCTACTGCCGGGACAAATTGGGCATTCCTGATGATAGGCTGAATGTTAACGGCGGGTCGATAGCGGTTGGTCATCCTTATGGCACCACAGGCAGTCGACTGACCGGGCATGCTTTAATCGAGGGTAGAAGGCGTGGGGCAAAATTAGTTGTAGTGACAATGTGTATTGGAGGAGGGATGGGTGCGGCTGGACTGTTCGAGGTGGCCTAAATGAGTGTTAAGAAATTATTTGATCTGGATGGAAGAGTGGCCTTGATAACAGGAGGGTCTCGCGGTTTAGGTCTCCAAATGGCTGAGGCTTTGGGGGAAATGGGTGCAACAGTGGTTTTAACGGCTAGGAAAAAGCAAGAGCTCATTAATGCCCAAGCCCGACTTCAAGGGTTAAATGTCAAGGTGTTTACTGTGGTCAATGATCTACAGGATAAGGAGTCGATCGAGCCCATGGTAAAAGGTGTTTTAAATAATCACGAAAAAATCGATATCCTTATTAACAACGCTGGTGCCGCATGGGGTTGTCCTGCCGAGGATCATCCTATAGACGGATGGCAAAAAGTTATCGACCTTAATTTGACAGCCGTATTTGTGCTTAGCCAAACGGTTGGGAGACTATCAATGATCCCTAAGAAAAATGGAAAAATTATAAATATAGCTTCTATTGCTGGACTGGTAGGTACAGACCCTAATTTCATGCCCACCATAGCCTATAACGCGAGTAAGGGTGGCCTAGTAAATTTCACCCGATCTCTAGCCGCTGAATGGGCGCAATATCGCATAACAGTCAATGCGATTGCTCCCGGTGTTTTTCCTTCGAAAATGTCAAAAGGGATGATCGATCGGGCTGAAGATTTTATTCTCAAACAGACACCTTTGAATAGATTAGGTACCGAACAAGACCTCAAAGGCCTTTGTGTCCTTTTAGCTTCGGACGCTTCGGATTATATTACAGGGCAGACTATTGCGGTTGATGGTGGGTTTACATCGGTATAGAGGATAACTTAAAGATGAAAGTTGGTATTGATATTCCTGTGCCATTCGTTGAGCATCTTGGAATATGCTTACTAGAGAAAACCGAAGGATTGGTTCGGCTGAAACTTGATGCCAAAAAAGAATTAGAAAATAGTTGGGGGTCAATACATGGTGGAGTCATAATGACCCTATTAGATGTCGCCCTTGCCAGTGCTGGCCGATCCTTGGATAAAAAATGCAACGGTGCAGTAACAATAGAGCTCAAAACAAATTTTATATCTGTTGCTAACGGAAACGTTTTGGCACAGGGGCGTGCGCAACGAGCAGGGAGGTCTATAATTTTCTCCGAAGGTGAAGTAATAAATCAGAACGGTGATATTCTTGCAAAAGGGACAGGCACGTTTAAATTAATTTACCCAAAGGATCCATGATGGCTCTTGATTCGCAAATGAAAAATATAATCGAACAAGTTCGCAAAGCTAATGCTCCTGAATTATTCCAACTGACGCCGGATCAAGCTCGTGAAGAGTACGCGAAAAGGGTAAAAAAATTGTCTAGCCAAGAGACTATCTTTAAGTTTGAGGATAGGGACATTCGAGTTGGAAATAGTGATATCAAAATTCGTATTTATTGGCCCAAAGCCCTTGCAATTGACGAAAAGCTTCCAGTTCTACTTTTTTTTCACGGAGGAGGCTACGTAATTGGTGATTTGAACACTCATGACTCTGTATGCCGGATACTAGCTAATCTCGCAGACCTAATCGTTGTTTCGGTGGATTACCGGTTGGCCCCTGAGTACAAGTTTCCAGTTGCAGTGGAGGATTGTTTTACTGCCTTAAATTGGGTTAAAGAGAACGGATCGATGATAGGTGCCGATACAAGTCGCCTTGCGGTGGGTGGTGATAGCGCAGGTGGTAATCTTGCAGCAGTCACCTCAATTTTGGCAAGAGACAACGGCTTCCAAAATATACGTTTTCAACTCCTTGTGTACCCTGCCACAGCGCCGGAGCCGGAAACTCCGTCGCATTACCAATTTTCCGAAGGTTTTTTGCTTACGAGGAGACTTGTTACTTGGTTTTATAAACATTATTTAAGATCCAGATCAGACACAAAAGACTTCCGTTATGCGCCGTTAATATCAGATGATTTGTCTCAACTACCTTCTAGCCTAATCATTACAGCTGGGCATGATCCGCTGAGAGATGAGGGAGTAGAGTATGCGAAAAAACTAATTGAATTTGGAAACGATGTAAGAGTTATTAATTATAACGGAATGGCTCATGGGTTTTATCTGATGAGTGGGGCTGTTTGTAAGGCGATGGATGCTTTAGAAGAATCAGCAAATGCGCTTAAAAATGAATTAAAAAAATAGTTAAAAGTACAGGGAAAAATATGGTCTACGCTCTTAATGTGTTTAACATTAAAGAAGGTCGGGAAGACGAATATCGCGAATATTCAGTCAGGGCTGGAAAAATTATTTATGGCATGGGAGGAAAGGTTGTCTCGTCTGGGTGGAGTCCAATACGACAGATACATGGTGACCAAGAACGGCGTCATCTTATCGTGGTAGATTTTCCAAGTGAAAAGGTTTTTCAAGATTTTTTAGATCAAGCAGAAAAAGATGATATTCATAAGTTGAGGGAGAATTCGACGAGCGAATACATCTGGACTCTATATAAAACATGGGATATTAAAGAATGGGTCAAAGCTAAAGATTAGTAAATTTTTTTTAAGCGTTTTTAAAACGGGAAAAACGTAGATATAAAATGGCCAGCATCGGGATACAAAATCCAATAATACTTGCCGATATTAACAGCAGTCCTAATTCCGAATAGTTTGCAGGAATAACAATTTCTCCATTTTGACTGACTTCGCGTGAAACAGTGAAAAATTGGTTTAGATATTTAGTCCCGAGTTGAGATGCAGATAGCGCGAGATTGGCGAACGAGGCCATAATAGCAAAAAAAGTAGCCTTAAGTTTCTCTGGTGCTGAATTTGCAATCCAAGCTAACATCGGGATCATAGCTACTTGTCCTAATGGTGATTCAAGAGCTGTGTCTATCATTGCAATGAAGCGTGCGTCTATTACACCGTTTGTTAGTCTAGCGGTCCACTCGTGCAATCCAAAATACATGCCTATTATTGGAATGGATAATATGGTTCCCGCCACCGTTAAAAAACCAATAACGTAAGTTATAGATTTCTCAGCCATAAATCTCCTAAAGATGAACATGCCAACCAGTGCGAGGCAGGCTGCAATAAAAGAGAGTCTGGCTAAGAACTCTTGATCGAATTTTAGTTCATCGATCATCCACCACGTAGCCCCAGCTCCAGGCGTCGGCATCGCTCGATACACAAATATCAGTATCGCTGTTCCAACTAATATTTTTTGGGCTTCTGTATCTAATTCTTTAATGATTCGTGATATCAAAAAAATCACTATAATCATTGAGAGACAAAAAATAACTTCTTGACCAACACTAAAGTTGCCTAGTCCTATGCTGATAGTGATTAGGGAAAAGCCGAGTCCACCACCTAAAATCCACCAATTGACATCAGGTTTGGGCACATCACCGCGTTCTAAAATATTTTTAATGTCAGTGTCAGATAAGCCTGTCTTTTGAAGCTTTAACTTGTCTCGCCTCTTTAAAGCTTCCGCGAGTATTACTCCTAAAATAGAAACAATGGGTATGATCAGCCCTAATTGGTAAACAAAGAGGTAAGCTTCTGCTTTTTCTAATTCGGAGAGGTCATTCACGCCGCGCATCACTATCATGTTAATAATCGCGACGAAAATACCTCCACCGATTATTGCTACACGGCCTAGGGTTTGCATTGTGGTATGCATAGATTTTCGTCGATGTGCATTTATTTTACTACCATCAGTTTCAACTCTTGGTACCGCCTCTACTGTCATTGCGTCTGCAACAACATCTTGGAGTACGTAGCCTATCGGGGCAAGAAGGGTAGCCAACACAAACCAAGACTCAAGCGTAGCTATGGAGCTCATAGCTTGCGTATGGCTTAAGAGCATGATCATAATCGACAAGCTAGCGGCTATTAATGAAGCTCCTAGATAGACAATTAAACCTTTCCATTTCCAGATTAAATCAATTAAATGTCCAACCGGCATTTTTAGAGCCCATGGCAGGCCCGCCCAGAATCCAAGTGCAGCGAGAAATTCAGCAGAAAGTCCTAGTCGTTCTTTTACGTAAAAGGTTCCAACAATGCTGGTTAATCCGGATATTCCCGCAGCCATATAAACCATTAATGGTGGAAAAAAAGAGATTTTAATCTCCAGAAAAAGGTCTAGGATATTTTCTCTAAACCAATTTTTGGTGGGCTCGAGTATCGTCATAGTTTGTTTTTATGAATAATTTTTATTAACTTAAAATTAAAGTTCATACTCTGTATTATTTTTAATGCCAGCAATGTACCACGTGATACAATACGATTCAAAAAAAACTAGTATTAAAAAATGTAGGCCAGATGTTATTTGTGAATAGAGAGGGATAACTATAAGAAACAATTGGCAGCTAGCCTCTTTGAAGATATGAAATATAGATTACTAATTGTTTCGGTATTTTTTTTGTTATCTTCCTCTCCCGTTTGGCCACAGAGCGAAACTTTTGAGCTGGAACCGGTATTTATCTATGGAAAAAATAGAGGCCCAAAACTAGGTTACACTCCGCCTCCGATACATGATCCTCTAAATGATCCTCTTTACCTTTCGGGGTACAAGGACTTTCGACCTAGTGGAGTTCCAATTGAGCTTCGTGATGTCGATGCGATGACTAGAATAAAAAAACTTGGTCGTATAACAGCGTGCGCTGATGCATGGTTTTGGCCTTTTTCAAGAACTGCAAGGGAGAATGAGGCAGACGGTCTGGAAATTGAAATATTAGATACAATTGCAAAAAAATATGATTGGGAATATGAAATTATGTGGGTCAATATGAAGACGCGATTTGGTCCTGGCGCTCCAGGAGGAGCTTATGACAGATCCATCAACAAAGGAGGATGTGATATCGTTTTAGGTCTTGCAATTTCTGGTGATGATCATCATATGGCTCCAAATGAATTGATATTTTCAGAGCCGTTTATGAGTACTGGTTTTGTTATGGTTACTCAAGGCTCAGCAAAAGATATTAAAACACTAGACGATGCTAAAAGACAAAACGTTAAGGTTGGAATGCCTGCATATTCACCTATGGCCGAATATGCAAGAAAAAATAGTATTCCATACACTACTTTTTTTCAAAATTACAGAGTTATTGATGCCATGGTTGCAGAGCAAATCAACGCCGCTATGATCTGGTCTGGCGCAATATCACAAGCAAAACTTGATCGACCACAGGCGGTATTTGAAATCGTCGACGGATATGTTCCTGTCCCCGAAATGACATGGAACAGTGCGTGGGTGATTAAACAAAAAGAAGTAGAGTTGATAGAGTTTATCAATGAATCATTTGCTGAGATGCTGGAGACGGGCGAGATTCAGCGTATAGTCGAGCGGTATGGTATGCCTTTTTACCCTCCCACGCAGTAAGTTAGGCTAGAATTTTTTTTGAAGGGAAAATAATGATAGATAAAATAATTGAGCTAAGTATTTTGTCAGGAGGTTTGCTTCCGTTAATGGGATTAGTTTTATTAGTAACTTTGGCAGTTATAATCGAGAGGTGTTACTTCTTTCATTTTATTGCCTCTTTTGGGATGGCTTTAGAGCGAGACCTAAAGACTATTAAATCTGGTGAAACAGAAAAACTAAGGCAATTGGAGAAACACTATGATAGCGCTCTCCAACTATCAGTTGTTACTTCCGCTTTGGTCTGTAACCAAAATGATGAGCAAGGACTCGAGCGACATATGGATGAAGCAATTTTGTGGCAAATCCCTAAGCTTGAGAAAAATATTTGGATACTCGATACATCAGTCACGCTTGCTCCGTTAATGGGACTCTTAGGAACAATTATCGGTATGGTTCACGCGTTTGATATCTTAGGCGTATCAGGTGCAGGTGGTTCTGCTACTGAGATGATTTCTGGAGGAATAGCAGAGGCATTAGTCGCAACGGGAGCAGGAATTTTAATCGCGATAATTGCTGTCGTTTTCTTAAATCACTTCAACAAAACGATCCAGACTCTTTTAAATCAAATGGAGCTTTTAAAGGTAATGATGAAAAATCGATTAATTAACAGCAAATGAATTTCGATATAGTTGCATAAAAAATAGAGAGAAAAAAATGAAGTCACGCATAAATCGGCAAGTACTACGGCCAGCAAAGCCAAGGGTGGAAGTTATTCCTATGATCGATATTATGATGTTCCTGCTAGTGTTTTTTGTTATCGTCGCAATGAAAATGATCGACGGTACCGGTGTTGCAATGGAAATACCAGGGTCCCGGACAACAGAAGCGATACAAAATTCGACATTAACCATTGGAGTTGACCAAGGGGGAATAATTGTCATCGATGGTTCGGAAATTCTTCCAGCAGATTTAACAGCCAAATTAGTTAATCTAAAAAAAGATGGGAATTTAGATATTATCATTGCAGGTGACAAAGAGACATCTCTGCAACAGCTGATTTCACTGATGGATATTATTCGGGGTGCAGGGATAAACAGTGTCGCCATAGCCGCAAGAGCTGACAAAACAAAATGACACCGAGAGTTAAGCCCACGCTCTGGGCTGATCATGAAACTGCAGGAGAGGAAGGCCTATCATTTGGCAAAGCGGTTTTAATAGCTTTTTTTTTAGAGTTTTTTATTCCTGCGATTTTATTTTCTCTAGATTGGCCGGTATTTTTAAACCAGAGTGATTTGGAACCGCCTCCTCGGCTCTCGGTCATTTTAGAGGAACTCAAGCCCTCGGAACCAACGCCCTTAGTTGAACAATTAGAAGTAAAAGAAATTAAGGAAAAGAATGAGTCTGTAGAAAATATGGAACAGATTCCTTTAGCTACTATTGAGCCGATACCAAATGAGTTAGTTTCAAAAATTCAGATTCCAAAACCAAAGCCGGAAGAGAAAAAAATTGAGGAAGATCCTGTAAAGCTTCCTCCGTTGCCATCGGTTTTTCAGGATATAAAGCCAGTAAAAAAAATTGTACCTAAATATCCACTCTCGGCAGAAGAAGAAAAAATCGAGGGCCGAGTTAAGGTGAGGATGAGAGTCAACCTTGATGGTAGTGTAGGATCTGTACAATTGGTCTTTTCTGAACCTCCGGGAGTTTTTGATGATGTTGTTTTAGAGGCTGCACAAAAATTCATTTTTAAGAAAGATGGCACAACTTATTATGCAGATGAAGTGTTTGTTTTTATAATTGATCCATAACAAAAAAAATAGAAGGGACTAGGTATGGCTGAAATATCAGAGCGATCCATGAGGTTGGGCACAGAGAATGCGTTTGTTGTACTTGCCCAAGTTAACGAATTAATTCGTGAAGGGCGTGACGTTATCTCTTTTTGTATCGGTCAGCCAGACTTTGAGACGCCACCCAATATTAAGGAAGCTGGAATAAAGGCGATAAACGGCGGTAGACACGGGTATACACCGTCTTCAGGCATCTTGGAATTAAGGCAAGCAGTGGCCGATTATATTATGCGAACAAGATCCGTAAAAATCTCTCCGGAAGATGTAGTCATTGGTGCTGGGGCGAAACCATTTATTATGTACAGTATTCTTGCGACAACAGATTTTGGTGTTGGTGACGAGGTTATCTATCCTAATCCCGGATTTCCTATTTACGAATCCCAAATTAGGGCGATGGGAGCTATTCCCGTTCCACTCAATGTTCGGCAGGAAAATAATTTTAGCCTTGACGCTGGTGAGTTAGATTCAAAAATAAATAAGAATACCAAATTGATAATTATTAATTCACCTCACAATCCTACAGGTGGGAGTATACCTTTGCACGATATGAAAGAGGTCGTAGATGTTTTGAGGAAAAATCCGCGGTGTTGGATTTTTGCCGATGAAATTTACTCGCAGTTATGTTACGACCAAAAGTTTGTTTCACTCTCGCAGTTTGATGATTTGCGAGAGAGATTAATTTTGTGCGATGGTGCCTCAAAAACGTGGGCAATGACGGGTTGGAGGTTGGGGTTTGCGGTCAATCAGACATTGGCGCCGGTTTTTTCAAAGTGGGTTACAAATACGGAATCGTGTGCATCTCAGATCAGCCAATGGGCCGCGGTTGAGGCTTTTTCAGGTCCTCAAGATCATGCGATTGCGATGAAAAAGAGTTTTTTGGAAAGACGTGACATTATTGTTGAGCTCATCAGCGAATTGCCTGGAGTGAAATGTTTAAATCCGGGAGGGGCTTTTTACATTTGGCCGGACGTGACAGAGGCCTGTAATATTACGGGTTCTAAAGACTCTGAACACTTTAGAATAAGGCTGTTGGAGGAGGTTGGAGTTGCAGTTTTAGCAGATATTCATTTTGGCACAAGGGTGTCTGAAAATGAACAACATATACGTTTTAGTTATGCTGCATCAGTCGAGGATATCAAATCAGGCATTGCCCGAATTGATGATTTTTTACGCCGTCATATCTAGAATAAAACCATTCAATCACTTGATATTTTTTGCGCGTGCTCCCTAGTTGAATGAAAATCAATTGCTGGCCATTTCTCCATTGTAAGATCGAGGTTTGGTTTTGATGTCGCGAGAAATGCGAGGCTGTTTGATGCATCGTATGCCAAATTACTCTCAAGCAACTTTTTAAAATTCTCTAATTTATGGCTGTCATTGCTCGTTATCCATCGAGCTCCGTAAAAATTAAGGCTTCGGGTTGTTGCATCGACCCCGTATTCTGTTTTAAGTCGATGTGAAACTACATCAAATTGGAGTAAACCGACTGCACCTAAAATTATTTCATTGCCTACCACTGGTTTGAAAACTTGAATAGCACCTTCTTCTCCTAATTGCTGGAGCCCTTTTTGCAGTTGCTTACTTTTTAATGGATCCTGAAGAGTGACACCTTTGAAAATTTCTGGTGCAAAGTATGGAATACCGGTGAAAGTTATTTTCTCTCCTTGTGTAAAGGTATCTCCAATATCTATATTTCCATGATTAATGAGTCCAATTATATCTCCGGGCCAAGCCCCGTCTAAGATATCCCTTTTCTTTGACAAAAAGGAAACAACTTGATTAGCCCTAATTTCTTTTTTCGTTCTAGTATGGAATAGTTTCATACCTCTATGAAACGTTCCTGAGCATAGTCGGAGGAAGGCTATCCTATCCCTGTGTTGGGGATCCATATTCGCCTGTATTTTGAAAACGAATGCGGAGAATTTGTCTTCATTGGGTTTTACGCTTCTTTGTAATGATTGCCTTGGAAGAGGCGGAGGAGCTTCGTCCACTAACATATCCAAAACTTTGTCTACGCCAAAATTATTCATAGCTGATCCAAAAAAAACAGGAGATAGTTCCCCATTTAAGAACCCACTACTTTCAAAATCCCTAGAGTCCGACTTTATCAAGCCAACTTCTTCTTTGGCATCGTTGACTTCTAACTGATTGGTATGTTGCAATTTGGCCTCAGCAAATCCTTTGATTTTCTCAGTCAAAACAGGTTCGTTTCCTTCTTGTTCCGAGTATAAAATTGTTTCTTGCTGTTGAAGATCATAAATTCCTGCAAATCTTTTTCCCATGCCTATTGGCCAAGTCATAGGGGTACAGTGAATTTGCAAGATAGCTTCAATCTCATCAATTAACTCTAATGGATTTCTTCCCTCCCTATCTAGTTTGTTGATGAAAGTTATAATTGGTGTTTTTCGAGCACGGCAAACTTCTAAAAGTTTTATTGTTTGTGGTTCGACCCCCTTTGTGCAATCTATAACCATTAGCGCGCAGTCAACTGCAGTAAGTACGCGGTATGTATCCTCCGAAAAGTCCCTATGCCCGGGCGTGTCGAGTAAGTTTATTACAAAGTTTTTATGTTCAAACTGCATCACGGAGCTCGCGACAGAGATGCCGCGCTCTTTTTCAATTTGCATCCAATCTGAGGTTGCGTAGCGCCCGCTTTTACGGGCTTTGACGGTTCCCGCCGCTTGAATTGCACCACCAAATAATAACAATTTTTCAGTTAACGTGGTTTTGCCGGCATCAGGATGCGAAATTATTGCAAAGGTCCTGCGTCTAGAAACTTCTCTGGTAAGATCGTTATCTTGATTATCCAAATTATTTACTAAAAGTATTAGTTGGTTGTTTATCTTTAAGTATGTCGTTCACCCTCTCCTCGACCGTTGGTTTTATTCGAGGATGACTTAATATGTAGAACTTGTTCTCCACAATTGCTTCAAAAACCAATTCAGCTACATTGTCTGCGGATATTTTACCGGATTCGACCGCATACTCTAACTTTTTCTCCATTCGAATATTTTCCTCAGTTTTGATTCTCGAATCCTTTAGATGGTTTGGACGATTCCTCTCGGACTTTGAAATATTTGTCGGGACGTAAGCTGGACATAAAACGGAACAGCTAATTTTCGCACCAATTTCAATTAAATCGTGATAAAGGCTTTCGGTCAAAGTTACTACGGAGTGTTTAGTTAAGCAATAGACGCTCATTTGCGGTAGGGACAATAGCCCTGCCACGGATGCAGTGTTGATAATATGCCCGTCAGAATCTTGATTAAGCATGATTGGGGTAAATGTTTTTATTCCATTAATCACTCCCCAGATGTTTACGCCGATTGCCCATTCCCACTCCGCTCTAGAATGCTCCCAAGCGCGGCCCGTGACCGAGACACCAGCATTGTTACAAAGGATGTCCACCGATCCAAAGTTTTTCAGGGAAGTTTCCGCAAGCCCTTCAACATCCTCTGCCTTCGAAACATCGCAATGTTTCCCTATAATTTTATATCCTTGGCTTTCAAAAGAACTGACTGTTTCTTCTAAGGACTTTTCCTCTATATCTGCAATAACGAGTTTCATACCTGCTTTCGCAAAACGATTTGCCATTGCCCTCCCTAGGCCACTGGCGCCGCCAGTAATTACCGCAACTTTATCGTTAAAATGTTTCATAAAAGTTCCCTTTCCAATATAGAATAAGATTCTAGCATGCAATTCTAATATAGGATCGTGGGAGAAAAAAAATGCAAGAGCAATTTGTGGGAACGATGCCTGTGGTAGACCGAAATAAGTTCCGGATACAAAGCCTTCAGAATTTTATGGAAAAAAATGTCCAGGATTTTTCGGGAGATCTCACGGTCGAACAGTTCAAAGGTGGACAATCTAATCCAACTTATCGGATTTCTACAGATAAAAAAAAATACGTCTTGCGTAGGAAACCGCCCGGCAAGTTATTGCCCTCGGCCCATGCTGTTGACCGCGAATTCAAGGTCATTTCGGCGTTACAAAATACTGAGGTGCCTGTACCAAAATCATATTGTTTGTGCGAGGATGAATCTGTTATCGGTACTATGTTCTATATAATGGAATATGTTGAGGGTAGAGTATTTTGGGATCAGACTTTACCCTTGCTGTCATCGCATGAGCGAAAAAGTATATATAAAGAGTTGAACAGGGTTATCGCGGAACTGCATAGAATTGACTACAAAGAGATAGGTTTGGAAAGTTTTGGGAAACCCGGAAATTACATTGGTAGGCAAATAAGTAGATGGAGTAAGCAGTATCGGGCTTCGGAGACCGAGCGCATAGAAGCTATGGAAAACTTAATGGAATGGCTTCCTGATAATATTCCGAAAGATGAGGAATTTGGTATTGTTCATGGGGATTATCGCTTGGATAATGTAATATTTCATCCAACAAAAGCGCAAATAATGGCAGTCCTCGACTGGGAGTTATCGACTCTTGGGCACCCTTTGGCTGATTTTGCCTATCATTGTATGTACTGGAGACTCACTCGACAACAATTCAGAGGGATAGGTGGAGAGGATCTCAAGAAATTGGGAATACCTGATGAAACGGAGTATGTAAGAATGTATTGCACAAAAACTGACCGTAAAGAAATATTAAATTGGGATTTTTATGCCGCGTACAACATGTTTCGGCTAGGGGCTATTTGTCAGGGAATAATGGGACGCTTCAAGGATGGTACCGCAGCGAGTAAACACGCTGAGGAGCAAGGTAAAAAGGCACGACCCTTGGCGGAGGCTGGTTGGATTCAAGTAGAGAAAATATTAAAAAAAAGTTAACAACAACAAGGATGGGGTAAAAATGAAAGCTGTATTATGCAAAGAATACGGATTACCGGAGAAACTCGTACTGGAGGAAATCGATTCTTTAAAACCCGGTGATGGTGAAATTGTGGTCAGCGTCAAAGCGTGTGGTGTAAATTTTCCTGATACCTTAATTATTCAAGGTAAATACCAGTTTAAGCCTGAATTTCCTTTCTCCCCCGGGGGAGAAGTGGCCGGAATAGTTAAAGAATTGGGTCCCAACGTGGAAAATATAAAAGTCGGAGATAGAGTCATCGCATTTAACACTTGGGGTGGTTTTGCTGAAGAGATTTTGGTCGAGGCTAACCGAACCATTGAAATTCCTGATGAGATGGATTTTATTCACGCTGCAGGTTTTGTCCTTACCTACGGGACATCTATTCATGCCTTGAAAGATCGCGCTGAAATTCAACCGGGAGAATCATTATTGATACTTGGAGCATCGGGAGGAGTGGGTTTATCAGCTATTCAATTGGGCAAAGTCATGGGGGCAAAAGTTATTGCCGCAGCCTCCAGTGATGAAAAATTGGCAATCTGCAGGGAAAATGGAGCGGACGAGCTTATCAACTATACTAATGAAGATCTGAGGGAGCGGGTGAAACAAATTACGAATAAAAAAGGGGTAGATGTTATTTATGATCCAGTTGGGGGAAGGTTTTCGGAACTAGCTATTAGAGATATGGCTTGGAAGGGACGCTATTTGGTGATTGGATTCGCCATTGGAGAAATTCCGAAAATTCCTCTGAACCTTGCTTTGCTCAAAGGGTGCTCTATAGTGGGGGTATTTTGGGGACAATTTACCCAACGCGAAATGAAAAAGAATCAAGATAATAACCAAGAATTGATGCAAATGTTTGTTGATCGGAAAGTTAAACCTCACATTCACGCTACTTTTCCGCTGGAAAAAGCTGTGGACGCTCTCAATGAAGTTTTACTTAAAAAAGTTAGTGGTAAGGTCATACTTACCACGTAATTTGTCGTATTAACCCAACTGATAGAATTAGGGAGTTGTAACGATGAAAATCGAAGTTTTTCAACCAGAGATGCCAATTTTTACTAAACTTGAAGACAAACGAGAACATATAAAGCAAAGGCTGGCAGCAGCTTTTCGTTTGTTTTCAAAGTGCGGTTTTGATGAGGGAATTGCTGGTCATATTTCGGCCAGAGATCCGATAAAAGAGGATTGCTTTTGGGTGAATCCATACGGGGTCCACTTTAGTCAAATAAGAGTATCTAACCTTTCCCTGATTAATTTAAAAGGAGAGGTAGTGGAAGGTGATCCGTGTAACTCCGCGGCTTTCGCAATTCACTCCCGTATCCATATCGCTAGACATGATGTTGTAGCCGCCGCGCATGCGCATTCAGTCTACGGGAAAAGTTGGTCTTCTCTCGGTCGTTTGTTGGACCCCTTGACGCAAGACGCATGTGCCTTTTATGAGGATCATGCTTTTTACTCGGATTACAACGGAGTCGTCTATGATACCGATGAGGGCGATCGGATAGCGGGATGCCTAGGCGATAAGAAAGCGCTTATTCTGGCCAATCATGGCAATTTAACTGTTGGCGAGACGGTAGATGCAGCTGCGTGGTGGTTCATTACAATGGAGAGAAGTTGTCAGGCCCAACTCGCGGCGGAGGCTGTGGGTAAACCGAACCTCATAGACAGGAAAAACGCCTTATTAACAAAAGAGCAGATTGGCACTCCCTATGGGGGCTGGGTTGCATTCCAGCCTCTTTTTGAAAGAATAATTGCAGAGCAACCAGATTTATTAAATTAATAACCCTCATGCGAAACAAATATTTGTTCTATTTCTATGGGAATCGTAATTTACCTCTACCAAACCTATGACGGTTAGCAAAAAATATAAGATTCGATATGCGAGTTTTAACCTCATTTTAGTTTTAAATAAATGAAACTTAGTTTTATTAAGAATGTTTTTATATTCCCATTCCTTCTATTTTTTTCGGGAGCAGATGTCAATGCGCTAGCTTACACACTTTCAAATGGTAAAAATATTTTTTGCGATGTCACTTGGAAGGGGAAAAATATACGTGTAGCTGAGGAATACCTTGGAAGAGTCGAAGGCAGAACGGGACCTCCGGTTTTAGGGGGAAGCGCCGCCATCATCAAATATCCGGTAAACGAAGATCCAGTAATTGTTTTTGATGTCGGGGTTATGTATGACGTTGCTCAATTATTACCGCTTGCTACAGATTTTATTTTTTTTCATGAGTGTGCCCACATCCGGTATGACACCAGTGATGAATTTTATACAAATTGTCGGGCTGTTGTTGATATGTATGACGCTGGACATCTTGATCAGAAACAATTCTTTTTAATTGAAAAGTACCATCACAGTATGTCTCGGCTACCCATAAAATATGGTGGAGCCGGATTTGTATTTTGGGAAAAAACAAAGCGATGCTTGAGAAAAATTAATCACCCCCTGGTTAGTCACGACATGTAATCTTTTTACAATCATTTTGATAATCTATTAAACAGACACCATTCCGCTATAAAGACTGCGATAACTTGAGAAATTTTTATCACACTGTTAATTGAAACACATTCGTCAATTCCGTGAATGTTTCTGGCTTTTGGACCGTAGCAGGTGGCAGGAGTATCTCCATACAGGTTAAAAGTGCGAGCATCTGTTGTGGCTGCACTTGCAAAAAAATCTGGTTCCGCATTCGTAATCGAAGTGTGGCATTTTGAGAGTGTTTTTACAAAATCGGATTCTAAATCGACTAAACAACCTTGAGATTGAAATCCTCCGTAAAGTAGGTTTACTTTTAGATCAGAAAGTTCTGGGTTATTTTGAATTGTTTGCGTAATATTTTTCTCGATAGATTTAATTACGTCTTCTGTGTGAATCCCGGGGAAAAAACCTATTCGCAGATTCATCTGACATCGCGTAGCTAGAGAAGATGCCCATTCGCCGCCTTCTATTATTCCGAGATTGAATTTTATTGGATCCTCCGAATTAGAGAAAGCAGCAGGTCTGTTTTTTTTGTTGTTCCAGTCTTCACAAAGGCTTTTGAGGTGTTGCCATAAGACGAATGCTCCCTCTATTGCATTTGTGCCATGATTGGCATTCAACACATGGGAGGGTTTGCCAAAAACTTCCATGTTAAGCCACAGTACTCCCACTTGCGCTGACATAATCGTTTCGTTAAATGGTTCTGGAATAATGGCTGCTTGTGCTTTATATCCTCTTTGTAAACATGCCAGAGCTCCGTTTCCCGTACACTCCTCCTCAACAACCGATTGTAGGAAAATATCTGCAGCGGGCTCAAGCCCAATTTTTTTAAACGAATCAAATGCTACTATAAAAGCAGCGATTCCTGCTTTCATATCACCGCTACCTCTACCGTAAAGATGACCATCTTTTATCGTTGGTTCGAAAGGCGGGTTGGTCCATAGTCTTTCATCGCCGACAGGGACGACGTCTATGTGACCGTTTAAAATAAGAGATCGGCCTTTTGGTTTTTCTGGTTTAAATATCCCAACTATATTTTCATGATTTTCCCAATCCCCAATCGAAGGGGAATATCCTGGATATTTTTTCAGTTCATCGTGATTTATGCCAAATCTATCAATTGCTAGAGAGCGACTTCTGAATTGCTCCTCAATAAAGTTTTGTGCATGATCTTCATTTCCAAGCAGACTGTTTATGCTAACCAAATCTAATATTAATTTTACCAGCGAGTCTTTTTGGTCTTCTATTGCTTGAATCAAATCATGTATCACTTTTGGGTCAACGTTCAAATTACTCTTGGACCTACCTATTTGCGACATCAACTTTTCCTCCATTCTTGCTCTTGTAATCGTCTCCATTGAATTTTTCCTGTGCCTGATTTTGGAAGGTTTTCAATAAAGCTGATTATTTTTGGCACTTTGTAAGCAGACATGTTTTTTCTGGCCCAAGCTATGATTTCTTCGCCAGTAGTGCCAGCACAGCCCTCTTTAAGAGATACCACTGCCTTGACGGTTTCCCCTCGTCGTTCGTGGGGTGAGGAGATTATTGCAACCTCTTTTATTTTTGGGTGTTTGTACAGTATGCTCTCCACTTCGGCTGGCCAAACTTTAAAACCTGACGCGTTGATCATTCTTTTCAGGCGATCGGAAATATAAAAAAAACCATCAGAATCTTCAAAGCCTAAATCCCCGGTTCTAAGGTATGTTTTTGATTCAACTGTTACAAATACTTTTGATGTTGCGTCAACGTTATTCCAGTATCGGTTCATGATCTGCGGACCCCTGACTAAAATCTCTCCACGTTCGTTTTTTTTCAAAGTTTTTAGTGTATCCGGATCCACAATTATTGCCTCAGTATCAAAGTACGGAATCCCTAAACATTGCTTTCTCAATTCCGCCGGTGGGTTCATATGCGTTTGCGAAATTGTTTCCGTCATTCCGTATCCTTCCATGTATCGAACCCCACATCTATTGTATAGCTCTTGGGCGACACTTTCAGGCATAGGTGCTCCCCCACCAAAAATTACTTTAAGAGAAGAAAGATCCTTTGATGCCGTGCTAGTATTGGCTAGTAAATCAACGACCATAGTTGGAACATTCGCCCAATGTGTGCATGAGTATTTTTCTACTAGAGATCCAGCTAAATCCGGATCCCATCGAGGAAGAATTACCATTTTACTTGCGGTGTAAATAGTAGTGTTGAGGCTATGCTGCATGCCAGTAACATGAAACATTGGGGCGGTGGCAAGTGAAACACTTTCGTGGTTCAGATCTTCCCAGAGAGATGCTCCGACAAGGGAGTGCATCATCGTAAAATGGGTGTGTGTGCATCCCTTAGGTTTTCCGGTTGTTCCAGAGGTGTACAAAATTGCAGCCGCATCTTTTTTACTATTTATAGTTATGGCCTTAGGCTTAGAAGTAATGTTGTAGAGGTTTTTCCACTCAAAAAACTCTTTTGCATTAGAGTGTTTATTTTTGTTGATCAATGATTGTGGTAGATGTTTGATTGAATTAGCAGATAAGTAATCTTCGTACTTGGTTGTTAGCAAGTGCTGTAATTGATGCCCTAAAAGTGGTTCGAATTCGGAAACAACATTATCGCTTGTAACCGCAACACGACAACCACTGTCTTCGCAGTAGTGTTTTAATTCGCCGGTAACACTCATGGGGTTAATCGGCACAACTACCGCTCCTGCAATCAGAATTCCATAAAAGGCAATTACAAATTGCGGACTGTTTTGCAGGTCAAGCAAAACCCTATCTCCTTTTTTGATATCACAGTTTTTTTGAAGGTAAGTAGCAACTAACTCGGCATCGAATCGAACTTTGGAATATGAAATTTCATTTTCAAAAAAAACGATTGCTGTTTTTTCCGGATAGGTTTTAGCTGAGCTGTATAAATTGTTAGCGACCGAGGTGTTTGGAACATTTATTGACCACGGCAACTTTGATGGCCATATGTTTGAATATTTATTGAGCATATAATTAACTTTGATTCTTTTAATTATTATTAACCGGCAGCATATCAGTCTTCTTGTTTGTTAAGATTTGGTTATACTACATAAATATGTTAACCACTTTAGGAAGTATTATGAAAGAAAATTTTTTGAAAGGGAAACTAGCTCTAATCACTGGGGCTAGTCGCGGCTTGGGTAGGGAGATGGCTCGCAGCTTGGGCGATGATGGAGCAAGTATAGCTCTTGTGGGAAGGGCGCAGGAAAAACTCAAAGAGACGCAGGAGCTACTGAAGGGAAGAAGTATTAAAAGTGAGATTTTTGTTGCTGACATATCACTAGAGTCTGAGGTGTTAAATTTGAAACGTGACGTGGATGCAAAAATGGGTAATCCAGATATCTTAATAAATAATGCGGGTACTGCTATTCGAAAGGACGTTGTCGAATTTGGACTCAATGAATGGCAGACGGTGATAAATACCAATCTAACCGGCGCTTTTATAATGTCAAAAGCCTTCTCGCCACACATGATAGAATTAGGCTGGGGACGAATCATTAACATCACCTCGATAATGGCTAACGTCGGTAGTCCGGGGAGAAGTGCGTACTGTGCCAGTAAATCAGGACTTTTGGCGCTCACCAAATGTATGGCTCTTGAGTTGGCAAACACTGGGGTAACCGTTATGGCTATAAGCCCCGGGTTCTACGCAACAGATCTCACCGCCCCTCTACGAGAGGATCCGGACAAAAATGCGAGCCTAATGAACTCGACGCCGATGGGGAAGTGGGGTAAGCCAGAAGATATTGGTAAAATAGCCAGTTTTATATGCTCGGACGGAGCTGATTTTATGACGGGAACAGATATACTCTCAGATGGTGGATGGTTGGCTCAGTAGCGTATAAAGATGTTTGGAACTTGTTCGTTAAAACATATACTAAATAATTAGGTTGGTAAATAACTGCTAAATCGGCTTGGTGGCAGCTATATAAACGAGGATGGACTTAACAGATGAGGGTTTTAGTGATTGGGGCTGGAGTTATAGGGGTAACAAGTGCATGGTATCTCGCCAAGGCTGGACATGAAGTGACGG
>MDTB01013011.1_pt1 | contig 68281 bp, 70 predicted proteins | sample 811161 | NCBI WGS metagenome assembly MDTB01 (sample SAMN05326650, study PRJNA326480) | marine metagenome | isolation source: seawater | place: Mediterranean Sea | collected 2009
AGCATAGATGCTGTAGCAATTAAATTCGGAAAGGATAAGTTAGAGTGTTTAGGTAGTCATAAGCATGAAATACCTAAAATCATCAAGAAACAGCTCGCCAAATTATGTCAAAGTAATGATTCAAGCATTGCGCTCTTTGGCTCGACCGATATTCAAATGGGCGTTCTTTTTGCTGAGGCTGCGAAATCTCTAATGTCAGCGCTGAGGTTAACTCCTAAAAATATAATAGCGATCGGTTGTCATGGCCAAACCATAAGACACTCTCCGCCTGGAGGACCAAATATCCCCTTCTCAATTCAGATTGGTGATCCAAATACCATAGCTACTCGCACAAATTGTCCCATCGTTGCAGATTTCCGAAGAGCCGATATGGCTCTAGGAGGGCAAGGAGCCCCCCTCACACCAGCCTTCCATGAGATTTTTTTTTCTCATCCTTCATTGGTCAGAATCATCCTAAATATTGGCGGTATTGCTAACATTACCGTCCTCTCACCGGATAGATTATGTATTGGATTTGACACTGGACCCGGAAATGTCCTACTCGACGGTTGGTGTCTGCGTCACCAAGGGAATCCCTTTGATGAAAATGGGAACTGGGGAGCTGGAGGAACGATTTGTAAGGCTTTATTGCGTCAACTCAAAAAACACCCATACTTAAAGCAAAGCTCTCCCAAGAGCACAGGCCGCGAGTCATTTAATCTAAAATGGCTTGAACAACAGTTAAAAGATAACAGAAACCATAATGCATTATCAGCTCCGCAAGATGTTCAGGCAACGTTATGCAAGTTTACCGCAGATACAATAACCAGCTGTATAGAAAGTCTGAAGTTCCCGATAGATGAAATATATGTCTGCGGAGGCGGCGCGCGCAACCAAGCGCTTATGAAAACATTAAAACAAAATGTTGGAAGTGTGAAACTTTACACCACCGAAAATTTAGGTATCCACCCTGACAACGTCGAGGCAGCAGCGTTTGCTTGGCTTGCAATGCGCCGCATAAATTCTTTTCCTGGAAACTTGCCCAGTGTGACCGGAGCGAGCAATTCAACCGTTTTGGGTGGCGTCTACCTTCCCTAATGATACGAATAAAAGTTGAAGTGTCAGGTAAATAAAGCAAGACCAATTACACTATCTCTAAATTGAAAACGAAGAACCACACCCACAAGTGGTTTGAGCGTTAGGATTTGCCACCATAAACCTTGAGCCCATTAAACCTTGCTCATAATCGACTGTCGACCCAATCAAGTATGGCAAACTCATCGAGTCAATCAATACATCCACTCCATCACGACTTATGAGCGTATCGTCTTCAACAGCCGACCCATCAAAGGAGAAACCATATTGCAGTCCGGAACATCCACCACCGGTGACGAAAATTCGTAATTTCAAACTATCGTCGCGCTCCTCTACCTTAAGAGACTTCAGCTTTTCAATAGCATTTGGAGCAATATCCACCAGGCGTGGCGTGAAAGTCTTTACATCCGACATCTGAAGTTTACATCCCCTTAAAGTAAATGAATTTTAAAAACATTATATTTGTTTTCTAACCATCCCTCACGCTATTGTCTTTTGGGAACGCACTCACATTATTAATCGCCTGCTCCAATACAAAATTCCCCATTACCTCTGCTCCCTTTTCAACCTCAATCAAAGAATAGTGAATGTTTCCCTCTATCACCGCCTTCGACGCCAACTTTACCAAATTGCTAGCATGTATATTCCCTCGGACATGTCCGTTGACGATTACATCTCCTACCCATATCTCACCCTCTAACAATCCACCATTGAGAATGCGTACTCGAGCACCTGTTTCCTCAGAGCGAATATTACCAATCACTGTACCCTCTATTTCGAGACACCCAGAAAAATGAAGATCTCCTTCTACACGCGCTCCGGGCGCAATAAGAGTTGTTGCTCCTTGCGGCGCAGCACTATCTTTGGTGCCAAACATAATTTAATCCTCATATTTCCAGTCATACTCTTGCTTTAAAATTAACTGCTTTTCCCACGTATAGCGCAAGCTAATGGTAACGGTATCAGGCTTGAACCCTTCCGGCAATTCTATTACACCTTGCTGTATCGAAAAATACTTAAACTCAATCTTTATAGGCCATTTTTCAATCTGCTGATCTAGCTCGGAGAGCCTATAAGTTTTCGCACTTCGATCTTGCTTACCCTCCAAATTAATATCGGCAAATAAACTAAGGCGCTTGACTTCGTTTTGTTTTTGACGCACAACCCATCGATATTTTACTCTCTCATCATCTAAAAGAGTAAGACTAAAATCGCCAATAGACACTCCGCTTGGACTATCATTATCCTGTAATAAATCTCGATACAACTTCAGATCCTCATTTCGCGAGTATATTTGTCGTTGCAGAATCACCATTTGCTGCCGAGCACTTTCCAAAGCCACATTGTCAACCTCAGCACTTAATTTCATGAGACTTAGTTGTTCCTCATAGTTCACTAACTCGACCTGTAAAGTCTGTAGCCGTTCATCTAAATCCAATTTCTGAGCATTGAGCTGTGAGGCCTCATAAGCCCCCCAGTGACGCCCTGACAAAAAAGAAAGAATTATCGACAAAGACACTAACAATGCCAGAATAATCTTATGCTTTGGCCTGTATGTAACTACGATTGACTTCCGTTCTTGCATTATGGGACCGAAGCAGTGCTTTTCAAACCACACGTCTCTGGCAAGTCAAACATTAAATTCATACACTGAATCGCTTGTCCTGACGCGCCTTTTACTAAGTTATCTAACACTACAAGGATAATCGCTTTGCTACCTCCGAACGGTCTATGAAGGCCAATTTGGCAGAGATTTGTCCCCCTGACATTTCGGGTCTGCGGATACTCTCCCGATGGTAGTATGGATACGAAAGGTTTATCTACAAAAGCACTCGCGTAGAGATTATCTAAGTTCAAGTGTAAATCTGTTAGATTTATAAAGATCGTCGCATGAATGCCACGATTTATGGGTAGTAAGTGAGGAACAAATGTTACGCCCACTGAACACCCTGAGATGTCATTTAGGCCCTGAACTACCTCTGGATGATGTCTATGTCCATCAACTCCATAAGCCTTGTAATTATCCCCTACTTCCGAATAAATATTAGCGACTTTTGCTGTACGACCTGCTCCACTCACACCAGAAGAGGCATTAACAACAATATCACTTGTATCCGAATATCGACAGCGAAGTAAAGGTAAAAGCCCTAATTGGATACTTGTAGGATAACAACCAGGGCAAGCAATTAAATTAGCCTCCCGAATCCGCTCACTGTTAAATTCGGGCAACCCATACACAGCTAAGGGAATAAGATCTGGCGCCCTATGTTCAAGTCCATACCAATTTTCCCAAACAGCGACATCTCGAATTCGGAAATCTGCAGATAGATCGATTACTTTAATACCCGCATTCAATAGATCCGGAACTAGAGTCTGCGACACTCCATGAGGGGTCGCGAAAAAAACAACATCGCATTGTTTCAGTTGGCTTATGTCAAGAGTCGAGTAACAAATGTCTACTATCCCAGATAAATTTGGAAAGACTCTATCTATCTTTACATCCACATGACTGCGCGAAGTAGCGACCGCTATCTTTACATGAGGATGAGATGCCAACCATCTCAAAAGCTCAACGCCTGTATATCCTGAGGCTCCAACGACACCTACATCGATCAAACTAAATCTCCTCTTTAAATATTAAAATTCGATTGCTAAGGTTATGATATCTCATCAGGAGCGTTGTTGTTTTGACATTGGCTTATTATAGGCAAAAGCAGCAAACTTTTTACTTTTTTAAGAGCTATTAAAATGTACGATTGGGCCAAAGCTTTTCACATAATATCAATGACCACTTGGTTCGCTGCACTCTTTTACCTCCCTCGATTATTTGTTTATCACGCACTCGCGCGCGATGAGATAAGTGTCGAACGTTTTAAAATAATGCAATCGAAACTCTATCATGGCATAGCAAATCCATCCATGGTAGCAACAATGTTGTTTGGTTTATTGTTATTTTCAATGTCGCCAACGTACTACTTGAGTCAAACTTGGTTTGAATTAAAATTGCTGGCAGTTGCTTTAGTAGTGATTTATCATTTGATGTGTCTCAAATACATTCTCGTTTTCAGAGCAGATTCTAACTTTAAATCACATATATATTTTAGAATATTCAACGAAATTCCGGTTCTTTTTTTGGTCTCAATAGTTATTTTGGTAGTGATAAGGCCACTTCAATAGTCCAGTTAACCCATGGTATCTTCACTTTTGGAAAATGATTTTAATAATCCTTATATCGGCAAAATCTAAGGTCCAACGAAAAACGTATTTGGCAAATGAAAAAAAGAGCTTTTTCTTTGATCGATTAAATTCAAGCAACCTTTCAAAACTTTTATTATGAGTAAGAAAATAAGCCGATCGTTGCAACTTTTTGAAGATGCAAAAAAACATATTCCAGGTGGCGTAAACTCCCCAGTGAGAGCATTTAACGCGGTTGGTGGGACGCCCGTTTTCTTTAAAAGCGCAAGAGGCGCATACATGTTTGACGAAGACGGAAGGCGTTACATAGATTTTGTCCTCTCTTGGGGTCCTATGATACTTGGTCATGGTCATCCTGTTGTGCTTGATGCAATCAGGAGGCAGCTTGATCGAGCAACCACATTCGGGGCTCCCACTGCCTTGGAGGTAAACCTAGCAGATCATATTTGTAGTCTTCTACCCGGTATAGATATGATAAGAATGGTTAACTCCGGCACAGAAGCGACCATGAGTGCAGTTCGTTTAGCCCGAGGATTCACCGGTCGGGATAAGATTATTAAGTTTGAAGGTTGTTATCATGGGCATTCTGATTCTTTGCTTGTAAAGGCGGGATCTGGTGCATTGACACTTGGTGTGCCTAGCTCCCCCGGTGTCCCGGAATGCCTAGCTAACCAGACTATTACATTGAATTATAACGATATAAATCAAGTGCAACAAGTAATGGAGCATATTGGTTCCGAAGTTGCAGCTATCATTGTTGAACCTGTGGTAGGTAATATGAATTGCGTACCCCCAATATCTGGTTTTCTGAATGCATTACGAGAATGTTGTAGCGCCACAGGTGCACTTTTGATATTTGATGAAGTGATGACCGGTTTCCGAATAAATCCGATTGGCGCCATTGGGCAGTATGGAATACAACCAGATATTATTTGTCTTGGAAAAGTTATAGGAGGTGGATTGCCCGTAGGAGCGTTTGGAGGTAGCAGAAAAGTTATGGAGCAAATAGCGCCTATCGGCCCAATCTATCAAGCCGGCACACTAGCGGGAAATCCAGTCGCCATGGCCTCAGGCTTGGCAACCCTCAAACTTGTATCTGAACCGAATTTCTTTAAACCAGTGTCTGATCTAACCACAAAACTTGTCAATGGCATAGTTGATCGCGCGCGTGATGCTAATATTCCAATGACTAGTAACCATGTCGGAACAATGTGGGGTATCTTCTTTTCGCACGAGAGAAAAATAACCAACTATAAACAAGTCATGCGCTGTGACACAAACCGCTTCGCGAAATTTTTTCATGGTATGCTTGCGGAAGGTGTATACCTTGCCCCAGCGTCTTTTGAGGCCGGCTTTATGTCTTCTGCTCATAGTGAGCATGACATAAACTATACATTGGATGCTGCGGAAAGAGTATTTACCAAGCTCTAAGTGACTAGCTTTTTCCAACCATAGTCCAAAAAAGTGCCGACAAAGATCTGTATGTTTCTGAAACGTTAGAAAGCGTAATCGGAACGCCGCACCAGAGTTAAAGAGGAAGCAAAATTAATGAGAAAAGCACTCCATCGCGGCTCCTTTCCATATTCAAGGATGAGAAGGTTACGCTCCTCTCCTTCGATACGAAACTTAGTCGCCGAAACTGAAATTAGTGTGCATGATCTTATTTTGCCTCTTTTTGTAATTGACGGCGTGAATCAATGCCAACCCGTAAAATCTATGCCTGGAATTAAGAGATTATCAATTGATCTTTTGCTAAAAGAGGTGGTAGAAGCAGAGTCTCTTGGTATTTCAACCGTTGCCTTGTTCCCTGTGATTCCAAAATCACTGAAAACCGGCACGGCAGAGGAATCATATAATGACAATGGGCTTATTCAGACCGCAATTCGTGAGTTAAAAGTTAACGCACCGATGATTGGAATTATAGCAGATGTCGCTCTGGATCCTTACACCGTCCATGGTCATGACGGTATCATAAACGAGTGTAGCGGCTACGTTTTAAACGACGCTACAAACGAAATTTTAGTTAAACAAGCTCTCTCACTCGCTTATGCAGGAGCAGATATTGTTGCCCCGTCAGATATGATGGATGGTCGAATTGGAATCATTCGAGAAAAATTAGAGGAGGCAGGATTTGAAAATACTAAAATCATGGCCTATGCAGCTAAGTATGCTTCTGGTTACTATGGTCCGTTCAGAGATGCAATTGGCTCCGCCACAAGCCGAAGCATTATTGATAAAAGCACCTATCAATTGGATTTTAGAAATGTCAAAGAAGCTCTTCACGAATGCTCTTTAGATCTTTCAGAGGGCGCGGATATGTTACTTATCAAACCAGGAATGCCTTATCTTGACGTTCTAAAAAGTGTTGTTGATGAATTTGCAGTACCTACTTTTGCGTTTCAAGTTAGCGGCGAATATGCCATGCATTGTGCAGCCTTCGACAACAATTGGTTGCCACGAGAACAAATAATTTTAGAATCTTTAACAACATTTAAGCGTGCCGGCGCTACTGGAATACTTACTTATTTTGCGAGAGAAGCTGCACATTTACTTTCTAAATCCACATAAATTAATTTAAGTGAAAAATGTTTAACCGAGTTAAACGAAAAACTAACCCCACATAATTGTGTTTTTCCACACATAAATATGTGGGTAGAATGTTGGTCCGAAAAGCTACTGAGACTTTCTTAAATGGACAAGTGCGTCCAACTCTTGCTCGATAGACTGCCCTCTTTAAGAGGTGAAATAATAATAGTGGCAGATGAAAATTGGCAACAGATCGATTGGCACTCAATCAGAATACCTGAGCAGACCTATCTTCGAGTTTTTAGTAACCGACTCGATATAGCAGATAAAGTAAATAACTCAGGAATTGAATGTTTATTTTGCGACTTTGATTTCGCACAATTACCAGAAAACAGCCTGGATCACTTAATTTTTCGCGTTTCAAAAGAAAAAGCAGTAACAAAACATACGATCAATAACGCAAAACGATTGCTGAAGAAAGGAGCTTCCTTGCTAATTGCCGGACAAAAGAAAGAGGGGATTAAAACCTACGTTAAGTTCTCTCAAGAGCTTCTATGTTATACCCCGCAACTACAAAAATTTGGCATCGATTATGTGGCATCAATCGCTTCCAGGGGCATGGTCAAGAACGAAGTCCAAAGAGACGATTACTCTTATATGAGAAAAATAATCCATACAGACGAAAGTCTATTTTTTAGTAAACCTGGGATTTTTGGCTGGAACAAAATTGATCGAGGAAGTAAATTTTTGTGTGATCATTTAGATTGCTTTTTTGAGACTTATGATTTCTTACCGAATACTCTTCTCGATCTTGGGTGCGGCTATGGTTACTTGGCGTGCGAAGCAAGGCGATTTAATTTTCTAAACATTTTCGCAACGGATAACAACGCCACCGCAATCGTTGCATGTAAACTTAACTTCGACCACTATGGCCTTCAAGTAGCAAATGTATTTGCTACAGACGCGGGACAAAAGATTTCAGAAAAATTCGACACTATTTTATGCAACCCACCGATCCATGCAGGCTTTAAGGTCGATTTAGCATTAATTAAAAAATTTTTAGTTAATACTCGGCATCTTCTGACAAAAACTGGGAAAGCACTCTTTGTGGTTGATGTGTGTATTCCACTTGAGCTTATCGCCAGGAATAATTTTTCGCGGGTTCACACACTAAATAAAAATAAACAATTCAAGCTAATCTCATTGAGTCAATGAATAAAAAGCCAAAGAGTTACCAAAAATGTGTCCGATCAAAAAGCTCTTGCTATGGTTGTTCCCAACCTGAAACACATCTGATTAACGTTCAGAACGCCCTTCCATTTGTCCCGAAATAAAGGAATTTCTCACGCAAAAAAGGTAGTAGATCCAAACTAAGCAACCCAATATTACGACCCAACTTGATAATCAGTTTCTGAGATGAAAATAATGCTGGAAGATTTTCCGTAAACGCAGCGATAAGTTGCTGCTCAAGTAATCGATCTTTGCGGTATTGATCCAGCACAGAGACACTGCCAAAGTCTGTATTGGCGTTGAATGCACGAGCTACCGCGTCAGCAAGTCTTACAGCGTCTCTTAATGACAAATTCAAGCCTTGACCCGCTACAGGGTGCAAATTATGAGCGGCATTCCCCAGCAACACTAACCTCGCGCGAATCATTTCTTCCGCAAAACTAGTTGTTAGCGCAAAGCTGGCCCGTGCGCTGATATCTGTGAATATGCCATTACGATAACCAAACTGCGCTTGCAATTCATCTAAAAACGAGACATTCGTTGCTCGCTCTAATCGTAACGCAGATTCTAATGGTTGCGTCCAGATAAGCGTGGCTTTAGATTGACTCAGACTTGCTGAGAGTGGCAACATAGCAATCACTCCGGATGGTGTAAAACGCTCGTAAGCGATTCCCCTATGTTGCCGATCAAGGGTGACACTCGCAACGATGGCTTTTTGACCAAGGTCTCTTGATTTCATACAAAAACCAAGTTTTGAAGCTATTTTAGAATAAGCACCATTAGCTACCACAAAGAGTTTCGCGGTAATAACTGTGTTTGATTTATTCGTAAAAAGTTTAACTTGATCCTTCTCTATCAACGCATCTGTAATCTCGGTAGAGTAACGAATTTGAATCTCGGTACGAGATACTTCTTTTCTTAAGCTTTCGCTCAGCAATCCACCCTCGACAACATATCCCAACGGATCTTTATCATCAGGAGACCGATTTAAACGCGTTATTCCTAGATGTCCTTTATCGCTCACATGAATGGATTCAATTGGTTCCGCAGACTTCTCCAATGAAGCCCACAGACCCGAGGTATAGAATATGTTTTTACTATCTTTAGATAAAGCAATGCCTCTAGGGTCCGAATCAGTGACAGCTGTTTTGCCAGTTGAGATTAGTTTATTTGACTCTAATACCAAAATACTTAAATTTGGCTCTTTTTTTATCAACATGAGGGCAAAGCTGACCCCAACCAAGCCAGCACCCACAATCACCACATCAAAAGCGTCGTCGCGTCGCATTAAACCGCACCAGACATTATAAGCAATTCATTAATTTCTCTATTTCAACGCGGCACTTAGGAACATTTTCGGTCAATTGCTCGCAACCGTTTCGCGTCAAAACTACATTATCTTCAATACGCACTGCAATACCTCTCCATTTTTCCTCTACTTTCAAGTTATCTGGAGAGATGTATATTCCTGGCTCAACGGTCACTACCATACCCGCCTCATAATCTCGCCAAATCTGGTCTAATCTGTAATCTCCCACATCGTGCACATCCATTCCTAACCAATGACCAGATTGATGCATATAAAAATCTCGATACAAACCACTCTCAACTAAATCATCAATGTCTCCGGAAAGAATTCCCAAATCGACTAAACCTTGCGTAATGGTTTTGATAGTCACGTCATTCGCTGTGTTATATGATTTTCCCGGAGCTATTGATTTAATGGCCTCAGTCTGAGCCTCTAAAACAATGTCATAGATTGATGCTTGCGGTCCGGTAAACTGGCCATTCACCGGAAATGTTCGCGTAATGTCAGCGCAATAATCACTATATTCACATCCAGCATCAACCAGCACCAAATCTCCATCCACCAGTAAATCTTGGTTTTTTATATAATGCAGGACGCAAGAATTCTTTCCACCGCCGACAATTGTAGTATAAGCAGGACACGACGCTCCCTGATAAAGAAATTCATGTTCAATTTCAGCCTGTAATTGATACTCATACATTCCTGGTCGAGTGACCCGCATGGCACGCCTATGAGCACTGGCCGAAATCGCGGCGGCATTCTTCATCAGTCTTAGCTCCGTAGAAGTTTTTATAAGCCGCATCTCGTTGACAAAGTAGTCAATATCAATAAATTCGCCTGGTGGAATTGCTCCTTTTCGCCGTCGGGACCTAATTTCGTTGACCCACCCCATCAACCGATTATCAAATTCAGTATCCTTACCAATTCCATAATAAACTCGATCGCGTCCTTCTAACATTCCAGGCAAAATATCGTCAATGTCGGTAATAGGAAACGCGTCATCCGCCTCAAAATGATCGCAAGCACCCTCAGGTCCATGAAGGGAGCCATCCCAAATTTCACGCATTCGATCCTTTTCCTGACAAAATAAAATGAATTGGCCTTGTTTTCTATCGGGTATGAGCACCAAAACAGATTTCGATTCAGGAAATCCGCTCAAATAACTAAACGTAGTGTCCTGCTTATAGGGAAAAAAGGTATCCTTTGAGCGTATCCGCATCGGGGCACTCGCCACAATCGCGATGCTATTTGGCTCCATCATATTAATGAAACATGACCGTCGACTTGCATATTCTTTTTTCGTAATCACACTATAACCACTACTTCCATAAAAAAATCGTCATGACCGAGTATCTTAATCGCTCTGGTGCAGGTCAGAGTATATAACTTGAACCAAGATTCGAACATGTTCAAGAATGTATTCGAAGTCACTCTCGTATTCAAACTCTGCGTCTAACGAGACATTTGCAACCTCAGTGAGATCCTTCAAAGCTTCAATCGTATCCTCAGTCGTGTCAAATTTTCCGATCCAAACTTCAGCAAGTCCCGATAAAAAATGCCTGCACCACTCCGTTATTGCAATTAATCTAACATCTAGAGATGACTCCTCGCTAGGTAAAAGAGGATAAAAACCATTATTAAAGTCTCTCAAATCACTTTCTATAATATTCTTATATCCATGAAGAGAGTTTTCTAAAATATCTCCTTGCTCTGACGAAAAAAGTAGCCACTCTTCCAATTTTCGAAAAACTTGCGACTCATCAATCCTCCCTCTAATTAATACCCCACTTACAAAACCATGGAACATGCTAGGCGTAACATTTAAATTTAAATCGAGGAATAAAGTTTCAAGACTATTAAAGGATATCGTATTAAAAGAATAAACCATGACAAGGATGATATCACTCAGAGATTTTCATAGCACGATAGTTTATCGTGAGCAAATAATTGACCATAATGATTGCAATGAATATAGTGAAGATAATTGTAGACAGTTTTTATAATTGGGCAGTGCTATGAACACACCTGAAAATTTTGAGGAAAAATTAGACAGATTAATAGAATTATGCCAAAAACTTAAAGTTGAAAATAAGCTATTGCGAGAACGCGAGGCCGGTCTGGTTGGAGAAAGAGGACAGCTATTAGAGAAAAACGAATTAGCTAGGCAGAAGATACAAACAATGATCAATCGCTTAAAAAATATGAGTACCGAGCAATAATGGAAAATATTTCGTTGAAGGTGAGAATTTTAGACAAAGACTATCAGGTCAACTGTCTTCCAAAGGAACGTGAGGCCTTGGAAGCCTCTGCTAAATTATTGAATGAAAAAATGGAAGAGATCCGAAATCGTTCCAACATAATTGGTCTAGAACGCATAGCTGTAATGGCAGCGCTAAATTTAAGCCACGATTTAATTCGAACTCGGGACTCTGCCGAGCTAAATGCTGAAGCGTCGCAAAGATTAGCATCAGTTGATAGTAAGCTAGAATCGATACTCTTTGATTTTAATACCTCAACGTAGATGTTTTTTTAGTAGCTCTGATACACTAGTAGTCCTGGAGTGCGCGCCAGCCGAGAAGTCCCTGAGCCGATAATTATGCTATGGCTTCTCTTTGTCAAAGCTGTTGAGCAATTCCGTGCGTCGGAAAGCCTGATGCGATGCAAGGGTCGCCGACTTGAACCTTTCGGTTCAAGGCCACGTCGGCAGCGGCACTCTGGGTCTTGAATTAGGGGAAGATACTTTTGACATTAATCAATAGGCGCAAGAATTTACGCGCTAAACGTATGGCTCTGTCCCCCAGTTGCCAGGCCAAAACCGCCTCAAATGTTGCAAAAATTCTTTCGAAACAAACAATTTTCCAAAAGTCTCAACGAATCGCGGCATACTTCGCTCGCGACGGTGAAGTAAACTTACAAAGCGTAATAAACCAAGAAATGAACCATTACAAACAATGGTTTATGCCTGTTTTAAAGATCAATGAAAAGTCCCTTGGATTCAGTCGCTACGATAAAAATAGTTCTTTATGTTTAAATCAATACGGTATTTTAGAGCCTATCAACTCCGCAAACCAAATTTTGAAAGCAGAAGATATGCATCTAATTCTCTTACCGCTCGTTGGATTTGATCGCCTGGGTAATCGACTCGGAATGGGAGGTGGTTTTTACGACAGAGCTCTAGCAAACTGTCCAGCAAAAAGCGATGATGGTCCAGTTTTGCTTGGAATAGCTCACAGTTGTCAAGAATGCAAACATATTGACGCTGAACCTTGGGATATAAGTCTGCACATGGTGATCACCGGATCAGAAGTTATATGCGTAAAACAAAAATAGTATGTACCATCGGGCCAGTCTCTCACTCCAGAGGCATGCTCAAGAAACTAGCCAAAGCAGGAATGAATATTGCGAGGCTTAACATGTCCCATGGCAACCACGAGTCACATGCAAAGGTGATAAAATCAATCCGAGAACTAAACACAACTCTCGAACAGCCAATCGCGGTAATGCTCGATACCCAAGGCCCCGAAATCCGAACAGGAGACCGCAATAATGACCTACATCTCAAAACGGGAGATGTAATATCTATTGTTGTTCGTGGTAGCGAAGACGTTGAGTCGACGTCCATTCTCGTTGACTATGAGGATTTAGTTAAGGATATGAACATAGGGGACGTTATTACTGTTGACAACGGATTGATAAATCTGAAAGTGCTGAGCAAAGAGACAAGATCAATGCGTTGTGAGGTTATTGATGGCGGGCTACTCAAGAGCAAGCGTCATGTAAACCTTCCGGGAATTCGCATAAATCTTCCCGCAATTACTGACAAAGATCGACGCGACATCGAATTTGCAATAAGCCAAAATATCGATTTTATTGCATTATCATTTGTTCGAAGGGCAAGTGACGTTACCGAACTTCGATCACTTTTGGGTGATAAATCGAAGGACATAAAAGTTATAGCAAAACTCGAGGATCAAGAGGGCATCACAAATCTGGTAGAAATCGCCAAGAATGCTGACGGGATAATGGTTGCGAGAGGCGATCTTGGCGCAGAAATAAGGCTTGAAGTGCTTCCTCGAATTCAACGTCGAATTATTCGCACTTGTGCAGAAATGGGCAAGCGTGTGATTGTAGCAACACATATGCTTGAGTCAATGATTGAAAAGCCTATCCCCACACGAGCCGAAGTTACTGATGTAGCCAACGCAGTTTACGAGGAAGCAGATGCCATAATGCTATCTGGAGAAACAACTGTTGGCAAATTTCCTATACGTTGTGTTGAAATTCTGAATAAAATTGCGTGCTCGACAGAAAGTAGTCGGGGGCTATGTTTTACAGATAAACTGATTCTTGAAAACGAAAAACAACATGTAGCGCATGCAGCTGTGCATTTAGCGGAATCGATCCAAGCGGCAGCAATTCTTGTTCCAACTCGTCGGGGACGAATGGTCAATTGGGTCACAAACTGTCATCCACAAAAGCCCATAATTTGTGCGTTCACTAACGATAATAGAATCGCTCGTCAATTAGTGTTAAATCGAAATGTACTGAGTTACTTGATAGAGTTTGACGAAAATCCTGAGACAACACTTGCTAAAGCCGCACAAATAATGCTCTTAAGCGGCATATTTTCTTCAAATCAAAGAATCGTTGTTATTTCTGATACATTAGCTGGCAAAGGCATTGATGCTGTACAAATCAGAGAAGTTGGTAACTTGGTAGGAATTGAGACTAATTGAAGAGTGCTAAAGTTTAGTCAGTCCAGATTACCTAAAAATAGCTTATAACAATTATTCTGTGTTTCAATAACATAACGGTATTTCAAACTATCGAGAAACACTATAATTTCGTCTCTTTGATTATCCAATGCCTGCAAAGCTACCAAAACTCTGCCAAATGCAGCGCCATGATTCCTGTAATGAAACAATGAAATATTCCAACGATCTCCCAGTATTTTCAGGAAGTTAAGTAGTGCTCCGGGACGTTCAGGAAAGTCAAATCGATACACTTGCTCTTCGGATACCTTTGGCGCTCTACCACCAACCATGTGTCTTATATGTAGTTTAGCCATCTCATTATCAGTCATATCTTCAACACAATACTTCTGTGATATTAAATCCTTTATAAGTTCAAGCCGGTCTGCGTCACCTGAGACTTGAACACCGACAAAAATTTGCGCTGCTTCACTGCTACTATATCGATAATTAAACTCAGTAATATTGCGCAGTTTTAATGATTTACAGAAATTTTTGAAACTGCCAGGTTCCTCCCTAATGGTTACCGCAAGAATGGCCTCCCTTTTCTCGCCTGTTTGGGTTCTTTCCGAAATATATCGAAGGCGGTCGAAATCAATATTCGCTCCACACTGCACAGCGAGCAAAGTTTTATCCACAACACCTTTCTCTAAAATATATTTTTTTAGTCCTGCCAGGCCGATGGCTCCTGAGGGCTCGCAAATAGCACGAGTATCATTAAAAGTATCTTTTATTGCGGCGCAGATCTCATCAGTTGTCACAGTAATTGCCTCATGCACAAGGTCTTTGAGGATATTCCATGTGTAGCTACCAATTTCAGCTACGGCAGTACCGTCAGCAAAAATGCCAACTTCTGGCAAGCGCACCGGCCGGCCAGCCTCAATAGCAGCAGCTAGACAGGCTGCATCATCAGACTCAACTGCAATGATTTTGGTTTCCGGTCTAACCGCAGAAAAATATGCCGCTATCCCCGAGCATAATCCGCCACCACCAACAGCGATAAAAATCGCATCTAGAGGTTGAGCTATCTGTCGATGTATCTCCATTCCAATGGTGCCTTGGCCCACAATAACATCGCGATCATCAAAAGGATGAACAAAAATAGATTTTTCTTTTTCTGCAATCTGATCCGCATGCGCTGCCGCAGAATTATAGTCATCTCCATAAAGAACAACGTCCGCTCCATAAGCTTGTACTGCATCTACCTTGATTCGAGGAGTAGTAACTGGCATTACTATGGTGGCATGAATTTTCAATTTTTTAGCCGCAATAGCGACGCCTTGAGCATGATTCCCCGCAGATGCGGCAATTACGCCTCTCGACATTTGCTCTCGAGTAAGGTTCTTTAATTTATTATAGGCGCCTCTCACTTTGAAAGAAAAAACGGGTTGAAGGTCTTCACGCTTGAGTAAAATTTTATTACCCAAACGATGCGATAAAATCTGTGCTGAAGACACAGGCGTCTCCAATGCCAGATCATATATCTCAGCATTATGTATAGCCCTCACATAATCAAACAACATGTTGTTATAACCCTCAGAAATATAATCATGTTAAGTGTAACTCAATTATTACTCCATCCAGCCAAAATAATCGCTACTGTACCCCGTAGAAAGTCATGTAGTATTCTAGTATCAGTGGAATACGAGTAATATTTGCTCATGAGTAGCCAAGATACACTAAAGAAAGCTGCGGCAAAGGCAGCGATAGAGTTAACTTTGAGTCGTGTTTGTAAATCGAGCATTATTGGAATCGGGACGGGTACCACAGCCAATTTTTTTATTGATTTACTCGCCGATTGTCATCACAACTTCCTTGGAACTGTGGCAAGCTCTAAAATATCTGAGGACCGGCTTCGAACTAACGGCATTAAAGTACTCGACCCCAACGATGTATCAGAATTAGGAGTCTATGTTGATGGTGCTGATGAAATTAATAGCGACCTAGAACTTATTAAGGGAGGCGGAGGAGCACTTACATGGGAAAAAATTATTTCTTCTATGGCTCGAGAATTCCTTTGTATCGCAGACGACTCTAAACGGGTTAAGAGCCTTGGTAAATTCCCGCTTCCAATAGAGGTCATTCCAATTGCTAGAAATAAAGTCGCCCGGGAGTTAATTCGTTTAGGCGCTAATCCGAGGTGGCGTCGAGAGTTTGTAACAGACAACGGTAATCACATAATCGATGCTCATGGGTTATGGCCAATTGAAAGTCCAAGCGCTTTAGAAGCTGAAATTAATCAAATTTCAGGAGTTGTTACGAATGGTATTTTCGCTAATAATAGTCCGGACATAGTGTTAATTGCTTCGCCAAATCAAATCACTACTCATATTAAACGAGACAACACCTCAAAGTTGTTGTTGTAATTCAGATTCTTGCTAACCCTGAGATAATAGTTCCCTCAGATCAATTAATGCTGCGTTAGCTCGACTTATGTAAGAGGCCATTACCAAAGAGTGGTTCGCAAAAATTCCATAACCACTTCCATTCAGAATAATTGGGGCGTGGATGATTTGAAGGCTACTTTCTAATTCATAAATAATCTGTTGCAAACTAGCTTTAGCCTGCTTTTTCTCTAAAATATCACCGAAGTCAATATTAATTGCTTTAAGGAAATGGACTAGTGCCCAGGCCGTCCCCCTCGCTTCATAAAAAACGTTATCGATCAATAACCAAGGAGTTCTCACATGGAGGCGCGCATTTTCTGAGGTTGTGTCTTTATCTGGTAACCCCGCAATGCGGTGCTTTCCGACGCTCGACGATAATCTCTGTGATATGCTTCCAAGCCGAGTCTCTACCGTTAACAACCAGTAGCGAAGATTATCTGCTCGGGGAAAAAATTCCGCTGCAGGTGATCTCTTACCATTCAAGCGCTTCATAAAACTCATTAGAAACTCTTGTCCCTCAGCATATTCACTTTCAGGCCATGGTACTGCCCAGCTTAGATGGTCAACATTGAAACGTGGCTCCGCGAATGAAAGATCAGGATCCTCACTAGATTGAGACTGTGACCGACTGAAAGACTCACGCAAAGCCTTAGATAAATCTCTCACTTGAACCAATACACCAAATTCCCAACTAGGGATATTGTCAAGCCAAACGCCAGGAGGAAGAACATCATTGCTCAAATAACCTCCGGGTTTTTTTAGTAATACATCCACCACTTCGGTAAGGGTAGCTAAAATCCTGTTGCCTCTTATACCCTCACTTTCGTCGTAACTCATTTCGATTAAGTTAGGTTCACTACTCCATCGAAATGAGAAAAAAACCAGCATAAAAAACACTAAAACCCCTACAAATCCGGCAGGATTTATGAACGTTGGTATTTCATCTGTGGCCCGTACGCGTTTCAACACACGATGACACCTCGTTAAGGTTTCTCGAAAAAAATTCATTTTCGTTCACCACAATTGAACTGTCGCAGCGAAACAACATTTATCATGCCGTTCTCCTAAGTTATCAATATAAAATCGCACTTTATAATGCGAACACCGCTCTTATTTACCCCGAAAAAAATGAACCCGTCATTTAAAGGCAAGTACGTAACACTCTAAGCCCGAAACAAAAAATTGTCTTCGACCTGCAACATTTCTTCAGTCCATAAAAAAAGCTTGATTGTAAAAGTCTGCTACCATTTTGAACCTCTTTTGAGACAACGGTCAAACTGCCCACTAACCATTCAAAGTACTTTGACCAAAACTTTGGCACTAGTAGCCCTTTACTTTAGTAAAGATATTGGTTTAAGAGCGGCGACAACAGTTAATATCTCAAAGATATTAACTGTTGTCGTCATCGAATATAAAGAAAACGGTAATAAAAACATAATTAGGATTCAAATAAGTATTGTTATTGACAAAGTACCGATACCACAAAGATATTATAAATTGGGTGTTCGTGTTTTAACTTCAGTTGACTACACAAAACAACCCAGCAATACTTTCGTCCCGTAACACAGTGTTATCGTATTCTGCCAATGAAGTGAATTATTCGGAGATCATAGATATCCAACAATAGACTTTTAAAAATCCGGATCTTGGAAAATCATTAATTGGTTTACTGTGAGGAGACACGCCACTATCAATATTCTAGGGCTTTATAATTTATCTTTAAAATCAATCTTGCTAACTTTAAGTGTCCTGATCTTAGCGCCTGATCTCAGTTTGGCACAATTTGATGGGGGCAACCTAAACAAAGGAACTCGAAAGGGTTTAGAAAGTAAGTTTTTACCGGTGGAAAGAGCTTTCATTCTGTCCCATAGGATTGAGGAGAATAAAATTGTTTTCGATTGGTCAATAGCACCCGACTATTATCTTTATCAAAATGGTTTTAAGTTCAATAAAGCAGGTGACTTTGAAGAAGACATACAGTTTCCAATTGGAATAGTGAAATGGGATGACTACTTTGAAAAAGACCTTACAGTTTACTATAACGAAGTATCAATAAGCGTGTCTTTATTAGAGGAAGTAAAAACCCAGGTCGTAGAAGTCCACTGGCAAGGGTGTGCTAATGCCGGACTGTGCTACCCCCCTAAAAGCGCACAATTTGAAGTAAATATCGAGACAGGAACTTCAACTCCACATGTCCCAAAGATTAATGAAGTTGCCACGTCGTCAGCATCAAATTCAGTAGTCTTCACCATACTCATCGCAGTTCTTGGAGGTATACTCCTGAACCTAATGCCATGTGTATTCCCCGTCCTTTCCATAAAAGCATTTGAGTTATTGAAAAATCAAGATTCCTCTAGATTGAGCAAAGCACACGGTTTTGTTTACAGTTTCGGCGTTATCCTAAGTTTTGTTTTTATAGCCAGCATTATGCTCCTGCTTCGAGCTAGCGGGGAGGCCATTGGGTGGGGGTTTCAATTACAATCGCCCATTTTCGTAACTAGCTTAGTTTTTTTGTTTTTCATAATGGCCATTTCCTTTGCAGGCTTCATTGAGATAGGTTCTCGCCTTATGTTTTTAGGTCAAAGTAGCACAGAGGGCACAAGCTATCGATCCTCGTTCATGACCGGAGTTCTTGCAACTACTGTTGCTAGCCCCTGCACAGCGCCTTTTATGGGACCTGCTTTAGGTTTTGCGATTACACAACCAATATCAGTAGCTTTGCTCATTTTTGGATTTTTAGGTTTTGGAATGTCCTTGCCTCTTTTGGTTCTTTCTTGGGTTCCATCAGTTTATAAAATATTTCCCAAACCTGGGGCGTGGATGAACTTCATAAAGCAATTATTGGCAATACCGCTTATTTTAACTGCAATTTGGTTATTATGGATTGTTGGGCGCCAAACTAATATTGATGTAGTAGCCTCAATTCTCGTTGGTATTACATCGCTATCTGTTTGTGTCTGGTTGTTAAAAACAACTTCATACCAAGGTAGTTGGCGTAAACCAATCGCTTATTTTTGTCTAGTCCTAGCTGCTTTAATACCCTTTAATATTCTAACTCACCAGAAAACTGATCCTAAATGGGAAAAGTTCAGCGCCCTAAAGTTGCAAAGTCTGAACTCTGCCAAGAAGCCAGTTTTCATTAATGTTAGCGCTGATTGGTGTATCACTTGCTTGCTAAACGAAAAGTTGGTGTTGAAATCAGAAAGTTTTTATTCAACTCTCAATGACAACAATATAACTTACCTAAAGGCTGATTGGACAAACCAAGACACCGAAATAACAAATTTTCTAAATAGTTATCAACGTACGGGAGTTCCGCTTTATGTATATTTTCCCGGAAATGGTGAAAAAGAACAAATTTTAGATCAAATACTGTCGCCAACGGAAATTACAACAATCCTTACAAAAAGAACCGTTCTTTAGAAAAGAAAAACTTTCAATTGAAATTGAACTAGAGGTCCGCAGTATGACAATCAAGATTTTCTAAAAGTAACGATATATTCCTAGAAAATCTACGATGAGATGCCTATAATTCGCTAAAATGCTCATTACGGCAAAAAGCGTTGGTGCGGAAGGGAGTCTCGTTATGGCTAAAATCTTGCTTTTAAATGGTCCAAACCTCAATCTTTTAGGAACGCGAGAGCCCAACCATTACGGGACTAATTCTCTCAATAATATTGCTAAAAGTCTTGCAACCAAAGCAATCAAGGCGGGTCATAATCTAACCCATTTACAAAGTAATGCTGAACATACATTATTAGATGAAATACAAGCTGCGCCGGGGAAAAAAGTGAGCTTGATCATCATAAATCCGGGCGCATTTACTCATACGAGTATAGCTCTTCGAGATGCAATAATTGCCGTTAACATTCCATTCATTGAGGTCCACTTATCAAATATTGCATCGCGTGAAGTATTTAGACAAAAATCTTACTTTTCTGATATCGCGATTGGCGTTGTAAGTGGGTTCGGCTCACTTAGCTATCATATGGCCATGTATGCGGCTCTTGAGGAATTACGTCGAACTGAAATCTGAGAGAAATATAATGGACATCCGCAAGGTTAAAAAACTTATCGAATTACTTCAAGAATCAAATCTTAGTGAACTCGAGATTACAGAGGGTGAGGACTCTGTGCGCATTAGCCGAAATACCTCCGGAAATTCGCCAATAATCACTCAACAGACCTCGCCCGCGACACCCTCCCTCAATGCTCCCTCGCAGCAAGCGCCACAAATAATTGAAGAAGAAACTAACTACATTCGTTCACCTATGGTAGGAAGCTTTTATTCTGCGCCAGCTCCGGGAGCGCCTCCTTTTGTCTCAATTGGTAAAACTGTCACCAGGGGAAGTGTTGTCTGCATTGTTGAAGCCATGAAAATGATGAATCAGATCGAATGTGACACGGAAGGAACAGTACTTGACATTTTAGTGAAAGACGGTGATCCAGTGGAGTTTGACCAGCCTCTTTTTACAATTGTCTAATTATACAGCTGGAGCACAAGTGTTAGAAAAAGTTTTAATCGCCAACCGTGGGGAAATTGCTCTAAGAGTTCTCCGCGCTTGTAAAGAGCTACGCATTAAAACCGTGGCCGTCCACTCCAAAGTAGATGCCGCGCTCAAGCATGTTAAACTTGCAGACGAGGCAATCTGCATTGGACCAAATCCTTCAGCTCAAAGCTATTTGAATATTCCAGCCATCATCAGCGCGATGGAAATCACCAACGCCAGCGCGGTTCATCCTGGCTATGGTTTCCTTGCGGAGAGTGCCGATTTTGCTGACAGAGTTGAAAACAGTGGCTTCGTTTTCATTGGTCCTCCGGCAAATGTAATCCGCATGATGGGAGACAAAGTGTCTGCCATTCGTGCAATGAAAAAAGCTGGAGTACCAACCGTTCCCGGCTCGGATGGCTCCATCGATCATGATTTTGGAAAAACTAGTGCCATTGCGGCAAAGATCGGCTTTCCGGTAATAATAAAGGCGGCAGCTGGGGGCGGTGGAAAAGGCATGAGAGTCGCACAGAATGTTGCACAATTAAAAACTGCACTCTCACTGACCAGCAAAGAAGCCAAGCAGGCGTTCGGCAATGACACACTTTACATCGAGAAGTTTTTAACTAATCCGCGACATATTGAAGTTCAAATCCTGTCCGATGGGCAAGGTGGGGTTGTTCATTTAGGCGATCGAGATTGTTCTTTACAACGAAGACATCAAAAAATACTCGAAGAGGCCCCGGCACCCGGAATACCTGAGGAGTTACGTAAACAGCTGCACCAGAACTGCGTGAACGCATGTGTCCAAATTGGTTATCGAGGCGCAGGAACTTTTGAGTTTTTATATCAGGACAATGAGTTCTTTTTTATTGAAATGAACACTCGAATTCAAGTTGAGCATCCCGTTTCAGAAATGATAACGGGCATCGACTTAGTGAAACAGCAACTTCTCATTGCTAGTGGTCATGCCCTCAAGTTGCAACAGAAGGATATAGTATTCCGAGGGCACGCATTTGAATGTCGAATTAATGCAGAGCACCCTAAGACATTTGCTCCGCAACCTGGAGTTATTCGGGCTTACCATGCACCGGGAGGCAATGGAGTCCGAGTTGATTCGCATGTGTATAATGGATATAGCGTGCCGCCATACTACGATTCTTTGATCGGAAAAGTCATTACCTACGGTAGTGATCGACCGTCAGCTCTTGCGAGGATGACAACTGCGTTAGACGAGATGCTCATTGACGGCATAGAAACGAACATACCACTCCATGCTGACTTAGTTCGTGATTTAAATTTCGCATCAGGAGGAGTGAGTATTCACTATTTAGAAAAAAAATTACTGGAAAAATAGATCTCGAAAAATGGCATGGATTCAGGCGAAATTCACTTGTGAAGAAAAAGACGTGGTACTAGTAGAGGACACTCTCAATGCTTTTGAAGTTTTGTCGATATGCATAAGAGATGCGGGTAACCAGCTAATTCTCGATCAGGTTTCGGGGGAGAGGCACCTTTGGAATACCTGCAGTATCGAGGTTTTATTTAACAACAAAGTAAATCAAGCGTTGGTCGCCAGACATCTGATGTCTAAGGTTTCAAAGTTGAATATTTTATGGGAACCTCTTTGGGAAGAAGACTGGAGTAATAGTTGGAAACAGGAAGCGCAGCCATTTTGTTGTGGTGATTCCCTGTGGATTTACCCCAGCTGGTCAAGTAAAAGAGATGTATCACATCCCCATATCACCATTGATCCTGGGTTAGCTTTTGGAACAGGCAGTCACCCAACAACATTAATGTGCCTACAATGGCTGGAAAAGCAGAATTTACGTGGTAAGACAATTATAGATTATGGCTGTGGTTCCGGTATTCTCGGCCTGTCAGCGATTGCATTAGGTGCAACTAAAGTCATAGCGATAGACAATGATCCTTTGGCTATTATAACAACACAACAAAATGCCGCAAAAAACGGAATCAAACAAAAACAACTTATCTGCTACCCGCCAGAAATGCTACCCAAAGATATTGAGGGCGATATTTTAATTGCAAATATATTAGCAAAACCTTTAATCAAGCTGGCTTCTCGTTTTACAAAATTAACAAAGTCTCCCGGTATAATATGTCTTTCCGGCGTGCTAAAACCTCAAATATCTTATGTCCAAAAAGGTTATGAGAGTGAGTTCCAATTTAAAAAACCAACTGTCGCAGAAGACTGGGTCCTACTAGAGGGTAAAAAGAATTATAGTAAATACACTGTATGAACATCCGCAACACAAAACTTGTTTTCAATTAGTGACTGTTTTCAACACTACGATCAGGTTATGATTGAATTCGGAAAGTCATTGATTGCGGTGAAATGATTTGTACCATATCGGGCCATATAAAATAGATAGTCGGACAATACTTGCCCCGATGGCAGGTATTACGGATATGCCGTTTAGGCGGCTATGTCATGAGCTTGGAGCAGGTTTAACTGTATCTGAAATGGTTGCCTCAGATCCGAGCACTTGGAGCACTATCAAATCTATAAATCGCACAAAATTCGATCAGAACCCCAGCAGAAACGCACTAAACATAGTACAAATAGCAGGTGCTGATCCAAAGTTCATGGCAGCCGCAGCTCAGTATAACGTGCACCTCGGAGCTCATATTATAGACATCAATATGGGATGCCCCGCTAAAAAAGTCTGTCGTCGAGCGGCTGGGTCTTCGCTACTCAGGGACATACCTTTGATCAAAAGCATACTCACAGCCGTTAAACAGTCGGTTAGCGTGCCTGTAATGTTAAAAATTCGAACCGGTTGGGATCCTACCTCTCGAAACGCGATACAAGTTGCAAAAATCGCGGAAGATATTGGAATATCTGGGATCGCAATACACGGTCGTACTAGGGCATGTCGCTTTGTTGGAGAAGTTGAATATCTATCAATTGCTGAGGTGGCATCCTCAGTTGATATCCCAGTATTCGCAAATGGAGACATTACAACACCCCACAAGGCTGAAGAAGTTATCCGTTCTACAGGCGCTGCCGCTGTTATGATTGGTAGGGCTGCTCGAGGTAATCCGTGGATATTTAATCAAATCGAGTATTTTTTTAAGTATAAAAAACTGGTGGGACCCCCATCGAGTGCCGAGTTTAGGAGGGTTCTATTGAAACATATGCATTGGGTTCACGAATTCTATGGAGAACTAATTGGGGTCAAAATCTTTCGAAAGCATCTCAATTGTTATCTCCCAAAATCTCGTGATTTCACTCGTTTCTTCAATACTCTGCCTACCATCAAAGAACAGAAACAGGCTCTGGTTAGTCATCTAGATCACAATAATAAAATGGGAGAGAAAGCAGCCTAATGCCTGACTTAGATCAAGAAAAAAAGCATTATTCTCTATTGAGAGAGAGTGCATCTAAATCGATAGAGCGCTATTTTGAGGATTTGGACGGGCAAGGTGCTGTAGACTTGTATGCACTGGTAATGGCGGAAGTGGAGCCACCAATGTTACTCGCTGTGATGAAATATAATCGACAAAATCAAAGTAAATCGGCAAAAATGCTCGGTATAAACCGAGCAACTCTGCGTAAAAAGCTAAAACACTATAACCTGATTTGAGGAAAATAAGGCATGGTCTCGGGTAAAAAAAAAATTAGCCGTGCACTGATAAGTGTATCCGATAAAACAGGGATACTTGAATTTGCAAAATCACTGGCCGATTGCGGTATAGAACTACTTTCAACGGCCGGGACATTTAAACTTATAAAAGATGCGGGTATAAATGTAATTGACGTCTCGGATTATACTGAACTTCCGGAGATGATGGATGGCCGCGTGAAAACTTTGCATCCACGAATTCACGGTGGAATCCTGGGTCGTCGCGGAACTGATGACCAAGTAATGGCAGAATTGGGCATCACTCCTATCGACATGGTAGTGGTCAATCTTTATCAATTTTCTGAGGCAGTAGAAACGAACCATTGTTCAATAGATCAAGCAATTGAGAATATTGATATTGGTGGACCCGCATTGATACGAGCTGCTGCTAAAAATCATAATGATGTCGCTGTGGCAGTGGACGTCAGAGATTATGCGAAACTTTGTGAGGAGTTGACACAAAATGATGGAGGGTTGTCATACCAGACCCGTTATTCATTGATGACGAAAGCTTTCGCGCACACGACTGCTTATGACGGCATGATTTCTAATTACTTCGCTGAGCGTAACTTCAAAAATGAGAAAAGCCCATTTAAAAGTACTTACAGTTTTCAATACAAAATAAGACAGGGACTTCGATATGGGGAAAACCCCCATCAAAAGGCTGCATTTTATGTTGCCGAAGATGCCAACGAATCGAGTATATCAACCGCTCAACAAATCCAGGGGAAACAACTGTCATTTAATAACATTGCAGACACCGACGCTGCGCTGGAATGCGTAAAACAATTCACTGAACCCGCATGTGTTATTGTAAAACATGCTAATCCGTGCGGGGTCGCTATCGCTGATTGTTTGTATAATGCCTATAAGGCGGCTCACTCGACAGATCCTGAGTCTGCCTATGGGGGAATAATAGCTTTGAACGAAGAGTTAGACGAAATTACAGCGCAATCGATAATAGGAAATCAATTTCTAGAGGTTCTTATTGCACCATCAATAACGCCTGAAGCGCTCAAAGTACTAAAAAACAGAGGAAATATAAGGTGTCTACAATTTTCCGAATACAATCAAGCTTCTAAAATAGCTCACGACTACAAAAAAGTTGGCGGAGGATTACTTGTTCAGGATTATGACTCTCACATACTGTCGACAAATGATATATCAATAGTCACCGAGCGCGCCCCTACTGTAACACAGGTTGAAGACATGATTTTTACTTGGAAGGTCGCAAAAATGGTTAAATCGAATGCGATAGTATACGCAAAGAATGGGAGGACAATCGGTATTGGAGCGGGTCAAATGAGCCGAGTTAATTCAGCTCGAATTGCACTTATCAAAGCTGAACAAGCTGGGCTTGACGTTTCTGGAGCAGTTATGGCGTCGGACGCCTTTTTTCCCTTTCGAGACGGTATAGACGACGCTGCCAAAGCGGGAGTTTCCTGTATAATCCAACCGGGAGGATCCAAACGTGACGACGAGGTGATCTCCGCAGCAAATGAGCACAACATAGCCATGGTCTTCACTGCCATACGACATTTCAGGCATTAAAAAACTGCCATAAACGGCCCTTACTACACTGCCTTAATACTCTCAAATGCCGCAAGAGCGAGTGCTCTGGAACTTTTCACGTCTACAATCGGCTTGGGGTAATTGTCTCCCAATTTGATCCCAGCCGCACCAAGTGCCTCAAGAGAGGCCAACCAAGGCGCGTGAATATCTTTGTTCGAGAGCTTTGAAAGTTGCGGAACAAATCGGCGAATATATTTTCCTTCAGCATCGAATTTCTCACTTTGAGTAATGGGATTAAAAATTCTGAAGAATGGTGCGGCATCGGTTCCGCAACCCGCGACCCACTGCCAGCCAGCGCTATTGCTTGCAAGATCAGCGTCGACTAAACAATCCCAAAACCACTTTTGGCCATGATACCAATGGATCAATAAATTTTTAACTAAGAAAGATCCAACCACCATCCGCACACGATTATGCATATACCCGGTTTCCCAAAGTTCTCTCATTCCAGCATCAACCAGTGGAAACCCCGTATTACCCTCTTCCCATGCTTTGAGATGCGAGGCCTCCGAACGCCAGGGAAATTTGTCAAATCGAGTCTGCAAGTTCTTCACAGGCAACTCCGGAAAATGATACATCGTATAGTAAGAAAACTCTCGCCATCCCAATTCACTCAAAAACGTGTCCAGACTTTCTGCACTCTGAATCTTTTCAGAGCTATTTGTTGCCAAGAACCAAACCTTATTAGGCGAAATTTGTCCGAAGCGTAGGTAAGGAGAAAGTCGAGAAACCTTCGAATCATGGGGGAAATTACGTCCTTGACGATAGTCATTTAATCGATTCGAAACAAAATCAGTAGCGCACCTTTGAGCACTTTTTTCACCAATATCCCAGTACGGCGATAATTTGAGATGCCAATTAATATTAGGCAACAAATTCAGGTCCCGTAAATTACAAGCACTATGTTTTCGATCTGGAGCAGCGTATCGTATCTTTTTTGGAATAGGAATAGGTGCGCGGGGCGGCGGCATTGACAAACAACCTCGTCGATAGTATGGAGTGTATACTCGGTAAGGCTCCCCATTATTTTTTAGAACCTGCCAGGGCTCCCAAAGTAAGCTGCCATTAGCAGTTACAACTTCAACTCCGTTATCTAATAATCGTTGTTTTAATTTTGTGTCTCTATTAATTCGCCAAGGCTCATAACAGCGATTCCAGAATACACTTTGAGAGTTATATGCTTTAGCAAGTTTTGGTAAAAGCGTGAGGGCGTCACCCGAGTAAAATCTGAGTAATCCTCCCAATGACTCATCTAAGTCCTGTAGTGCAGAATTTAGCCACCAGCGACTTGCACCACCCAGCTTATGTATTCCAGGATTGACATCATCAAGGATATAAATTGGTACAATGAAGCCTCGCTGACAGGCTTCAGCAAATGCAGGGTTATCTGAAATACGTAAGTCCTGACGAAACCAAAAAATTACGTTCTTGTCTGATGAGTTTCCCATAGTTGCTCCTTCTTCTATATCAAAGATAACTACTTTAAAAACTCTATATACGTTACTGATTCCTCATTATTTCAAAATCTTTTGTGTAAATTAATAGCTTACTTAATCCGATGATTTTATTGGCGCTTGTCACACTAAAATAATCAACTCTGATACACTGTAACGTATATCGGTTGAGAAATAATTCATGAAAGTTTTAATAGTTGGTGCTGGTGGCAGAGAGCATGCACTGGCGTGGAAGGTCGGTAAAAGCTCATTGGTCGACCACGTATACGTCGCACCCGGAAATGCCGGAACGGCACAAGAAAATTGCGTGGAGAATATCGATATAAGATCAGATGACCTCACTGCATTAGCCGATTTCGCTCAGCTCCAAAATATTGGACTTACAATCGTCGGGCCTGAAAAACCGCTTGTTGACGGGATAGTTGATTTATTTCTAAGCCGTAATCTGAAGATTTTTGGACCCACGCAAGCGGCCTCACGGCTCGAGGGGTCTAAAGAATTTTCGAAAGCATTCTTAGTGAGAAATCAAATTCCTACAGCAAAGTACGAAAGCTTCTCAAACGCAAAAAAAGCAAGGCAGTATGTTAGAGAAAACGGTACCCCCATCGTGATAAAAGCGGACGGACTAGCGGCAGGCAAGGGCGTAATAATAGCTAACAATATTTTTGAAGCGGAAAAGGCGATCAGCGACATGTTGGAAAGAAAAAGATTCGGAAAAGCCGCTCGTAAAATTGTAATAGAGGAGTTTTTAGAAGGTGATGAGGCAAGTTTTATTGTAATGGTAGACGGTAAAAATGTTCTACCAATGGCTACCAGCCAAGACTACAAACGCGCTGGTGACGGTGACGTAGGGCCTAATACCGGAGGTATGGGAGCCTGCTCACCCGCGCCTGTAATAACTCCCGAATTACATCAACGAATCATTCAGGAGATCATCTCACCGACCGTAAAGAAGATGGCCGAGGAAGGGAATCCCTATTCTGGCTTTTTGTATGCAGGTTTAATGATCTCCAAAACTGGAGATCCTAAGGTGGTTGAATTCAACTGTCGTTTTGGTGATCCCGAGGCTCAACCAGTGCTCGTTCGAATGAAATCGGATCTAGTGGCTCACTGTTTAGCCGCCATTAATGGTCAACTACACAGGGAATCGGCAGAATGGGAAGCAAAAAATTCTGTCGGAGTTGTATTGGCGTCGATAGGCTATCCGGATAAATACAAGACAGGGTCACAAGTGACGGTCATAAAAGAAACTCGTAAAAAAACGCATAATGGATTAATTTTTCATGCGGGAACTACTTTAATTGACAATATCATACGCACAAGTGGAGGCCGTGTCTTCTGCGCAACTGCCTTGGGGGATAGCCAGGATGACGCTCGTTTGAATGCTTACGATCTTCTAAAACAAATTGAATGTGATAATCTCTTCTGTCGTAAAGATATTGGGTTTCGGGTATCCAAGGTGGATCACAACTTTTCATAAGTTTGAGCCTAGTGCTTTCAAAAATTCGGCTAACCCAGATCTTGCTCCTCCTTATTCATGATAACTTGAGTTATCTGGTTTACTAGCCAACGATGTATAGGAGATTCAAACGTCCTCTTATGCTGGAGCAGTACAAGTGTTATCGTCTGTTCATGTGGAAGATCATCTGGAAAACCCTTTCGTACAATTGGATAAATATTTTCCTCAATCGTATGTCCATATCGGGCCGCAACCATAATACAATTACTCCTGCTTATTGTCTCCAAAGCTGTCATAAATTGTTTCGTGACTAACGCTTTAGTGCGCTTTCTACCAAGCCTACGGAGGGTTTTGTCAAAACGCGCATCTGTGCGGGCACTAACCCGCTTTGCGATTAAAAGATAATATTGAACGAAAGGATACTCCAATATTTCGTCTAGACTGATGGAATTTTGGTCTGCCAAGGGATGACCTTCTCTCATCCAAATGGAAGGACTATAATTGACCAAATGAGTGGCCTCAATATCTGTTCCCAGAGGTTTATCGATGTCAATGGCAAAATCAAGAATCCCTTCCGCAAGCTCTCGCTCCACTGAATCAGTATCGCTTGAGATAGACAAAACCACTCCTGGAGCAACACCGCTAAGGAGTTCTATTAAGCGAGACACAACAGAAATCGCAAAAAATTCTGGAACCGCTATTGTAATCTCACCCACATAGGACGCTGGATCGAACTCTCCAACACTAATCATCGCTAGAATGCTATCAAGCATTGCGGGTAAACGAAGCTGTAAATCTTGTGCCTTAGGTGTTGCCACTAATTCATTCCCAGATCGTGTAAAAAGGGGATCATCGAGTTGTTGCCTCAATCTCTGCAGAACTCTGCTCATGGCCGGCTGAGTGATAAACAACCTTTTTGCAGCACGAGTAACACTTCGCTCTTCGAGCAAGGCTTGAAGAGCGACGAACAAATTTAGATCCAAACGAGACAACTTTTGTAAATTCATTAGTTAAAAACCATATATAACAAAATAGCATAAATACAATAATTAATAATAACAAATATATATGTTATTTTGTCATAAAAAATAACATATTTTTGATTGTATTTTTTTACCCTTACTAATTCATGGTGGGAGTTATTATTACTTTTGGATTACTAATGTTATATTGTTAGACATTAGATTTTGAGGCGAAAGCTAAGTTCGAAATAGCTCTATGATTCTTGAACCCGGATCAAAACAACTCATAAAGGTCTCGCCAACCAAAAAAGCATGTACATTATGTTCGCGCATCGAATCTACATCCTCCCGTGAATGAATACCGCTCTCAGTAACCACCAAATAATTTTTGGGGATGTAAGGTATCAAGTCAAAAGTAGTTTGCAGTGTTGTTTCGAATGTATGCAGGTTGCGATTATTTATACCTATCAATGAATTTTTTAGCGTCATTGCTATCTCAAGTTCCGCTTTATCATGAACCTCAACCAGAACGTCCATTTTTAAATCGGTCGCCAGTGCATAAAGATCCTTCAACATCGGAGTCGACAAAATGGCCACAATCAATAAAATACAGTCCGCTCCCAGAATTCTTGCCTCATAAACTTGATAAGGATCTATAATAAAGTCTTTTCGCAACAAAGGGAGGCTACAATGTGTTCGAATAGACTTTAAATATTGATTACATCCTTTAAAAAAATTCTCATCGGTGAGTATAGACAAACATGTCGCGCCGCCATCCGAATAACTCTGTGCTATTTCTATTGGATCGAAATCCTGTCTTATCATACCAACACTCGGTGATGCGCGTTTAACCTCAGCAATGACAGCATCTCGGCCTGTTTGGATGCAATCTTTCAAGGCAAAGTAAAATCCTCTTACAGGGGGCGCTTCATCAAGTTGATGGACCAGTCTGTGCTGAGGAAATTTGGACTTTCGCACCGCTACTTCAATTAATTTTTGATTAACGATCTTATTTAAAATTGTGCTCACAGGAGCCATCAAAAATTACCCATCCTTTTTGTTAAGCGCATAAGATCAGATCAATTTTAACGTTGTTTACTTTTAAATCCCTGAGTAAAGTCAACGAGTTGTGTAATTTTTGCACGTGCCAAACCACTTGCAATGGTTTCCTTCGCTAAGTGAAAACCATCGGCAATATTTTTTACCGCTCCAGATACATATAATGCAGCGCCAGCATTAATGGCTATTATGTCTCTGGCGGCCTTCGAATACTTATGCTCTTGCGCTCCAAAAGAGTCCATAATGATTTTCACGGACTCTCTCGGACATTTGACGGAAAGTCCTTCCAAGCTTTGATGCTTCATACCAAAGGCTTGTGGTTTTAAGGTGTATTTATAAGTTTCACCACAATCAAACTCCACAATTTCAGTATCCTTAACTATGCTAATTTCATCAAGACCATCTCCAGAATGCAACACCATCACTCGTTTTGAACCCAACTGCCCCAGTACTTTAGCTACTGGCACGCAGAGGTCTCGGGAATAGACACCAATTAATTGTCTCTGGCTCTCCGCAGGATTAGTCATCGGACCTAGGATATTAAAGATCGTCCTTAAGCCCAGCGCCTTTCTCGCTACGACCACATGACGCATCGCAGGATGGTGGACAGGTGCAAACATAAAGCCGATTCCTACCTCTTCGACACATAAACCTATTTGTTTTGGAGACAAGTTTATATTGACTCCAGCCGATTCCAGAACATCAGCTGCACCACTGCTGCTGGTCACAGAGCGATTGCCATGCTTAGCAACCTTTACACCTGCCGCAGCTACTACAAAGCTACTAGCCGTAGAGATATTGAATAAATTGGCTCTATCCCCTCCTGTACCAACTATGTCCACTACATCTAAACCACTTATACGCACTGGAATAACGAGTTCACGCATTGCCTGAACGGCACCCTTTATTTCCTCCACTGTCTCATTTTTTAAGCGCAATGCCACTAGAAAAGCACCGATCTGCGCATCTTCGGCATTGCCATTCATAATATGCCGCATCACCGCTTTCATTTCATCTGAGGTTAAATCTTGGCCATCCACAATGCGCGCGATTGCCGTTTTAAAATCCATCAAGAATTCTCCAAAAAATTTTTTAAAAGAGCATGTCCGTGCTCGGTAAGAATTGACTCTGGATGAAACTGAACTCCCTGTAACGAGTAATCCCGATGCCTAAACGCCATAATCTCATCGTTCTCTCCTGTTGAACGTCTGCTCCAAGCGGTGACCTCCAAACAACTGGGAAGACTAAGCCAATCTACCACTAAAGAATGGTAACGCGTGGCCAAAATAGGCGTATCAAGTCCAGAGAAAACTCCCACTCCAGTATGGTAGATCAAAGAGGTTTTTCCATGCATCACCCTTCTTGCTCTGACGACAGTACCTCCCAGCGCCTGTGCGATACTTTGGTGACCCAAACATATACCGAGAATAGGAAAAACACCCGCAAACTCTCGAACCACTTTCATAGAAATCCCCGCTTCGTCAGGAGTACAGGGGCCGGGGGATATAACAATTTTCCCCGGATTCATATGTTTAATTTCATTAATGGTAATCTCATCATTGCGAAAAACACGCACTGTGGCACCTAACTCACTGAGATATTGAACGACGTTATATGTAAATGAATCGTAATTATCCAACATCAGAATCATGAACTTTCCTTTCATTCGCCATACCTGCGGCTTTTATAATAGCTTTTGCTTTATTCATAGTTTCTTGCCACTCCATCTCAGGATCAGAATCTGCAACCACTCCACCTCCCGCTTGAACATAAAGAGTATTGTCCTTTATCACTGCAGTTCTAATCGCGATCGCAGTATCAACATTGCCATTCCAACCAATGTAACCGATAGCTCCTCCATATATATTCCTTTTAACAGGCTCGAGTTCGTCGATGATTTGCATCGCCCTAACCTTTGGAGCGCCGCTCAACGTCCCAGCGGGTAATGTTGCACGTATGATATCCAGCGGTCCAACCCCAGGCTTTAGCTGCCCGACAACATTTGACGTAATATGCATGACATGTGAATATCTCTCAACAACCATCTTCTCAGTGACCTCGACGGTACCGGACAAACTTACTCTTCCCACATCATTACGACCCAGATCAATAAGCATTAAATGCTCTGCTAGCTCCTTTGGATCTGAAAGCATTTCCTGTTCTAATTTTTCGTCCTCGAAACTGTTTTTGCCACGAGGTCTCGTGCCGGCAATTGGTCTGACAGTCAACAAGCCGTCCTCTACTCGGGCTAAAACTTCCGGTGACGAACCAACTATTTGACACATGTCTAATTGAAGATAGTACAAATATGGAGATGGATTAAACAGTCTCAGTGCTCGGTAAAGATTAATGGCCGGAGCAGAAAAAGGTGCAGATAAACGTTGTGATGGCACAACTTGCATAATATCTCCCGCGAGAATGTAATCCTTTACTCTCTCAACCGCTGCTTTGTAGTCAGCTTTCTCAAAACTAGAAATAAATTTTACTGATGGATCACCGCTCAAATTAAGTTCTGGAAGCCTAGGAACGGGAAGTTTGAGTTGCGCCTCTAATTCGTCCAGACGAGTAGTTGCCTTAGACAGAGCATCGCACTCGGCTGGATCTGCATGCACAATAATCGAGAGCTTTCCCTTAAGACTATCAAAAACTACAATCTCATTAGACACCATTAAAAAAATATCGGGAATTCCAAGAGCATCGTGTGGGGCAGAGTTTGATAATACAGGTTCCTCATAGCGAACCGTGTCATAGCCAAAGTAACCCACTAGACCACCACAAAAACGAGGCAAATAAGATAGTTCTGGCACCCTAAAAGACTTTCGAAAATCGTCGACCTCACGTAAAGGGTCTTTTGTTTGGTACCTATCAATGCAATTCCCATTGCGGCTTATTTTAACGTTATAATCTGAAACCTGCAGAGTGATGTCTGATCGCAACCCTATAAGGGAGTACCTTCCCCATTTTTCCCCACCTTGCACCGACTCAAATAGATAGGAGTTCTTACTATTAGCTAATTTCAAGTAGACAGTCAGCGGTGTTTCAAAATCTGCAACCACCTCACGTGTAATAGGAACCAGGTTATATTTCAATTTTGCGTAGTTCGCGAACTCTTTGGGATTCAACTGATCCACCTCATCGGAGGTATACAAATATACACTGTAAAAAAAGATATCTTTACTTTAAACTTTCCCTAAATGATCGGGCACACAGTTTAACTATGGTAAACTCAGCGGACGAGTCTCAGAAAAATCCTTCTATTACAGGCTGACGACCTCCTCAAGCTCAGCTCGCATTTGTGAGATAACCGAAGCGTAGTCCTGTGACCCAAAAATTGCGGAACCAGCGACAAAAGTATCCGCCCCGGCAGAAGCTACCTCCGCAATATTTTCTACACCAATTCCACCATCAACTTCTAAAAGAATTTCCCTGCTACCTGTGTCAATAAGGTCCCTTACCAAATGTATCTTTTTCAGTGTTTGGGTAATAAACTTTTGGCCGCTAAACCCGGGATTGACGGACATAAGCACGATCATATCTAAACGATCTAGCAACCACTTAAGTATTTCGATAGTTGAACCTGGATTAAAAACCAGTCCTCCCTTGCAACCTAATTCATTAATTAACTGAAGAGATCGGTCAACATGATCCGAAGCCTCTGGATGAAAAGAAATATACGTTGCACCAACATCTGCGAACATGCGAATCATTTCATCAACGGGCTGAACCATGAGGTGAACATCAATTGGAGCAGTTACTCCTGATTTTCTGAGTGCCTCACACACCATTGGGCCTATACTCAGATTTGGCACGTAATGGTTATCCATGACGTCGAAATGTATAAAATCCGCCCCCGCTGACAACACTGCTTCAACTTCAGCACCGAGACAAGAAAAATCCGAAGCCAGAATTGACGGTGCAATTATGTAACGACCCATATATTCCTCACATACACAAAAATGCTCTCATTAAAGACTGAATTTTACTGAACACTCTGCTTAAATTATGGTGGACGGGGTTTTGATAACCGCAACCATCCCCAACAGCACCGCCACACAGGATCTTCGATAGCTAATGATACCATCACAAAACTCCATCACTTTAGCAGTTATAACCAGAACCTCAATGCTAATTTACTCATAATGCAAAGACTTGATCGAAATGTAAGCAGTGTAATAGTAACGATAGTTTCCAAGTTACTATTAAACTGTGACGTTTTTCATGGCTTACCGCGTCCTAATGCTAAACAAATCACGCATCCTCTCCCAAAGTTGATTGATAATAACTTTTAAATTGACTTTAAGGTGGCCGTTGATAACTGACCTTGCAATCGAATTGCGGCGCGATATTATTGTGATCTACCGTTTTTATGGCCCAACTTGGAGTTTGACAAGAAGTGAAAAGTCTTTGTGTTGTTATGGATCCCATTGAAACGATTAATTTTGCCAAGGATACCACCCTTGGTCTACTAATGGCTGCCCAACGGGCAAATTTTCAATTATTTTACACTCTTCAACATCAGTTATTTCTCAGAGATAGTGAGCCTTATGCAGAGATGCGGCCGCTCAAAGTATTCGACGATTGCAATCGTTGGTATTCTTTGGGGTCGCCTCAATCGAGGCCACTATCGGAACTTAATGTTGTACTCATGCGGAAGGACCCTCCTTTTAATAATGAGTACCTCTACTCAACTTACATTCTAGAAGCCGCTGAGAGGCGTGGTTGCTTGGTGACGAATAGACCTGACTCTCTGCGAGACTGTAATGAAAAAGTATTCGCAACTCATTACCCTAATTGCACCCCGCCACTCTTGGTAAGTGGCGATCAAAAGCGTCTAAAAGAATTTGTAGTGGAGCACAATGATATCGTTTTAAAACCTTTGGATGGAATGGGAGGCACGTCAATATTTAGAGTAAAACTGAACGATCCTAATTTAAATGTAATTTTAGAAACTCTAACTAAAAGGGGTCATCAAACGATCATGGCCCAGAGTTATATCCCTCAAATATCCGCTGGTGACAAACGAATTCTAATAGTGGGGGGTGAAATTGTTCCTCACTGCTTAGCCCGAGTACCAGAAAAAAATGATTTTCGAGGCAATCTGGCGGCTGGCGGCAAGGGAATTGTGCAACCTCTTACTTCAAGAGACCATTGGATAGCAAGTCAAATTGCCCCGAGTCTAGTGTCTCGGGGTCTTCTTTTCGTAGGCCTAGATATTATTGGCGACTTCTTAACGGAAATTAATGTTACTAGCCCGACGTGTGCAAGAGAAATCGAACGAGAAACAAATTTTGAAATTTGTAACCAGTTTATCGAGGCGTTAGAAAAACAACTTTTGAAAAGGGCAAAGGAAAACTAAATCACCAATTAATGTGCAAAAAAGATAGTATCTCTGCACTTGAGTTTTGTGAAACAAACCCTCATATTGAAACTATGGAATCGACAAGTAGCAATTTCCCCAGCCTCAAGAATCATTTTCTTCTGGCCATGCCGGGACTCAGAGATCCTCATTTTTCTCAGGCGGTGGTATACATCTGCGAGCATAGTGAAGAGGGGGCAATGGGTTTAGTTGTCAATAATCAGATGGATATCCCGGTCAAGGCTATTTTTGACCAACTTCAACTTGAGTATTCGGATATAACGAGCACTCCTCTTATTTTTTCTGGCGGTCCCGTACAAAGGGATCGTGGTTTTATTTTGCACCAAAATTGTGCCCAAAAATGGGAATCCACTGTAGAAATATCAGAAGACATTAGCCTAACGGCCTCAAAAGACATTCTTAGCGACATCGCTCTCGGCAATGGACCGGAACACTCGTTAATTACACTTGGCTATTCTAGCTGGGCGCCAGGTCAGCTAGAAGAAGAACTAGTCCAAAATAGTTGGCTTACAGTTCCAGCCGACTCAGCAATTATTTTCAATACTGAGTGTAAAAACAGAGCTCGCGCTGCTGCCTCTTCTATCGGCATAGATATAAACAAGCTCTCTTTTATCTCTGGTCATGCTTAGACATGCTAGTTATCAGGCATTGATTGGTTTTGACTTTGGACTCAAGCGAATCGGGGTTGCCACTGCAAACACTACCACAAGGATTGCAACGCCTTTAACCATATTACATGCACAAAATGGAGTTCCCAACTGGACTGATATTTCTCTCATAATCGACGAGTGGTCCCCCGATTTGTTTGTAATCGGCCTCCCTCTGAACATGGATGATTCGGATGGAAGATTATGTAGTAGAGCGAAAAAATTTGCTCGACGCGTTTCAGCAAGATTCAATAAACGCGCTGTAATGGTAGATGAAAGGTTATCTAGTCATGAAGCAACAAAAATCCGTCCGAGCGGGAAAATTGACGATTTGGCGGCAACTTTTATCCTTGAAACGTGGCTCAATGCACCCTCTTCTGCCTCTAACCCCTAACCGAAGTCTGTGCTAAAGTTTTGTATTAACTTAGCAAATCAATACACTTTGCCACAACGATGTTCAACAGCTGAGGTCTCAATTTTCGTTTCAGAGCGTTTAAAATACTATGACATCAATAACAAAATGTATCGAGAGAGTGAGAAAACGAATCGCAGATGCGGCTAGACGCGCTGGGCGAGAGGTTGATGAAATTCAACTAATAGCCGTCAGTAAAACAAGGAATTTAGATGATATCAGGTTCGCTGTTGCCTCTGACATCATGGATTTTGGGGAAAACTACTTACAAGAGGCGCGGGGGAAAATAAGCGAGATTGGTCTCGATGGTCTAAAATGGCATTTTATTGGTACATTGCAGAAAAATAAAACTCAACAGGTAGCAAATCTATTTGATTGGGTACACAGCGTAGACCGAATCGAAATCGCAAAGCGTTTGAGTATGCATCGGGATATGCAATTGCCACCTTTAAATATCTGCCTTCAAATTAATATTGATAATGAGTCGACCAAATCTGGATTCAAGATCGAACAACTTTCAAAGACAGTTGAACAAGTTATTGAACTGCCGCAATTAGTCTTACGAGGTCTTATGGCAATTCCTGCGTCAAAAACGGCTGAAGTAGATCAACGTAGGGCTTTTGCAAAACTGCGACATACACAAGCTGCGATCAATAACGGATTGGATAGCAGTGATAAATTAGATACCCTATCCATGGGGATGTCACAAGATTTAGAGGCCGCTATCCTCGAAGGAGCAACTATAGTGCGTGTTGGCAGTGACATTTTTGGTCCTCGACTGAAAGACGCAACAAATTAGGGATATATATTGACGGATCAAATCTACAAAATCGCGTTCATTGGCGGAGGAAATATGGCTTCCGCTTTAATAAACGGTCTAATAAGTAATGGGTATCCAAGCACAGAGATACTTGTCAGCGATCCGAACGAAGACGCGAAGAACAGCCTTAGCGAACAGCATCATATTCAATGTATGAGTGATAACAAATCTGCTGTCCGTATTGCAGATCTAATAATACTTGCGGTTAAACCACAAATATTGAAGGAAGTAGCCTCAGAATTATCTAAAGTAATACAAATTCAAAAAGTTGTAGTCTCCATTGCTGCGGGAGTGTCTATAAGCGCATTACAAAATTGGTTTGGTAAAAATATTCCAATTGTTCGTTCAATGCCAAACACACCTACGATGCTTGGACTAGGCGCAACCGGAATGTATGCCAACCGTCATGTAACTGCTGAAAAATGTTCACTGGTAGAACGAATTTTCAACACTGTTGGTTATTCCTGCTGGCTCGATTCTGAAAAAGATATAGATTCGGTAACGGCAGTCTCTGGGAGCTCTCCTGCGTACTTTTTTTTCATCTTTGAGATAATGCAACGAGTTGCAGAAGATTTCGGTCTAAGCCCCCGCGCCGCAAAAAATCTAATATTACGAACTGCAAAGGGCTCAGTTGAAATGGCGCTCAATTCTGACTCAGAGGTAAGTGAGCTTCGGCGTCAGGTAACTTCACCTAAGGGAACGACGGAGCAAGCCATAGCTTCACTGCAGTCGGGTAATCTAGACCAGCTAATTCACCAAGCAATGAAGGCGGCTTTGAAGAGAGCGCAAGAACTTTCCGAGGAATATGGACAATAATCTAATCATTTAAAAGGTGTAGGTTTTCATGAGCGCGTTTAACGAATTGGCCCAGAACCTGATACATATTGCTTTGCAATTATGCAGTTTTTTAATGCTATTACGTCTTCTTCTGCAGTGGGTACAAGCAGACTTTTTTAATCCGCTATCCCAATCGATTTTCAAAATTACGGCACCTCTGGTCGAACCCCTCCATCGGTTCTTTCCCACCCTCGGCACCTTTAACACAGCCGCATTGATAGGCGCATTTGTGTTCAAGTGGATCTACGTGTGTATTTTGATATTAACCGGTCAGAGACTTTTCAACGAACTTCCAAGTTATCTCCTAATTTCAATTTATGAAGTTATTGTCAGCTTAGTGGATATTTATTTTTGGGGGATAATCATTATAGCCGTCGCTAGCTGGCTCGATGCGTTACAACATCCACACATAAGCCTGATAAGCCAGATAGTAGATCCTTATCTGCGCCCATTTAGACGCCTAATTCCTCCAATAGGAATACTTGACATTTCATCGATGGTTGCTCTAATTGGCTTAATAATAATCAGGGATCGAATCTTGCCAACATTTAAATATACGATAGAGTCCATTCTATTTTGACCTAAACTTTTGTTTAAACTGCGGGGTCAGGGTAACAAGAATGCACCTCCTCTATATCTTTCAAAACGGCCGCTGAAAGATTAACTGTGTGAGCATCAATGTTTTCTTGGAGTTGCCGAATAGTTGTAGCCCCAACTAAGCAACTGGCCAAAAATGGTTGTTGAAGAACGAAAGCCAATGACATCTGAGCCAAAGATAAGCCATGTTTTTTTGCAATCTCTGCATACGCTTCTGTTACGGAAAACACTAATTTGCTACTGTACCTAGTGAAGCGTTTGAACAGCGCCAAGCGAGAATTTTCTGGCATCTTATTCTGCAAATACTTTCCACTCAGAACTCCGAAGGCCATTGGCGAATACGCTAGCAACCCAACCGACTCCCTAAGACCCATCTCAGCTAAACCAATTTCGTATTGCCGCGTGAGTAAATTATAAGGGTTCTGTAAACTAACGATTTTCGGTAAGCCATGTTTTTCTGAACAGCGGAGGTATTCCATCAAACCCCATGACGTTTCATTGGAAATACCAACATACTTGATTAACCCTTCATTCACTAATTCACCCAACGCCTCCAAACTCTCCAAAATCGACACGCCATCATGTTTAGGATTATGAAGGTAACCTCGCTTCCCAAAAACGTTACAGTCTCTTTCAGGCCAATGGACTTGGTAAAGATCAAGATAATCGGTACGAAGGCGCACCAACGAGTCCTCTACTGCTCTCCTAATATTATCGCGATTTAAATTCGAGCCACCTCTAATATATTCGGCGTTAGGGGTATTTAATCCAGTTGATCTACCAATTACTTTCGTAGCCAAAACAATCTCATTCCTACAATCTCTATCAGCCAACCAATTCCCTATGTAGCGCTCAGTCAATCCGTAAGTCTCAGGACGGGGCGGCACTGGATACAACTCAGCCGCATCAAATAAATTAATACCGCGCGACTTTGCAAAATCCATTTGTTCGAATGCCTCACGCTCGTTATTTTGTTGTCCCCATGTCATTGTTCCTAGACCAACGACCGAAACGCGGGGGCCATTTCCCCCCAAACAGTTGTAACGCATATCCCCTCCGAAGAATAATATAAATAAAAAATAATCTTTTCATAATAACAAAAACTTCCGAATTTTCGTTGTACAATATAAGCTCGTCAGTAAATTAGTAAGCTATAAATTTGGTTACCAAGATAGTTTCCAATCCTCCCGATACATCCAATTTAGGAGAGATCCAAGCGGAAGTGGTCCATATTACCGAACCACTTGAGCTATTATCTGGTCAAAGATTGTTAGATCACGTTCTGTGCGTGGAAACCTATGGCCAACTTAACAAAAATAAATCTAATGCGGTGCTAATTTGTCATGCACTGACCGGTAGCCACCATGCGGCTGGATGGCACGCTGGTGACAAAAAACCAGGCTGGTGGGACAGCATAATTGGTCCGGGCAAGTCAATAGATACTGAGCAATTTTTTGTGGTAAGCCCAAGTAATATAGGCACGTGTCACGGTAGCACGGGGCCACTTTCAATTAATCCTAAGACGAATTCAGCCTGGGGACCAAATTTCCCAAAACTACACATCAGCGATTGGACGGCCTCGCAAAGAATGCTTATGGACCATTACAAAATAAAATGTTGGGCAGCAGTTGTTGGAGGAAGTCTTGGGGGTATGCAAGCAATGCACTGGTCTGTAGCTTATCCTAGCAGATTATTAAGCGCAATCGTGATTTCCTCCGCAATGAAGTTATCCGCACAGAACATTGCTTTCAATGAAATTGCGCGGCGAGCGATAAAGGAAGATCCTGATTTTCTTAAAGGGTATTATCATGAAAACAAAAAAAAACCTCTCAAAGGCCTCGCACTAGCTCGAATGATCGGACACGTGACCTATTTATCCGATTTATCTATGGCTGAAAAATTTGGTCGAGAGTTGCGTAATGGTGATTTTCTTGACGAAAAATCAGAATCTGTTGAGTTTAAAATTGAGAGCTATCTCAACTATCAAGGCGACAAATTCGCATATGAATTTGATGCGAACTCTTACATACTTTTGACGAAAATGTTGGACTATTTTGATCTCGCTCTTGAATATAATAACGAACCTAGTACCGCTTTTGAGCTCGCAAGCTGTAAATTTTTAGTTCTTACTTTCAGTAGCGACTGGAGATTTCCTCCTGAGCGATCGAGAGAAATAACAAAAGCTCTGATTACCGCGGGACGCGATGTCACACACGCAGAAATTTCTTCATCTCAGGGACATGACGCATTTTTACTTCCTAACTCGAGATATCAAAAAATTTTTAGTACCTTCTTACAGCGAATAGCATCAAACGTTAATTACTAAACTATGGAAAAAATACTAGATTCAATACTTCCTTGGATACAATCTAATAGTCGAGTGCTTGATCTGGCTTGCGGAGACGGTAGCCTTTTAGAAAAAATACAAAAAGTCCGTCAAATAAATGGCTATGGGTTAGAGATTGATGAGAAATCTATTATAGAGTGTATTGGAAAGGGTATAAACGTTATAGAACAAGATCTCGATACCGGATTAAGCAACTTTGCCGACAATTGCTTTGACAGTATAATTATTTGTGAGGCGCTTCAAGAAATGCGTCACCCAAATCTTCTTCTCAGTGAAATGTTGCGTGTTGGTCGCGAGTGCATTATAACTTTTCCTAATTTTGGTCACTGGTCAGCACGTTGCCAGTTATTTTTTCTGGGCAAAATGCCTGTTACGCGTCAACTATCTTACCAATGGTATGAAACACCAAACATACATTTTTTTACTTATCGCGATTTTAAAATGCTATGTGAAGCTCAAAACATCCGTATCTTACATTATTATTGCATCGCTGAGGCATACCCCGATGTTTACCTGAAAAAAATTTTCCCGAACTTATTCACACAAACAGCAGTTTTCCATTTAAGTCTGTAAACAACTACCATCAGGAATTCCAACAGCCATGCTTTATCGTATCCTGCTCGTTACTTTGGTTACAATGTCTTTAGGACATGCGGAATCATTTAGACAATATGGCAAGCTAAAAATCTTTTATAGCGCTTTCCCAAGCGCATTTATCACTGCAGATATTGCACAAAAAAATAATATCGTGCGCGGAATAAATCGTGGAATTGTCAACATCTCGGCTATGAGGCACCTAAGCAACGGTCTCCCCGCTACCGTCACAGGTAGAGTGTCAAATATAATGCAACAAAACCAGACGCTAAGTTTTAAAACGATCCGCGAGGGGACATCAATATATTACATCGCACCTTTCAAGTTCGAAAATGAAGACTATTTAACCTTTAGGGTGAAACTAGAAATGGGTACCAGCGAACAATATGACATTAAGTTTCAAAAGCTCATGTATATTGACAAGTAAATTTTGGAGCGCGTATCTAGCATGAAAGTGGTCTTAGCAAGTAACAATCAAGGAAAAATTAAAGAGTTTCAAAAAATCCTCAGCAAGGTCGGAATAAACATCACGCCCCAAAAAGAATTTTACGTTGATTCCGCTGATGAAACAGGCTTGACCTTCGTGGAAAATGCCATTTTAAAAGCTCGACATGCATCTAGACAGACCACATTACCTGCAATAGCAGACGATTCAGGGCTTCAGGTAGACTTTCTCAAAGGGGCGCCAGGTATTTATTCTGCGCGATTTGCAGGGGAAAAAGCATCTGATGAGGAAAACAATGACTATCTTCTACAGCGTTTAGCGACAGTACCCAAACCACTCCGCACAGCACGATATCAGACTGTGATTGTTTTTCTTAAACATTATGCAGATCCCAAACCAATTATTTGTGAAGCACACTGGGAAGGTCTTATCGCTACCGATCATCAAGGTAATGGCGGCTTTGGATACGATCCCCTCTTCATTCCATCTGGTCAAACACTGAGCGCCGCAGAAATGAAAGCGGATGCAAAAAACAAAGTCAGTCATCGAGGCCGTGCACTATCAAAACTTATAGACTATTTTGCTGATTCTCAACATATATTGTGTCAAACATAAATAACCCAGGGAATGTGACGTTGCGTCCGCCACCGTTAGCCATGTACATCCATATTCCGTGGTGCTCTAAAAAATGTCCTTATTGCGACTTCAATTCGCACGAAAGTCCCAGAAAAATTCCAGAAAAAGAATATGTCGATGCCTTGATCGCTGATATTAAGAACGATTTACACCTCGCACAAGGCAGAAAATTAAGCTCCTTATTTTTTGGTGGCGGCACTCCAAGCCTTTTTACAGGGTCTTCCATAAGCACAGTGATAAAATGTGCAGAGAAATTGATTGGATTCACCGACGACGTAGAGATTACGCTAGAAGCAAATCCAGAAAGTGTGAATCTGCAAAAGTTCCAAGATTTTTGCAAGGCCGGTGTCAATCGAATTTCGATAGGAATACAAACGTTCAATGATCAACAATTAAATCTACTTGGTCGCCTGCACTCAAGTTACTCTGCCACAAAAGCAATAGAAATTGCGAGATCTGCCGGCTTTAATAGGATAAACATAGATTTAATGCACGGATTAAAAGAACAAAACGTCTCTAATGCTCTGAAGGATTTGCAATTCGCCATCTCATCAGAAGTCGAACACATATCTTGGTACCAACTTACTATCGAAAAAAACACCAAGTTTTTTAATGATCCTCCAAAACTGCCAGATTGTCGACTTATATCAGAAATTCAGGATCATGGTTGTCAATTGTTGGCAAGATATGGTTACGAGCAGTATGAGATTTCGAGTTTTGCGAAGCAAAGAAAGCGGTGTACTCACAACCAGAATTATTGGGAATTTGGCGATTACATTGGCATCGGAGCCGGTGCACATGGAAAAATAACGCTAAATCATGAACAAACCTTATTACGCACTTTTCGAACGAGGCAACCAAACGACTATCTCAAGCATAAAAACAGGGGAGAAAAAAAAAGTATAGTTGTCGAGGTACCACAGCGTCCTTTAGAATTTATGATGAATGTCCTCAGATTGAAGAATGGAGTTCCATTAAAATATTTTCCGGAACGAACGGGACTGCAAGAAAGTTATATATCGAAAATCGTCACTAATCTAAAGAAAGAAGGTTTGCTGGTTGATACAGAAACACAATTGTTGACCACATCACTTGGTTTTCGTTTTTTAGATACCATACTGGACAGATTTGTGCGGTCACATGGTGAATCGTGATCGTTGGAGAGTTAGCGCTCGCGTGGAAGAAGCTCTAACAAAGACCAAATAGCTGTAGCTGAGCAAATACAATAGAGGCCCTTGTCGTATTAAGATTTCAAGTGGTATTATACACTTCAATCCGGGGATGGTGCGACAGTTAAATGGAGAGTATTGAATGAATGAGAGCCCAATCAATGTTACTGATACAAGTTTCGAGACAGATGTTTTAGAGTCCGATGTGCCCGCGCTGATTGATTTTTGGGCGCCTTGGTGTGGACCATGCAAGATGGTCGCTCCGCTCCTAAATGAAATCTCGGTAGAATACGCGGGAAAACTAAAAGTATGTAAAATTGACGTTGATAGCAACACTGAAACTGCGGCGAAATACAACGTCAGGGGAATTCCTACATTACTTGCATTTAAAAATGGAAATATCGAGGGAACCAAAGTAGGTGCGTTGTCAAAAAATCAACTAGTTGAATTCGTAGAGAGCTTCGTTTAACAAAGGAGTTGTGTCGATCCGTAGGTTGATGAGAAAAAGTAGTTGTTATTCTTGCTAGTTCAGTTATACTTATTAGGGTCAACTCTGATATAATCCCGAGAATTTTGTGATGCGCCCTTCCTTTCACGTGAAGGACAGTGTCAAGTTTACTGTTAAAAAGATTCGACAGCTCTTAATTATCCTGTTTCGCAAGTAAAAAGTCTCTTTATGAACCTATCCGAATTAAAAGAAAAGCCAATTGCAGATATCATAGGGTTAGCAGAGTCGCTAGGCCTTGATAATGTCGCACGATCACGCAAACAAGATATTATTTTTTCCCTCCTAAAACGCCATGCCAAAGGCGGTGAAGACATCTATGGCAACGGGCTTCTGGAAATTCTTCCAGACGGCTTCGGTTTTCTGAGGTCGGCTGGATCCTCATACCTAGCGGGGCCAGACGATATCTATGTTTCTCCTAGCCAGATAAGACGCTTCAACCTTCGTACGGGAGACGCCATATCAGGTAAAATCCGGCCGCCAAAAGATGGTGAACGTTACTTCGCCATGCTCAAAGTAGATAAGATTAACTTCGACACTCCAGAAAATGTTCGCAACAAGATATTGTTCGAAAACCTTACTCCGTTGTTCCCGGATAATCGACTTACATTAGAATCAGGAAATGGATCAACCGAAGACTTAACTGGTCGTATAATAGATTTGATATCCCCAATCGGACGTGGTCAGCGGGGCCTCATTGTTGCACCGCCAAAAGCGGGAAAAACTATAATGATGCAACATATCGCCCAGTCAATAGTCAGAAATAATGCAGACTGTTACATAATCGTATTGCTCATAGATGAGAGACCGGAAGAAGTAACAGAAATGCAACGAACGGTCCGCGGAGAGGTCATTGCATCAACTTTTGACGAGCCGCCGACCAGGCATGTTCAAGTTGCCGAAATGGTTATTGAAAAAGCGAAAAGGCTTGTTGAACATAAGAGAGATGTGGTTATTCTTCTTGACTCCATTACCCGCCTTGCGCGAGCTTATAACACTGTAATTCCATCGTCTGGTAAAGTTTTGACCGGCGGTGTAGACGCACATGCACTAGAAAAACCAAAACGTTTCTTTGGAGCTGCACGAAACATAGAACATGGAGGAAGTCTTACGATAATTGCAACGTCTCTAGTTGATACCGGTTCAAAAATGGATGAGGTTATCTATGAAGAGTTTAAGGGAACTGGGAATATGGAGCTCCACCTCGACAGAAAAATAGCAGAAAAACGGGTTTATCCGGCCATAAATATTAGACGCTCAGGCACGCGTCGCGAAGAACTATTGATTGAAGAATCCGAATTGCAACGAATATGGATTCTTCGAAAACTCTTACACGATATGGAGGATTTAACTGCTGCCGAGTTTATGGTAGAAAAGTTAAAAGGATACAAGAACAACAACGAATTCTTCGGCGCCATGAAACGAAAGTGACTTCCTCTAAAATTGTCGAAAACGTCCTCCAAATATAATGATCTCCGAGAATTCATACAATTTCTTGAGGAACGTGGTGAGTTATTAAGAGTCGGTGAGCCGATCGATCCCAACCTTGAGATGACTGAAGTCAGCAACCGTATTTTGCGCGCTGGAGGCCCCGCTGTCCTTTTCGAAAATCCTCTTGGCTTTGCTACCCCGGTGTTGTGCAATTTATTCGGTACACCTGAGAGAATAGCTTTGGCGATGGGAGAAACAGGGCTTGAGGGACTGCGTAATATAGGAGTTCTCTTAGCTTTCTTAAAAGAGCCAGATCCCCCAAAAGGATTAATGGATCTCTGGAACAAGCGTCATAACTTCAAGCAAGTATTAAATATGCCTGTCAGGTTGCTGAAAAAAGGGCCATGTCAACAGGTAGTTTTAGAAAAAAATCAAGTAAATCTGGACAATCTTCCTATACAAACATGTTGGCCCGGTGACGTTGCACCACTGATCACTTGGGCCCTGACAATCACGCGGGGTGTTGAAAAAGAGCGGCAAAATCTCGGGATCTACCGAATGCAAAAGATCGCCAAAAACAAACTTATAATGAGATGGCTAGCCCATCGAGGCGGCGCATTAGACTTTCAAGAATGGCAGCACAAATTCCCAGAACGTCCATTCCCCGTTGCAGTTGCGTTGGGTGCAGATCCTGCAACTACACTAGCAGCCGTTACCCCAGTGCCAGACACGCTCTCGGAGTACGCATTTGCCGGCTTACTTCGTGGTAGCAAGACTGCAGTAGTAAAGTGTTTTGACAGCAATCTTGAGGTCCCAGCAACGGCAGAATATATTCTTGAGGGACACATCTATCCCAGCGAAACTGCCATAGAAGGACCATTCGGTGACCATACCGGTTACTATAACGAAGTAGAAAAGTTCCCAGTGTTTACTGTCGAGCGAATCACCCATCGAGAGAATCCAATATACCACAGCACGTACACCGGAAAACCGCCAGACGAGCCGGCAATACTCGGAGTAGCACTGAATGAGGTATTTGTTCCGATACTTCAAAAACAGTTCCCTGAGATAGTCGATTTTTATCTTCCACCGGAGGGTTGCTCATATAGACTCGCGGTAATAAGTATAAAAAAACAATATCCTGGTCACGCCAAACGCGTAATGATGGGATTATGGTCTTTCTTAAGGCAATTTATGTATACAAAGTTTGTTATCGTAACTGATTATGATGTGGATATAAGAAATTGGCGAGATGTGGTGTGGGCAATTACAACCAGAACAGATCCCTCTAGAGATACTCTTCTCATAGAAAATACGCCTATTGATTACCTCGATTTTGCTTCCCCAGTCTCAGGCCTGGGATCTAAAATGGGCTTAGACGCGACAAATAAGATATGCGGTGAAACGCAACGAGAATGGGGGAAATCTATCAGTATGGAGGAGTCAGTAGTTCAAAGAATCGACAAAATCTGGGATTCTTTGGGAGTTAAAATAAAATCTTAGTTGCATAGTGACTTTTCGTAATCAACAAATATTCCTATAGCGTGAATTAAGATTCAACGTCTTAATCTACACACCGAAACAGAAAATGAAAAATATTTCCTCAAGCACTACCACCAAAATTAAGTAGCATGCTCTAAAATCGTAATCAACAATGAAAAATTGGGGGGGTTATCGGGATCGTAAATATAAGCCTTTGTAATAATGAATAAACTTTAAATTGAAAAAACAGTACACTCAGATCGAGTAATGGCAAAAATTTTTATCCGAAATTTTTCAAAAAAGATAAAATGAAGTAATCATTCTTAGGACGCATAAAAAATGTTAGGTCAAGGAACATCTCAAGCAAATGTATATCGAATATGCCGGCAATTTGACAGCTGTTTTACGCGCTTATCTGCACCTTGAGTAAGTTAACAATGGCCAAATCTTCTCAGAAAATTATTGTTACAGTGAGCGTAGTTTTTGCTGGAGCACTATTAATATCAGCAACCTATTTCTTTAAACCAACTCAGGAACGTGTTTCACAACAGTCACCACAAGCTATTGAGGTCACTGTTGTCAAAGTTCAACCGAAAACTCATCAGCTTAATGTGGTCTCTCAAGGCACCATCAGTCCGAAATATGAAATTGATCTAATTGCAGAAGTTGCAGGACGTATTGAATTTGTGGCGCCAAATTTCGCTAATGGTGATTTCTTCAACGCAGGGGAAAAACTGGTTCAAATAGAACCTATTGACTATCAGCTTAGCTTGATCACCGCTAAAAGTGCTGTGGCTAGGGCAGAAGAGCAATTAGCAATCGAACGCGGTCGCGTTAGACAAGCTAGGCGTGAGTGGCGGGAGCTGGGCGACGAGGAAGCAAACGAATTATTTTTACGCAAACCCCAATTGAAAGCCTCGGAGGCAGCACTTGCCTCTGCTTCGGCCGAGTGTAATCGGGCACAGATTCAACTTGATAGAACTACTATAACTGCCCCATTTAATGGAAGAATTCGTAATACGTTCGTACATTCAGGCCAATTTGTGTCGCGCGGAACCCGTTTAGCGACTATATTTAGTTCTGAGGTTGCAGAAATACGACTCCCTCTCAGGGATCAACAGTTGCAATGGCTTGACTTACCATCTGCGTCCTCCTCCCTCAATAGACAGAAGTTCCCAGTTGTATCCATTAAAAGTACAATTGGTGCAGTTCAGCACACCCGAGAAGGGCGCATTGTAAGGACTGAGTCATCAATCGACCCACAAAGCCGCATGACATTCGCAGTAGCGGAAATAACGGAACCATTTTCAGAAACGAATGTTACTCCGCTCGATATAGGTCGATTCGTAGAGGCTAAAATTGCAGGCGTAATTTTAGATGACGTTACTGTCTTACCACGCCATGCAATCTATAAAAATGATTTAGTGCTTACCGTCACCGATGAAAACTCAATCGAATTTACAAGAGTAGATGTGATTAAAACAAGTCCCGAACAGGCTATCGTTCGAGGCATATCAGAGGGAACCGTAGTGGTTTTTTCTCGGGTCGCAAATCCTTATGCCGGAATGAGTGTCAGTACCTCCCCGCCGAAGCCAACCGGAAAAGTCCAGTCTGAGAGTACTGCAGGCGAATTATTATGAGACCAATTGTCTCCTGGTTTGTCCGTGATCCTGTTGCAAGTAATCTACTAACGATACTCGTATTCATTGGTGGTATTTTCGGCGCCATGTCGATGGGAAAAGAGGTATTCCCCTCGGTTCAGGTTGATTACATACGCATTATGATGCCATATCTTGGCGCAGGACCTGAGGAAGTTGAAGACCAAATCCTCATCCCAATCGAAGAAGCAATTTATAACATTGACGGAGTTGCAGGATTAGACTCTGTCGCCTGGCAAGGTGGAGGCCAGGTTATAGTAGAGGTCGAAGTTGGGTATGATAAGACCAAGCTGACAAACCACATCCAAACCAATATTGACACGATTACGACGTTTCCCAGAGAAACTGAACGTCCCGAAGTTGCAGAAGTAGTATTTAGGGAGAATGTTATGACCGTGGCCATCTCTGGTGATGTTGCGACGGATATCCTAATAGATTTTGCTGAGAAAGTCCGAGACGACCTTTCCAGGTTACCCGAGATAGAATCGGTCGAGCTTCAAGGCATAAGAGCACCTGTTATATCAATTGAATTAGAAGAGTATCAAATGAGGCGTTTTGATATCTCTTTCGGGCAGGTTGTTGAAGCAGTACAACGATCTTCGATCACTATGCCAGCCGGTTCAATTCGTGGCGATAACGGTACATTACAGCTACAGACAAGTGGTCAGGCTTTTAATGAATCCCAATTCAATGAGATTTTAGTCTCAGGTCGTCCTGACGGCACCAAGATATCTATTGGCGATGTTGCAAATGTTAAGGAAACTTTTGAGGAAACCTTCTTTGAAGCTCGCTTAAATGGCGAGAAAATGGTTTTTATTCAGGTATATACTGAGGATAAACCCGATGTAGTCGCGTCCACGGACGCTGTGAAAAATTATGTTCTCAACGAAACATCATTTCTCCCTGGCAATCTAAAAATACAAACGGTTCAAGATCACTCAGTAATGTATCAAGACCGTCTTAACCTGATTACAAAAAATGCGATTGGGGGACTAATTTTAGTATTTGTTATCTTGATGCTATTTCTCCGTCCCATCTTGGCTATGTGGGTTTCCTTTGGGATTGGTATAGCATACGCTGGCGCGCTTTGGTTGCTTCCAGCAGCAGGAGTTACCATAAGCATGGCGTCAATGTTTGCATTCCTGCTGATACTTGGAATTATTGTGGACGATGCAATTATTGTCGGAGAGAGCATATATCGACACCACGAAGAAGGATATGAAGCCTACCAAGCAGCAGACATGGGTGCTCAAAGGGTCTTAGTTCCAGTAGTTCTTGCCGTAACTACAACAATCATATTATTCGCGGTGATGTTTTTTTTACCGGGCTCGTTTATTAGGGCAATCTGGGCAATTCCCATCGTTGCGGTTATTGCTTTAAGCTTCTCACTAGTTGAGTGTTTGTGTATTTTACCCTCCCATCTGGCACATATGGGCCCTGAAAAAACCCCCAAGACTAACTTTACACGGCAACTCCAATCTCTACGTCAGAAATGCTCCAATGCGTTACTTAATGTTTGTGATAACCGATACCAGCCTCTCCTCGCCAAGGCACTTGAGTGGAGATATCTCACCATTTTATGCTTTTTAATGGCCCTTATTTTTGCAAATAGTCTCTTAGATGCAGGGCACATAAAGAGACAATTCATGCCAAATGTACCATGGGACTACGTAGGGCTGGAGATATCAATGCCAGATAACTATTCAAAAACACAAATGATGTCATTGCTTGAAAAAGCTGAGGCGGCAGCTGGGACATTAAATAGGGACACCGTGCTTAAAGAACAAGGGCTTGACGGCACGGTAATTATAAATACCCTCGCTTTCCTCTTTGGCTACGATATTACTGTTTGGATTGAGTTGAGTCCTGGCGTTACAGATGCTATCGACACCGCTATTATTGGCGAGCGCTGGATCCACCACCTCGGGAGAATTCCAGAAGCCTCCAATTATCAGGCCTTGACAGGATTCGGGGCAAAAGAAGATCAGGGTTTTTCTGTCCTACTTAATTCTAACGACAGTACGCAGCTCAATGCTGCTAAAACCTATATGCTAGAATCTTTAATGGAAATCCAAGGCGTCTCAAGAGTCCTAGATACAAGCGAAAGTTCTGGAATGGACCTGAATATCAGTCTCAAACCTGACGGCAACAACCTCGGTGTCGGACTTGCTGATGTCGCAAATCAGGTCCGACAGGGCTTCTATGGAGCGGAGGCACAGCGGATAGCAAGGGATCGAAATGAATTGAGGGTCCTCGTTCGTTATCCGGAATCAGCCCGTAAGAATGTCGACACACTCTCTGATATGCGGATCCGAACATCAGACGGCAAAGAGATACCGTTCTACTCAGTCGCAGATGTCAAATATGTTGAAGGAGTTACAAGGATCCGTAGGGTAAATCGTGAGCGCACGAGTCGGATAAGAGCTTACGAACAAAAGAGTCTCATCACAACAGATGAAATTAGTAAAATTGTGTTCGATGAAGTCAGCCCAGAACTGGCGGAAAAATATCCTAGTGTGCACCTGTCCAAAGATGGCTTCAGCTCTGATGAAGCCGAATTCTTCCAGGCCGGTACAAAATTACTTATCACAGCAATAGTGATAATTTATGGGCTCATGGTTCTCACTTTTAAATCTTACCTCAAGCCATTAGGTGTTTTAACTGCTATTCCATTTGGGCTGATGGGCGCTATCTTCGGTCACATTCTATTTGGGCTTGAGTTTAGCATGATGTCGTGGATGGGGGTTTTCGCAGCTACTGGGGTAGTGGTTAACGATAATCTTGTTTTAATCGAAAGAATTAATCAGTTAAGACAAGGAGGGCTTGCAGTAAGCCAAGCACTTATGAAGGCTGGAAAAGACCGATTTAGGCCGATAGTCCTAACCTCACTCACTACCTTCATCGGTCTTATGCCGATAATTTTTGAGTCGAGCGAACAGGCTCAATTTCTGGTCCCGATGGTGATATCACTCGTCTTTGGGGTACTCTTCGCCACGACTGTTACTTTAATCTTTGTGCCCTCTATTTACTTCACTGCCGCTGGCTTCAGAGATTACCTGAGAGGAACAAAGGTGCCTATATCTCAATGAGAATTTATGCCTTGCTCAAACCGGATAATATTTTATCTCAGTTAAAAATAGGTTAAAATCTGCCTTATGCCAATTCAGTGACAGCTCCCCTGTAGACGCACTTGATTCTTTTCAAAGGATTGCAACTTTTTCGGTGCCTAGCGCGCCATCAAACGGAAACACCCATGTGTCACTAAATCAAATTTTACAACGGCTGGCTGACCCGGCACAAAATCATCAACTCCTCAAAATCAAAAGAGGTGTTGAAAAAGAAAGTCTCCGGACTACCAATAATGGATTTATATCCATCAACCCTCATCCTGAAGCTTTGGGCTCTGCACTGACGCATCCCTCAATCACTACGGATTTTTCAGAGGCCCTGCTTGAATTTATAACTGCTCCATATAAAAACATTTCTGAACTTTTAAACGAACTAGACGATATTCATCGCTTTGTACACGCCCAGATTGGGGAGGAATTACTTTGGGTCAATAGTATGCCTTGTCAAATAAAGGCAGATACCGATATTCCTATCGCAAATTTTGGTGAATCGAATGTTGGTAAGATGAAGCATATTTATCGAATTGGTTTGGGGCATCGATATGGGCGTTCGATGCAAACTATAGCCGGGATTCACTATAATTTTTCAGTTCCTGACCCAATTTGGCACCTTATTGCAACATTTCGAAAACCAGGACTTTCATTTAAGGATATCAAGACAGACGGTTACTTCGGTCTAATAAGAAACTTTCGTCGCTCAGCCTGGCTCCTAAACTACCTGCTTGGTGCCACACCAAGTGTTTGTGGCAGTTTTGTCGACGGAAAAACACATAAACTTGCTTTACTAAATGATAAAAAAAGTTTCTTCAGTCCTTATGCCACTTCTCTCCGAATGGGAGATCTCGGTTATCAAAGTGAGGCGCAGGCCTCTCTAAACATCACTTACAATGATTTGCAAAGCTACACTAGAAGCCTGAAAGCAGCCCTTAGAAAAAGCCACCCAAAATACTCAGTTGTCGGATTAAAAGATGATAGCGGTCACCTTAAACAACTCAACACAAATTTACTCCAAATAGAAAACGAGTTTTATAGTGAGATCCGGCCAAAGCAACCAACAAAATCCGGTGAGTCACCAATGCAAGCACTTCTAGGTAGAGGTGTAGAGTATGTCGAGATTCGTTGTCTTGACCTTGATCCGTTCACCTTACTAGGAATAGATTCAACGACCATACGCTTTCTAGATACGTTTTTACTGTCTTGCCTTCTCTCAGAGAGCCCGCTTTCAAACGAACATGAACAATGTGAAATCGTTCATAATAAAAACCTGTCAGTCTATCAGGGACGTAATCCCCTGCTCCATTTACACTATCGAGGACAGTCCATTTCGCTAAAAGAATGGGGGCGGAAAATTCTTACAGATCTTCAGCCGATAGCCTCACTTCTTGATAGCGCTCATGGAGGTAATGCTTACGAGAGTGCGCTTGCTAAAATGTTCACGAGACTTGAGCAACCAGCGCTCACGCCTTCAGCCAGAGTGATAGATGAAATGAATACTCATAACGAGAGCTATATTCAGTTCGGAATACGTTGGGCCAAGCAACATGCCGAAAATTTTAAAGCAAGAGGCCCCGATGAAGCTCTGTTTGCCAAACAGAGAGACATCGCAAAGGCGTCATCAATCAAACAAAAAAAAATTGAATTATCAGATCATCTGTCTTTTGAACAATATTTAGAGCAATATTATCTTCAATGAGAGATTTGGATGGGTGGGATGCAAATACGATTTTTAAATATGCAAATCCCCAGTTACCGCGCTTTAAATGCCTTAAGTGCTGGGGTCTGTGCATGGCTGTTTATTTTTGCCTTATTTTACCTACAAAGTTATCTATCTCTGCAGCCCTGCTACCTTTGCTTCGTTCAAAGATTCTTTATAGTCGCTTGCGGCCTGTCATTCGCTATTGCCACGATTCATAACCCTCAGGGAATAGCACGCAAGGCCTATGCTGGCTGCGGATCTATATGTGCGATGGCCGCGGCATTCTTTGCGATGAAACAACTTTGGCTGCAAAATTTACCGGAAGACTTAGTGCCAACATGCGGACCACCTGTCGAGTACTTGCTTAAAGAATTTTCAGTTTTAGAAACAATACCAATGTTGTTAAGCGGGGACGGAAGTTGCGCAGATATTCAATGGCAGCTTTTCGGTTTGAGTATCCCTGCTTGGGTGTTAATTAGTTCTGTTGGTCTCCTCACGGCCTCCCTCTATCAACTGCTTCGAGAGCAGTAACCATTTCAATATAAGATAACTTAGCATGTATTAACACGTCCAGAAATGTATGGCATTTTGCCTTATAAGCATTGTATCCAACCCTTGAATTTCCTATAGTTTCAGCCCTGGTGTAAATTTTAATGCTTTGGGATTAAGGTTAACACTATCTTGCAAGCCGGACAGCAATATAATATTCTGCAGTAAATCTTCGAAGGAAGGGCTACGCGATGGGCGAAAGAGCAGATAACAAGTCCATGTGGAAACGCTTAGAAGGTATCCTGGGCCACTGGATAAACCAACGTAAAGTTCTTTTATCGCAGTATGGTGAGTTAGCGATTATAAAGACCTTTAATTCAGATAACACACTTCATGGTGCTTCTGTGCAAGAATTTTGCCAATCGATGGTGGATTACCTATCACTTGTCCACTTCGAGGTGTTCGAACAAGTTTCCCAAGAAAATATATTTTCTCGAGCGGAATACAAGCAAGAGGCCATGGACCTCATGCGCGGCATCCAAACAACAACGGATAATCTTCTTGATTTTAACGACAAGTACCTCGCCCTTGATGACCTTGAGACGCTTACATCCGACCTCTCATTGCTGGGGGAAGAATTAGCCCAACGTTTTGAGCTAGAGGATGAGGTTATTGGATTGATTCGTAAGTCAAAAGTTGGTGAACCACAGCTCATAAGTTAGGCCACAACCACCTGCACTTGTCTCACCAGCACCCCTACTCTAGCACCCATGGCTTATAACTCCAAGTTGCCCCTGCCTATATATTTGCTTTCAACAGCTCCACCTCAAAAACCAGCGTCTCATTGGGGCCTATGGGTCCCTGACCTGCAGGACCATAGGCTAAATCTGCGGGAATGAATAATTCCCATTTGGCCCCCTCCCGCATTAACTGAAGGGCTTCTGTCCACCCTGGTATGACTTGGGTTACCCCAAACTGAGCTGGCACTCCACGTTTTAACGAACTATCAAATTCTGTGCCATCCAGGAGCCTTCCAACGTAATGTACTTCTACTGTACTCTCTCCATTTGGTCTGATTCCTGCACCAGATCTGATAACTCGGTACTGCAAACCGCTAACCGTAGTCACCACATCAGGCTTCTTTTTATTAGAACTTAAAAAATCTTTGCCTTGTTTTTTATTACTATCTGACTGCAAGGCAGTTGACTCATCCGCCAATTTTTGTCGAGCTTCACGCTTTACAGACATCTCTGCTTGAAAAATCTTCATTACCTCAGAAATTTGCGCCTCACTTAACCTTGGCTTGACTCCATTAATGCCGTCACTGAACCCACTTTGGAACGCATTAGCGTCAAACTCTATACCCATTGATTCGATATTTCTAGCACTGTCCATACCATACAAATAGCTAATTTTTTGTGTTTGATTGACAAGATCCTGAGCAACAGAGTCTTGCGTGGTCTGCGTATTAACTTGATCACATGCGCCAAGCAGAAGGAGCACCCCCAACGAAACAAGACTAAATTTATACATTTGCAGCTCCTATGCTCTAAAAAGTGTTAACACGAGTGATTTTGGGCTGTAGACATTTCTCTAACGCAAAACTATCGAGTCTCAAGTGTATGTCATTTACGTTCCAGTTTCGACTCACAAAAATAATTGATTTATTCATACAGAAAAAGAGGTTTGGGGTGATGCCTAGATCTGTCGCGAAAATAACAAATCCCACGTACGATGACCAAGGCCCTGCCCCCGTTGTTCGAACTTTGTAAGCGGACGGTTCTTTGGTTTCAACGAATATCCTCCGATGCCGTTAGCGCAATTCGCAAATCCCTCAGAGAGATTCATAACATCCAGCATATGCTCGGCATAAGGCTTCCAATCAGTGGCCATATGAAAAATTCCACCTAACCGAAGCCGACTCCGAACAAGCTCTACAAACTCCACCTGTACTAAGCGTCTTTTATGATGCTTTTTCTTATGCCACGGATCAGGGAAAAATAGTTGTAAACGATCTATGCTTTCCATGCCAATACAATTCTCAAGAACATCGTTCGCATCAGAAAAATATATCCGTAAATTAGTTAACCCTACAGAATAGGCACGATTCATTAACCTGCCTATACCCGGGGCATAGACTTCAATACCAATAAAGTGACTTTCAGGGTTCTTTTGCGCCATTTCAAACAACGCATCACCCATACCAAATCCAATTTCGACAATGAGTGGAGCCAATTTACCGAATTCGAGCTCCATATTTAGAAGTCCGGAGCCTACATCCAAACCAAATTTCTCCCATACCTGCTCAAACGCGCGGCGTTGAGCCTTTGTAAACCGTCCACTTCGTATCACATAACTACGAATAGCCCTCGATCTGCATCCCTGGTGAGAAATAAAATCAATCATCTTTTTTTTAAAAGTCGAAGGATGTTAAGAAGGTTTTGGCCACCGCTCCAATACTAAAGCCAAAATATAATCTGGAGATAGGGTACCATGAATAGAGGCGCGCTCGATTTAAAGAAAATGAAAGTTCAGGACACTCTTTTGGCGTTTATGAGCAACTAGTTAGTGCATCAAAATTTTGAACATATTTAGACGCACTAACACACCTTATCTATTTCTCCATCAACGCCTTCACACGTTGCATAGCATTTTTTTCTAGCTGTCTAATTCGCTCCGCTGAGACGCTATAATGTGTAGCGAGATCTTGTAATGTGGTTTTTACATCATTTAACCACCGACGTTGTAGTATATCTCTGCTTCGTTCGTCAAGGCTGGAAACTGCACTTGCGAGACGTTCATTGTTGTTAGATTGGCGCTCATGATTTTCAACTATTTTCTCAGGGTCAGCCGAGGGATCTGATAAATAATATGCAGGCGTAATCACTGCCGCATCATCGTCGTCGTCTGACGCAATATCAAAGGCTGAATCACGAGCGCCGAGACGCATCTCCATTTCCAGCACATCTTTCACCTCAACCCCCAGGTCCTTGGCTACTGCGTCCGCTTCGCCCTGATTTAACCAATGGAGACTTTTCTTTGCACCACGCAAATTGAAAAACAACTTCCTTTGCGCCTTGGTGGTTGCTACTTTAACTATTCTCCAATTGCGTAAAATATACTCATGGATCTCCGCCTTGATCCAGTGCACAGCAAAGGACACCATCCTAACTCCCTTTTCAGGGTTGAAGCGCCGAACTGCTTTCATCAAACCGACATTTCCCTCCTGGACAAGGTCTGCAAGAGGTAATCCATAACCACTATATGAACGAGCAATATGTACGACGAACCGCAGGTGGGCCAGAACGAGCCGGCGAGCAGCGTCAAGATCGTCTTCATAGTAAAGCCGTTCTCCCAAAAGACGCTCCTCGTCTGCTGTAAGAATCGGCACAGAAGATGCGCCTTGGATATATGCATTAAGGTTTGCGCCAGGAGTCATCCACTCCATTGACATAACCGAATTACTCATCAAAACTCCCGCAACTGCACTACGTTTAAAAAAAGGGACTACATTATAATCGTAAAATATAAGACATTCAAACCTGTTACGGACGGAAGTTGTTTAAGGTTCAATGCCCTTAAGATGACGTCGAACGGCTAACCATGCACCCAGCAACCCCAATAACGCGCCACCCCCCAGAATACCCAAAAGACTCCAGATACTCAATCCATGGAGCACAAATCGGCTTTCGTAGAGGCTGGCCAATACCTCGATCGAGCTATTTAACCAGTTAACCGAAAACCAGAGGAGCACAACTGATACTGCACCCCCCGATAGGCCAAAGATAAGTCCCGTGTACAAAAACGGACGACGAACATAACCATCTGTTCCACCGACAAGACGAATTACTATGATTTCATCCGTTCGGCTTTGAATGGCCATGCGTATCGTGTTTGCTACCGCCAGCAAAACTCCTAGGCCAAGGGTGATACTTAGAGCAGTGATTAATTTTTCTCCGATCTCCAGCATGGATCTCAACCGTTGGAGCCATTGCATATCAATTTGCACTTGATCAACGCCCGAGAACTTTGAAATTTGATCAGCTATTTCCCCAGCACGCTCCAGTTTAACGCTATCAGGTTGCACTACAAAGACCGCCGGCAGCGGACTTTCTGCTAAATAATCCAGAGCACTCCCAAATCCGGACAGCGCCTGGAATTCTATTAGCGCCTGTTCCGGCGAAATGTAAGCGATACTTGATACACCAACCAGAGTCTGTAACTGGATCTCCAGTCTCTCTAAAGTTTTTTCTTGTAAACCAACTTCCAAAAAAACAGTCAACTGCGTGGATGCCTTAACGTTCCCGCTCAATCGCTCAAGATTTTCTATGGCAAGAAAAAGGGCTCCAGGAAGTGCAAATGCAATCGCTATTACAAGGACTGTCATGGACGTTTGGAGAGGATCCAACACCATATCTCGTAGCGACTGAACCAAGGTTAATCTGTGATTAGTGATCTCTCCTCTCACCCGGTCGACAGAAGTTAATGTGGCATTACCAGATGCCAAACGATTTTTTTTTGATTCTTTATCCTTATTCTTGATCACGCTTACCGCTGTCCTCAGCTAAACTGCCTCCATCAAGTCTCAGAATCCTGAGACGCATGCGATTAATCAAAGAAACATCATGAGTTGCGATAAGAACCGTCACTCCAACCGTTTGAAATCTGCGAAAAAGCGCCATTATTTCAGCCGACAACTGTGGGTCTAAATTTCCAGTTGGTTCATCTGCCAAAAGAATCTTTGGCTTGTGAACAATTGCTCTCGCAATCCCTACCCGTTGTTGCTCTCCACCAGAAAGTTCTGCAGGCTTAAATTGTTCTCGGTCCAGCAAACCAACACTATCAAGAGCAGCGCGCACTCTGCGAGCCATTTCGTCCCTCGGGTAACCGGAGACCTGGAGCGGAAGAGAGACATTTTCATATAGGGACCGATCCATCAGAAGTCGGTGGTTCTGAAACACTACACCGAGCTGGCGTCGGTAAGTAGGAATCTGCCGCCTACGAAGAAGATTGAGGTTCGTCCCATTAATCAAGATATTTCCTGAGGTGGGCCTCTCCATCAACATAAGGAGCTTAAGCAAAGTACTCTTTCCCGCACCGGAACGTCCTGTCAAGAAAGCCATTTCACCGGCATCCATGTGAAAGGTTATCTTCCGAAGGGCCTCGTATCCAGTATCGTAACGCTTTCCTAAGTCACGGAATTCAATCATCGGCTTTTCTCTCTATCACCAATGTCTAGCAGGGCATCGACAAACTCTAAAATAGAAAATTTGTGTAAGTCCTCTACTCCCTCTCCAACACCAATAAATCTTATCGGGATCCTGAATTGGTCTGCCAAAGCAAAGATAATCCCGCCCTTTGCTGTACCATCAAGTTTGGTCAAGACAATTCCGGTGACGCCTACTGCAGCTGAAAACTCCCTTACTTGAGCGAGGGCGTTTTGCCCAGTGGAGGCATCTAAAACCAACAACACCTCATGGGGAGCCTGAGAATTTAATTTTTTAACAACTCGGGTTATTTTTGCGAGCTCATCCATCAAACTGGTTTTATTATGAAGACGACCAGATGTATCAGCAATCACAAGATCAGTGCCCTTAGCTTGAGCCGAGTGTACGGCATCAAAAATAACTGATGCGCTATCGGATCCTTTTTGTTGAGCCAATACTGGAATGGAATATCGGTCTCCCCATACCTGTAACTGCTCGATTGCCGCAGCCCTAAAGGTGTCTCCGGCAGCGAGAAGTACAGATAGACCTTCACTTTTGAGACGGAAAGCGAGCTTACCAATAGTTGTTGTTTTACCAACACCATTCACTCCGACAACCAAAATGACAACCGGATTACCTGAACCAGTCGTCGATATCGGTTGGTCGCACCCAGCTAACAGGTCAACCAATATTTTACGCAAACCCTCCTTGAGTTTAGACTCTTCCCGAAAGTCGCCAACCGAAAGACCTACACTCAGCTTTTTGAGGATTTTTTGCGTGGTAACGATACCCACATCAGCCTGAAGTAATGACGTTTCGATATCATCCAATACTTCCTGATGGTTGACGTCTGTGCCCGCTAAGATAGCTCTAAAATTTTGCCCTGCCTTAGAAAGCAGATTCCGTAACGTACCACCACCCATAATTTCTGTCTCCGCACGATCGTGAGGTAGCCTTTTGAGGCCAAAACGATCAGCGAAAGAGCGCCGGGAAGTCTTCGGTTGATTTGACGATGTATCAATCACAGCTATATTCTTTATCACTCATCATTAAACGTATCCTATCATCATCCTGTGGTAATAGGCTAAGGACTGTTAACGGTGCTTTAAAAAAATGAAGAAAGGCGGCAATAAGAGGAGAGTTAGAAATGAAGTCAGGATCATTGGGGGTCGATTGCGCGGACGTGTGATCGAATTTGAAAATAGTAACAATATAAGGCCAACTGGAAATCGATCACGGGAGCAGTTGTTTGACTGGCTTGGCCCGGTTATACAGGGAGCAGACTGTGCAGACCTTTTTGCTGGCAGTGGTGCACTATCGTTTGAAGCCCTGTCCCGAGGGGCTACGCGCTGTCTTTCGATAGACATAAATTCTCGAGCAGTGAGGAGTTTAAGACATAATGCTCAGAAGATGGACGGAAGTAAAATAAAAGTAATAAACTCAGATAGCTGGCGGCTAGCAAAAAAGTTCGCGCGGTTGCCCTTTGATCTTATATTTATTGACCCTCCTTTTTCTGACAATTATGTATGCGATTTATGCCTTGATCTAGAGGCTAATTGCTGGCTTAAAGCCGTGGCGTATATCTACATTGAGGCTCCTGTAAAGCGAGATTTACTTCAAGTTCCGACTAACTGGGAATTATGGCGCCAAGACGTCACCGGAAAAGTTAAGAGCCTATTGTATAAGCGCGTTGAGACCGATAGATAAATTCAGTACTATTCAACAGCCGCACAAACAAAGGGGGGTGTCTCATCAAAAAAATTGTATACCCGGGCACTTTCGATCCGATCACAGACGGGCATGTTGACCTCGTTGAAAGGGCATCTAGCCTCTTTGACCATATAATAGTAGCGATTGCCTCAAGTGAAAGGAAAAATCCTCTCTTTAGCTTAAAAGAGCGAGAGGAACTAACCAAAGGCGCGCTTTCTCATATAAAAAATATTGAAGTTCAGGGTTTTAATTACCTGTTGGTAAATTTTGTAAAGGATATGCAAGCTGATGGTATCTTGAGAGGACTTCGAGCGGTCTCTGACTTCGAGTACGAATTCCAGTTAGCGAATATGAATCGGGCCCTTGCCCCTGAAGTTGAGAGTGTCTTTCTAACGCCTGCAGAATCATTCTCGTATATCTCGTCTTCACTTGTTCGTGAGATAGCCTCTTTGAATGGGGATGTATCTAAGTTTGTGCCGAAAAATGTGATGGACGCGCTCACTGAGAAATTTAGGGGAAACTGAGTATTAAGTCTGGCACCGACTACAAAAAACTGTGGAGCGCTGTCCTAGACGTTGAATTTTAAGGGTTGCTTTGCAGGCAAAGCACCGTTGTCCATGCCTGCCATATACCTGCAGCTGTTGCTTGAAATAGCCTGGCTCACCATCACTGTCAACAAAATCCCTCAAAGTAGTACCGCCCTGCTCTATGGCTTTCGCAAGTACGGCCTTTATCTGATGTGCCAAGGCTTGATAACGCTGTAAGCTTATTCTACCAGCACTCCGGTCGGGACGGATCCCAGCTCTAAAAAGAGACTCCGATGCATATATATTTCCGACGCCCACAACGATCGTGGACAACATAATGAAGTTTTTTACCGGTACCTTACGACCCCGAGCAAGCCTGTAAAGGTGATCGCCGTTAAACTGAGTCGATAACGGCTCGGGACCCAGGTTAGCCAGCTGATGATGGTCATTGGCAGTCCAACTCCAACTTCCGAAACGTCTCGGGTCGTGATAGCGGATCCGCTTACCAGTGTGCAACACCATCTCAATATGATCATGCTTCCGCCAACCCTCATTTGCACTCAACAGCCGAAGGCTGCCACTCATTCCCAGGTGGATCAGCAAAGACCCCCGTTGTAAGTCCATCAACAGGTATTTTGCACGTCGGCTTATGCTCATGATAACCTCACCATCAAGAAGATCAGAGAGGTTGCCAACGACAGGCCACCGCAACGCTGGCTGGCGCACTTCAACTTTGGTTATGGTCGTCCCTAACAGCCATGGCTTAAGGCCGCGAAGGGTCGTTTCTACCTCTGGTAACTCGGGCATACATAACTCGGTAATTAAACATCAAATGGATTGGTGTCGCCCCAGTATACTTACTTCTTGTTCATGATAGTGTCTCACATCATGGGCTCCAATTGCAGCGCCAGGGTGGTAATTTATCAAAATACCGGTAAACTGACACGCTGATATTGGATAAGACAAGCGAGTCAACATGGCACTTGGGAGAAGACGCAAGACTGAGGACGAGTCACAAATCGACATGACTCCGATGCTTGATGTGGTATTTATTATGCTCATCTTCTTTATTGTGACTGCATCGTTCGTTAACGAAATAGGACTGCAAGTTGATCGTCCACCGACATCAGACCAGCCACCACCAGACTCTGAAAATACAAACATCGTTTTCCGTATCTCAGAAAGTAACGAGATCCGCTTCGAGGGTCGGAGAATCGATATTAGAGCTGTTCGAGCTAATGTTGAACGCATGCACGCTGAGAGGCCCGAAGCGAAAGTAGTAGTGAGTGCTCACCCCAAAAGCAAGACAGAGCTCTTTATCAAGATATCTGATCAGTCGAGAGAGGCAGGAGTTTATGACGTCTCTCTCTCTACGGACGAATAAAAACATATAGATTAAGGCCTTAAATCGAAAACAAAGGATTTAAGACCTTTCTTTAACTAATTGTGAACGCTCACTAACTTAGCAGCGCCAGTACGGTCGCAGCCTGAACATTTGCATGGGAAAGCATGGAAGCAGCGGCATGTTGTATTATCGATGTCCTTGCTAGTTCGGCAGTTTCACGGGCATAGTCTGCATCTAATACTCGACTTCGGGCGGCAGCAGTATTTTGAGAAATGTTCAACAGATTGTCTGCTGCGAAATCCAGCCTATTCATATAGGCTCCATAAGTTGCCCTCTGTGAAGCTACAGCGGTAATCGCCGCATCGATTGCGGTGATTGTAGCGGACTGGGTAGTCTTCATACCCGGTGTGCTACTGGTACCTGACGTGTCAGTTGACAGTGCTGTAGCCAGAGTAGTCGTGTAGATTCCGCTTGTACCGCCACTAATTTGAAAGTTTCCAAAGTTAACTGCCCCGATAGTCTGGTTTGCGTTAGCACCAATCTGGAAGGTCACACTATTTGACGTGTTATCAAGTAGGTTTGTGGAATTCCATTGCGTATTATCAGCTATGCGCTCGATTTCATCTGCAAGTGCATGGAACTCTAAGTCAAGGTTTGCTGTATCTGCAGTCGTGTAAGACCCTGAGGTTCCCTGGACCGTGAGCTCTCGCATCCGTTGTAATATATTCTCGATCTCGATCACTGCTCCGTCCGCGGTCTGCAACATCGCAATAGCATCGTTTGCATTCCTAACTGCCTGAGCCGTCCCCCGAATCTGTGATGTCATCTTTGATGAGATAGCGAGTCCCGCTGCATCATCCTTGGCCGAGTTAATTCGCTTTCCGGTAGAAAGGCGCTCCATCGACCGACCCATATCCCTTTCGTTCGACGTTAGTGCATTCGCTGCTATCATTGAAGCCATATTGGTATTGATTACTGCCATAACTTACCTCCCATTAGTCCACGCCATGTCTTTCGACAGATTCATCTACTATGCTCTGACCACTAAATTTGCAGAGCAAGCCGATAAAGCCCAAAGGCATTACCGACAAATACTAGCCACTGCCGTCGCATGATGAAACCGCAGCGGACAATTTTTTGAGTTCGCTTGAGACCGGCCAAATTACGACAGGCCACCGAGCGATCTCTTCGACTCAGGGGCTTCTCAGTTGAGGGCCGTAATCACCGTCGATAACTGCACATTTCCCTGAGTCTCTACCGCCAAAACAGGGTCCTTAACTATCATCCGACTCACCGAGCGTGCCACCCCCTCCGGGGATCCCCAAAGGTGCCCAGTCCGGATCTTACGAAAGTCCCGACGTTTTAACGTAATGCCTTCTCCTAAAATTACTCCAAAATCATTTCCAGTGTTCTTTTTCATCCTGTCTAAAAACTTATTACTACTCTCGATTACCGTCATACTGGTCTCCTCTTAGTGACCACTGCGCCTCGCTATCTCCCAAGCGCACTCTCCAACGCCCTCTAACGGCGCTGATTTTAGGGCAATAAACCACTGCCCAAAACTCGCTGACATAGACGCCTCGCCATTAACAAGCACACACAAAAAAGTGTGAACGGCAGACGAAGCACATGATAGCTTCCTTAAACCATGTCAATGTCCCGATAAAGCCTCCAAATTTCTATACCCCCACACTACGCACAACACGGTGCAAAACATACGCATCCATAACAATACAATTCAAGCATCCGACATCATCGCACCAAACGTCCTTTTCAATAGACACCTGCCGACGCCATACTCATGACAGGACCTTAAATCCATACACATAGTCCTCATGCAACACGTCGCAACCATATGCCACGCCACTCCGTAGCGGCTCCAACCGGTTACCCTGTAAATCACGGTATCTCGTACTCAAATTAAACCCCCAGTCAAATACACTTAATCCCCTTGCAGCCTCAGACCAACCTTTGAGCAATTCAAAGGGTGGCTCGGTGGCCTTTTGGAAAGGCACTCATTTCAGGTGAACCTTATTTGTTTGCAAAAAATTGTGGTCATGGCACCTCGCGGCACCGTTACCTCACTACCCAAAAAACATTGGTAATGTTTCTTTTTTAGCCCACTACTCACCTCGCCTCTCCCTCTAGCAGTCTTTTCGCGCATCGCTTAGCTCCGAATATCTCAAGTCAAAGTCTCATCTCTTTCTCAATCACGGATGTGTTACCTCGCGCAAGGGCACGCGAGCGCGAAATGAATTCACATACAACTGACTCAAGTAATAAGAACTCTCAAATATATGTGAGTAATCACTTTTTAACCACGAAGACAAGTGCTTATGGACTAACAAGTTAGACCAATTAATCAGGTAAGAAATCACCATAATCTATCTCTCCACTTATACCACTAAGCGTCTAATATCTTGACACCATGAGTCCGAATCAGAGAATTTGCCCTCTGATTTGCCTCTTGCAAGCCCGTAAAGTGTGAATCCCTCTTAAAAGGTCCCGCCCAACGGAATTACAGGCACAAAACGTACACCATAGATGACGAACACCGCAGGTGTCGGCTCCCATAAAAAAACCCTACATCCGGCCTTTTAAAAACACTGACCGCCTCTCGACGGCCAGTGCCACCGGCCACGATGTAAAACTTATCTCAGGAGCGCTAACACCTGTTGCTGCGACTGATTTGCCTGCGCCAACATCGCTGTAGCTGCCTGCTGAATGATCTGCGTTCGAGCCAATTCGGTTGTCTCCGCTGCATAATCCGCATCCAAAATTCGACTGCGTGCTGCAGATGAATTCTGAGCAACATTCTGAAGATTGTCTGCCGCATACTCGAGCCGGCTCATCGAAGCTCCCAACGAAGCCCGTTCGCTGTTAACGTTATCGATACCGTCGCTAAGTGCATACAATGCAATTGCAGCATTAGCAGCACTGTTTATCTGGATACCGGTATTGGTAGTTCCGTCCCAAGTTCCTAAGAATGTCTCATCATCCCCAGTAGCTGTGAAACTATTTACCGTTCCCGCGTCAGTAGCGTCACCGTCGTCCGACAACGAACCCAAAGGAGTTCCGGATTCGCCAGTCACCTTCCCATCAGCACCGCGCATGTCAGCAAACGTTACCGCTATAGTTTGCGAAGCATTCGCCCCAATCTGAAATGTGACGACTCCCAAAGAACCCATGGCGCCAGTCAGCATAGTGGTTCCGTTCCATTCGGTATTATTTGCGATCCGATTAATCTCGCCCTTCAACTCCTTAAACTCGTCGTTAAGCGCTGTCCTGTCAGTTGCAGTGTTAGAATCTGAGATCGCCTGAACTGCTAGTTCTCTCATACGTTGCATCATATCAGTCATTCCCTTCATCGCTCCTTCAGCAACCTGAATCATAGAAATGGCATCATTTGCATTTCGTACTGCTTGGTTCAGGCCGTTAATCTGAGAGGTCATCTTGGAGGAAATTGCCAAACCAGCAGCGTCGTCCTTCGCAGAATTAATCCTAATTCCCGTAGAGAGCCTTTCCATAGTCTGACCCATGGTACGCTCGTTTCGCGTCATTGCATTTGTCGCAATATTTGCCGACATGTTTGTATTAATTGTGGCCATAAGATTGTTCCTTCTGTTGTATACATACACCCACCCCAGACACGTTACACGGCAATTAACGTCGCATAAAGTGGCAACTTACTGCCAAAAGCGGCAATTAAGGTGGCATACAAGTGGCAAAACATTGCCACTTAAATTGGGTATCGACAGTTCCCTAAATACCTTTAATAAAAAAAGTGGTTTTTTTTGGAAAAAATTTGTTATAAAACAGACATTGCTTACAAAAAGGAGAGAGATAGATCTTCCTCGATTGGAAAAATAACGAAATATCAACGAGTTAAAAATATTAGAAGCTATTTTAGGAGAGGTTTTTAGAGATAAAAAAAGCCCCCTTGAATGGGGGCTCTTCTGTTTTCTTTGGATCAGGCTTGAACCGCAACTGATCTATATGTCTTACTGAAGCAATGCGAGTACTGACTGTGCCTGCTGGTTGGCCTGTGACAACATTGCCATTCCTGCCTGCTGGATGATCTGCGTACGAGCCAGCTCAGTAGTCTCA
>MDTB01222165.1_pt1 | contig 68174 bp, 66 predicted proteins | sample 811161 | NCBI WGS metagenome assembly MDTB01 (sample SAMN05326650, study PRJNA326480) | marine metagenome | isolation source: seawater | place: Mediterranean Sea | collected 2009
CCTATAGAGCCGTGGTAGACCACCACGTTGATAGGCTGGGTGTGGAAGTGCGGCAACGCATGTAGCTAACCAGTACTAATAACTCAATTGGCTTGATTTATGCACTGAAAAAAATTTTTAAACAAAAATTATATTAAATATTGGTAAAAATAATGTTATCCTTCTAGATATTTAGTTATGAATTTATCAAAGAAATCAAAAAAAATATTTAATAATATTGAAAATGTAAGAAAGAAGAATAACAAAAACTGGATGGATCTTCTGAGACTTTCTTATGTATCTAATCCAAAAATCACGATCCAAATACTTACAAAAATCCTTAGAAAAGATGGTGAACTCATTAAACTAGCCAATCAATTAAAAAAAATTACGAAATAAGCGAAACTTCATTTGAAAAATAAGCATATTCACAATATTAGAAAGCTTACCAAACATTATAATAATCTTTTCTTAACACATAAAAATAGCCATAACACTGCACAACAAAGTTCAAGAAAAACTCAAGAAAAAAGAATGAGTATCCTAATTAAAGATTTAGAATTTAAAAAAAAATCGACAGTATTGGATTTTGGATGTGGGACTGGACATCTTTATAATGTTTTATCAAAAAATGGTTTTAAAGGAAAATATTTAGGTATTGATATATCTGATAAAATTATAGAATTTTCAAATAAAAAATTTAGAAATAACAAAAATGTTAATTTTTTAAATTTAGATATTTTAAATTCAAAAAAATTTATAGGAAAGTATGACTATATTTTAGTAAATGGGACTTTTAATAATTTGGCAAAAAATAATTGGGATTTCATGAAAGATTGCCTTAAAATTTTGTTTAAAAAAACAAAAGTAATGCTGGCATTTAATAATTTAAGCTATTATGTAGATTACTTTGACAAAGGCTTGTATTATGTAAGACCCGAGGAAGTTTTTAAATTTTGCAAACTTAATTTAAGTGATGCAGTTTCAATAAGAAATGATTATCAAATTAAAAAAGGTATTTTGCCTTTTGAGTTTACAACATTTGTTTATAAAATAAATAATGTATCCAAAAATTAAAATACTAAATAGAGAGATTTCTGAAAAAAAACCACCGCTAGTCATAGCCGAGATTTCTGCAAATCATAATAATTCGTTAAAAACAACATTAAGTTTATTAGAAAAAGCTGCAAAAATTGGAGTAGAAGCAATAAAATTTCAAACTTTTAATCTTGAAGATATGACTCTAAACTTTTCAAAGAGAGAATTTATAATAAAAAATAATTTCAAAAATAAAAAATGGAATAAAAGAACTCTGTATGATCTTTATTCAGAGGCACAATTTCCTTATGAATGGCATTATCAAGCTTTTAAAAAAGCTAGAGCTCTAGGATTGATATGCTTTAGTTCTGTTTTTGACGAAAAATCTGTAGATTTTTTAGAAAAATTAAATGTACCTGCCTACAAAATAGCATCTCTTGAAAGCCTACATTTTCCTTTGATTAAAAAAATATGCAGGACAAAAAAGCCGATAATTATATCAACCGGCACACTAAATTTAAGAGAAATTGATGAATTAATTAGATTTCTTAAAAAAAATAATTGTAAAAATTATGCTATTTTGCACTGTGTTACTCAATATCCAGCTAATCCAAAAAATATTAATTTAAAAACCATTTCTTACATAAAAAATAAATATAACTGCCTTGTTGGTTTTTCTGATCATACTTCTGGAATAGGATCAGCAATCAATTCTGTAGGTTTTGGTTCTACTATAATAGAAAAACATTTTAATATTTCTGAAAATTCAAAAACATTAGACCAACAATTTTCTCTCGACCCAAGCAGAATGGAGACTCTTATTAGCGAGGTAAATAATGCATGGTACAGTATAGGAAATATTAAAAACAAATTATCAAAACCAGAAATTCTTTATAAAAAATATAGAAGATCAATTTATGCAATTAGGAACATTAAAAAAAATCAAAAATTTAGCGTAAACAATATAAGAGTAATAAGACCAGGACTAGGAATGATGCCAAAGTTTTTTAGTAAAATCTTGAACAAAAAATCAAAAAAAAATATTAAAAAAGGTGACCCAATAGTAAAAAATTCAATTAAAAATTTCTAGTTATAGATTTTTTAATTTTAATCTACCACTTTTGATTATCGAAGAAGAATTTTTGCCTTCATTAAGTAATAAATCTAAGCTACAAGCGTAAGAGATGAAAGGTTCAAAGCATTGATTGTACTCAGGATGTTTGTAATTGTGTAATAAAACTTCTATATGATTTTTCTTAAGATTGTCTATATCATTTTTTAAATATTCTTTTGCACCTAATGTTGATATATATTTTTTTGTATTAAATTTTTTACATATATTTATGATTTTATCTGTTTTATTTCCCTCCACATTTAAACCTGAAGAAAAGTTAATTTTTTTATCAATTTTAAAAATTTTAATAAACCATTTTATAATTGTTAAATTTAAACTCATGATATTTTCACTTTGTAGACCTTTTTCGAATACAATAAAAAAATCTTGAATAAAATCATTAAAGTATTTTGCTTTAGAATAGTTTAAAATTATTTTATTTTTAAATTTTTCATACTTAAACTCACCAATATTAATTTTTGTATTTTTTAAATGTTGATCTCTAAGACCTTTAACTTGAGATGGAATTGTGATCCACTCCAGTCCATTTTTTGTTCTAATTTGATTTCTTTGTTGCCAGCTTCTTTTTGAAAATTGAACATCGTCTAAAAAAACTATTTCATCTGCTTGGTCTATTAAATCAAAAAAACCTAACCAAGGAATAAACGTTGGTTGGGTAATTAATATTTTCATTTATAAAAATCAGATTTTTTTATTAGCTTTCAACTTTATATAAAAAACTTATACTATTACAATTAACATGAGTATATTATTATTTAATTGTAATAAAAATCTATGAAAAAAATAATTATTATAGGTGGAGGCATATCGGGCTGCATCGCATCTTATTATTTATCCTTGAAAGGGTATAATATTCAAATTTATGAAAAATCAAAAAATATTGGAGGAATAATGAGGGATTATGAGTTTGAAAACGATATTTTTTTTAGTGGTCCTCACTATTTACATCCAGATTCATTTTGGACAAAAGATTTTATAAAAAATAAAGAAACAAAATACTTATTAAAAAAAATAAATTTTTCATATGGATCCTATACCGATTTATTTCAAGAAACTGTTTTTTCTAGAGATTACGCTCACCCTACTACTAAAATTAAATTTACTGGATTAAATGAAAAGAAAAATATCACAACTCTTATAGAAAGATTTAAAATGTACCAGAAAACTATATCGAAAGAGTTAATTAGGTGGTGCAAAAATTTTTCATCAAATTTTGAAAATCTTCATATTAATTGTACTGATATTTTGGCAATTGGTAGAATATACTTTCAGAATGATCATAACAAAATTATAAATCTTAAAAAAAAAAAATATTATTTGTGATAAACTTTTAGGTATACCTAACTTTGATTATAAAAAAATCAAAGCAAATATACCTAAAAAAGGATATAATTTTTTTTTTAATAAGCTTAAAATTTTTTTAGAAAAACAAAAAATTAAAATAAATCTTGAAAGTTCCATACAAATAAAAAAAATAAATAAAAAAATAATATTAACTAGTAAAGGCAAAGAGCTAAAAGCTGACTATTTTGTATGGTGTGCTAATCCTGTCCCATTATTCAAATCTTTATCAAATACCAAAATAAACAATCCATACACTAAAGCTTATTTAGCTTTTTATAATGTAAAAAAAAATCCTAATAAAATTAAAGATATTTATATTCAAATTTTTTCCAACAAAAATTTAGTTACAAGAGTATATTTATATGAGATAGATGGACAAATTAAAGTCACAGTTGAAGGTTTAAATCCTAATAATAATATTAATATTCAAGATATAAATAGATTTATTGCTAAATTGTTAAAGGAAATTGATCCAAAAATAAAATTATCAAATATGATAAACTTAAAAAAAATTGTTAAACATAATTTATTTACGGTCAATGATTATAATTTATTCGTTAATTTTAATAAAAAATTTAGAAATTTTAAAATTATAAGTGGTGCTTGGCATATAAATACGAGAGAAAAAAAGATTGCACAGATAATAAAAAATCTAAATGAAAATGGATTATAATAATATTGTATTTATAATAATTATTAATATAAGAGAAACGAAAATTTAATTTTTTAAATAATTAAATGAAAATAAAAAAATTTATAAGAGATTTATTGAATGCTTATTTGTTCATAAAGTATAACAAAAAAAAATTTAAAAAGATATATATTAATAAAAAGAATATTATCCTTATAGATCAATTTAATTATCACCCATCAATGATACCATATTCATACTTTGTGAATATTTTGTGTAAAAAATATGAGTCGAAAGCTATTTTATATGAAAATTATTATCGACAAAATTTTTTTAGAAGAATATTCAATTTTTTTAAAGATATGTTGCCATTTAGCTATTTTAGTGTTTATAAATCTTTTGGAATTGAAAGAAAATTTTATACAACTTTCAATGAAAATATTAGATATAAAGCTAGCCTTGCATATTTCCGTGAGATTGAAAAAATTAAAAGAAAAGAAGATATCCTCAAAATAAAATTAGAGAAAGTTGAAATTGGTGAATTACTTTATGATTTTTATTTGTCCATAAATAATATACCAACAATAAATATTAGCGAAAAAAGGTTTAAAGATGCTTGCATGCAATTTTTTTTACTCTTTTACTTTTGGCATGATTATTTAAATAAAAATAGAAATATAAAAGCACTAATTGTTTCTCATGATACTTATCATTATGCAATACCACTCAGAATAGCTATTGGTTTAGAAATACCCTGTTATACAGTTGCTCATGGGCAATGCTTTTTTTTAGATAAGCAAAATATAAGAAAAAAAACTAGGTTTAGTGAGTACAACAACGAATTCAATAAGTTATCAAGTGAAATAAAAAAAATTGGAATTTTAAAATCACAAGAGATTTTAAAACAAAAATTTTCAGGCGAACTAACATTTGACAAGGCAAATAATGAAAAAGTGGATGTTAATTTATTTTCTAAAAGTAATACAAATATAAATTTTTCAAAAAAGAAAAAAATTTTAGTCGCAACACATTGTTTTACAGATGCGATTCATGCATATGGTGAAACATTATTTACAGATTTTTATGATTGGATAGATTTTGTTGGAAAAAAAACTTTAAACTCAGATTATCAATGGTTGCTTAAAGCACATCCAGCACAGTATGAAAAAAATTTAGAACATTTAAAATATTTTGAAAAAAAATATGAAAAATTTTTATTACTACCTAAAAATATTTCACATTTTGAACTAATAGACAATAATATTATTGGAGTACTAACTATGTATGGTTCTATTGGTTATGAATATCCATATTTTGGTATTCCAGTAATCAACGCAACGAATAATAATCCACATATTTCATATAATTTTAATTACTATCCCAGGTCCAAAGATGATTATAGTAAATTAATTGACGATATTGAAAAATTGAAATTTGACAAAAACAAATATAGATCAGAAATTTATGAATATTACTTTAGTAATTTTTTAAAAGATTACTATTTCTTTAAAGACCATATTAGAACAGTAGAACAGTTAGGCGAAAATTATTCTTCTCCATTAGTTTACAGAGAATGGATAAATAATTTATCTGAGAAAAAAGATTCTGAGATTAAGGAAAAGGTTAAAAAATTTTTAGATTCCAAATTACATAGATTTTTAAAAGATAATCACTAATTCATTTAATTATCCAAATATTTTTGAATATTTTTCAATAAATAATTTAGTTTCAATTTTATTTTTTTTTGGCTGGATGATGCCAATATCCTTAATTAAAGTAATCTTAAAAAATTTCTTTAGTATATGATAATCTTTTCTGTATTTGTAATCATCCAAAGCAACAACTGTATTCTTAAGATTATGTTTAAATAGAAATTCGTATACTTGAAGTGCACAAAGCACCCTATGTCTTCCATCGATTAAAATAAAATCAGGAAATATTTTTTTCTTTTCTAAAGTATTGAGTATTTTTTTACTATATATGATTGCTTTCTCTTTTAATTTTTTTTTTCTTAAAAATTGAAAACATGGAACTGAATAAAAATATACGTATCCAAAATCAACAAAATAGAAATTTTTATTTACTTTTTTTTTAAGAAATTCATAAAAATTTTTATCACTTTCAACAGTATAAATTTTTTTGCCAATATTATTTGCAAATACAGTTGAATTACCAGATCCATATTCTAAAATAATTCTAGAATTAATAATTTTATTTTTAATAAATGAATTAGCTTTTTTTGTCCTAAAGTCTAATTCTTTTGATATTCTATAATCACAATTGATTAGACCGTGATATCTTAAAATATGACCAATTATTGGAAAAAATCTAAATAAGCATTTATTAATTAAATTTTTGATCAAAACTATTTTCCGATATATATTGAACTAAGTTAACTATTTAAGAAAATTTAAGTAAAAAGATTATATTAATTAAATAATTTTAAATATTAACTTTTAATAGTAATTTTTTATGGAAAAAACAATTAATTATTTTGATTTAAAAGGTATTAACGCCTTTGTTACTGGTGCTTCGGGTCATATTGGATCTAAAATAAGTTTAGGTTTGGCTTTACATGGTGCAAATGTCTTTTTAAACGGAAGAAATAGAAAAGATATTTTAAAGCTTCATAAATATTTTAAAAATAATAAACTTAAATCGATACCAGCAATTTTTGATATAAGAGATGAAAAAAAAGTAAAAAATTTCTTCTCAAAAAATAAGACTATTGGAATAATTGTTAATAATGCGTATGAGGGAGAAACTGGAAATTTTGATAATTATTCAAAAACAAAATATAAAAATGCATTTAACAGTGGTATTTTAGCTTTAACAAATATTGTTAGTGAAGCAAAAAAAACTTTAATAAATTCCTCAAAAAAACATGGTCATGCATCAATAATTAATATTTCATCTATTTATGGCTCAATCTCTCCAGATCCTGATATTTATAAAAATACAAAGTTAAGTAACCCACCATATTATGGTGTAGTAAAAGCTGGAGTAGAACAATTTACAAGATATGCAGCAGTAAATTTGGCCAAGTATAACATCAATGTTAATTCTATAAGTCCTGGAGCATTTCCAAATGAAAAAATTAAAAATAAAAACAAAAAATTTATTGCTAAATTAAAAAAAAAAATACCAATGAGAAGAATTGGTACGCCAAAAGATATTATTACTAGTATACTTTTTTTAGCCTCAAAAGATAGTGCATATGTCACAGGAGTTAATATTAAAATTGATGGAGGCTGGAGTATATGGTAATTTATAAATATTATTTTCTAATATAAAATAAAATGATTTTGACAAAAAAAAAATTAGTAAATTATTTTCCAATACTTACATCTCTTAAATGTTCTAAATCAGCATTTCTAAATATTTTAGGGTTACAACCATTAAGATATTTATTAGCTAAATTCATTAGATTTATTAACTACATGATTAATAAAAATAAATATAATTTTCTTCCAAATAGCTTTTTTAGAGATGGTTTTTTTATTAGAGAAAACTTTCTAACTACAAATCAATTTATAGATTTGAAAAAAGAATTTGAACAATTAATTGACACTAAAAGTAAAGATGTTTGGAAAGATGTAGATCATAATATTAATTCATCAATTAAAATGTTAACTTATGACTTTAAAATAAATAAAGACGAAAGAGATAAATATCCAAATTTAATTAAGTTATATTATAATGAGGATATTAATAATTATTTTAAATCAGCAGAAAATAAAAAGAATATATTATTATATATGAGGGTTGATAGAGTAATCACTCTAAATGAAAAACAAATAGATTATAATGGAACCTGGCACGTTGATACTTTTCACGATACTCATAAAGCTTTTTTTTACCTTTCAGACGTTTCAGTTGAAAATGGCCCATATAATTTAGTAAAAGGATCACAAAAATTCTCTTTTTTTAGAATTTTTTGGGAATACAAGAATTCAATAAAATATTCTATTGGAAAATCTTTGATACATTTTATTTTAAATTCTAGAGAGTCTGAAAATTCTGAAAAGAAAAAAATTGATTTTCCTTTTAAAAAAAATACATTTTTCATGTCAAATACTCATGGATTTCATAGAAGAGGTCCAGCAAAAACTGGTTCAATTAGAGATAACATAACGTTTTATACAAGAGAAAATCCATTTAAAATTAATATCTAAAAATACTTTTCATCTTCAAAAATAAAATCTTTATTATTTTCAAAGTTTTCACAAATCATTTTAAGTCCAGGATCTAAATCTTTTTTTAAATTTTCATAAAAATTTTTATCTATGTCCATATTTGGCCATTTCATAGGTTTTTCAATAATTGATTTAATTGGAGCCATTCTTCTAAAAAAGAAGTGGTATGCATACTTTTTTGCTTTTAAAATATTTTCTTTGCTTGGAGCTTTTAGAGGTAATTGATTTAAAATATCCAAATAGTGTTCTTTTGATGTTATATCAATTGCAATATTTTTATTTCTGATAAATCCTTCACCACATACTATGACTGGCTTTCCTAAAGATGCATATTCTATTCCAACCTTTGAACCATAAATTAAAATTGCATTGCAATTATCAAAAATTGAATAAGTACTAATATTATTTTCTGGTGGAACCACAATAATATTTTTTGGCAAAGTAGGGAATTTTTTAAAAATTTCGTCATAAACCTTTTGTTTGCTCGGTTTAGTTGAATTTACTTCGCCAGGATGAACCCTTATGATTAATTGCAGTGCACTATTTTTTTTAAAAAAATCAATGGTGAAATTAATCCAATCAAGCAAATTATCAAAAAAGTTTGATGGAAAATCAATTTGTGCATCCCATATAAAATTTGTGGCAAGACCAAAAATAGGTTTATTCTTATCAATATTATTTTCATTGAAAAATGGGTTAATATCTAATTTTGGTTTATTGTGCCAATAGATCCAATCATTTTTACCACTAGATCTTGAATCAATATAGGTATCAATCTTTTTAATATGTTTTTCATTAAAATCAAAATTTTCCCAATTTGAATTTTTTTCGTATATCAAACTTCTATGGTAAGTATCTCCTCTTGTTAAACAAAAAGTATTTTTTCTAATACCTGTACACCATGTTGTTAGTTTAATTTTATTAGTTTTAACATGTTCACTTACTATTCCTTGAGGAACATAAATACCGTGGTTTAATATTACTTCATCAAACTTATGTTCTTTAAATAAATTTTTACATACTACATTCGTTAAATGCGCAGCCTCAAGATAATTTTTTAAGATTTTTTTACTATTAGGTTCTTTACTTATGTCTGTTCTTGCATAATATCTCAATGTTCCAGCATAAGCATGTTCTCCTAATTTAATCTCTCCATCTTTTATTTTTTTATAATCATAAATACTATTAAATTTTTCTATTTTACCATTAATAGTTTTAATATCTAAATCACTCAAAAAATCGCTAAATTTATGTATTTTTGATCCAGTTTTTTTTAAAAAAAAATCAGCTTTGTCAAAACATGCTGTACAAATATTTTTTGGACCATTTTTTGAATAATTAGACTCATCAATTTCAAATGACGAGCCCATAATACAACTATTAAGAACTTTATCACAAAGTAAATAATCAACATCATGACCATAGTAGGATAATGCCTGCCCTATAGCAGACTCAAAAATAAGAGAGGAATAAAGACCACCGCTAGAAGTCGCAATTAAAATTTTTTTCTTTTTTTTGGCATTTTGTTCATTTTGATTTTTGTTTATTTGTGACCAATTAGGGAAAGATTTGTCAAAATACTTAGAAACATGAAACTTTAATGATTGAAATATTTGTATATTGTTTAAAATACTTTTCATTTAATAATTTATCTATTATTATATATTTAACTTTTTAACAAACAATTACTCATTAATATAAAGAAATATTAAAAAAAAATAATGAACATTGCAATTATTGGATTTGGAAGAATTGGAAGACTTTTAACTAGACAATTATGCGATGAAAAAAAAATAAAAATCAAACTTATAATAGATACAATCAAGGATATAAAAAATTTAGCATATTTAGTGAATTATGATAGCAATTATGGAGTTTTAAAGAGCAGGTTTTATGTTGAAAAAAACTTTTTATTAAGAAAAAAAAGTAAAATACCATACTTGAGCACGAATAATATATCCTCAGTAAATTGGAAGAAATATAAAATAAGTATGATAATTGATTGCACCGGTGATCATGCAAATTTATTTAAAGTAAAAAAAATATTAAAAAAATACCCAAAAATTAAATGTCTAGTTACTCACTCAAATTCAATTGTAAAGAAAGATATTGTTTATGGGTTAAATCATCAGAATTTACAAAAAAAAGATAATTTAATTTCATCAAGTATATGCGATGTTAACGCAATTTCCCATCCAATAAATTGGATAGAAAAACATTTCAAAATATTAAGTGGCTCAGTGACAACATTACATCCTTGGCTTTCTTATCAAAATCTTTTAGATGGACCAGCAATTTCTACAGCAAATAAAAATGTTGTTTGGAAAGACTATGCTTTAGGAAGGTCTAGTGTTTCAAATTTAATTCCAAAAAATACAACTGCAGTTACTGCAACTGAAAAAGTATTACCTGCGATAGCGGGTAAACTTTTGAGTTTTTCTTTTAGGATACCAACTCAAGCTGTATGTGCGGCTGACATTACTTTAAGATTAAAAGAGAAAAATTTTGCCAAAATAAAAAAAATAATAATAGAAAGCGCAAAAAAATCAAAAATAGTTAAAATCAATTATGATCAAATAACATCTATTGATCTTTTGAAATCTGAATTTAGTGCAACTATTGATATGAGATGGCTAAAAATGCAAGATGATGTGCTTAAGATTGTTTTGTGGTATGATAATGAATGGGGCTATACTTCAAGAGTTAAAGATATTATTAAATATATTGAGTTAAAAAAATTATATTGAAAAAAGTTATTGTTATACCAGCAAGAATGAAAAGTACTAGGCTACCAGGAAAGCCTTTAATTAATATTAATGGAATTACAATTCTTGAGAGAGTCTACTTGCAGTGTAAAAAAGTTTTAAGCAAAGACAAAATATTTGTAGCAACAGAATCTAAGGAGATTATAGAATTTTGTATTAAAAAAAAAATTAATTATATAAACACTGGAAAAGCAAAGACTGCATTAGATCGAATTGGAAAATTTTCATATAAAATTGATGCAGATATATATATTAATGTTCAGGGTGACGAACCAATAGTAAATGTTTCTGATATTAAAAAAATTATTAATTTATCTTCAAAATATAAAAATGCAGTCCTCTTTGGCAAAACTAAATGTGATAGAAAAACGTTTTATGATTATTCAAAAGCAAAAGTTGTTGTTGATGAAAATAATAAGGTTCTTTATACAAGTAGAGCAGGACTGCCTTTGAGTTCAAAAGGAAAATTTGTAAAAGCTTTTAAAGCTATATGGATATATTCTCTTCCAAAAAAACTGATTAGAAAATATTTTTTACACAAAAGTGGAAAACTTGAAATATTAGAGCAAAATGAGGTTTTAAGGTTTTTAGAAATGAATGTAGATACTTATGCTATAAATCTTAAAGGGAATAGTTGGGCAGTAGATGAAAAGAAAGATATTGCAGTTGTAAGAAGGATGTTAGGTAAAAGAAATTTATTTAATAAAAATTAAAATATTGCTATACACCAATAAATTTAATAAATAATGTTTAAAAATAAGACAATTCTAGTAACAGGTGCCACAGGAAGTTTTGGGCAGCGATTTATAAAAAAAATAATTGAAGATTATGGTTCAATCAAAAAGTTAATTATTTTTAGTAGAGATGAATTTAAGCAACTTCAAATGAGAGATCATCCAACATTTAATCGAAACAAAAAATTAAGGTATTTTTTAGGAGATGTAAGAGACAAAGACAGATTAAAGCAAGCATTTGAAGGTGTAGATATTATAGTACATGCTGCTGCTTTGAAACAGGTTCCTGCAGCTGAATATAATCCTCAAGAATATATAAAAACAAATATAAATGGAGCACAAAATATTATCGAAGCTGCTATTGATAATAATGTAAGTAAAGTTTTGAGCTTATCCACAGATAAAGCTGTAGCACCTATTAACTTATATGGTGCAACAAAATTGTGTTCAGACAAACTTTTTCTTGCTGCAAATAACATTAAAGGAAGTAAAAAAATTTCATTTAGTGTGCTTCGATATGGAAATGTTATGATGTCTAGAGGTTCAGTTATACCAATTTTTTTAAATGTAAAAAATGATAAATTCCCTATAACAGACAGAAGAATGACACGTTTTAGCATCACACTGGATCAGAGCATTGAAGCCTCTATCAAAGCCTTAAAAAATTCAATGGGTGGCGAAATATTTATACCAAAATTAAAAAGTTATAAAATTATAGATCTTGTAAAAGCAATTTCAAAAACTGGAAAAATTAATGATGTAGGTATAAGGCAAGGCGAAAAACTTGATGAAGAATTAATATCAAAGGGAGAGACTGCGGATATCTATTCATCGAAAGATTTTTTTATTATTTGTAATAGTCCAAATAAAATTTACAAAAAAAAATATAAAAAAGTTACAAATAATTTTAGTTATAATAGCAGTAACTCTGGATTTTATAATATCAATCAACTCCAAAATATAATTAAGGGAGAATTAAAAAAAATTAAAAAATGATACCTTATGCCAGACCAAAAATACTTACTAAAGATATAAAAAGAGTTAACAAAGTATTAAATTCACAGTATTTAACAACCGGGCCCAATGTTAAGCAATTTGAGTACAAATTATCTAGAAAATTTGGTTCAAAATATGCAGTATCAGTAAATAGCGCAACTTCAGCCCTTCATTTAAGTTGTTTAGCAATGGGTTTATCCAAAGGAGATTATCTTTGGACATCTAGCATAACATTTGTTGCTAGTGCAAATTGTGCATTATATTGCAGTGCAAAAGTTGATTTAATAGACATAGATCCTAAAACTTTAAATATTTCAATACTCAAACTCAAAGAGAAACTTAAAATATCAAAAAAGAAAAATAAATTGCCTAAAATTTTAATACCTGTTCATTTAGGAGGAAATCCATGTGATATGAGTGAATTAAAAAAACTGTCTAGAATATATAAATTTAAAATTTTAGAAGATGCATCACATGCAGTAGGATCAAAATATAATAATAATTGGATAGGCTCATGTAAATATTCTGATGCATGTGTTTTTAGTTTTCATCCAGTGAAAATTATAACATCAGGCGAAGGTGGGGCCATGCTCACAAACAACAAGAAAATATTTAATAAGTTTTCTTTACTTAAAAGTCATGGTATTGTTAGAAAAACATCAAAATTCAGCTGGTATTATGAGCAGAAATATCTTGGCTATAATTACAGGTTAGATGATATTGGGTCTTCATTAGGAATATCTCAACTATCAAGTATGAATAATTTTATTAAAGAAAGAAATAAAATTGTAAAGTATTATAAGGAAAACTTACTATCTAAAAATATTTCTTTTCAGGAAATTACAAATAATTCTAGTTCCTCTTATCATTTATTTATTATCAGAAGCGCACCCAAGCTAAGAAATCTTATTTATAATAAATTGAGAAAAAATGGAATTATAACGAGCTTTCATTATATACCAATATATAGACATCCATTTTATAAAAAATTTAGATTTTCAAAAAAAGAATTTTCTGTATCTGAACAATATTTCAAAGATGGTATAAGTATTCCGATATATCCAGGCTTGGAAAGAAAAATCCAAAAGAAAATAATTGGAATAATAAATAAAATTTTAATTTCAAAGGATAATTGAAAAAGTTCAAAAAAGTTAAATGAGAATCCTAACAATTATGCAGTCAAGATTAGACTCAAAGAGACTCCCTAATAAAGGTATATTGCCGATCAAAGATATACCTCTAACATTGTTAGCTGCAAAAAGAGTACTATCAAGGAAATATAAAACTATTGTAGCAACAACAAATAAAAAAAATGATGATAACCTATGTGCCATACTGGAAAAAAATAAAATTAATTTTTTTAGAGGATCAGAAAAAAATGTTAAAGGAAGATTTTTACAATGTTGCAAGGATTATAGTGATAAAGATATTATTGTCAGACTAACTGCAGATAATTGTTTTCCGGATAATAATTTAGTCGAAGATTTGATTAAAAAAATGACAGAAAATAATAAGAAATATATTTATATAGATCATGCATACTCAAAACTTCCATATGGATTATCTGTGGAAGCCTTTGAACTTGGTTTATTAAGATCAAGTAAAAAAAATGTCAGAAACTCAATAGAACATGTTACTCCAGGCATTAAGAAAAATTTTAAATATTATTATAAATCAAAAATTGACATGAAAAATTTAAGATGCACAGTTGATACCTTAGATGATTATTTAAATATTTATAAAGTTTTTAAAAACGTAAAAGAGCCTGAAAAAATTTCTTGGAAAAAATTATGTAAATTACTTTATAATAATAGAAAAAATAGTCCAGATATAGGTAGACAAAATTTTACTAAAAACTTGGTAATAGGAACTGCACAATTTGGAAATAGTTATGGAATTACAAATAAATCGCAGGTTTCAGCAGAAGAGATAAACAGAATATTAAATTTTTGTGAAAAATTGAAAATTGAAAATTTTGATACAGCTCATGAATATGGAAGAGCCGAGACTGTGATTGGCAATAAAATGAAAAATATTTCAAAAAAAAAAATAGATACTAAAATTTTTTTTAAGAAATTTGATTTAAAAAAAACAAACTATAATTTTATAAAAAAAAAAATTCTTAAATCAAAAAAGAAATTAAGAGGTAAAATCGATACATTGTATATGCATAATTTTTCAAAAAATATGAAGTTTAATCATGATGTACTAAAAAAATTACATGTTTTAAAAAAAAAAAATTTTTTTTTAAAAGTTGGTGCGACATTTGATGAATATGATCAGTTTAATGCTATCTGGAAAAATAGTAATAAATTAATTGATACAGTGCAAATTCCTATTAATATTTTAGATCATAGATGGAAGGATAAAGATTTTAATAAAATAAAAAAAAAAAATACTAAAATCTTTGCCAGAAGTATTTTTCTTCAAGGGCTTCTAGCCTCTGAGAATCAAAAATGGCCAAAAAGTATTTTACAAGAAGATAAATTCTTAAAAAAAAAAATAAGTCAATTAGTTTTAAAATTTAATAGATTAAATTTTATGGATCTCTGCATTGCCTATGTAAGATCTGTTAAACAAGTAAACAAAATTATAGTTGGTATTAATTCTTTAAGTCATCTTACAAAGATCTACTATTTAATGAGCTTAAGTCCTTTGAGTCAAAAACAGAGAGTTATAGTAAACAATACATTTAAAAGTTTAGATAATAATTTAATTCAGCCTTCAAAATGGAAAATTTAAAAAAACTTTGGTCTATATTACCTGAAAGATTAAAACCTAGATTTGTAATACTAATATTTTTGTCTTTAGTTGGTACAGTTTTAGAAATGATAGGAATAACATTAATAATTCCTATGATGAGTACATTAACTGGTGAGAATGATTTGATCTCAGCTTTTTCTAATAAATTTGGTTATGAAATTAGTGAAAATTTTTTATCCATAGAAAGTCTTTTAAAAATATTCTTTGTGATTATTTTTCTTAAAATTTCTGTTTTAATATTCATAATTTATTATCAAAATAATTTTGTTTTTTCTTTTTTTACTGAAGTTTTAGTAAAATTATATAACAAATATATTAATAAGCAGCTCTCATTTCATCTTAAAAATAATTCCGCAGAATTAATTAGAAATCTTATAGGAGAAACACATAATGTAACAGTAGGCTATATGAGTTCAGTCGCCAACTTATTTTTAGAAATTATAGTGGTTCTAGGATTAATTTTTATTGTAGTCTATCTTCAGCCAAGCATAGCATTAGGTGTATTAGTTTTAATTACTTTAATTGGGAGTTTGATTTTCTTATTAATTAAAAAAAAAATAGCTCAATTGGGCAAAGAAAGACAAATTTATAATTTTTTAGATATTAAATATATAATGCAAGGCTTAGGTGGAATAAAAGAAATCAAAGTTGCAAATAAAGAAGAAGAGTTGATGAGTATATATTCCTCAAATGCAAAAAATATGAAAAGAGTGAATTTTTTAATAAGTAGTATTAACCAAACTCCGAAATTAATTTTAGAGTTCTTAGCAATGACTACCCTAATTTTTTTATTGTTTGTTTTTACAAAAATGAATTATTCTTTTGTTGTAATAATTTCATATTTCACAATAATCTTAGCTGCTTTTCTAAGATTATTACCGTCAGTAAATAAAATAGTTTTTTCATTTATGAATTTAACATTTTATACTCCATCCTTAGAAGTTTTGTATTCAGAACTATCTAAAATTGATAAAGAAAATATTAAGCAAAATTTTTTAAATAAAGATAAAAGATTTGATTTTAAAAGTAAGATTGAAATTAAAAATCTTGAATTTCTGCATAATGATGGAGAAAGAAGAGTTGAAATATTTAAAAATGCTGAAATGACAATTTTAAAGGGAGAAATGATTGGAATTATTGGAGAAACAGGAAGTGGCAAGTCAACTTTAGTGGATTTAATAATTGGACTTTTGAAACCATTACAAGGTGAAATTATTGTTGATGGTGTAAATATAAATGAGAATTTAAGAGCATGGAATAATATAATTGGGTATGTTCCACAATCAACATATTTAAATGATGATACAATTGAGGAAAATATATTTTTTTATGAAAAGTTATTTACTAGAAATAATAATAAACTTTTTGAAGCTATCAAACAGTCTCAGCTTAAAAAATTTATCTCGAATTTACCTAAAGGATTAAATACAACAATTGGAGAACAAGGATTAAGACTATCTGGAGGTCAAAGGCAAAGAATAGGAATTGCCAGGTCAATATACAAAGACTCCGAAATTCTTATTTTTGATGAGTCAACAAATGCATTAGACAAAGATACAGAGGATTCCTTTTTAAATGACGTAACATTATTTAAAGGAAAAAAAACGATACTTATGATTAGCCACAAATTAAGCACTTTAGAAAAATGTGACAAGATCTTTGAGGTAAAAAACCGTAGAATTATTCAGAAAAAATAAAACCTTTATTTCATTTTATTAATCTTAGCTATTTGATTAGCTTTCCAATTTTTTTCTCTAAAATAATTAATTGATGAAAATTCTTTTTTATTAGATAAAAATTTTACAATTTTCTTTGTTTCTGTAACTATGCTAAATTTACTGAAAATTATTTTAAAAAGTTTAAGATCTTCTAAATAGTCGAATGTAAGTCTAATTTTTTTATTTTGGTAAATTTTATCAGATATAATTATTTTTTTTTTTATATTACTTTTCTTTACAAATGGTTCAATCATTTCAGTATCAATATGGTTCTTGCTCTTTTCATATATTTTAAAAATACTATCAAAATTTATAATATTTAAAAATACTCCGGTAATTAAATTTTTTTTATGACCATAAAAGTAGTTTTTATTTTTATATTTTTTATATAAGTTGTAATCGAAGCATATATCATCACCATCAACCATGCATGCAATGCTGATTTTATATTTTTTGAAACATTTGTACCAACGTTCTATTTTATTTTTATTGCTTCCTCTAAAAATTTCTACATTGTACTTTTTTTTTACATAATTACACAAAATATTATCTGCTTTTAAATTTGAAGTTGCTAAAATAATCGGTAAACCAATTTTTTTTGATCTTTGTATTAATATGTCAATTGATTTGTATTTTGAGTTGATATTTTCTAAAATTTTATTTGGATATCTAGATGATTTAGATCTAGCTGTAATAATTGTACAATTTTTGAATTTCAAGTTAGCCTTTTAAATCCCATTTGTTTCACAGGACCCTCAAGTTTATTTTTTAAATTATTTTTTTCTAAATATTTAGATATTTTTAAAAAAACATTATTACAAGCATTTTCATAAATTTTAAGATTTTTATCATTTTGACATGTATTTGAATAGCAACGGTCAGATGCCAAAATATTATGTTTAAGCATTTCTTGAATAAAATACGTAATTATAATTGGCCAATCTTCGTGCACAATTTTAAAACTTGATAAAGGATAAATTCCACTAACTTGTAAATTTAGTCCTGCATTTTCAGCACAATTTTCCCATATTTTTCTAATTTTTTTTCCATTTTTTATTAAAATTTTTCCAGCATTTAACCTTTTATGTTTTTTTAAAAATTCAACAGCTGTAGCTGGGCCTAGTCTTTCCGACCAATTGGTACTACTTATAAAAGTTTTTTTTGCATTTTCCATTATCTCTTTCTTTCCAATTAAAGCTGCCATAGGCACACCATTAGAAATTGTTTTTCCAAAAGCAGCCATATCAGGATTCACACCTATTTCTTTATGGATTCCTGATGTTTCATTTCTCCATGCAGATGTAATTTCATCAAATATCAAAATACTTCTATTCTTTGAACATAACTTTCTGATTTCTTTTATAAATTTTTTGTCAACTAGTTTATCTCTTGCTGGTTCAATTATTACTGCAGCAGCATCTTTTATGTTTTTTTTTATAATTTTATTTAAATCAATCCAATCATTAAATTTAAAAGGGATTACAGATCCTGTCATTTCATATGGAACACCAAGAGGCTCTAATCCAGGTAGTAAATGATCTTTTAAACTATCTTTTTTGCTTAAATTTGAGGAGAGGTACCAGTCATGCCATCCATGGTATCCACAGAAAAGAATTTTTGATTTACCTGTAGCTGCCCTAGCTATTCTCACTGCCATTGACATCATTTCTCCACCAGTTCTAGCGGTTTTAACTTGATCAGCCCAAGGATGAATATCAATTAATAATTCTGCAAGCTCAACCTCCTCAATTGGATTTAATGTTGTTAATGGTCCACCGTTTATAACATTTATTGCAATTTTATTAATATCATTGTCTGAGTAACCAAAAACACAAGAGCCCACACCAACCATAGTAAAATCCATATATTTTTTTCCTCTTAGGTCCCAAATATTAATTCCTTTTGATTTGCTATAATAGGTTGGCCACTTGCCACCCGGAAGATACATCTCAGGTCTTTTACCTAAAATTCCACTAAGTCCAGGTATTATTTTATGAGCATGTTCTTGTAATTTTAAATTATTCTTTATGAATTTTTTATACATTTTTTAATAAGATTAGTGGTAATTAATGAATTTACAAAATTATTACACTTTATATTAGCTATATCATTTTTTTTATTTGAAAGTAAGACTTTCATCTGCGATATAAAATCCAAAGGTCTGGTTACTTTATATATTTTATTTTCATATATTTTATTTTTTTTATAAATTTTAACTCTTTCAATTTTTTTATCAGAAATTCTTTCCCATATTAATTTTTCATTTTCAGTTTTAATCATAATTTTTTTTTCAGGAATAGATGAAATTCCATCTATATGAGTTTTAATAAATAAATTTTTATTTTTAAAAAATATTTTCGATATATAGTCATATTTTTTTTTATTGTTCTTCTTGTAAAAAATTTTAGACTTAAATTTAAGCTTACTATTTTTCCATGATAAATTCTTTAAAGTGTTTGTTAAATGAACTGCATGTGAGAATTCATGCAATACACCTCCTCCAATCCTGATATCTGAGAGATAAGTGTGTTCTAAATTTTTTACCCATGGATGAGCTTTTAGTAAATGTTTAAAGCTTTCTTTCCATGTGATAATTATTGAACTAATATTTTTTTTTCTTTTTACAAATTTTTTAACAAACAATATCGATTTTGATATCTCATGATTAAAACCACAGAAAATTTTTTTTTTATGTTTTAAAAAATATTTTTTTTGAATTTTTTGATTGAAAACAAAAAGAGGTTTTTCTACTAAAATCTTTTTAAATGTTAATTTAATAATACATTTTTTTAAAATTTTTAAATGATTATAAGGACTAATACCCAGGATGATAAGATCGTATTTTATTTTTTTTTTAAAAACATTTTCATATTTGATAATTTCAATTTTTTTATCCCATTTTCCATATCTACCTGGATACAGTTTAGACTTAAAATAGTCTAATTGCTGGTTGTTAATATCTGTTATATAAACATTTGCATTTAAATATCTTGCTGCATTTGTATGGTGAGCTCCTACGGATCCAGCACCAAAAACTAAAATTTTAAAATTTGACATTTTTTTGAAAAAGTTTTTTGTTTAAATTTATTATTATATTTTTTCTATTTGATCAAACTTTTTAGTTTGAGTCATAACAAACTCTTTTGTAGGGAAAGTGAATTTTGCACAGTTTAAACAAGTTGGATTTTCAGATAAACGGCCTTCAACTTGTAATTTTCTTAGTTTATTCATTTTTTTACTATTCCATGCTTTATAAATTGTGTCTGTCCTTAGATCACCAATCAGAAAATCGTTATAATTTTTGGTACCTTTATCACTCATTACTAACGAATAACAACACGGAAAGATTTCGTTGTTTCTAATTTGAATCCTTTGATATGGTTGGTTGCATCTAAAATTTAAGTTTTGTTTAGGATAAAATTGATCCTCTGTGTAAAAGCTAAAGTGACTTTTTTTGTTAACTGATGGGGGGACGTATGTTTGTATGCTTACAATATCTACTTTGTCTTTCCAATAATTTTGAAAGTCATCTAATTCATGAATATTCTTACTTAATTTACAAAAACTAACACCTACAACTGGTAGTTTGTAACCTCCTTTTTCTTTTAGATCTAAAAAATTAAAAATATTTCTTTTGACTTTATCAAGATCTATTGCACCCACTCTGACTTTTTTGTAAGTTTCATCAGTAAATGCGTCAAGACTAAATCTCAATCTTGTTAATCCTGAATCTAGTATTTTTTTTGATCTTTTTAATGTAATTGCAGACCCATTTGTATTGGTCATTATATCAATAACACCCTTTTTGTGAGCATAAGATAAATAGTCTTCATAATTTTTGTCTAAAAATGGTTCATTTTCTCCCTGAACAGAAACAGATGGACATTCGTATTCAGACGCTTCATCTATAATTTTTTTGTACTGCTCAAAATTTAAATTTTGCTTTTCATCATACATTTTAGGCATTTCATCTGGATTACCGATTATGCAATGAGGACATTTATAATTACAAGTTTGATTTAACTCTATTTGAAGAAAAAGAGGAAAGTCGGTAATTAATTTAAAGTTATTAGCCTGGTCCCATTTAATTCTATAATCATCAAATTTTTTACCAATAATTTTTGAAAGTTTATCATTAATATTTTCTTCAGAGGTTAAATGCTGAACTTTTCCATCTGTAGTATAAATTTTATCTTTCATATTTTATAATAACTAGTAATAATCAATAAACTATAATTATGAATTTTGAAATAAAAAACAGTAATAAGCCCTTAGTTATAATGGAATTAGCCAATAATCACATGGGTAATGTCATACATGCTAAAAAAATAATCAATAATTTCTCTAAAATTACCAAAAAATATGAATCAAAAATAGATTTTGCATTAAAATTTCAATATCGGAATAGCGATACATTTATTAATACAAAATTTAAGAATACAGATCACAAGGGTGTAAAGAGATTTGAGAGTACTTTTCTAAAGGAAAAACAATGGAAAGATATTTTTATTTTTTCAAAAAAAAAATTTAAACTTATTTGTACCCCTTTTGATGAATCATCTGTTAGTAGAGTTGTCAAAGAAAAATTTGATTTTCTCAAGATAGCAAGTTGTTCCATAACTGATTGGCCACTTATGGAATATATTGTTAAAAAAGCAAAAACAAAAAAGATTATTTGTAGTTTGGGTGGAGCTTCTGAAAGAGAAATATCTAATGTTGTATCTTTTCTGTCTTCACGAATTAAAAAAGTTAATTTTTTATACTGTGTAGCAATGTATCCAACAAAACCAGAAAATTTAAATTTAGCATTTTTTAGTTACTTAAAAAATTTATATGGTAGTCAAATTAAAGGCTTTTCTTCTCATGAGGAGCCAGATGAGTTTTTATCTGGCGCAATAAGTTATGGATTAGGAGCTAGAATTTTTGAAAAACATATTGCAGTTAAAACAAAAAAATATAGTCCAAATGATTATTCAGTAAAACCAGAGCAGTTTGATAAATGGTTAAAATTTTTAGAAAAATCTATAGATAGAATGGGGGATATCAAGAGTAGATCATCAAATATCAAATATGAAAAAAGAAAGTTGAACGAATTTAAAAGAGGAGTTTATTTGAAGAATTCAGTTAACTTAAAAAAAAATAGTGAAATTAAAAATGAGGATCTATTATTTCAATTTCCCGCCATAGAAGGACAACTTTTAGCAAATGATTTATCAAAATTTTCAATATATAAAACAAAAAAAAATATAACCGGTCAATCTCCAATTTTAAAAAAAAATTTAATATATAAAGATAAAAGAATTAAAATCACAAACATCAGAGATAAAATCAGAGATATGATCTTCAAGTCTAAAATTATAGTTCCGAACCAATCTGAAATAGAAGTTTCGCATCATTATGGGTTGGAAAGCTTTGATAAATTTGGATTGTCGATGATAACTATTTTTAACAAGGGATATTGCAAAAAATTACTTTTTTTAATTAATAAACAAACACATCCAAAGCAGTTTCATAAAGAGAAAAATGAAACCTTTTTTATTTTGTATGGGAAGATAAGATTAAAAATTTGGTATAAAAATAATAAATTAATAGATCAAGTAATGAAAGCTGGAGATATTTTTACAATTAAACCAAATCATATTCATTGGTTTAAATCAGTCTCAAAAGGAGGATCAATAGTAGAAGAACTAAGCACTGAAAGCAAAAAGAAAGATTCCTATTATTTGGATAAAAAAATCAGTGAAAATAAAAATCGTAAAAGTTTTATAAAATTAAATTAAAATTTTTATTTCTTATAAATGAAGAATATTTTTGCATATATTACTCATAGTGAAAATTTAAAAGTATTTACTAACAATATAGAATTTTATCTAGGTGACTATAAAAAGATTGTCCCTAAAAATTCAGAATTATATGTCATTGATGTATCCAGTATAATTTCAAGTGATAAAAAAAATTATATTAATCATTTTAAAAAAGTACGAGTAAATTATATCAGAATTACAAAAATTTCTGATTTAATAAAAATTTTAAAAAAATTTAATATAATAGGAATTTTAAAAATTCCTAATACACCTAAAACTTACTATATTCACTTTCTCTTGAAATTTTATAATGTGAAAAGTATCATGATAAGTAATAAGGCACTGATATACGATTATTCGATTAAAAGTGGCATAAATTACAGAAAGAATTTTTTAGAAGGTTTTTTATCTAAACTATACTATTATTTTTATAGGTTTTTGACAATAATTGGAATTTTTCCAAAATTTGATTTATTTTTTGACTCAAATCAAACAACAATAAAAAGTATTTTATTAGGAAAAAGTAAAAAAATAGAAAAAATATTTCCTTTTCTCAAAATATCTTTTTACAAAGAAATTTTTAGAATAAATAGTAGAGAATACTCGATAGTAAGAAAAAATAAAAAAAAAATAGAAGAAAAATATATAGTTTTCTGTGATGGTGGATTTGATCATAATGATCGGATAATTAGAGAAGGAAAAATTAGCAATACTATAAGAAACAGTTATTATAAGAATCTATTTTTCTTTTTGAATACAATAAGCAAAAAATTTAATAAGAAAGTAATTTATTGTTTACACCCTAAAACCCCCCTTCCTAAAAACAAGTATTTTGATAAAATTAAATCAAATTTTTCAGTTAAAATTTACGAAACAGAAAAATTTATTAGAAAAGCATTTATTATAATTTATTATGCTTCAAGTTCCATAAATACTGGAATAATACTTAGAAAAAAAATTTTAAATATTAAATCTAAATATTTAGGAGATTATTATTTAAAAAGATCATCTCAAGAAGTCAAAGAAATAGGAGTTCATAATATTGATATTGACAAATTTTCACAGATTGATTTAAGAGATTTAATATATAAATTAAAAAGCAGAATAAAGAACTATAAAGTATATGAAAAAAAAAAATTAGTTTTTGAAAGAAACATAGATTGGCACGATCAAGTGAAAAAAATTTTATATAAAAAATTTAAAATAATAAATTAATTTATTAATTCAAATGAAAATCAAAGTTCCAGTTGTAATAATTGTTTATAACAGACCAAAAAATACTCAAAAATTACTAAAAAGATTAGATAGAGTAAAACCAGAAAAATTAATAATAATATCTGATGGCCCAAAAAAAAATAAAATAGATATAAAAAAATGTAATGAAGTTAAAAAAATAACAAAAGAAATAACTTGGAAATGTGAGAAAAAATATATTACGTCAAATCATAATATGGGTTTAAAAAAAAGAATTTATTCAGGATTGAATAAAGTCTTCAAAATGTATGAACATGCGATTATTTTAGAAGATGATTGCTTACCAAATAAAAGTTTTTTTATTTTTTGTCAAACAATGTTGAATATTTACCAAAAGGAAAAAAAAATAGCAGCTATCTCAGGAAATAACTTTAACTCTGTGAAAATAGATGAAAGTTTTTATTTTTCAAAATATTCAAGTATTTGGGGTTGGGCTACCTGGAGAAGATCTTGGAAAAATTTTGATATAGATATTAAATTTTGGCCAAATTATAAAAAAAGTATTCAGTGGAGAAATGAATGTCCTGATATTGTTGAAAGAGTATTTTGGAATAACATTTTTGATAGGGTATTTAGTAATGATATAAATTCATGGGCATACTCTTATCTTTTAAATAATTTTTATAAAAAACAGCTTACAATTACACCAAATTATAATTTGGTAAAAAATACTGGTTTCGGTAAAAATGCAACCAATACACTAGTTCATGAAAAGATTTTTTTTCCAAAAGTTAGAGAACAAGAAAAAAAATTAATTTTTCCAAAAAAAATTATATCTAATAAGTTTGCTGATAAAATTGATTTTGGAAATGTTTTTGGAGGTGGAATGAGAAACAGATATCCAATTAAATTTTTTTATATGATATACTTATATGTGTTATTTTTTATAAAAAAAATTTAATGATAAATTTATTTAGAAAAATTTATAATAAATTAATTTTTACTGTATAAAATCTAAATTAAATCTAAATGAATGATAATTTAATATTTTCAATAATTATAGTTTCCCTAAATACAAAAATTGAATTTTTAGAAACACTAAGATCTGTTCATAATCAAGATTTTAAAAATTTTGAGGTAATTATTGTAGATGGTGGGAGTTCTGATGGAACTCAAGAGGAAATTATTAATAATGAAAAATTAATTAACAAAAAGATTATAGAAAAAGACCAAGGTATTTATGATGCCATGAATAAAGGAATTGAGCTCTCCGATGGAGAATGGGTTATATTTATGAACTCAGGAGATATTTTTTTTGATAAGAAAATTCTAAGTTCATTTATCATAAACAATTATTCAAATTATGATGTGGTCTATGGGAATACAAAAATCAAAAACAATGGATTTGAACATCTTTCTATTTCAAAATTTTTTAATAAAAAAACATTTATAATGCCATTTAATCACCAGTCATCATTTGTAAAAACAAAAATTATAAAGGAGAGGAAATTTTCGCTTAATTATAAATTTTCTTCTGATTTTGATTTTTTTTATCATTGTTTTTCAAAAAATAAAAAATTTAAAAAAATTAATAAAATTATTTCAATTGTAAAATCAGGTGGCATGTCTGACAAAAACCGTCAAAAAGTATATAGTGAAAATATAAATATATTAAAATCATATAATAGCCTTAGGTATATATATTCTATATATATGTTAAAATATTTTCAGTATGTTAAAGATATTATTAAATCAATACTTCCAAGCAAAATTATTAATTTGATTCTTAAGGCAAAATACAAACAATATGATTAATTAATATGATAGTACTTGGTTTGAATGCTTATCACGGTGATGCGTCTGCATGTTTAATAAAAGATAATAGAATTATATCTGCCGCTGAGGAAGAACGTTTCACAAGAATCAAACATGCTGCAGGTCTTCCAATTAATGCAATTAATTTTTGTTTAAAAAGTAATAATATTACTATTGATGAAATTGATCATATTACAATAAATAGAAATCCGAAGCAAAAAATTTTTAAAAAATTACTTTATGCCTCTTCTAAACTATTTAATTTAAAATTTATTTCTCAAAGATTTAAAAATTTAAATAAAATAAATTCTGTAAAGATAGAATTAGAAAAATCTTTTAATAAACACATAAAAGCTGAACTTCATAATATTGACCATCATACATCCCATATTGCAAGTTCAGTTTACTTTTCAAACTTTGATAATACAAATTTTATTTCTGTTGATGGGTTTGGTGATTTTGTAAGCACTGTTGTTGGAAATTTTGATGGAAAAAAAAATAAAAAAATTTGACGAGGTATTGTTTCCTCATTCCTTAGGTCTTTTTTACACGGCAATGACCCAATACCTTGGATTTAATAAATATGGAGATGAATATAAAGTTATGGGATTAGCTCCCTATGGCAAACCAAAATACTTGGATACTTTAAAAAATGTGCTTTTATATGATAAAAAAAATCTTTTTAAACTTAATCTTAAATACTTTTTACATCATACTGGAAATGTAGATATGACTTGGATGAATGGCGAACCAAAAATAGGGGAAGTTTTTTCAGATGATTTAGTAAAACTTTTGGGTCCTTCCAGAAAAAAAACTGACCCAATAACTAATTTTCACAAGGATATCGCATCGTCTACTCAAAAAATATATGAAGAAGTATTTTTCAAAATACTCAATAATTTATATGAAAAAAATAAAAATGAAAATATATGTATTTCAGGTGGCTGCGGAATGAACTCAGTGGCAAATGGAAAGATTTTTAATAATACAAAATATAAAAATGTTTATATTCCAGCTGCGCCAGGTGACTCGGGTGGTGCATTAGGATCTGCAAGTTATTACATAAATTCTTTAGCAAAAAATACTGTTAAATTTGATGATACTCCATATTTAGGTCCAAGTTTTTCTATAAATGAGATTAAAAAAATAATTGAGAGCTATAATCACGAATTTGAAAAAAATTTAGTTAAAGTTGAAATGATTGATGATTATAATAACTTATTAGCTAAGGCAGCAGAGTCTATCTCAAAAGGATTAATAGTTGGCTTTTTTAATGAGAAAATGGAGTGGGGTCCTAGAGCTTTAGGTAATAGATCAATTTTAGCAGATCCTAGAGATCCCAATATAAAAAAGACTCTTAATTTAAAAATCAAAAGGAGAGAAAGTTTTAGACCATTTGCCCCATCAATTTTAAAAGAATTTACAGATCAATGGTTTGAAAATAATGATGAGGTTCCATTTATGTCAAAGGTATATCAAATTCGAAAAGATAAAAAAACTGTTTTACCCGCGGTAACACATATAGATGGTTCTGGAAGACTACAAACAGTATCAAAATTATATAACCCAAATTTTTATATGCTAATTAAAAAATTTTATGAAATAACGGGAGTACCTATAATCTTAAATACATCATTCAATGAAAATGAGCCTATAGTTTGCAGGCCTGAGGAAGCAATAAATTGTTTTCTTCGAACAAAGATGGATTTATTAATCTTAGAAAATTTCATGATATCAAGAGTTTAAATGAGTATTTTTGGAGAATATACAGATAAGTATCCATTTTTTGGATTAATATTTTCTTTAATACTCTTCATGGGAGTCTATCAAATTGGCAACTTAATAACTAGGTACAAAACATTAGATAAAACATTTTCGTCAATTTCAGATACAGAATTTTTGAAACATTCTTTTGGTGTCGTTTTCTTAATAATAGTTCTTAATCCAATATTATTATTCTTCAATTATTCTAAAGAAATTTTTTTAATAACTTCATTAACCATATTTTTGTTGGGTATATATTCAATTTTAAATCTCTCTAAAAATTCTTTTTTTTTTAAAGATTTAACTAAAATTAATTTTAGAAATTTTCATCATGATCAATACGTAATTATTTATATTTTAATAGCTATGTTATTAATATCATTATCACCCAATACTAATGCTGATAGTCTAGATTATCATTTGAGTACAGCAAAATATATTGCTAAATATGGTGAATTTCCATTAAATATTTTTCATTTTCACGAAAGGCTGTCTGGAGCAGGTGAAATTATAAGTGCTATTGGTATTGTAATGGGTGCTGATAGCTTTGGAACTTTAATTCAATGCTCTGGATTATTAATTTTATATGGAATATTTAAAAAAATTTCTCAAAATAATAATCCTGATCAATTAATTTATTTTTTACTCTTATTAACTACACCAGTAATTTTCTTTTTTATAAGCACAGATAAACCACAATTATTTTATATTTGCTTATTGACAATTGTATTTGCTTTTTTATTTTTTGACAAAACAAGAAATATTAAAACAGAAAATATAAAACTAATTATTTCATTAATAATTATATTAGTATCTTTTATTTCTAAATATTCATTTATATTAACTAGCTTTTGTTTTTTAATTCTTTTATTTTTCAAACATATAAAATTAAAAAATATTAAAGTTTTTTTATTTACAATTCTAACAATAAGTACAATTGTTTTATTTCCTAATATTTTGTGGAAGTATTTAGAATTTAATTTTACTTTTATGAATCAATTTTTATCACCCGTGCCTGAAAATTTACCAGGAATGAATGAATTTCACGATTATTTAAAAAGGATAGCTAGAAGAGATTTATTTTCTTTATTTATACCTTGGCCAGTAAAAAATTATGTTCATACTTTAGGTTTAGGATTTTTAATGATATTTTATTTAAATTTTAAAAAAAATTATGAAATAAAAATAATTTTTCTAATTATTATATTTTATATTGTAATTTCAATTTTATTTGGACAAGTAACTGAAAGGTTCTTTTTTGAACCAATCGTGTGGATTATATTTTCATGTATTTTTTTTGGAACTAGTTTTAGGATTTCAAATTTAAAATACATTTTTAGATTGCAAATTTACGCAGCAATTCCAGTTATAATTTATAGTTTAATTTTTTTAGCCTCGGGTTCATTAACAGAAAAACAAAACAAAAAAGTAAAAGAAAGAAGTGCCAATGGTTATTCTTTGTACAAGTGGGCTAATAAAGTTCTAGAAAAAGATGACATTATTTTAACTACACATAGATCAGTTTCATATAGATTTGATAAGTCTATACATTTCGAATTTATTATATTCAAAGCATTAACTAATAAAAAAAATAATGAATATATTAATGAGTTAATTAACAAGAAACCGAAATATATACTTACTTATGGATATGGAAATGATGAGTTGCCAAGAATACCTAATGAAATTAAAAATTGTACAGGAAAGTTAAAATTTTTTGAAAAAGAAGTAGGCAAACATGCGGTCAGAAATCCATTCAAGAGACATAGCAATTATTATAATGGTTATATTTATGAATTTAAATATTATTTACTTCCAAATTGCATAAATTAAAATTAAATTAAAAATAAATATTTATAATGTTTGTTATATCATTTTTTATAATTTTAAATTTTAGTTTGATACTTTTTAATAAAAATATTGCCAATATATTAAAACTTTATGATCATCCAAACAAAGACAGAAAACTTCATAAAGAAAAAACTCCTATAACGGGTGGATTTATAATTATAATAAATTTAATATTTTATTATTTTTTAAGAGAAAAGCTTAATTTTGATATAAATTTATTCGCAAATTTAAATAATTTTTACATTTTTTCTTTGACTTGTTTATTTCTATATTTACTAGGAGTCTATGATGATAAGTTTGAGATCACAGCAAATAAGAAGTTTTTTATCCTAATTCTAATTTTGATACCAACTATTTTTTTAGATCAGGAAATATCCTTACAAAATATTAGATTAAGTTTTTTTAAAACTGAATATAGCATTGGATCATTTAGTTATATTTGGACTTTGATATGTTTTCTTTTACTTTTAAATGCTATCAATATGTTCGATGGTATAAATATTCAAGTCGGTTTTTATGCATTAGTTATATCTATTATATTTATAGCAAGCGATTATAATAAATTTTTTTTTATAATATTACTCATATCTTTAATTAGTTTCTTATTTTTAAATGTTAAGTCAAATTCATTTTTAGGTGATGGAGGATCATATTTATTATCATTTATAATAGGATATTTTTTTATTAAAATATATAACTCAACAATCATTACGAATGCAGATCAAATAGTTTTAATTATGTTAATACCTGGTTTAGATTTAATGAGGTTATTTATTTTTAGAATTTTGAGTAAAAGACATCCCTTTTCACCAGATAGAAATCATTTACATCATTTATTGCTAAAGAAATTTTCTTACTATCAAGTTATTTCAATTATTCAATTTATGATTTTTTTACCAGTAATTATAAATTTACTTTTTGGATACACATTAGGAATATTGATTTTATCACTAATTTTTTATATTTTAGTAGTATATAAATTAAGTTAATTTTTCTTCAATATAACTATATAATATTGAAAATTTTTTACAAAAAAATTTTGAAAAGTTTTTTCTAAATAAAAAAGAATATCAAACATTCTTTTTCCTATAAAATTATCCATAAATATTTTTTTTTGATGTTGAGAGGAGAATGACCTCCATGGATGAATGCTGACATTACTGTATTTCTTAAACTGGTTCCACCACTTAATTGAATGACAATAAAAATATAATTGTTTTTTGTTGTTATTTTTATAATTAATAAAATCCTTTAATCTATTAATAATTGTATTTGGATTGCTATAAATTATTATTATTGGAGAGCCAGGTTTAGTTACATCTATTAATTTTTTTACTGCTCTTTTCTGTGTATTTTTTTTTATATGATAAATTGTATGTAAGCTTATAGTGCAATCAAAAAAATTTTTTTTAAGTTTTAATTTTAAAAAATCTCCACAATAAAATTTACCTTTTTTGCCTATTTTTTTTTTAGCCAATTTGATTGCATCTCTCGAAAAGTCAATACAATGTCTTTTTTGAAAATTCTTTGAGTAAGTTAAATATTCTTTATATTGAAGAGGTCCTGAAGCAAAATCAAGCATGTTGTTTCCATTAGCTGGTAGAAATTCCAATACTCTTTTTCTACAATTTGAAACATAAACCCTAGAACTTTTCCTTAAATCTTCAAATAACTTTGCATCATGAAATACATCGTTAGTTTTTTTCCAACCTTTTGAATTATAAAAATTGTATATATCCATTAAAAATTAATTTAGTATATATTAATTAATATTATGAACGTTTTACACATAACTAACGAATTTTCAAAAAAAAACTTTAGTATTTCCTCATTAATCCTATTTATTACTAGTTATTTGAATAAAAATTATAATTTTAATTATTCAATAATTACTTCATTGCTTGAAGAAAATTTATTTTCAAAAAAAAATATAAATATTATAGATTTTTCAAAATGGTTTGATTTTCTTTTTAACAGACAAAATTTAAAAAAAAAAAATTTTATCTTACGAAATAGTACATATTCATGGTATTTGGGCACCTATACAATTTATATCTTTGTTAATATGTAACTCCAATAAAGTAAAATGTTTTGTTCATCCTCATGGTATGCTTTTAAACGAAGCTTTGAAAAGTGCAGGCATATTTAAGTTTATACTAAAAAGATTTAGCTTATATCTTCTTAAATTTTTAATTAAAAATAATATTAAGTTTATCTCTATTACCAATCAAGAAACATTAGCTATAAATAAATATTTTCCTAAATCAAATATAACAGAAATTTCCAACCCGATACCCTTTGAAATAGATCACATTACAAATGATAATAAACAAAAAAAAATGGTTTACTTTGGCAGAATTCACCCACATAAAAATATTCATTTGTTAATTAAAGCTTTCATAAAAGCTAAATTGAGCAATGATTGGAAGCTTGAAATTTTTGGAATTAGAGATGATGAAAAATATTTTAAATCATTAAATAAATTAATAAGTTCAAATGATAAAATAGAAATAAAAAATCCTGTTTTTGGAAAAGAAAAACAAGAAATAATGAGATCAGCTTGGTTTAATATTCTGGTGTCAAAATCTGAGGTATTAAGTTTATCTATTCTAGAGTCCTCAATGCACGGATTGCCTAGCTTGGTCAACAAAGATATTGAAACTAAAGGAATGAGTGACTCTATAATCTCAACAGAGCTAGGTTTGGAATCACTTAAAAATAAAATAGAAGAAATTTCTTTATGGACAAAACAAAAAAGAATTAGTTTAGGAAATAAAATTTCTGAAAATGTAAAAATTAAAACTTCAATTGAAAAAATTTCCTCACAATACAATCATCTTTATAATTATGAGATAATTGAAACCAACATTGAAGATAAAGGTCTTTCAACTGATTTATCTTTTTTTAATTTGGTAAGAAAAAATTTAAATTTTTTAATTATTTCAAATGTATATATGTTTAATTTAATGTTTGCCTCCTTAGTTGTAGTAGCTTTGGTAGTTTTAGGACACTATTCAATTGCAGGAGAGCTTGGTTTAGTTATCAGTTTTTGGATTACTCTTACACAAATTTTTTCAAGCAATATGAGAAGCATTGTAGTATCTGAAGATAATAATTCATATGCTTTAATGACCCTCGTTTATAGAACTTTATTTTCTTTAATTTCACTTTCTTTATTTTTTTATATTTCAGATATTTTTTTTTCATTTGAAAATAAAGGTTTAATTAGTTCAATATCTATTCTCATAATGGTTCAGTGGATTAATGAAATGAATTTAGTTCAGAATGAAATTAAAAATAAGATAAAATTATTTAAATTTTTTAGTTTATTAAATATTCTTACTGTAATCATTGCAAGTATTATGCTTTACCATTCAAAATTTTTAGTTTTAAATTTATTAATCTATATATATATTCTTTTAATAACTTTCTTATTTTCTAGACATTTTATAGTTTTTTTTATTAATATTAAAAAATATTCATTAGATAAAATAATTAAATTAAATATAAAAACGATAGCATTTTTATCTTCATTTTCTATTATCATAAGTAGTTTTGCCTGGAGGATAATGATTTTTTATATTTTTGATAAATCATTAGCAGGAATATTTTTTGCATGTTTTTCAATGGGTTCGTTTCCTGGAACACTTTTCAATTCTGTAATTGGTCCTGCTTTTGTTAGACAGAAAATTAGGATACCTCAAGTTATTTTAAATGTTTTTTTTATAATTTTTATTATTATAGTTATAGGTTTTGTTTGGTCTGCTTATACTATTTTAAATTTAACAAATATTAATTATCTAGCATTTGAATTTGTTCTTTTTACAATTTCATTATCACTTATAGGTTCTTATTTTATGAGTTATGCAATGTATCTAAGACATAAAAAAATTCAAAGTACAATTGAGGAACGGACATATTTATTTAGGAGAGATGTATTTTATGGAATTTCAATAACTTTTGTAATTCCTTTATTATATTATCTTGGCAGTACAGTAGCTGTTTCATTTTCATTCATCATAGCTTCATTGTCTGCAATATTATCTTATTCAATTAATTTTTCTGAAAATAAAAAGATTAATTTTAAATTTTGATGTCACATTTATTTAAAAATAATCTTAAAATTTATTTCAAGATATTTAAGTATTCATTATTTTTTTTTATTTTATTAATATTTTATAATGGATTTATAAGCTATGAAGGAAATTTAATTTTATATACTTCTTTTTCAATAATTAGTAATTTTCTATTATTTTTTGGACTAAGAAAAAATTCAATTTTTTTTGAAACTTTTATCTGTATACTTTTATGGTTAGGTTTTTGGTTTAAGTTTTCATGTACTATAGGTATTAGTGATGGTGTATTTAGAGAAGGTGTCGGAACGTTTAATTACTCAAAGGATTCATTCGATAAAGCGTTATTTGTTACGCAAATAGGAATGCTTTCTTTCATTTTTTCGAGCTATTTTAGAGAAAAATTTTTATTTAAATATCCAAAAAAAATTAATTTAGAATTTGTAAAATTATATTTCGTTAAAAAAAATAGTTTTAAAATATTATCAGTCTTTTTAATTGTAATATTAGGCATTAACTTGTTAAATTTTTATTTTAAAATTTATCAAAAAGGTTTAATACCAATTTATGATATAAATTTTCTAATAAGTGGCATTTTTAAATGGTTACTTTTATTTGGCTTATGTGCATTTCTTTCGATCTACGTATTTTATGAATCTAGAGCATTTAAAAGATTTTTTATCTTTAGCTCATTTGTTATTTTCTTAGAGACATTTATCACATCTTTAGCAATGCTTAGTAGAGGTATGATATTTAATGCTTTTGCAATTTTATATGGAATTTATAAATATTCTAAAATTGTTAATATTAAAAATAATATTAATTATTATATAAAATCAACAATTCTAATATTATTACTGTTTTATATATCTGTCGCATCTGTCAATTATATAAGAGAAAATTTTTTTTATGTAGGCAAATCTGTAAAATTTACTTTGGAAAATCTAAAATCTAGCAGCGAAGAATATGAGGATACTACTGAAACTGAAATTAAAAAATTAAACACAATTCAGGCTCACAATTCTCAAATTTTATTTTTAATAATAAATAGATGGGTTGGGATTGATGGAGTTATGGCAGTTACTTCAAAAAAGGAAATTTTAAATTATAAATTTTTTATTAGTTCTTTTGAGGAGAAGGCCAAAAATAATGAACCTACTTTCTATGAGATTACATTTGGATTGGAACGCAATGATGGTTCGAATCATCCATATGAAAATGTTAAAGGTAACACATTACCAGGTATAATCGCTTTTTTTTATTATCCTGGATCTTATTATTTATTATTTATTTTTATTTTCATAATATCAACATTTTCATCTTTAATTGAATATTTTGCGTTTAAGTATTCAGGAAAAAATATGATTTTTTCATCTTTAATAGGAATGACAATTGCTTATAGGCTAATACATTTTGGATATTTGCCTCATCAATCTTATCTTTTATTTGGAGCAATCTTTTTAACGATTATTATAGCCTATTTTATTAATTTAATTGTTACGAAATAAATTAATAAAATTTATTTATAAAAATAAAAAAATTTCTTTTTTAATTTGAAATACATTTTTTTATTTAGGTATGCGTATATCTGTTTTGCGTCTTTTTTAAATTCTTTTGCACCTGTTATTTTATGAAAAGATATAACTTTTTTATTTCTTTTATCCATCCACATAATATTTTTATTGAAACCAATAATTTCAAAAGCAAATTTATATATCGCCAAAGCACATTCCATAGCATACCAAATTTCTGACTTAGGTTTCATTATCCAGCTACCAAAGCTAAAACTATTTTTTGTTAATTTAATTATTCTTGCAACACCAATATCATTATATTTGTTATTTTTTTTTACTTGAAACTTAAAATAGTACTCTTGTTTTTTGTTATTTCGAATTTGATATTTTTTCATCCATATAATTTGATCCTTATAATCTGAGCTAGTTGGATTAAGATACTTTCCTAATTTTTTGTTAGTTCTTAATTTAAAAATGAACTTAGCATCCTTTTGAGATACTAGTTTTAAGTAAATATTTTTTGTTAAACAGAAAGACTTTTTAAAAGAGATTTTTTTCATTTAAAGTTGTAAAGTGAATTTACTTATAAATGTTTTGACAATCAATTATATATGAGTACTATTTAATTTTTCAATAACAAAATATGAATAAAAAAGAACTTTTCTTATTAATAAAACAAAGTTTAAAGACAAAAAAAAAAAATAGATGTTAATTCTAATTCTAAAAATGTTTCTGAATGGGATTCCGTTGGACATTTGATATTGTTATCTAAACTCGACCAAAAGCTTAAAGGAGCAACCTCAAGATTAAAGGAAATTGCTACGGCTAATTCTGCAAAAAAGATTTTATCTATACTTAAAAAAAATAAACTATTAAAATAATGTCAGGAACTATTTCTGGTATAAAATTTACTTTACCAAAAAAAAAAATAAGTATTAAAAAAATTTGCAAAACTAATAATTGGTCATATGAAAAGACAATTTTAGCAACGGGGATAAAATATAAATATGTTTCTAACAAAAATGAAACTGCACTTAATTTAGCATTATCTGCAGCCAAGAAATTAAAATTTAAAAAAAAGGATATTGATGGCCTAATTTATGTAACGCAATCCCCAGAATATCTTTTGCCTACAACAGCGTGCATTCTTCAAAATAAACTTAATTTAAGAAATAATTTATTGGCGTTTGATATAAACCAAGGATGTTCCGGTTTTATTTATGGACTTTTTACCGCCTATAGTTTTTTAAAATCAAATCAAATTAGCAAAATTTTATTAATATGTAGTGATACATACACAAAATACGTAAAAAAAGGTGATAAATCATGTGAAACAATATTTAGTGATGGAGCATCTGCAATATTAATTGAAAAAAATACAAAGCAAAAAAATAGCTTTATATTTGGGACCGATGGCTCAGGTTTTAAAAATTTAATTGTAAGTAATAGTGGTTCGAATTATAAAAAAAATTTAAATCAAAATTTATTTATGGATGGAAAAAAAGTATTTATGTTTACTATGTCTAATATACCTGTTTTAGTATCTAAGTTGTTAAAAAAAAATAAATTATCAGTTTCGAAAATTAAATTTTTTATATTTCATCAAGCAAGCAAAGTTGTAATAGATAATCTTGTAAGAAAATTAGAATTGCCAAAGAAAAAGGTTTTCTGCAATTATGAAAAAATTGGAAATACAGTTTCTTCATCAATACCAATTGCTTTGCATGACTTAATTAAAAAAAAAAAAATTAAAAAAGGAGACAAACTTGTACTTTGTGGTTTTGGAGTTGGTTATTCTATGGCTGCTACTATAATTGAATATTAAAATGATAATATTAATTGGTTTATCTTCAGGTGTTGGAAAAGAGTTAGTAAGAGAGTTAATAAAATATGATGATATTTTGGCAACTTATAATCAAACAAAAGTTAGAATTAATACAAAAAATAATAAAAATAAACTTTTTCTAAAAAAATTAGATATATCTGATGAAAAAAAAATTAAAAAATTTGTACGGGATAATTTAAAGATATTAAAAAATATCACTTTTATTAACTTAGCAGCAATATCGATCGATAAACTTATTCCTAATTTAAGCTCAAAAGATATCAATAAAGTTTTTCAGATTAATACATTTTCAAATATTTTTTTTGTAAAATTTTTGTTACCGATTATGATAAGAGATAATTATGGAAGATATATTTTTTTTACATCTACGAGAGCATCAAAAGGTGATGTGGGGATATCTCTTTATGCTTCATCAAAATCCAGTATAAGTTCTTTTTCAAGATGTATATCGAAAGAATATGGAAGATTTAAAATTACCTCAAACGTTGTTTCTTTAGGTTATTTTAATTCTCCTTTATTAAATAGTATTAAAAAAAATATTAAAGAAAAATTAATTAACGAAATACCTTCAAAAAAAGTTGGACAGGTTAAAAACATTTCTAATATAATTAATGCAATAATGAAGTCAAATTATGTTAATGGAGCAGAAATCAAGATCGATGGAGGTATTTAGTTACTTGCATATATTATTTGCGTGTTGCAAATAATTTTTCCAAATTTGTTATCAAAACTAATAAGTTTCTTTTTTTTCATTTGAAATAATTTCTTTTTGTTTGAACTTAAGTCGTCAGGTAAAAACCAATAATTTTTTGATAATATCTTTACTTTTTTAAAATTTTTATTCAAATTTTTAAGAATTTTATTAGTGTTAGATAATGATATAACTGGAAATATTATAGATCCATTTTTATTTAAATATAATTTCGATGAATTAATTATTTTTAATGTTAATTTGGTTCCATCCATTCCAGACCTGCATGGAACGTTTTTAAACCAGGAGGAATTTTTCGCCAATATTTCAGAAATTCCAGACACATCATTGACAATTAAATCAAATTTTTCATTATTCCAAGGGTTTAGTAAAGATCCTTTTCTTAGTTCAAAATTACATTTATGAAGTTTAAAATTTTTTTTTGCTGTATTTACAGCTTTATCACTCACATCAGAGGCAAAGATTTTATTTTTTTTTGTATAAAACTTATTTATAAGAATTCCAATAACACCATTTCCACAACCTAGATCTAAAACTTTCATATTTTTTTTTAATATTTTAAGCGTATCTCTAATTAAAAAGCTTGTGGTAGCCGTTGGTATAAAAACATCTTTTGGTAAAAATAACTTTATTTTTGTATTATTTACTTTGATAAATTTTTTATTTTTTTCCATTAATTATATTTTTTGTTTATATTACTTATAGGTATATATATACATATATTATGAAATTTTTTGATATTTTTAAACAAGATAGAAACATTCATTCACTAATATTAAAAGATATAAAAAAACTATTTAAAAAAAACTGATTTTATATTAGGTTCAAATGTAGAGAAATTTGAAAAAAATTTTGCTAAATATTGCAATACGAAATATGCAATAGGATGTGCAAATGGAACTGATGCTATTTATCTTGCCATAAAATCTTTAAAATTAAAAAAAAATTCTGAAGTATTAATTCCATCTATGACTTATTGCTCTACAATATTTTCTGTTATTAGAGCTGGTTTAAAACCAATATTAGTAGATATTGAAAAAGATTCTCCAACTATTTCAGTGGATGAAATAAAAAAAAAAATTAATAAAAAAACAAGACTTATTATATTAGTACATTTATATGGCGACAGTTGTAAGTTTAATCAACTCAAAAAAATTATCAAAAATAAAAAAATTTCAATAATTGAAGATGCTTCACAGGCACATGGTGCTTATGATTACTCTTTTGGAACAAGAGGGAAGAAAGTAGGGTCGCAAGGTGAATTAGCATGCTTTAGTCTATATCCAGGTAAAAATTTAGGTGCATATGGAGATGCAGGTATAATTACTACTAATAGCAAAAAAAAATATGAATTTATTAAAAAGCTTAGAAATCTTGGCTCAACAAGAAAATTTTATCATGATATTGTAGGTGTTAACAGCAGGCTAGATACTTTTCAAGCAATAGTACTTTTAAGAAAATTAAAAAATTTAGATTATTATAATAGTAAAAGAAAAAAAATTGCAAATTTTTACGATAGAAAAATTAAGAATATTAAAATAAAAAAAATAAAATATTCCAAAGGAAGTGTTTACCATCAGTATGTAGTTTTAACCAAAAAGTCATCAAAATTTATGAAATATTTAAGAAAAAATAATATTCCTTTTGGGAGGCATTATCCTTTTCCTATACATAAGCTTAAAGCAGTTAAACAACTATTTAAAAAACAAAAATTCCCAAATTCAGAAAATCTTGCAAAAAATGGGGTGAGTCTTCCCATTGACCCATTGTTAAAAAAGAATGACCTAAATAAAATTTGTGTGAAAATAAATAATTTTAGTTAATTTTTTTTTCTATATTTTCTATTATTTGAATAATATCTCTTGCATATTTGCCATCCGAAAAAGGTTTTTTTCTAGATATTACACTGTTCAAAAAATGTGTTATTTCATTTTGCAAAGGTGAAAATGATTTTATTTTAGGTTCAAAAGTTTTACCTATTTTAATATTAGCTGATGGTGTAAAAAATTTTTTAGGATATTTGCTCAATATATCTGGATAATAGGTTGCGTATTTATTGTAAATTTTTATTTTACTTTCTTTTGAAATTTCATCGAATTGAAGCATTTTTTTTTCACCAATTATAATTAATTTTCTAGTTTTCTCAGGACTTAACCAGCTAGATTTAATTTCAACTTTAATATTTTTGAAATCAAGAGTTATGTTTGAAATATCATAATTATTTTTTTTTAGAAAATTATAAACCTGTACATTATTTATTTTAGGTTTTTTTTTTAAAAGAAAGTACGCTGTAGATATGTCATGCGAAGCTAAATCCCAAATACATGAAGTATCGTTTATAATAGGACCTAAATTACATCTTTCAAAATAAAGATATTTAATTTTTCCAAGGTATGATTTTTTTAAAATTTTTTCAATGTATTTGATATAATTATTATAATTATAAATATAACCAGACATTAAAATAGAATTATTTTTTCTTGAGATATTTGTAAGTTCGCTTATGTCTTTAGAATTTAATGTTGATGGCTTTTCAATGAATATATCTTTTTTTTTGTATATAATTTTTTTTGCTATTTCGTAATGTGTACTAGCTGGAGTGACAAGAAAATAACAATCAAGTTTTAAATTAATTATTTCATTTATATTTTTTGCAATTTCAACATAATTAAATTTTTTTTTTTATTAATCTTATTTTCGATAATTTAGTATCATATACAAATATATTTTTAATATTTATACCTTCTAATGTTTTAATGATATTAGTCGCCCAATATCCACAACCTATAATTCCGATTTTAAGTTCTTTATATTTTTTCATAATTATATATGATATTTTTATGAAATCTTTATGTATAATTCCATGTTGGAATGAAGAGAATAGACTCTCAGATTTAATAAATCAAATAAAAAATTTTGACCAGTCTAAATATATAGTAGATTTTTTATTTATAAATAATGGTTCTACAGATAATTCGCTTAAAATTTTAAATAATCATAATCAAACAGTTAAAAGTTATGAGAGGAATAGAGGAGCGGGGTTTGCATTAATAGATGGCTTAAAAATAGGTATAGAAAACAAATATGATGTAATTATACATCTAGCAGCAAATGGAAAAATGTTTCCAGATGAAATTAATCTTTTTTTGGATAAATTGACAAAAGAAAATTACAAATTTGTTCACGGAAGTAGATTTTTAGAAGGTGGGGATTACAAAACAAACCCAACGCAAAGAGTTTTTTTGATAAAGTTCTTTACTTTCTTTTTAAATTTTATTTTCAAAAAGAAAATAACTGATGCAACATGCGGTTTTAGAGCATATAGGACTAATATTCTGGCAAATAATTTAGATATTTTAGATAAAAAGGAGTTCTATTCATATGGATATGAATATTATGTGTTGGGGAAGGTTTTAAAATCAAAGAAAATTTCTTTCACAGAAGTACCTATAACAATGAATTATCCAAAATCAGGAAAATATTCTAAAATAAGAACCATTATTGATTGGTATCCAATAATAAGAGCCTATTTTCTGTCATTTTTTGATCAAAAAAATTTAAAATAAAAATGAATAATGAATTAATTAAAATTAAGCTACTATTAATTATTTCTTTTATTTTAGTATTAATTACTAATAGCTATTTTACTTTTGATCAAAGTTTAATTTTTGGAGCAAGAGATGGAGCTGATTATTATTTAATTGCAAAAAGTTTTACAAACTTACCAGTTGATACCATGGAATATCATCGAGCATGGAGGTTTATTATCCCTACTTTTGTTGGGATAGTTGCCAAAATTACAAATATAGATGTCTATGACATTTTTAGATTTTTTGTAATTTTATTTTCAATGACAACTATTATTGTATTTATATCTCTACTTGAAAAAATTCAAACTCAGAATTTTCATATATATTTTTTATCATCTTTTTTGATTTTTAATCCGTATTTGTTCAGATTTTTTATAGCAATGCCAACAATGATAAATGATTTAGTATTCATAAATGCAGGGATTTTAATAATTTATGGGTTTTTTACTAAAAATAAGATTTTTTTATTTCTTGGATTTTTGCTCGCTTTATTTACTCGTCAAAATTCAATATTTTTTGTTTTGGGGATCATAATTGTCAAATTTTTTTTTAAAGATAAATCTTTATTAAAATTAAACAACATCATTCCTTTAATTTTCTTAACAATTGTTTTTTTTTATATAAATAATAATTTTGCTAATAATTATACTGACTATAACGATTCTTATGCTTTGATAAATAGAATGGGAATTTTTAATCTTAATTATTCTTATACAGAGTTTATTAATTATCATTTGTTTCCATTAATTATAATATTTCCAGTTCTAATTTATTTTTTTTACGAAAAAGAAATTTTAAAAATAGATAAAAGTAAATCTGAGGTATTAATTTTAATTATAATATTTGTTTTATCAATAGTCATTGTTGCATACCTTGGTGGACCGATAATAACAGGTAAGAATTTTATAAGATTAATAAATTTAGGTTTTCCTTTGATCATTTTGCTTTTAACATTTTCAATCAAATTAAAGGTTTGTAGAGTGAAATCTAAAAAATTTATATGTTATCAAATATTATTTTTTATTTGGTCACTGCATCCGACTTTTTCAAATATAAATTTATTTTCTTTTTTTAAATTTTAATTTTTTTTAAATAATAAAATTGTTGATCTATATCTTTTTTCAATAAATTCTTTTTCTAAATTCCAGTTATTATTGATAAGAATATTTTTAATATTTTTTCTATCTCCAAAATCTGCCAACAATATATAATCTAAATTTTTGATATTATACAAATTTGAAAAAAGATTTATTTCATTTTGTATTGAGGATAAATTAGTATTTTCATTTGATTTATTTGATTTTACTATATTAGTTTTTTTCATTATTTTTAAATATTCAGAAAAGGTCTCTTTTAAACCTTTTTTTTCATGTAGGTTAGTTATTTTTTTTGACAATGAATTTTTAGGCTTGTCTATGTTATCAAAATTATTTCTTAAATTAATTACATTTAGTAAATTATTATAATTATAATTTTCCAATATTTCAGGAAGAAAACCATAAGTTGTCCCAAGCAAAATAGTATTGTTCTGTTTATTGATACTTTTAATATATTCAAAGGCATCATCGTAAGCATATGGAACTTTCAATAAATATTTTGTATTCTTGTCCTTGCTTTTAAACGATTTACTATATCCATTATCATATATTTTGTCTGATGAAATTCTTGACAATGGAAATTTGTATACTTCATAAACATTAAAAAAAATAATTATTATGCTTATCACATTGATAAGAATAATTTTTTTTTTATCTACATAATATTTTGTAAAAATTAGTTGTCCCAAAATTACAAATGGCAAACCATATTCAAGAACATATTTTGCATTTCCCCAAAGATCAGGTTTAATTGAAAAATAAATAATCAAATTTATAATAAAGAAAAATATAAATTCTATTCTTTTTTTCGAAAAAAAAATTAAAAAAGCAAAAGGATAGTACCATATTGGTATTTGTTTGATTAAAGAGTAAATAATAATTTTTGATTTAATTGCTTCATGAAAAATAAGAAATGGATTAAGTTTTTCTATTCCTTCAAATGCAGGTGTTCCCTCTGTACTTACTAAAAAAAGAGGCAAAAAAACCATTAAGATAAATATCACTTTTTGTTCATAGACAAGGAAATTTATTTTGCTCAAAAATTGAAATTTTTTTCTGATTAAATCACCTATAAAAATTAAACTTACTAAGGCAAAAGATGAAAATACAGAGATACGAAATAAAATTCCTAATGAAATAATAATAATACAAAATCTATAATTTATTTTATCCTCTAAAAATAAATAAGAGAGTAAAAAAATAAAAATTAAAGAAGACCAGAATGAATGGTCGGGAGTAACACTAGCAATTAATAAAAAAGGAAATGTAGAAATTGACAAAATAAACAGCATGGAGGTAGTATTGTTCAAATAATTATTAACTAGCTTATACATAGATATTAAAAAAAACCAAAAAGGAACAAGATAAGAAAGTCTTATAATAAAGTGATTTAATCCAAAGAAACTAATAAAAATACTTGAAGATAAATGATTCAATGGAGGATGATGAACTCCATCTTTAATAATAAATCTCAGCAAAAAAGTAATTAGTAATATTAAAATTAAAGAAAATAAACTTGAATTTCTTCTTAGATAAAAAATTATGAATAATATAAATAATATTTGTAAAAAATTTATAAATTGAATGATATGCTTTAATGGAATTTCTTTTAAATATTGAATTTCTGTAATATTTAATAAAAATAATGACGCAAATAATGCTGTTCTTGTAGCCCTTCTTGTCGCTGCAATTTCATCACCAAAAAGCGGCACACTTAATTCATTAAAAATTATTAAAAATGTAAAAAGAAAAAGAAAAATGTAAAAAAAAAGTTCTTTTTTAGTTATTTGTATTCTAAAATTTAAAGTATCTGAATTATTATTTTTATATAAATAGAAGAATAAAATAAAATTAACATTAATTAAAATTTCTATTGTTAGTATGTTGTATTTTGATAAAACAGCATATATTGAATAGGTTAAAAAATTAGTAATTAATAAAAGAAAATAAATATTGAAGTTAAAAAAAAATCGAAATATTTCTTAGATAAAAATGAATTTTTCTTTAATAATACCATGCTATAATGAAGCAAGAAATATACCAATTCTCATCAAGAAGTATAGTAAATTTCTAAAATCGAAAAAAAATGAATTAGTTTTAATAAATAATGGATCAAAAGATGAGACAGATCAAGTTTTAAAAAAAATTAAAAAAAAAAATGTTAAAAACTTTAAAATAAGAAAAAATATTGGGTTTGGTAAAGGTTTAATGAAAGGAATAAATAATGCACGAGGAGAATATTTAATTTGTTCACATGCAGATCTTGAAGTTAATCCAAATGACATTTTAAAGTCTATTAAAATATTAAATAAGCAAAAAAATACTAGAGAAAAAGTTTTTATAAAAGGCAATAGAGTAAATAAAAAAAAAAAATTACTGGACATTAAATGATATTTTTTTTAGTTATGGATTAACAATTTTCACAATTTTTTTATTTAGAAAAAAATTATATGATATACATGGTCAACCTGTTTTATTCCATAAAAGTCTTATTAAAAAAATTAAATATTTTCCCAAAGATTTTTCTATTGATTTAACTTTTTATTTGTATGCCAAAGTACACAAATACCAAATCATAAGATTTCCAGTAAACTTCAATAAAAAAAAAAGAATTTTCGGAAAGGGTAGCAGTAGCTCATTTTATAAAAAAATTAAAGCAAGTATTGAACAGTTTTATCAATCTTTTTTAATTTTAAAAAAATTATAGCCATTTTTGAAAATATTTTTTTTTTGTACAAACCAAATCTATTAAATTACTTTTCTTTAATTTTTGAAATTTTTTTGATTTTATAAAAATTTTTTCCCCGTGAAGTTCTGGAGATACAAAACAAATCTTATAATTGAGTTTATTTTTTAAATATCTTAGTATGTTGAGATTTTTTGGCAAACCATCAAATGTATCATACCAAATCCAATTAGCCTTATCTTTTAATTGTTTTGCAGCTAAGGTTCCTTCGTAATATGAGACTCTTACAGCTATGTTTTTTACTTTTTTTTTATGAATCAAATCAATAATTTTTGGAAATGAGCTATCTAAAAAAAAATATTTTTTAATTTTAAACTTTTTAAAGGTTTTTATCACTTTATCTTCTATTCTTTCTGATTTTATATTAGCGATTATAATTTGATGATTGTAATATTTTAAAAATTTTTCTAATAACACTCCTTTTTTGAAAGGATCATGCACTACTATTAGATTTTTGTTGTTGTCCCTAATATCAATTTCTAGACTATATTTACAATCTAATCTTTTGAGTTCACTAATTGTATTTATTCGATGAGCTGCTAGTTGCATTAATTATTTATTTAATAATATTTTATAATAATAATTATTTTAATATAGTATATAAAAGTTAAAAAAATGAAAATTAATTTAGGATTACATTTAGGGTTTGCGACTACCAGGTATAATAATCCAAGAATTTGGACTGATATAGTGAGAAATGAGCTCGATATTAATTATGTTCAATTTGTTTCGGATTTAATTGACCCAAGTTTACCTAACCACATAATTAAAGAAGAAGTTGATAAAGTTAATTTTTATACTAAAAAAAATCATGTCTTAATTAAGGATGTTATGACACTTCCAAGATATAATTATATTGGACATCATAATCCAAAGATAAGCAACTATTGGAAAGAGTGGTTAAAAAAATTTGTAACAATCTCATCAAAACTAGGAGCAGAAGGAGCAGGAAGTTTGCTAGGAATTTATTCTTTTGATGATTTAAATAATAATTATAAAAAAACTAGGAATAAAATAATCAATGGTTGGATGGAAATTTCAAAACACGCAAAAAAATGTGGATTAAAATATTTAACATGGGAACCAATGTCCGTAAGACGTGAGATGGGCGATACAATTTATTCAACTAAATCTTTACACAATGAACTTAATAAAAATTCTCATATTCCGATACTGCTAAACCTAGATGTAGATCATGGCAATATTTTATCGAAAAATAAAGATGATTATAATCCATATAAAATTATTCAAAAACTGGGGAAGTTTAGTCCTATTATTCATTTAAAACAAAAAACTAAAGATATATATTCACATAAACCATTCATTAAAAAATATAATAAAATAGGACTAATTAAACCAGAAAAAATTATTAATGAGTTAAAGAAAACAGGCATAGAAGAGGTTACTTTATATTTTGAGTTTTCTTTTAGAGAAAGAGAGCCATTTGATTCACAATCTATCAAAGATATAAAAGAGTCAGTTAAATATTGGAGAAATTATATTGATTAAAAAAAATTATATTCAAAAAAAAAGTATTTATCTTGAGGGAATAAAAAACCTAAAAGTTTTAGAAAAAAAAGAAAAAGTTTCAAAAAATAAAATTTTAGTTAAAGTTGACTCGTGTGGTATTTGCAGTTCTGATCTAAAATTTATTTATACTGGATCACGAATTAAAAAATATCCAGTAATTCTAGGCCATGAAATTTCTGGAAAACTATCAGATAATAAATTTGTAGTATTTGGTGCAGAAGCTCCTTGTGGAAAATGTGAAAGTTGTAAAAAGTTTACTGAAGATACTAATTTATGTGATTCTCCAATCTCAGTAGGATCAAATTTTGATGGAGGATTTTCTAACTATTTTATTATTAGTAAAAAAATTTTTTCCAAAATTCCTCATATAATTTATAAAAACAAAAAACCTTTAAAATATGCATCACTTGCAGAAAGTTTAGCATGTGTAATTAATGGAATTGAAATAACAAAATTTAAAGCAAACCAAAAAATTGCAATTTTAGGTTCTGGATATATGGGACTTTTATTTGTTGCATTAGCTAAAATTAAGAAAGCAAAATTAATTTCAGTTATGGATTTCGATAAAAAAAGATTAAAAATAGCAAAATCGTTAGGTGCTAATAAATTATTTCAAATCACAAAAAATAAAAAAAAAAAATATTAATGATATTTTAAAGCCTACAAATAAATTAGGATATGATGCAGTTATTTCGGCAAATGGTAATCCTGATTCACATGAATTAGCTTGTGAACTTGTGGCAAAAAATGGTGTTGTGAATTTATTTGGTGGAATCCCTAATAAATCTAATAGAGCATTAAAAATAGACTCAAATTTCATTCATTATAAGCAAGCAAAAATAACTGGATCATTTTCATCAAATAAAAATCATTTAAAAAAAGCTTTTAAAATAATAAAGAATAATTCTATTGATTTTTCAAAAATTGTAAGCTCACATGCTAGTTACTCAAATTTTAAAGATAAAATTAAGCAGCTCAAAAACCGAAAAGAAATAAAGTCAATATTTAGACCATGACAATGAAAAAAGAAAATTATAAAAAAAATGCAAATTTAATAATTAGTGAGATTGAGGATATTCTTCTAAATATTCCTCAAAAACAGACTGATAATTTAATCAAACAGATAGTAAAAACTAATCGTATATTCTTACTGGCAATAGGAAGAGTAAATTTAGCACTTCAGTGCTTTGGAAAAAGACTTGCACATCTTGGTTTTAAAGTTGAGTTGGTAGGATCATTAACTGAAAAACCAGCATCAAAAAAAGATTTACTAATTGTTGCAAGTGGCTCGGGCGAAAGTATTATACCTTTGCAAATTTCAAAAAAAGCAAAAAGTGTTGGCTGTAAAATTCTGCACATCACATCAGCAAAAAAGTCTTCGATAAGAAGTATGGCAGATTTTGTGGTCGAATTAAAAGCTCCTACAAAAGTAATCCCTAAAATTAAAACTAAAGATAGCCTCTCTGACTCTGCTAGTAAGACAAGAGTTTCAATACAACCCATGAGCACTTTATTCGATCAAGCGCTTCACATTTATGGTGACATAGTTTCAGTTCAAATCATTGAAAGATTAAGAATTAATAAAATTAATCTCTGGAAAAACCACGCAAATTTAGAATAAAAATATATGAAAATTGTTATTCCACTTGCAAGCACAGATAAAGAAATAAGAGAAAATTTTTTTTCAATTAAACCATTAGTAAAGCTTGGAAATAAAACAATGATTGAGACATTTATTGAAAATTTTAAATTTGATTATGAATATATATTCATATGTAAAAAAAAAGATTTAATTGAAACGCAATTACTAAGCGTAATTCAAAATTTAAATATTAAAAAAAAAATTATTGCCATTAATAAAAATACATCAAGTGTAATAGAGACTGTCTATTATGCAAAAAAACTTATTAAAAAAAATGAACAAGTTTTAATCTGTCACCCTGATAATATAAATATTTTTTTTTCAAAGCCTAATCTTATTAAAAATTTCAGAGAAAATAATAAAAACGGAATATTATTTGCATTTGATGAAGATAGCCAAACAAATACTGTAGAAACACACACAGGAAGAGTGATAGTTAAGGATAATAAACCACTTAAAATTATAGAAAAATCAATTAAAACTGAGAACAGCAAACGATTGGCAGGTATTTATCATTTCTCAAAATGGGGTGAATTTATTAAATACTCAAAAAAAACATTTGAAAACCAACTTCCTGTCAGAGGAAGGTATTTTCTAAGCCAAGTTTATAATGAATATTTAAATGAAAAAAAAATATTAAACTTTTTTACGTAAAAAAACACATAACTTTTGGATTGGTTTCATATATTAAAGAATATAATTTCTGGTTTAAATATTTTAATTATAAAATTAATATAAAGCCAAAGAAAAAATTTGATTTTTTAAATTTAATCCCTAGCTGTGGTGATGGTGCGAGATTTAAACAAGACAATAAAGATAATTTTAAACCTTTAATAAAAGTAGACAAAAAATATATGATAACGAAGACTATAGATTCTCTACCATTTTCTAAAAAAAATGTTGCTATTATAAGAGCTGATCATGACAAAGAATATGATTTTAAAAATAAAATAAAAAAAAAAATTAAAAATTTACATGTAAAAGTTCTTAAAAATAAAACATCGGGTATGGCCACAACTTGTTATGAATATTTAAAAAATTATAATGGAAATAAACCTATATTAATCAGCTCTTGTGATTATGCTGTAGTATTTAACGAAAATAAGTTAAGCGATACTATTAATTTTTTCGATCCAGATGTAATCGTCTGGACATTTAAAAATTATCCTGATGCGAGACTTTCTCCATTTGCTTATGCATATTGCGAAATAAACAATGGTGAAATTGCTAAAATTTCAGAAAAAACCCCTATAAGTGATGAGCCACATTTAGATAATATTGTACAAGGAATTTTTTATTTTAAATCAAAAAAAATTTTTATGAGAGCCTTTAACAAAATGATAAAGAGTAAAAACAAGATTAATAATGAATATTATGTAGGAAACTCAATTAACGAATTGATTAAGGAAAATTTAAGTGTTATTCCTTTTGAAGTCGAACAGTATATTTGTTTAGGTACTATTCAAGATTTAAAAGTATATAATTTTTGGTCAAATCATTTTTATGAAAAAAGTTAAAGCAGCAGTTTTAAAAAATTTGGGTGAATGGACTTATGATGAAATAAGCGTTCCAGAACCGGAAAAAGATAGAGCTGTAATAAAAATTGTTAAATCAGGAATTTGCAGCACAGATGTAATAAGATCAATGGAGTTTGGGTTTTATTCATATCCAATTGTTCCAGGTCACGAAATGTTTGGCTATATATATAAATTAGGATCAAAAGTAGATAATTTAAAAGAGGGAGATAAAGTTTGTGTTTATCCATTAATTACTAAATGCACTCATATTTCATGTTGTGGAGACTGCAATACTGTATATGGAGTAGGAAAAGCACCAAATTTATGTTCAGATTATGATTTTTTAGGATCTAGAAGTCATGGTGGTTATGCAGAGTTTGTTTCATCGCCAATAAAAAATTTAGTTAAGGTACCAGCAAAACTTGATGATAACCTTGCAGTATTCACAGAACCAGCTTCTGTTGCACATCATGCTTTTAAATTAGCCCTTCAAGACAGAAAATTTGATAGTGTAATTATTTTAGGACTTGGGCCAGTAGGTATATTGTTGGCTTCATTATGTAAGTTTTATAAAATATCAAATGTAATTGGTGTCGATAGAAATGAAAATAGATTTAAAAATTTTAAAGAACTAGGATTTAAAAACATTATAAATACTAACAAAGATGATTTTAAAAACAGTATTAGTAAGTTTACTGCTAAAGATAATGTTGAGGTTGCATTTGAGTGTTCTGGATCTGAAGAACTATTAAACAAAGGAATTACAAGTTTAAAAAAAAGTGGAAAAATTATTATTTTAAGCAATCAAATTAGAAAAACTACACTTTCACACGAGACATTAAATAAGATATTAAGACAAGAGATACAAATCAAGGGATCTTGGAGTTCGGTTATTGAGCCGTTTAATGAGTGGGAAGAGACTTTAGAAATGATGTTAAATAATAAATTGCAAATTCAAAATTTAATTTCACATAACTTCAAATTTTCTGATGCTCCACACTTATTTAAGTCAATGTATAATAAAGAATTTAAATTTTCAAAAATTATTCTTACACCTTAAAACATTAAATATTAAATTTTTTAATAATCTTCCATTTAAGAATATTTTCAAAGTTTTCTGCGAGACATAATTGTTTGATAATAATTTTCTCATTAAATTTTTTAAACTTCGAGATTATCAATTTTTTTTCTTTCACTGAAAGATGGCCATAAAAAAGACTAATATGTGGTTTGTAAATTTTTTTTTTTGGTTTTAAAAAATTATCTAAAATTTTTTTTTTTAACTTTAAATCTTTAGAAAGTAAAACCCTTAAATAAATAGACTGAAAAAAATTTTTACTATAACTATATCCTTTCGTTTCTATCTGAAATTTTTTAATCTTTTTTGATACAATTCTTAACTTGTTAATGATTTCAATTTTATCACCCTCAAAATGAGAGGAAATTGTTATATGTATTGGAAATTTGGGCCCATTAAGATTTTGATTTATTTTATTTTTTATTTTTTCTATTGATATCTTTTTTTTATTTTCAAAAATACCCCATACAGAGTAAGATACGTTTGACGAACTCATGAATATATTATAGCAAATTAATAATTAAATAATTTAAAAATATTAACAATGAAAACAGCGCTTATATTTGGAATTACTGGACAAGATGGTTCATATTTGGCAGACTTTTTGTTAAAGAAAAAGTATATTGTTCATGGAGTAAAAAGAAAATCATCCTCTATTAATACTGAAAGAATAGATCATATATATGAAAATAAAAAAATAAAGAATTTTTTTGTTCATTACGGTGATTTAACGGACTCTTTATCTATTCAAAAAATAATTAGCAAAATTAAACCAGATGAAATTTATAACCTAGCAGCACAGTCACATGTTGCAGTTTCTTTTCAGTTACCAGAATATACTGCCAATGTTGATGCCCTTGGAGCCCTTAGAATTTTAGAATGTATTAAGTTTTTAAAATTAGAAAAAAGGACTAAATATTATCAAGCGGGCTCTTCAGAAATGTTTGGAAAAGTTTTTGAAGTTCCTCAAACTGAAAAAACCCCATTTTATCCTAGAAGCCCTTATGCTGTATCGAAAGTTTTTGCTCATTGGATCTCAAAAAACTATAGAGAGGCATATGGTATTTTTGCATGTAACGGAATTTTATTTAATCATGAAAGTCCTGTGAGAGGTGAGACTTTTGTTACAAGAAAAATTACTCTTGGACTTTGTAAGATAAAACTAGGTTTAGAAAAGAAAATTATCTTAGGAAATTTAAATGCTAAAAGAGATTGGGGACATGCGAAAGATTATGTAGAAGCCCAATGGTTAATAATGCAACAAAAAAAACCAGATGATTATGTTATAGCGACTGGAAAACAATATAGTGTAAAAAACTTCATTGATTATACCTGTAAGAAACTTGGCATTAAACATTCTTGGAGAGGAGTAGGTATTAATCAAAAAGCATATGATAGTAATGGAAAAATTATAATTGAATGTAGTAAAAAATATTTTCGCCCATCAGAGGTAGACTCTTTGCTAGGAAAAGCAACCAAGGCAAGAAAGAAACTTAAGTGGAAACCTAAAATTAATATTAAAGAACTTGTTAATGAAATGGTTGAAAGAGACTTAAATTTTCTGAAGAAAAATGATAAAAAAAACTGACAAAATTTTTTTAGCTGGACATAATGGCTTGGTTGGATCTGCAATTTTAAGACTTTTAAAGAAAAGAGGTTATAAAAAAATCATTATATCAGATAAAAAAAAACTTGATTTATTAGACCAAAAAAAAGTTAAATTATTTTTAAAAAAAAATAAGCCAAAAATTATAATCATCGCCGCAGCAAAAGTTGGAGGTATAAAAGCTAATAGTACTTTTAAGGGAGAATTTATAAGAGAGAATATTGAAATTCAGAGCAATTTAATACATGGAGCTTATAAAAATGGAATTAAAAATATTATATTTCTTGGATCGAGTTGTGTATACCCAGTCAATTGCAAAAGACCGATAAAAGAGGAATACTTGCTCACAGGATCACTAGAACCAACAAATGAACCTTACGCAATTGCTAAAATTGCAGGTATTAAAATGTGCGAAAGTTATAATTTTCAATATAAAACTAACTATATTTCCCTTATGCCTACTAACACATTTGGCCCAGGTGATAATTATAATCTGGAAAATTCACATTTCATCCCAGCAATTCTTAAAAAAATTTACTTAGCTGAAATTAATAATAAAAGTTCGATCGAATTATGGGGCTCTGGCACTCCAAAAAGAGAAGTTATTTATGTAGATGATTTAGCTGATGCTGTTATTTATTTCATGAATAAAAAAGTTAATCATTCATTAATAAATATTGGAACATCAGAAGAGCAGTCGATAAAGAGTTACACAAATAAAATTTTGAAGATTTTAAAATTAAAAATAAAAATTAAATTTAATAATGATAAAAAATTAGATGGTATGAGAAGCAAAGTTTTAGACACCAGTTTAGCTAAAAAGTATGGATGGAAACCAAAAAAGAACCTTACAAAATGTATTTTAGAAACTTATTTGGATCTTAAAAAAAATTTTAAAAGTATCAGAGACTGATGAATTTTTTAAAAAATTATGAAAAATCTTTAATATATTTACTTTTATTAAGTATAATTATCTTTGGTATTTATTTGTGTTATATTGGTGGATACGGATCAGATGAAGATACACTTCCAATGATTTATGTATTTGAGACAAAATTGACACAAGGGAGGTTTGTTTCATCTAGGTTTACAGGCAATCCAGTGGCAGAACTAGGTATTGGTTTTTTGTCATATTTTTTTGGAAGTTTTGTCGCAAATATATTTACTTATCTTTTTCTATTATTTGGTTTAGTAATATTTTTCTATTCTTTTCAAGAAAATATAAAATTTGAAAAATTATATTTTTTTCTTTTTCTATGCTTAACTAATCCTATTCTCTTTTTCGATAACTTAGAACCAGTTGATTATTCTTGGGCGTTTTTTTTCTTTTCGCTTGGAATATTTTTTTTTAGTAGAAAATTGTTTGAACTCTCAATATTATTTTTTGCCTTATCAATAGGTGTAAGAATTAATTATGTATTATTTGTATTATTTATAATTTTATTTTATCATTTTGATGATAAAATATCTATTCCAAGAAGAATTGGAATATTTATATCTGCTTTCATATTTGGAGGGTTATTTTATTTACCTATTTGGTATGAAAATAATTTTAATTTATCATGGCTTACAGCGGCTAGACCAACGTCTGAAGGTTTAATTGGAATTTTGGCTAGATTTACTTATAAAACTTATATTTCCGTTGGTTATTTAAGTTCTTTTTTTGTTATTTTTTATTTTACCAAAAATTTAAAAATTCTAAAATCTGTTAAAAATATAAAATCTCTCTTTTTACTTTGTTTAGCAAATTTATTAATATTCTTATGGATACCAGCAGAGTTTTCTTATTTACAATTATTTTTAGTAATTATTTCTTTTTTAATTTTTGCTATTGAAAAAAAATTTTTTTATTATTTGGTTTGTATTGGAAATTTATTCTCTTGGATAATCTTTTTTTCTCCAGTAAATATACATCATTATAATGAAGAAATTTGTGCTCCAAAAAATGCCAAATCAGTAAGTATTAATATAAGTTTAGAAAAAGGTTTTTATTATAAATATATAGATAGTAGAGATATGATTAAATGTTGGGCGCGAAGTGAGTCCGAAAGGGATAAAAGAATTTTAAAAGGTGATGCTTTGAAAATAGATTAAAATGCTCATAACACTTTTTTTTAATATTATAATATGTTTTGTAATTTTAGGATATTCTGGTTTATTTAAATCTATTATTTTAAATAATAAGAGTATTTCTATTGATAATCTTGATTTTATTTATGGTATAGTCTTCTTAGCTCTTTTTTCTCTATTAGTAAATTTTTTTTTACCAATATCATTTTTTAAAGTATTTGTCATAATTATAGGCTTGATTTTTTTTGTATTTTTTTTCTTTAGAAAGAAATTTTCAATAAACTTTATTTTCTTATTTTTTTTTCTGGCTATATTTTCTTTTTTTACTTACTGGAATGGTAATAATGCAGATTCACCCATCTATCATATTCAGACGATAAATTGGATACATGATTATAAAGTAACTTTTGGTTTAGCGATTTTGGATTGGCATTATGCATTAAATTCGATTTGGCACCTAATTCTATCATTGCTAAGTATTAGTTACAAAAATTTTAACACATTATATACAATAAACTTTATACCATTTGCTTTTTTATTTAATGAGATTTTCTCAAAATACAAAAAAAATTCTTTAAGTAATTTCACTTTATTTAGTTGTACGAGTTTTTTAATAATTTTTAGTTTTATCCACCCCTATAAAAATGGAATAATATTTAATCATTTAGGCAACCCTGAAGTTGATACTATTGGAATGATTTTTTTCATTTTATCTGGAATTATCTTTTTAAGATATTTGGACTCTAAAAATGAAAATGAGTTTAAATTACTAATAGTAACCTCTATACTATGTCCGTTAATTAAATTTAATTACATAGGAGCCGTATTATTTCCTATTTTTGCTAATTTCTATTTAAAGAGAAGTATTAGAACTTATTTTAATTTAGCAAATTTTTTTTCAATACTTTTAATTTTTTTTTGGACAATTAGAAATTTTATTCAAAGTTCATGCTTTTTATTTCCTGTAAAATTAACTTGTTACGACACTGGTTGGTCATTAGGTAGCAATCAGGTTCAATTTTATTTAAACCAAACAAAAAGTTTTTCAAGAGATACACCTTTAAGAGACAAATATTTAGATTTTGAATATACTATTTATAGTTTTGATTGGTTTTTGCCTTGGTTTAAAAACTATTTTTTAGAGGACGCATTTTTAAAAATTAGTTTTTCTGTGCTATTTATTTCATTATTTATATATTTAATATTAATTTTAAAAAATTTTTATTTAAAAAAAAATCTAAAAGATATCAAGATAGTGGTTTATATTTTGTTACTTTTTCTTTTAAATATTTATATTTGGTTCCAGGCGCCAGAAATAAGATTTGGCTGGGGAATTCTGATTTTTTTCCCATGTACAATTTTTGCAATAATAGTCTCTAAATTAGAAATACTTAAAAAATTAAATGGTAATATTTTAAGTTTTTTTTTCTTATGTTTAATATTTCTTCCTGTAATAAAAAATTATAGTTATTTTAAAAAAGAAAATTTATTAGATCCATTTGTAAAAAATTTTAATTATTCTAAAATTGTTAAAATAAGTAATAGTAATGGATTTGAAATTTATCAGAGCAAAAACTGGATGTGTGGAGATTTTAAAGGAATATGTATTAATAAAAGAAAAAAAGACTATACAATAAATTTAAAAAATAATTATTTATTTATAAGTACCACTGATAGAGAAACAAATTGAAAATTTCAATTATTACGCCAACATTTAATAGTGAGGATACTATTTCAAAAAATATAAAATCAGTTATAAGTCAAGAGTATGAAGATTGGGAGCAGATTATAATTGATAACATCTCAACAGATAATACTTTATCAATAGTAAAAAAAATAGATAATGAAAAAATAAAAATTTTTTCTCAAAAAGATAATGGTATTTTTGATGCAATTAACAAAGGAATATCACTTTCTTCAGGGGAAATAATTTCAATTTTGCATTCAGATGATTATTTTTATTCAATTGATACTTTAAATCATGTAATAAAAGAATTTTCAAAAGAAGATATTAATATTATCTATGGAGATATTATTTACACAAAAAAAAATAATACTGAAAGTTTATTAAGATATTGGAAATCTAACAAATTTATAGAGGGAAATTTTTACAAAGGCTGGAGTCCACCTCATCCAGGATTTTTTGTTAAAAAAAAAATTCATGAAAAATTTGGTAATTATTCCGTGGATTTAGGAAATTCATCAGACTTTGAACTAATGTTTAGATTATTAGAGAAAAACAAAGTCCAATCAAGATATATTAATAAAATATTAGTCGGCATGAGGTATGGAGGCGTTTCAAACAAAAGTTATATCAATATACTAAAACAAAACTTACAAATAATAAAAATTTTAGGCATTAAAAAAAACTATATTAAAATATTAAGATTAATTTTTTATAAGATTTTTAATAGGATTATTCAATTTTTATCTAAACCAAAAAAAAAATGAAAACTTTTTTCAAGGCTCCAATTTTAGATCGTATTCAGTTAATACTATTATCAATTTTACCAGCTTCAATAGTTTCAGGACCTTTATTACCTGAGATAATTATTAATTCAATTTCTATATTTTTTTTAATAGAAAAGTTTAATAATAAAAATTTATCTATACATAAAAATTATATTTTTATAGGTTTTTTTATTTTTTATTTAGTCCAAATTATCTCATTGGTTTTTTCAGAAATCTTTCTTCAGTCTTTTGTAAATGTATTATTTTATTTTAGATTTTTCTTATTTGCTTTTGCGGCATGTGAGCTATTAAAAAAAAATGTAAATTATTTAAATTTTTTATATCTTTTTTTATCTTTAACATTGGTAATAGTGATTATAGATGGATATATTCAATTTTTTTCAGGATACAATACTTTTGGCTTTCCAAAATATAGACCTGATAGAATATCAGGATTTTTTAATGAGGATTTGATACTTGGTAGTTATCTTTTTAGAATAATACCTGTTTTTTTAGCTTTAACTTTGTATATCAATCATAAAAATAGATTTATGTATTTTTTTAATTTATTTGTATTTTTTATTTCAGTCATATTAATTTTTCTTGCTGGAGATAGAGCGCCTTTTTTTTTAATAATAATTTTTATGATCCTAGTTTTAACACAGATAAATGTTAGCAAAAAAATTTTATTTTTTTGCTCAGCTTCAATTATATTAATTTTATTAATGACGTTAACTTTAAATCCAACCATATCTGACAGATATATAAACCAAACAAAAAGTCATATATTTGGATTTGAAGGCAATGATTTATTTTTAAGAGAGTATATGCCCATGTTCTCTAGTGCATTTAAAATGTTTAAAGAAAAACCAATATTAGGATTTGGTCCTAAATCATATAGGATTTATTGTAACGATAAAAGGTTTGTTAGTTACTTCACTTTTAGAAAAAATATCAAGGATAATACTATAATAAAAATTGATCTTGGTTGGAAAAATTCTTGGAAAAATTTTAAAATAAAAGAAATATATGTAAATTCAGGGGATAGTATTCAAATAGGTGATAAGTTATTTACTTACTATTATACCAATAATGAAAAAAGTAAAAAAATTTTTTATGATTATTTCAGTAAAAAAGAAGGATTAATAAATAAAATTATAAATCGTGAAATTTATATTAACAATACGATCTTTGCCAAAATTACACCTTTAGAATCTCCAGAAAAAGTTGTGACAATTCCAAATTCTTGCAACACTCATCCACATAATATCTATCTTCAGCTGTTAGCAGAAACTGGTCTTTTAGGTTTTATGATTGTTTTAGTGACTTTCTTTACAATTTTATTTTTATTAATTAAGAATTTTTTTGGTGTTTATTTCTTAAAAAAAACCAACTTAACTAATCCAGAAATATGTTTATTATCGGGCTTTTTTGTAATTCTTTGGCCTATAACTACATCTGGAGATTTTTTTAATAATTGGATAAATATTATAAGTTTTTATCCACTATGCTTTTATCTATATATAAAACATTATAAAAATGACAAAACAGAATCTATTTAATATTTCATTAGCTTTTTTTTCTGTTTGTTTTATTTTTCTTTGGGATTTTAATAATAATTTATTTGAGATAAGATATCTTTTTTTACTGTTAATAATTCCAGTATTATTCTCTATTTATTCAAAATTATTAAAAAAAAATTATTCTTTTTTTTTAATAATTTCAATTCTTATTTTAATTAACTTATTTCATTTAACAATCAATTATACAATAGATGGAAAAATTATAAGTTTACATAATTATTTAAGTTTAATTTTTTTTATTCTAATTTTTTCAATAGTTTATTTTTTTCATATAAAAATAATCGATAATTTAGATTTAATAATAATTATCTTTTATATTGTATTTTTTATAGCCACTCTTTACAGTATCATTAATTTAACTGAAGATGTGCCTTATTTTTGTGGAGGTTTAAATAATGCATTGGGAAGAAGCGTATCTTTTACACATATATTATTTTCAGAAAATTCTCATCTAGGAATGATTGCACCTGCTGTAATTCTTTACTCTATTAATCGTATTTTTAAAAAAAGAATGAGCTTATTATTCGTTATTTCAACAGTTTTATTTTTTTTAATTTGTTATATTAAATCCTCAACAACTTATATATCAGGCATAATTTTAAGTACATTTATAATCACAATATTTAATTACAATTTTATTAAAAAAAAAACACTTATATTTTTTTCAGTAATTGTACTTATTTTAACATTTAGTTTTATTAATGATGATCAGTGCAAAAGGAGATTAATTCCAAAATACTCAGGTGAAAATTTGGTAAGTCAAAATTTTACTAGCTTTACTGAGAATACATTTTTTCCAAATAAAAAACAAAATGAAGAAGTTGGAGGATTATCCTCAGGTTTATTTTTCAGATCTTTGATGATTACAAAGCATTATATTATTTCAAAACCTTTTGGTTGGGGTTTTAATAGATATGATTTAGCTTTTGATGAATATAACACTATTTATCCTCCAAAGAACTCACTTTTAAAAGATTATAACAAGAAAGATGGAATTAATAATTTTAACAAAATTACTGTCGAGTTTGGAGTTTTTTCAATAATTTTGTATGTTTTAATATTTAGATATTTAATTAACAGAGAAATCAATATAGATGAAAAAATGTTTTTAATTCCAATAGTAATCACCCAACTTATTAGGGGAGCAGGTTATTTTAATGGCGGATTTATATTAATTATATTATTAATTGTTTTTAGTTATTTAAAAAAAATAAAATGAAATTGTCAATCGTAATACCTTGTTATAATGAACAAAATACAATTGAGGAATTAATATCTAAAATTCAAGAGATTAAAGATATTGAAAAAGAAATTATAATTGTTGATGACTCTTCAACAGATAATTCGAAAATAATTATCGAAAAATTAATTAAAAATTTTTCTAATATCAAGCACTTGTCACATCAAAGAAATATGGGAAAGGGAAAATCTTTACAGACAGGTTTTAAAGAAGTTACTGGAGATATAGTTTTAATTCAAGATGCAGATTTAGAATATGATCCTAAAGATTATTCTAAACTTTTAGCACCATTTATAAATACTGATGCTGACATAGTTTATGGGTCAAGATTCCTAGGAGGAAGTTACGTAAGATTGCATTTTTTTTGGCATTTTCTTGCGAATAAAATACTAACATTAATTACAAACATTGTTACTAATCTTAACATGACAGATATGGAGACTGGTTATAAAGTTTTCAAAAAATCAGTCATACAGTCAATTGAATTAAAAGAACAATCTTTCGGAATTGAACCAGAAATTACAGTTAAATTGGCAAAAAAAAATTTTGTTTTTTATGAAGTACCAATATCTTACAGAGGAAGATCTTATAAAGATGGAAAAAAAATTACTTTAAAAGATGCCTTTATAGCAATCTACTGTATTTTTAAATATAGGTTTTTTAATTAACATAAAATATTTTGTAACTATATTTCCTTTTTAATTTAATATTAGTATATAAGTAGTTAGAACAAGGAGCATTTCCATACATGCATTCTATATTTGAGTAATAATATATAAAATTATTATTCTCATCAAAAATTCTGTCTTTTGTTTGCATGGTGTTTTGCCCCTGATCACTTAGTGTATAAATTTTTGGCCAAGGATAATTTGCATAATTTTTATTATCTACATTATAAACTCTGGTTATATTTTTTATAAATAGTCCCAAAATACCCAGTGCAATAAAAAAAATATGAACTCTTTTTAACTTGTCAGTATTTTTATGATTTATAATGTTTAACAATATACAGCATACGCAAATTATAGTTATTACAATGAAAGACATACCAAATCTATAAAGAGGAAAATTTAAAAACCAAAATAGGCAAAAAAATAAAAAAGTTATTAATATTTTTAAATAATTCTTTTCTATTTTTTTATAATTTCGATTTTTTAAACTGATAAAAAAATAAATTATGAAATATATTATTAAAAAAATTAAAAAAGGAATAATTTTTTCTTTGATAATTTTGAAATGGGTTTTACTCCAATTATTAAACCAATTAAAATTTTTTGTATAATCCTGTCTTGAAATATTTGTATTTTTTATATTATTTATACTTTTTGCCCATACTTTACCTTCTAATGCAACTGAATTAGTTTTTTCAATATCAGTGTGACTTAATGATTTTATGCAAGTTGATGAAATAGGATATAGGACACAACCACTTGATAAAAGGTTTTTTAAAATCCAACATATTAAAAAAAAATAACAAAAAAAATTTTTTTTACTTAATAAAAGACTAAAAAACAATTTAATTTTTTCCGATTTAAAAAAGTAAATAATTGGCAAAATAAGTGTGATAATCATAAAATTTTTGTTTAAAAAACAAAAAATAGTAAAGAGCAATATTTTAAAAAAATTATCTAAATCATAAAAATTATTATTTTTAGTATCCAAAATATATATTATTGATAGAAAAAAAAATAAATGAGCAGGTGCATCGTTTCCATAATTGCTATATCTGCCAAAAGCATAAAAAGAAAAAATTGTTATAAAAAAAATAAATATTTTGTTATTTTGATTAGTATTAAAATTAGTAAAACATATTTTTATCAAAAGAAGAAAGTAAAAGCTAAATAGAGATGCCAAAGGTAAATTAAAAAATTCTAACTTGAAAATATTATTATGAAATATTGCTGACAGATATTGCATAATAGAAATATGACCAAATCTATGATGAATATTTGAAATCCCCAAATTAATTTTATCTTCGTGAAGTAAACTTATATATGGGAAATGATAAAGTCCTGCATCCGGTCTATATATATTGGATGAGAAAACTAACAATATAGTTATTATTGTTACACTTGCTATAATTAAAACTAATTCTTTTTTATTTCTATTTTTGTAAAAGATTAGCAAAAAAATTATTAATGAAACAACCAATATAATGTTTCCAATCAATTTATTAATTGGAAAAAAAAAATTTAAGAATAAGGAGATGAATGCTAAAAATATACATCCAAATATTCCAGACTCAAAAAGTTTTAATTTACCTGTATCATTTTTAAGAAATAAATATTGGAAAAGAATTCCAGATGATAAAATTATTATTGTAGATGCAAAAGAAGATATAACAAGATTTAACATTAAAAATACTATTATTATATAAAGATTGAGTAAATTAAAACAATAAAAATAGGAAATATTAAATTTCTTGTAGTATAAATATATTCATGAGTATTTCAGTAATTATCCCAACCTTAAATGAAAAAAAAAATATTAAAAGAATTGCAAAAAGATTAGATAAAATAAAATTTATAAAAGAAGTTATATTTGTTGATGACAATTCAGTAGATGGTACTTTTTTAGAAATAAAAAAAATAAAAAAAAAAAAATTTAAAGGGTTTTTAAGAAAAAATTCAGAAAAAGATCTGTCAAAGTCCGTTATGCATGGAGTTTTAAAGTCAAAACATAACTATATTGTAGTTATGGATGGAGATTTGCAACACGATTCTAATTATATTCAGGATATGTGGAACAAAATAAAATTGTCAGATTATGACATTGTTGTTGCAAGTAGATTTATGAATAAAAAATTCTCTGGGAACCTTGGATATATAAGAAGCATTTTATCTAATTTAGCAATCAATACTATAAATTTTCTTTACGGAAAAAAAACCTCCGATCCTTTATCTGGTTTTTTTATATGTAAAAAAAAAAACCTTAATTAATTATAAAAATTTTTTTTTTCTTAGAGGATATAAAATCCTTTTCGATGTACTTTATAATGGTAAAAAAGAAATTAAAGTCTTTGATTATGGTATTACTTTTAACAAGAGATATGCAGAAAAATCTAAATTTAAATTGCGAATTATTTGGCTATTTTTGTTGCAATTGCTCTATACAAAACTAGTTGTAAAAAAATAAAAATATATTATAAACTCCAGGCCTGGTAATTTTTGCGAAGGTGCCATACCCGATCCCATTCCGAACTCGGAAGTCAAGCCCTTCTGCGCCGATGGTACTTTGTCTTAAGACATGGAAGAGTAGGACATTGCCAGGCTAAAAACTCGTTAATGAAAAACCTTATAATAGTAACTGGTGGAGCAGGTTTTGTTGGATCAAATCTGATAGAATTACTATTAAAAAAAACAAAGCTAAAAATTATTAGCTTGGATAATTATTCATCTGGTTCAAAAAAAAATCATATAAAGAACTCTAGAGTAAAATATTTAAAAAGTAATACTTCTGATATTTTTAATATATTAAAAAATAAAAAAAGAAATATTGATTCAATTTTTCATTTTGGTGAATTTGCAAGAATATATCAGAGTTTTTTAAAACTAGATGAATGTCTTGACTCAAATACTATAGGAACAAATTCTGTTTTTAAATTTTGTTTGGAAAATAAAATTAAGTTAATATATTCAGCAACTTCTGCTACATTAGGAAATAGTGGAAATGATAAAAACTTATCGCCATATGCTTTTACGAAGTCAAAAAATCTTGAATTGTTAAGTAATTTAAAAAAATGGTTTAATTTTAAATTTGAAGTGATTTATTTTTATAATGTATATGGACCAAGACAAATCAAGACTGGAGACATGGCTACTGTAATAGGAATTTTTGAGAATAGATATAAAAAAAAATTACCTCTAACAGTTGTTAAACCTGGAACTCAAACAAGACGCTTTACACATATACAGGATACAATTGAAGTTTGTTATAATGCATGGAAAAAAAACCTATCCAAACATTATACGATCACTAATAGAAACAGTTTTAGTATTATGGAAGTTGCAAAAATGTTCAAGACTAGGGTTATTTTATTGCCCCCAAGAAGAGGAGAAAGATATGCGTCAGCGTTAACTAAGATGCATTTATCAAATAAAGTAGAGAAGAAATATGGTAAAATTCAATTAAAAAATTATATCAGTGAATTTATTAAAAATTGTTAGCTTTACAAATTAATTAATATTGTTTAACAAGTAAAAATAAATTATGAAAATAGCAAGTTCTTTAAAATCATTAAAAAAAAGAGATTTAAACTCTAAATTAGTAAGAAGAAGAGGAAGAGTTTACATTATTAATAAAAAAAATCCAAAATTCAAAGCACGTCAAAAGTAAAATTTAATGATCATAGCTTCTTTATCCGAGAACCTGAACACAGAAAAAAGAATTTCTATAACTCCAGACATTGCAAAAAAATATATTTCTCTAGGTTTTAAAATTAAAATAAGTGAAAATTACGGTAAACATTTAGGAATAGACGATAAAGAATATCAAGATGTTGGAGTAAATACATATAAAAATGAAAATGAAGTAATAAACGATGCAGATATTATATTACAGTTAAATTTACCAGATGATGATAAAATTTCATCAATTAAATCTAATCAAACTTTAATTGGAGTTTTTAATCCTTATGAAAATATGGAAAAGTTAAATGATATGGTAAAAAAAAATATTAATATATTTTCTTTAGAATTACTTCCAAGAATAACAAGAGCTCAATCAATGGATATACTTTCTTCGCAAGCTAACTTAGCGGGTTATAAAGCGGTCATAGAATCTTTTGCTACATTTGAAAAGGCTATTCCAATGATGATGACAGCGGCTGGCACTGTTCCTGCTGCAAAGGTTTTAGTTGTTGGGGCTGGTGTAGCAGGTCTACAAGCAATTGCCACAGCAAAGAGAATGGGAGCTATCGTTTTTGCAACAGATGTTAGGATGGCATCAAAAGAGCAGGTAGAAAGTTTAGGCGGCAAATTTTTAACTGTAGAAGGAGCAGATAATTTAGAAACAGAAGGTGGGTATGCAAAAGAAGCCACAGAAGATTTTAAAAAAAAACAAGAAGAATTATTAACTGAAACTTTAAAAAAGATCGACATAGTTATTTGTACAGCACTAATTCCTGGAAAAAAAGCTCCAGTAATTATAAAGGAAAATATGATAGATAATATGAAGCCCGGATCAGTAATTTATGATTTGGCTGCTATTCAAGGAGGAAATACAGCTTATACCGAAGTAGATAAAGTAATTGAAAAAAAAGGTGTTAAAATATTAGGTGAAAAAAACATTTTAAACAAATTACCAACATCTTCATCAAGTCTTTACGCAAAAAATGTGCATAATTTTGTATTAAATCTTTATGATAAAGATAATAAAAAAATTAATATTAATCTTGAAGATGAAATTATAGCAAAAACAATTGTAAAATAAATTATGGAAATTGACCCTTTTATATTTAGATTAAGTATTTTTATACTTACAATTTTTATTGGATATTATGTTGTATGGAGCGTTACGCCTTCCTTGCATACTCCATTAATGTCAGTCACAAACGCAATATCCTCTGTAATTATTGTTGGCGCAATTATTGCAGCTTTAGCTAAAGGTGGAAGTATTTTTGATACAGCAAATATATTTGGTTATTTGGCAATAATTTTAGCGGCAATCAATATTTTTGGTGGTTTTTTGGTTACTCAAAGAATGTTAGCAATGTATAAAAAAAAAAAGAAAGATAAGTAAAAAGGTATGTCAGCAAATTTATTAGCAGTTTTTTATTTAGTATCTGGTGTATTATTTATTTTAGCACTAAGGGGTCTTTCTTCTCCCGAAACCTCAAGAAAAGGAAATTTATTTGGTATTTTAGGAATGGCAATCGCTATCGGTGTAACAATATTATCAGCTGGAAATTTTTCTACTGGCTTTTTATACTTAGTACTATTCTTGTTAATAGGAGGTTCGATTGGAGCTTTTATTGCTTTTAAAATACCAATGACGGCTATGCCAGAATTAGTTGCAGGGTTTCACAGTCTCGTGGGTTTAGCGGCAGTTTTTGTCGCCATATCGGCTTTTTTAAATCCCGAAGTATTTAATTTGGGTATTCCAGGCAATATTAAAATAGCAAGCTTAATAGAAATGTCTCTAGGAGCTGCTATTGGAGCAATAACTTTTACTGGATCAATAATTGCCTTTTTAAAGTTAAGAGGAATTATGTCAGGTTCTCCAATCACATTTACAGGGCAACATATTCTGAATTTATTACTTGGTCTTACATTAATAGGTTTGATTTTTTATTTATGCAAAACACAAATTGATACTTGGTTTTGGACAATAATAGCAATCTCATTTTTAGTTGGAGTTTTGCTTATTATACCTATTGGTGGAGCGGATATGCCAGTAGTTATTTCAATGTTAAATTCTTATTCAGGATGGGCAGCAGCTGGCATTGGATTTACACTTGAAAATACTGCATTGATTATAACAGGAGCATTAGTTGGATCATCAGGCGCTATATTATCTTATATAATGTGCAAGGGAATGAATAGATCATTCTTTAATGTAATTTTAGGTGGTTGGGGTGCAACTGATAAATCTTCATCAAATCAATCAAAAGAACAAAAACCAGTAAAAAATGGTAATGCAGACGACGCTGCTTTCTTAATGAAAAATGCATCATCTGTAATTATTGTTCCTGGATATGGTATGGCCGTAGCACAAGCTCAACATGCTTTAAGAGAAATGGTAGACGCTTTAAAGAAAAATGGTGTTAAAGTGACATATGCAATTCATCCTGTTGCAGGAAGAATGCCAGGACATATGAATGTTTTATTGGCGGAGGCAAACGTTCCTTATGATGAAGTTTTTGAACTAGAAGAAATAAATAATGATTTTGCTAATTGTGATGTAGCATATGTAATTGGTGCGAACGATGTAACAAACCCAGTTGCTAAAACTGATCCTCAAAGCCCAATTTATGGAATGCCAATACTAGACGTTGAAAAAAGTAAATCTGTACTATTTGTTAAAAGAAGTTTATCGCCTGGATATGCAGGAATTGATAATGATTTGTTTTACAGAGATAATACTTTAATGTTATTTGCAGATGCGAAGAAAATGACTGAAGACATAATCAAAAACCTTTAATTTGACTAAAATATTTTGTGACATTGCCGATGTTAAAACAATTAAAATTTACAGTAATAAAAATATTGTAAAAGGTTTTACGACGAATCCTAGCTTAATGCGAAGAGCAGGTGCAAAAGATTACAAATTATACGCAAAAAAAATTCTAAAAGCATGTAAAAATAAACCAGTTTCCTTAGAGGTCTTTGCTGACAAATATCATGAGATTATAGCTCAAGCATCAATTCTTAATAATTTAGGAAAAAACGTTTATGTAAAAGTACCTGTGATTAATTCAAAAGGAAAATTTATGGGAAAAGTAATAAAAGATCTAAATAATCAAAATATTAAACTTAATATTACAGCAGTTTATAATTCATCTCAAACAAAAAAAATTTTAAACAATATTAAAAAAAAAAATAAGGTTATAATATCTATCTTTGCTGGTAGAATGGGTGATGTAGGAAAAGATCCTATTCCTGAAATTAAAAAAAGTTTGAAAATTTCAAAAAAATATAAAAATGTTGAGATTTTATGGGCTAGTACAAGAGAACCCTATAACTTTATTCAAGCAAAAAAACTGGGATGCCATATAATTACAGTGCCACCATCTATAATAAATAAAATTGAGAAATTTGGAAAATCTTTTTATGATTTAACAATTGAAACTGTTAAGACATTTTTGAGTGATGCAAAAAAATCAAATTTTAAGATTTAATTTAACAGAACAAAATAAAGAAAAAATTATATTAAGTAGGGGCGTTCTGTTGCCAGGTGCCCCAAGCCCCGTTACTTAATTAGAAAACTAATTAAGCTGCAAGAGCAAATTTATTATTTGCAATTGTAAATTAGCCCATTACGGCGGAACAATACCGGACGAAAGAATAGCTTTTAGACACTCGTCGATTCTATTTCACCCCCATAAGTTGTATTAATGGTGGAGGTGGTGGGTACTGCCCCCACGTCCGCAATGTTTATTACGAAATTCGTTTATCGTCATAGTTGGAAAACCAACTCTATTAATATAAAAGCA